>Ga0213867_1000196_pt1 | contig 28186 bp, 21 predicted proteins | sample PICome_12_FD_160120 | JGI IMG/M metagenome (GOLD analysis project Ga0213867, IMG submission 160120) | Coastal seawater microbial communities near Pivers Island, North Carolina, United States - PICO540 | ecosystem: Environmental > Aquatic > Marine > Coastal | place: USA: North Carolina... | reverse complement strand
CATCTCCGCTGCGCTCCGTCGAAACATCTCATCCCTCATTCGCTGCGCGAATAGTTTGATTTGGCTTTGCCAAATGGCGGAGAGAGAGGGATTGGTTTTGCTTCGCAAAATCGCTATGCGATCACCTATGGTGCCCCATCTCCGCTGCGCTCCGTCGAAACATCTCATCCCTCATTCGCTGCGCGAATAGTTTGATTTGGCTTTGCCAAATGGCGGAGAGAGAGGGATTCGAACCCTCGGTGCCGTTTCCAGCACACATCCTTTCCAGGGATGCACAATCGGCCACTCTGTCATCTCTCCTACTACGCCTAAGCAAGGGCTCCTTAATTCTAGGTCAATAGAAATCGCTGACTTATTTGCGTTCGGTTTCTATCCCAACGAAGCGATGCCCTTGCTAAGTGAATGGATCTGGTAACGTTTACTGACGCCATAACAGCGAGGATGCGCGCGGCAAATCGCACGGACTCTTTGTTCAAAAGTCGCTGTTTCTAACCGGCTGCGGCTGATCGCCAAGATGCGATTTTCGTAGCCTTCTAGACTAAACTGTAGGGCCTCCGGGAATTGCTTGCGCAAGTTCGCATCCGTTAAAAATGGGAGGTGTGGGACTTTGGCTGGTTCGATCAGGTTAAAAACTAGAATCCCCTCGGGACGTATTAAGCGGGCGAGCGCCTGACACCAGTCAAGGTCGAGTGGGGCGCAACGAACGGGTAGGCCCGCTTCTTCTGCATACAAATCGTCGAGTATGTAATCAAACTGCTGCTCTTCTGGGCAGTCATAAACCCATTCGACCGCATCGCCTGCCACCAGCTCGCAACCCGCGCTGCAGTCAAAAAAACCATCGGCTATCGATAAGTGGATGGGGTCTAAGTCGATCCCGACAATCCGTTTCGGAGCTTGAAATGCTTTTAATTGCGCGGCAATGGAACCTGCGCCAAAGCCGAGTATGAGCGCATCTTGAAGACTTTTTTCTGGACGAAATAGCGCGGGCAGTGCAATTAAATCCCAAATGCCCCCAGCTAAGGGGCGATTTGGATTCCATTGGGAGTGATTGACGCCGTTACGATACAGTCTCAGGCTAGCACCCGCTTGCCGAACTTCGTAATGGTTGCTCTCAACCCACTGGCTCCATAGAATTGCCATGCTGTCACTGTTATAGATTCACCTTAGACTGCCTGGCGAGTGCCGTGGAATCTAATGTAGTCAGCGATTATTTGATTTTAAGCAGCTCGACGTCGAAGACCAGCATGCCTGCCGGTGCGCCTCCTTGCGGATTTTCGCCGTAGGCTAGTTTAGCGGGAATCCAAAAACGTCGTTTTTCGCCTTCGACCATGAGTTGCACCCCTTCGGTCCAGCCAGCAATCACCTGAAAGAGCCCAAAAGATGCCGGTTCGCCGCGCATTACGGAGCTGTCGAAAAGTTGTCCATCAGTGGTCCATCCACTGTAGTGAACCGTTACCGTATCTTGCTTCTTCGGGTGGCGCTGGCCGCTGCCAACTGATAATTCACGTGAGGCGAGACCACTGGCCGTTGTCGTCGCATTTTCTGGAATGGCAGCGACATCGCTGGGTACTGCGGGTGGTTCTGGGGCGGCTTGGATGCCGAGTAATTCAACGTCAAATACCAGCAGTCCACTGGGACGACCGCCGCCAGCGTTTTCGCCATAGGCCAAATCTGCGGGAATCCAAAAGCGAACGCTTTCACCGATTTGCATCAACTGCAGGCCCTCGGTCCAGCCCTTGATGACGCGGTTGAGTGGGAAGCTGGCAGGCTGTCCCCGCTGGACAGAGCTATCGAAAAGTTTGCCATCGGTGGTCCAGCCACTGTAGTGAACCGTCACGGTATCGGCGGCCTTGGGCCGATTTGAATCGCTCTGATCGCTGGCTTTGAGCACTTTGTAGGCTAGCCCGGATGCGGTGGTTTGGGCATCCTCTGGGATGCTGCTGACGTCTTTGGGTGTTTCGATCATAGGCTGTATCAGTCAACAATCGGTCTGCCGCGTCAACCGAAAAGTCCTGAGTTTTGTAGGCTTGCTGGCTTCCGAATTGCAAGTGGCTTTGTTTTATTGTTAGGCTCTGTCCATGCTGAGTCACCAAGCTTCCCTTTTCGATGCGCATACCCATTGCTTCCCCCGCGAGCTGGAGCAATCGGCGCGTGCTTGGGCGCAACAGCAGCGCGAGCCTCACTGGGCCAATCTGGTAGCGCCGATCGGTCGCGCTTCGATTCAGGGCTGGTCTGACTTGCAGCAGATGCTGGCTCACATGGACGCCGCAGGCGTGGAAAAAGCCTGTCTCTTGGGTTGGTATTGGGAAAATGAGGCGACTTGTCTGTGGCACAATCAATTGATGGAAAGTTGGATGAAAACGGCGCCGGATCGGTTCATCGCTTTTGCATCAATCCTGCCTAATGCTCAAGTTGTGGAGCAGTTAGAGCGTGCTCGCGATCAGGGCTTTTGTGGGGTGGGAGAATTACATCCCGGTGTGCAAGGCTTTTCCTCCGCGGATCCGCATTGGAGGACGTTAGCAGATTGGTGCGTATCGCAGCAATGGCCGGTGAATCTCCACGCCACAGAAGCTGCTGGTGCTTCGCTTCGAGATCGCGTCGCGACGCCTTTGCAAGATTTCGTGGCGATGGCTGAGCAACATCCATCGCTGAAGCTCATCTTAGCTCATTGGGGTGGAGGCTTGCCTTTCTTTGAAAATAATCAGCGCCTTAAAAAGCGATTGCGTAATGTTTACTACGATACCAGTGCCAGCCCTTTATTATATGCCTCTTCAGTTTTTCGCCAGGTGATCGATGCTGTGGGCATCGATAAAATTATTTTTGGTTCTGATTATCCATTAAAGCTGTTTCCGAGGCATCAAAAAGATGCCGATATGCAGCCATATATAAACTATGTGTTGCATGAGCTCGATTTGACGTCCACTGAGCAGCAAGCCATTTTCGCGGAAAATTTTACAAAGATTTTGCCGGTGGGATTTGTATAGTGCCAACCTGCGGATTATTTGCATGTCCGGTGTGAAAGCATTTTAGCCTTTTATTCTAACTTTAGGGCACCTCTGGAAACCTCCCATGTGCCGAGATTGCGGATTAGACTGATGACTGACTTTTCCGTCTATTTCTGACCGCAGCAGCCAGTTCTTGCAGAATGTCTTCGGTGGTTTGGAGATCGATACAGGCATCGGTGATGCTTTGACCATAAGTATTGGGGCCTGCGACTTGATAATCTTGACGTCCTGCTACCAAGTGACTCTCCAGCATGATACCAGCAATGCCTCCTTGACCGTCGGTGATTTGCTTAGCTAAATCTTGAGCGACAGCTGCTTGCCGAGTGTAGTCTTTTTCGCTATTTCCGTGGCTACAATCAACGATTAAGTAGGGCTGGAGTTGATATTTGTTTAAGTCGCCTAGAATGCCTTGCAGGATGCTTGCCTCATAGTTGGGCCCGGTTCGGTTGCCGCCTCTTAGGATCAGATGGCTGTGTGGATTGCCTGTGGTCTCAAAGATGGCGGTCACGCCTTGCTTGGTGACGGATGGAAACCAATGCGCTTGTTGGCTGGATCGGATGGCATCGATTGCAATTTGTACATTGCCGCTGGTTCCATTTTTGAAGCCGACTGGCATCGACAGTCCAGATGCCAGTTCCCGATGAATTTGACTTTCGGTGGTTCGGGCGCCGATGGCCGCCCATGCGATGGCATCGGCAATAAATTGGGGAATGATGGTATCCAAAAATTCAGCCGCAGTTGGCAGTCCCAGTTCGGCAATTTGGGTTAACAGTTGACGTCCTTGACGTAAGCCACGATTAATTTCAAAACTGCCGTTAATATCGGGATCATTGATGAGGCCTTTCCAACCCACCACAGTACGTGGTTTTTCAAAATAAACCCGCATGACCACACAGAGATCCTGGCTGAAATGATCCGCTAATTTTTTTAGTTTTTGGGCGTACTCAATGGCGGCCTTTGGGTCGTGAATGGAGCAGGGGCCCGCGATAAGTAGCAGGCGATCGTCTTTTCCTTCCAGAATTTGGCTGATTTCAGTCCGTCCGGTTTGGACGGTTTCGGTGGCTTTTGCGGAAAGAGGGATCTCCTCCATCAAAATCGCCGGAGGCAGCAGTGGCCGTGTATTGAGTATACGGGTATCGTCTTGTGCGTGTAACATGGGATGGCGGTGGATTGTTTAGGGCATCGGCCAGTCGGATTGACTGACGAGTAGTAGCATCATTAGGCTAAAAGCATTAAAAAATGCATGAAAGAGAATCGGGATCAGTAGATTCCCCGAGCGCTCATAATTGCGCGCGAGCAGAATACCGACCAGTAATAAAGGCGCAAAAGAAAGCAAGTTGGCATGGACCAAAGCAAATAGGGTGGCGCTTAATAATTGGGCTAGTAGGAGCGACATTTGCCCTTTTAAAAAGCGGTAAATGCAGGCCCGAAAGATGATTTCTTCAATAATTGGAGCCAGTACGATGGCAAAAATGACCAATAAGCCGATCGCTAGCGGATGCCCTCCTGCCTGAAATAACTGAACCAACTCTTGCGGGGGAGCCTCATTGATGAACCCGAAGCCTTGTAAGTCTTCCAGAATATGCGTCCATAGTAGCGAAGTTAACCAAATGAGCGGTAAAAAACGAATAAAAACCGGCAGGGTGTTAACGGCTGCCTGACGCAAGGTAAAAGGCTGGAAATTTATTTGACAGGCAAAGTAGTTCGCAAAGCAGCGCTGGCTGAGATAGTAAGCAATTAACAAGGGTACTTGCAGCAGAAGCACGGCATAGACAGCCAGCCAGGGCGTGAGTGCGGTGGTCTCATCTTCGAAGAAATGTTGATGTAGCAGGCCACCAGCGGTTTGAAAAAGACTGACGCATAGAATTAAGCCACAAACGAAGAGCCCGAAATTGACCCAGCCAATCGTCCAACTGTCGACGCGAGTACTGGGAAGAATCGAGTCTCTGCGCGTCCGTAAGCGACGATACCACAAAATGAGACTGCAGAGCAGAACGCCGAGTATGATGACGCTCGCGATCAGCAGTGGAGTGTCTGGTTGAGGACTTGTCTCCATTCCCTTATGAAGTATGCGTGCTGGTGAGGCCGATTTGTTTGCCGCCCACGATGCAGGCTTTGACCTTGCCGCGAAGTGTTTTGCCAATCCAAGGGGAATTTTTGGATTTACTCTGCAGTTGATCGGCTTGCGGCACCCATTTTTCATTGGGGTCAAATACGCATATGTCTGCGGGCATTCCCACTGCCAAGGAGCCTCCTGGGAGTCGGCAAATCTTGGCGGGCTTGGTGCTCAGCCAGTTGATGATTTGAATGAGTGAACAGCCTTCTTGGTGATATAGAATCTCCAGAGCCACGGAAAGGCAAGTTTCTAAACTGGCTACCCCAAAAGGAGCCGCGGCAAATTCGCAGTCTTTTTCATGTGAAGAGAAGGGACTGTGGCCACTCGCAATGCAGTCAAGCGTGCCGTCTTTAAGGCCCTCAATCAGTGCGCGCCGATCGTTTTCATCGCCCAGCGGTGGCAGTAATTTTAGATTGGTGTCATACGTGCGTAAGGCGGCATCCGTCAGGGCTAGATGTTGTGGGCTAAGCTCGGCGCTAACTTGAATGCCGCGCGCTTTGGCACGCCGCAAGATTTCAACCGAAGCGGCTGAACTGATGTTTTGTAGATGAACGTGTGCCTGCGTAAGTTCCGCCAAAATGACATTGCGAGCCACCATGATGCTCTCCGCAACTTTGGGCCAACCTTTGAGGCCCAGTCTCAGAGACCATTCACCCTCATGCATCATGGCTTGATCCGTCATGGAACTGTCCTGAGATTGGGCTAAGACCGGCATGTCAAACATGTGCGCGTACTCGAGTGCGCGGCGCATGATTTCATTGTTTTGGGTGGGCGCGCCACTATCGGATAAGGCAACCGCTCCAGCTGCTTGCAATTGGCCGCTGGGCGCGAGCGCGACTCCATCCAGCCCTTTCGTTAGACAGCCAGTCGGGTAGACGCGTACGCAGGCATCGCGGATTACTTTGTCGACGAGTTGCTGCAAAGTACCCGCATTGTCGCACAGGGGCGAGGTGTCTGGCATACAGAGCAGGCTGGTGAAGCCACCAGCGGCAGCAGCTTGCGTCCCAGTCGCAATCGTCTCGCGATGGCTGGGGCCTGGGTAACCCAGACGTGCATTGAGATCCACTAAGCCCGGGGTCACCATCAGCCCCTGAGCATCCAATTTTTTAGCCGAATTTTTCTCGGCTTCGCTCAGCTGCGGCACGATGCGACCCTCGGCTACGTAGAGATCTTGGATCTCGTCGATCTGATTTGCTGGATCCAGCAAATGCCCGTTTTGAATCCATAAATAAGCGCTCATGGTGAAAAGAAATCAATTAGAGTTCAGGCTGCAAAGGGAGGCCATTGTGGTAGGCATAGCAGAGGTGGATACAGGCCATGCGGACCATAATACCATTGGTGACTTGCTGTAAAATGACGGAGCGATTAGAGTCTGCCAATTCGGAGTCAATTTCAACGCCACGGTTAATGGGGCCGGGATGCATGATGATGGCGTCGGGTTTGAGCCATTGGGCGCGCTCTTGGTTGAGGCCAAACATACTGGTGTATTCTCCGATGGAGGGGAAGTGGGTGGCTGCCTGTCGCTCATGCTGAATGCGCAACAGCATGACTGCATCCGCATCCTGCAGCGCAGCCCGTAAATCATAGCAAACACGAACGCCCAGAGCTGCAAAGCCTTGCGGGACGAGGGTGCTGGGGCCCGCAATCGTCACCTCAGCACCTAGTTTTAAGAGGCATTCCATATTAGAGCGAGCTACGCGGCTGTACAGGATGTCCCCCAAAATAGTGATTTTCTTACCTTGAATGTTGCCTAGTTGCTCTATCAGCGTAAAGGCATCCAATAGAGCTTGAGTGGGGTGGGCATGTGCGCCATCTCCGCCATTGATAATGGGGATATCCACCACTTGGCTCAGGTAATTGGGCGCTCCCGAGGCTGAATGGCGCATAATGATCATGTCCGCTTGTAGTGCAGCCATATTTTGTGCGGTATCGCGCAGAGATTCACCTTTAGTCAAGCTACTGGAGGCACCTGAAATGGTGATCACTTCGGCCTGTAGTTTTTTTGCGGCCACTTCAAAAGCCAGTCGAGTACGTGTGCTGGGCTCCAAGAAGAGGTTGACCAGCGTGCGTCCAGCTAGCAGGCTTTTCGGAAGACTGCCGTGCTGGGCTGACGCTTTGAATTGTCTTGCGACCGAAAAGATCGTGTTCATTTCGTCGCAAGAAAGTGCGCCGATTTCGATCAAATCCTTTTGCTTCCAAGTTAATGCCATACTCATATCCGTTCATGAATCACACCTTTCCTCAGGGGACCCGCAAAAGGTTTCCTGCATAAACTCAAAAATGCAACGCTTAATCGAAGTGATCCCCTCGGTGTCGCTAGTGAGAATTTGCCAGCGAACTGAGTATAATAATAGCTTGCCTAGAGCGTGGATTGCTGGAGCCTTTGTTTTGCGATCCACAAGCCTTTTAATCGCTCTAAATGCTCCGCATAGAGTGCCCAGTTTTTAGCCTGAAGCTGTTCTCGGCACTCCTGATAGATGCCTCTCAACGATAGGGTGACACTGGGATCGGCACTCGGGTCTAAAGAGCGTTCCAGTAAATCAAGTACCTCTGTGGCTTTGACGGTATCTTGCTGAACAGCGGCTCGAATGCCGATGCTGTAGCAATTCAGTAGCCGTTCCAGCGCTGCGGGATGGGATGCGCTCTGCTGTTTTTGGTAAATTGTGTGCTGACTGTTCAATGCAATTAGGCAAAGGTGGATAAAACTGAGGCGGCATTGCCCTGAATACTCAGCTGGGCGAGTTCTTGCGGTGATTGGTTGGCCTGCGACTGAAAGGCGGCGGTGGTTTCAAATAGCTGGGTGCTTAGAACGCCAAAACGCGCGCCACTGGAGATGGCTCCAAATAGTCCGCCGCCACCCCCTCCGCTGAGTAGCAGATTGGCCGATGCGGCATTAAATGCAGCCGCACTGGGTGCGTTGGAAGTGCTGGCACTATTCCGTAATTGATTGGTTTCTTCAATCCGAGTTTTGGCCTCGCCCATAACGAGTAATTGTTCATCGACGATGAGTAGTGCTTCACGAATTCGATCCGCATATTCACTGAAGTCAAACTCCTCCAGATCTTGTGCTTCTCGGTTGTAGCGTAATGCTGTCGTCAAGCTGGCGCCCTCCGTGTTAAACTGATCGGTTTCGACCTCGAAGCTGAGTCCATTGCCAAAGTTGACTTCGTGACTACCATCTTGACTGAGATCTACGCCGAATTGATAGCCTTGCAGACGCCCCAATTCATCACTCAGCTTTACGATTGAATTTTCGCCATAGTATTCCACCTCAACAGTATAGTTGCCAGTTGCGAGAGGTTGCGTCAATTCCTCTAGTGGGGCTATTTGGGGATTACCAACCTTTAGTTGACTTGTCCCAATTGTGAGTGGGGAGCTAAAGACAAATTCTGCTGAGTTCACTGCGGGCTCTTCAGATGCGGTACGCAGTACATGCTTGTCGACGCGCTCGTAGTTGAGGGTAGCGCTGAGTACGGCGGCACCCTTAGCTTCGAAGTCATATTTATCAAAGCTTTGAAATAGGCTTTCCATTTCAAAATTCAGGCGGACGCCAACATCAAAATCGACCCATTCACTCCCGGATCCGGATAAATCGACTTGATCTTTTTTCTCGATCAGACCGCCCTCGGTATTGCGGATTTCGACGGAGGAATTTTCACCCAAATACGTGATAGCGACTTTGTAAGAACCGGTCTCTAATTCTAAGGCCGGGTTGGATCCTGGCAAGTAGCTGGCCTGGTTGAGTTCGAGTCCGACGACATCATAGGCATCATTCAAGATGGCATCATCCGTATAATACTCAACGCCTACGCTGGCGCCAGCAACGCTCTGGGACAGTTCGAGCGAATTTTCTCCATGGGTCAGTAAACTGACGGGGTCGATCAATAAATCTCGTGTTCCCGGACCTTGGGTGAGCACGATCGGTTTATTAGTGAAGATGCTCTCCCCATCAAAGCGGATGGCCTCCACAACTTGATCAAATCCAGCTGATAAGCTGCGCAATTTTCCGTAAATTTCCTCTTGCTTGCGGGAGTTGGATAAGTTTCGCATGCCCGAGTTCGTCAAATCTAGCATGGTATTTAAGTTACCACTGAGAATTTCTAGTTTTTCTGTGGCTCCCAGCACTAGGCGGTAGGATTCCTCAATATCGCCAGTGCGAACTGTGCGCTGATTGGCGGATCCAATCTCTGTTTGTCCGACACGCGTTGTCCGTGTTCGGGCAAAGGCCATCGGATTATTGAAGTCCGCAATTTGACTGGTGGTTAAGTATTCCATTTACTATATACGCAATGTTACGGATTGTTTTTCCCTAAATTGAGGACAAAGCAGCTTTCGTGCTCAATTAATATGCAAATTGAGATGCTTGTGAAGACTTTGTTAAAATGTGGACTGCTGAGAAGTCGTCTTTACAATTTGCTGATGTTTTGTCTTTATACTGTCAGTTTTTTAACAATTGGTGAACAATTTGCTTAGGGTAGATACAATAACTTAAATGTTTCATACAGCTATGCATTTTTTTACTATCCGCTCAGCAGCACCGATTCGGCGAGCAATGGCCCGACTAATGATTTTTTACACTTTGTTGCACTCACAGTTGTGCACGGCCGCAATAACACGTGATTTATGGCTGCCAAGTCGAGGTTATTTGGAGCGTGCGCAAGCGCCGGTAATCCATTTCTACCAGTCGGATGCAGCGCCTGTCGTTGAGGGAGCCGTTCCTTTGTATCGAGATTTCATGCTTCATTACAATCAGAGTCTGATGGCAGCCGCGGCCCCAGCTGAAGTTGAAGAGGTGTCAAGGCTTGAGCCGGATCCGCCGGCAGAGATCTCTAAGCCTCCAGTTTTGAGCCCAACGCCCAGTAAAAAGGTGCGCGTCTTTCACTCGGGGGGGGCTACTTTGAAGGGGCCCTATGCGTTTCCACGTCCTCAGCATACGGATCGGTTATTTGATGAAATTTATTTGCATTTTCCGGTGTCAGTGGATCAGCAGCAAGAAATGAGTATTCAGGGGGAGCTGAATCAAAGTGCGGTGTTCGAGCCGCCGACAGTCGTGACTCCCTCGAGTTCATCCAGTTATCTACAAGTGCCATGATGCTTAAAATACTGTTTGTATACCTGCTGAGTGCACTATGTGTGCTTGCCCAAAAGAGTGTGCAGAATGTGGCGCAGGAAGCCCTGTCCACTGAGCTTGGGCAGGACCCTGCTATCCAGTCTGAGCTGGATCAATTAGAGCAATCAATAGAAAAGCCTAATAAACCGCTTTTTGAACTGGATTTGAATCGTTCACAGTCAGCTGGAGATGTCGATGGCAATCAGGTTTGGGCTGACATGAGTGTACGCGAGCAGGCAGACTTCTACTGGCAGCAAGACCGGAAGTCATTAGCTGAGCGGGCTTACATTGGCATCGTGGAATATTCCGAAGATACGGATGATGATTTACTGCATGCGCTAACGCAACTATCTGAGCTGTATTACGAGCAATCAGAATATACGAAGGCGATTGATATGCTGGAGCAAGCCATGGCTAAATTTCCGGTGAAAGCAGCCACGCCTGAGCGATTATACCGCTTGGGAGAGTTTTATCGTGATGCCAATTTACCCACGCGCTCAGCAGAAGCCTTTTTTCGGGTAATCAACAGCATCGTGGTTGGAGGAGAAAAGAGTTTAAAGCGCTATCTGCATTTGGCGCGTTTATCTAAGTTTGAAATCGCTCGTAGTCATTACATAAATCGAGACTATGCTCGAGCACTGGCTCTATTTGATCGCATTGAACTTTTGGAATTGAGTGCCGAAAATCATGAAACGGTCTTATATTACAAAATTCTCGCCACGCTTAAACTGCCAGAACTCAAGGCCGGTCTAGAGCTGATTGATACTTTCATGAAAAAATTTCCGGAAAGTGAGTTTTTGCCGGAACTGTTGTATTCTAAGGCGGATGTCATGATGAAGTTGGGTGAGAAGGATACCAGTATTGCCTTATTTATGCGCTTGTTGGATTCAGCGAAAAATGAGTCGGATGCCAGTGAGCGGCAACGTACATTTTGGCATCAGCAAGCCGGTAATCGCCTCGCCAATCGCTTTTACGCCGAGGGTGACTACAGTGTGGCGCTGCGAATTTATCAAGGCATGGTCGAATTGAATGAACTGCCCAGTTGGCGCATCCCAGTTATTTATCAGATTGCGCTCTGTTTCGAAAAAATGGCGATGCATGAGCGGGCGCAGGAGAGTTATTTATTTATCGAGCAAAAAATGAAACTATTGGATGCCGATAGCTTGTCACCCGCATTGCGTCAAATTAAAGAAAATGCAGCTTGGCGCCTAAAGCTTATTCAGTGGCGGATTGATGCAGAGGAGCAGGCGACTAGCTTACTGAGTTCGAGTCAAAAGACGCGCTAAGAGAATGTGCTATCAGGCCGTATCGTAAAACGATATCAACCCTATTTATATATGGAATTAGCTAATATTTTAAGCGATTACGATGCTGTCATTACCGACTGCCGCCAGTTGTTAGAGCAAGAATTGCTGAATGTCCGCAACGGCGCGGCACCAGCCGATGATTTTGAGGAGCGTAAACGCCAGATGATCGAACAGCTCGATCACAAATTAAGTCAGTTGAAGACGATTCGCTCAGGGTTGTTGCAGATTCCGCCAGAACTAAAGTCTGAACTTGATCTAACCCAAAACCGCTTTATGCAAATCATGCAATTAAATCGTGAGTTGGAAAAGTGTTATCTTTCGACAAATCGTAGTGGCCGTCCAGACGCGAAACCTAAAATTTCCGCCGTTGTGCGTCGCTACCAGCAGGGGTGAGCCACGTAATGTGGTTCGGTATTCGCATCCGCAGAGTTTCATTATGTTAGTGATGTCAGATGTGTTCTGTTGGGGGGCGAAAGTTAATCTATTTTTTTTTCAACTTAATAATTGATTTTATTATAGATTCTTACATCACAGGCTAGATGTGTTTATCTTCAAGCTTGTTTTATTTACGGATTTATATAGTGGCTCTGCTTTCGATGGGAGGGCTTCAGCTAGCGGCGGAAGTCGCGGAGCCTGAGAGCATCGAAACACTTGTTGTCGAAGGTCAAGAAACAGCAAATAATGAGTCGGCTACCAGCTTTTCGACGCCGATCTCCAACCTTGCTTTCAACCCGCGCGTTGATTTGCAGGCTCGTAATATTGAGGAAGCACAGGCAGATTTAACCATTCGCGGAGGCATTTTTGAAAATACCGGTTTTCGCGTTGGTGGTATTAATTTGTTTGATCCGCATACCGGACACTATTCGACTGAAATTCCGATTTCGCCTAAGATGTTGACGGTGCCCGAGGTGCTTGTGGGCAGTTCCAATGCACTGCTGGGCTTTAACAGTACGGTCGGTACGCTTAATTATGATTGGCGCGTGATTGAAAACGGCGGTCAGTTAAGCCTGGCGGCGGGCAATTTCGGATTCAATCGCCAGAGCCTCTATCAGGGGTGGTCGAATTTACACAGCTTTTCCGAGCGATGGGTGCTGAGTGCAGAGCTGGAAAGCGCTCGCTCGGAGAGCGATGGCACGATTCTATATGGAGATCATGATTTTGATCGCAGTTCGGCCCGCCTGCAATTGCTGGGGCCGCAATCTCAAACCGATTTTTTTGCTGGTTATCAAGCTAAATTCTTTGGTTGGCCCGGGATGTACACAGCTAATGAGAATAATTTAGAGACCGAAGCTCTAAAGACGAAGTTAATCTATGCATCGCATCGTCAAAATTATGGTGAGGGCAGTGATTTTAGATTCACATCATACTTGCGAGAGCATTCGGATTATTATGTTTACTGGCGTCATAGTCCACAGGTCTATAATGCAGCTCATAAATCTAAGATTTTTTCAACAGCTTTTTCCGGAAAGCATAGCTTCAACGATCAATTTTCGCTCGATCATGCGACCCAGCTTTTGGCTGATTCTATTGATTCGACTACGCTAAACCGCACTTTTACGGATCGCGCTTATATCAAGTTTAGCCTCTTGCCCGCATATCGAGTCGAGCAGGGGCAGCAACAAAGCCTGACTTATCGCGCTGGATTTAGCTGGGATGACAACAGCCAAAACAAGGGTCAATTTTCACCGCTAGCGGATGTGACTTGGCAAAAGACCTACGACAATGGCGATCTCGATCAATGGCATCTGGCTTTTGCCCAAAGCAGCCAGGTTGCCGGATATGGTGCTATTGCGGGCCCAACAGGAGGACTTTTTGCCAGTAATCCAGAGCTTGATCGCGAGCTGAGCAATAACCTAGAACTTGGAGCTAAGCTGCAGCGCGCCGATTGGATGGCTTCGATCGCACTATTTTATCGCTGGGATCAAGATTTGGTGGATTGGACTTACGACTCGGGAACATCGAGTTCTCGTAGCGCGAACAATGTTGATATCAATACTTTGGGACTGGAATGTCTGGTTTCCAAACAATGGGATTCTTTGAAAGTCTTAGCCAGCTATGCCCTGCTGGAAAAATCCGAGGATTATGGCTTGGCAACCGTTGATGCCAGTTTTTACGCTTTGAATTATGCGGAACATCGCGGGACACTAGGACTCATCTGGTCGCCTTTGGATACCTTTCAATTAAGAGTTGATAATGAATGGCGCCACCAAGCAGAAAATGCCATCCGTTCGGGTAGTGATAGCGTATTTTTTACTCATCTTAGCCTGAGTATTTATCCTAGCCAAGTGCCCGAGGTAGAACTATTCGTGGCGGTGGATAATCTTTGGGAAACTGAATTTGAGGAAATTCCAGGGACTGTCGGTAAGGGGCGTCAATTTTCAGCTGGGCTCAACTACTTTTGGTAGCCGCTAGCAATCGCCTACCATGCCGGCGACCGATCGCTGCAAGAGATCCTTTAAATATGGATTCGGGTAACGGCGTGCAGTTGTGATGGCATAGAAGCTCTCCTGGATACTGGGGATTTGGTACAATTCAACCAAGCGACCATTGCGCAGCTCATCTTGAACCACGACAGGTGGGACCAGTGTAATGGCTTTCGTCTCGCGTGCAATCAGGCGCAGCATGGCCATACTATCCGCCTCGGCTGCGATCAAAGGGGCGATGCCTGATTGTTCCATGATTAGGTCGAAGCTGGCACGGATGGTACTTTCTAGTCCGGGTAGCACCATCGGCTTTTGCTGTAAATCCTGCGGGAAATTGAACTGTGTTTGTGCGATCCAATTGGGAGGTGCTACCAGGCTGACGGGTTGCTCGGCGATTTGCTGGCAGTGAATTTTCAGCTCTTGGTCACGCATGACCGGATTATTGGATAAAACCAGATCAATGGTGTGGGCATTTAGCTGCGTCATTAAGACCCTTAAACTGGCGGAGTGAATGACGACTTCTAAGTCCTGGTCATCCAAAGCTGGTTGTAGAAAACTAAGTTGGAAGTTGCTGGATAGCGTGGAGACGGCGCCCACTCTGAGAGTGTTGCGAAAGCGCTGGCTCTTATTTTGTAGCGTTGCCAACATTTCTTCGCTGGTGCGGAAAATGGTCTCGGCATAGTCGAGGATGATTTTGCCTTCTTCGGTCAGATGCATACGCTTGTGCTGGCGATCAAAGAGGGTACAGCCCAGATGATCTTCTAATTTTCTAATCTGGATACTCAAGGCGGATTGGGAGACGCGTAGACTTTTGGCGGCTGCGGTGAGACTGCCTTGACGAACCACGGCATGAAAATAGCGTAGATGATGAAAGTTGAGTGGGTCCATGTATATATTTAAGTGAACGATTTTATATAATACTTATATTATGTAAAAGCAAATTAATTTGTTATACTGCGCACATGAACGTACTGATCAGTTTGGCTATTGTATGGGGTATTCCCGCATTGCTCGTTTGGAGTTTAGTATCGACGACCTATCTCAATCAGCATGCCGCGCGCTTATTTGTACTGGGGGAAAAGTTAGCTTGGGCGGTCTGTGCTTCGATTTTAAGTGCATTGCTTGCCTGGATCTTGACTGGCACGGTGACCTTTGATGTTTGTTTGAGCGCGGCCAAGTTGATTGGGATTCGTGGCGATGCCTTATCCTTTGCTTTGGCCTTACTAGTGAGTTTTTTGGGAGCGCTGATTCTACGCTTTTCCAAGAATTACTTGGCCGGTGACCGGGCTCAGGGCTATTTTTTAAAGTGGATGTCTGTGACCTTAGCGGCGGTATTGGCGCAAGTCATGGCGCCTGGTTTGTTTCAATTTGCGCTGGCTTGGATTGTGGGCAGTTTGAGTCTACACAAGCTGTTAATTTATTTTCCAGATCGTCATGGCACAGTTTTATCGGCGCGCAAAAAGGCATTTTGGGGGCGTATCAGTGATGTCGCTCTGATTGTGGCCTTTATTGGGATATATCGCAGTTTTGGTGTGCAGGATTTTACCCAGCTTTTCGCTGCCTTGGAGACTGTGAACTCGCTCCCCAACCTAACTTGGATCGCGGCTTTGCTGATTCTCAGTGCGCTGATCCAGTCAGCACAGGTGCCCTTTCATACCTGGCTCCCCGACACGATGGGTGCGCCGACACCGGTGTCCGCCTTTATGCATGCTGGAATTATCAATGGGGGTGGCTTTTTAGCGATTCGTTTGAGTCAATTCTTTGTGCACACCCCAAATGCGCTCTCTGTACTGGCCATTTGTGGCGCGCTGACCGCCGTTTACGGGGCCATGGTGATGCTTTCCCAGACCAGTGTGAAACGAGCATTGGCGTATTCGACGATTGCGCAGATGGGTTTCATGTTATTGCAGTGCGGATTGGGGGCCTTTCATATCGCGGTCTTACATTTGTTGGCGCATTCATTGTACAAAGCGCATGCCTTCCTGACTTGTGGTTCCGCTGTGGAAACGGCGAAAAAATTGAAAGCAAAACCGCATTATCGGCGTTTGAATCCCAAGCGTATTTGGCTAGCGATTAGTGTCTCCCTGGCGATTGTGGTAGGGCTTAGCATTGCCTTTGAAATCAGTCCTAGTAAAAAGCCTGGCATGTTGGTGCTGAGCCTGGTGGTGGTGATGGCATTGACCCAGTTACTGTGGACCGCCATGCGGCGCGGTCAACAGGGGATTGCCTTTGCGGGCTCGGTAGGCGTTGCGGGTAGCATTGCTGCGCTGTACTTTTTTTTGGCGCAGATGGCCTATTATTTTTTTAGCAGTGCCGTGGCCATGCGTTCAGACTCAGCGTGGGTGCTGGAACTGTTCATTGCGGCGGTCCTGTTATTATTTTTGATCACCTCGATTCGTTTTCAGGATGGTGAACCGGGATTTCTATCGGTCGCTTACAAGCGTCGTCTCTATGTCCACGCCCTGAATGGCTTTTATATGAATACCGTCGCCAATCGACTGGCCCGCAAGCTGGGCCTGGTGGCAAAACATCAATAATTTCACAACGCAATCCATCCAACGTTCACCGTCATGTACAGCTTAGAGACTGATTTTCAATGTTTTATCGCAGATGCCTGTCAGAAGGTTGCTCCGCTGTGGCCCTTATCACACTTTGTGGCGGTCAATCCATTTTTGGGTTATACGCAGCAGAGCTTTGAATCCGCAGCCCATGAGCATCAACGCGTGCTGGATGTCGCCATGTTGCCGAGTTTGGACGAGTTTCAGCAGCAATTCGCGGCAGGCGAGATTTCGGAGTCTGATCTAACAGCAGTTATCGAGCGTGTATCCGAGCATGTGCGCAGCAGCCTAGACTGTCATGGTATCAAGCTAGAGCCGAAGGAGTTGATTCGATCATTCGATTCAGCTGCCCAGCCAAAAAATACAGCCGATGATGGCGATTCGTTTAGCGCCTTTGTGGATAGCCAAACCGGCAGTGATTGGAAGGGTATGCTACGGGAAGAGGCCGCCAAATGGTGCGCGGCGTATGATGACGATGGGCAGTCTTCGTGGAAATTTCCTTGGCAAGATGGAGCTCTGTATGCTGGTTGGCGGGCAGCGGCTCAAATCGACCGTAACCCTGAGTTGCATGGCTTGCCTAATTTTCGCGCATTTGTCCGTCAATTGCCGGAAGACCCACACGCATTTTTACAGCTGGCCTTGTCTGAGCTTGGCATTCCGGAGTCGCGTGTGGAGCCGCTCTGCTATCGCTTATTGATGACGCTACCCGGTTGGGCGGGCCATTTACGGTATAAGGATCGCGAACGTGAGCTTCGTGGCGAGCGGGGCGACTTACTTCCTCAGTTACTCGCCATTTTGCTGGCCTATGAGTGGGCGCTTTATCAACAACTACAAGACCATGCACAGTGGGTTGCCGCTTGGCATGAGCAGCTGGAGGTGTCACGGGAATGCGCCCAAGAATGTCGGCTACCTTTAGATTTGGCCCTACGATTTATTTGGCAGAGCGCGCGCGAAGAGGCTTACGCACGTCAGTTGAGAGCGCTGATACAACCAAGTACAGTAGACACTCCTAAGGTCCCAGACGTCCAAGCTGTTTTTTGTATGGATGTGCGTTCTGAGCGCTATCGCCGCGCCTTGGAATCTTCCGAGTTGCAGGTGGACACCATGGGTTATGCCGGATTTTTTGGCTTGCCGATTGATCATCGTATTCCAGGTGAGGGTGAAAGTCAGGCGCGTTGTCCGGTACTGTTTGCACCGCCCTTGAATTCTACGGAACATCAAGCAGGCCTTGCCGAGTCTGAATTTGCGCAGTTGACCTTTCAGCGAGTGGATGCTCGGGAGAGCAAGCGTACTTGGAAGCGCTTTAAGGAGGCCGCTTCCTCTTGTTTTACTTTTGTGGAAACGATGGGGCTGAGTTATGGCTATGAGTTGGTTAAAGATGCCTTTTCTTTGCATCCGCAGCCACAACTGGCACAAGGGGCGCCCATGATCAATGATCCCTTGAGTTTAGAGCAGCGCATCGATTGGGCGCAGGGTATTTTACAGAGTTTGAGTCTGACCCGTGATTTCGCTCCTATTATTTTATTTTGTGGGCATGGTAGTCAAACGCGGAACAATCCTTACGCATCCGCACTTGATTGCGGGGCCTGTGGGGGGCATGCCGGGGATGCCAATGCCCGCTTAGCGGCCGACTTATTGAATCAGGATGCAGTGCGGTCTGGGCTGAAAGCGCGTGGGCTTGTGGTGCCTGTAGAGACTTTTTTCATCGCGGGTTTTCACAATACCACGACGGATGAAGTGCAACTATTTAAGCCGCAGGGGCTGGCTGAGGAGCGCTTGCAGGCACTGGAGTCAGCTCTTCGTCGTGCTAGTGAATTGTGTGCGACAGAGCGAGCTACGAGTTTCTTTACCTCAGCCGGTGCGCAGCCGAGTATTGAGGCGGTGCAAGCGCGAGGGCAGGATTGGTCGCAAGTTCGTCCGGAGTGGGCGCTGGCAGGCAATGCCGCTTTCGTGGTCGCTCCCCGTGCTTGGACGCGTTTGGCAGACTTTGCTGGCCGGGTGTTTTTGCATGATTATGCGCCGGAAGAGGATGTGGATGCGGAGATCTTAAGTGGCATCATGGGCGGCCCGATGGTGGTGGGTAGCTGGATCAATCTACAGTACTATGCCTCTTCGATCGACAACAAAAAAATGGGCAGCGGCCACAAGGCCATTCACAATGTGGTGGGCGGTGTCGGAGTGGCCGAGGGCAACGAGTGTGATCTGCGACGCGGCTTGGCCTTCCAGTCGGTGCATGACGGACAGCAGCTCGTACATAAGCCCTTACGCCTGCTCGTATGCGTGGCCGCCACGACGGATCGCTTAGATCATATCATCGAGCAAAACGAGGAGGTGCGCAATCTGGTGGAGAATGGCTGGGTGCACCTCATCGCTTTAGGAGTTGACGGACGTCAATGGCTACGGCGGATGCCTCAGGGCGTCTGGCTGGATGCTACAGATTGATCGTAATTACCCGAGCAGAGTTTATTCTTTAAGTAAACTCTGGGCCAGCCGATAGCCCTCTTGGTCCATGGGGGCATGCAAGTCTCTGAAATAGGACGCGATTCGGTGTTCCCCACGTATTTGAATATAGCCAGAGGTGTCGATCGCCTGCCGCGCTTCAGCATCGCTTCCATTTTTTAGGATGGATTGAGCTTGTCCATTGGCGCAGGCCATCGCAAAGAGTTCCGCCCCGATGTTGACCAGTCGGGACAGTAGGCGTTGCTCCCGTTCCAATTTGGGTCCGTGACGTGCCATGTTATGTAAAATGCAACGACTCAATTTTTGGCTGAGACTGCCGATCCTTTGCATGCGCGCGTGGATACGGCTGTCCATAGAATTTGGCATCTTGGCGAGACCGGGCAGGTAGCGTTTGGGATACCAGTTTAGGTAGTAGAATCCTGCTTTAATCGCCGCAGTTCCTCTCTCGGAGAGCGATTTACGACTGTCCAAAACGGCGCCAGCAGCTCGCAAGTGTGGGTCTAGCATTTCCCGCGCAATGAATAAGTACATGATTTCACTCGAGCCTTCAAAGATGAGGTTGATGCGACAATCGCGTAGCATGCGCTCGATCGGATCGGGTTTTTGGCCGCGATTCTTGAGCGACTGAGCTGTCTCGTAGCCACGGCCTCCCTTCGTTTGCATGGTCTGGTCGACCGCCTCCCAGGCGGCCTCGGTTCCCCATAATTTGGCCAACGCGGCTTCGAGTCGGATATCTGCGTTTTTATCGGCATCTACCAGCGCGGAGGTATAGCGAACCATGGCCTCTGTGGCAAAGGCATTGGCCGCCAACTCAGAAATTTTATGGGCAATGGCTGCATGTTTTCCGATAGCCTTGCCCCATTGGGCACGGCTGCTACACCAATCTAGTGAAATCTCTAAGCAGCGCTGCATCATGCCAGCGCAGGCTGCGGGTAAGGTAAGACGACCGGTGTTGAGGGTGGTCAGCGCGACTTTTAGACCCTTGCCCGGTTGATGCACCACATCTTCAATTGGAATCTGCACCTTGGTGAAACGGAGTACGCCGTTGTAGAGGGCTCTGAGACCCATGAAGTGGCAACGGGTCACAATTTCCACGCCTGGTGCATCAACCGGGACGATGAATGCCGTCATGGCTAGAGCGTTCTTAGTAGTGGGCGTGCGCGCCATCACCACAATATGTGAAGCTAGTAAACCATTGGTGCACCAAAGTTTTTCTCCATTCAGTTCATAATGGGTACCCGCCTCATTTAGCACGGCTTCCGTTTTGATTTTGGAGGGATCCGAGCCCACATCTTCTTCCGTGAGCGCAAAGGCCGAGATATTACCTTTGGCAAACAAGGGTAGGTATTTTTCTTTCTGGGCATCGGTGCCAAACATGATCAGCGGTTGGGGGACTCCGATGGATTGGTGAGCCGATAGCAGTGCGGTGAGGTTACCACAGTACTGCCCGAGCAGCATTGCTGCTCGTGAATAGTTGCTTTGAGATAGACCCAAGCCGCCGTATTTTTGGGGGATTTTAATGCCCATGGCGCCCAGGGCCCCCAGTTTTTTGATAAGTTCTGGTGGGATCTCTCCCGTTTGATCGATTTGATCGGGGTCGACTTCATGGTCGAGTAAATACTTCAATTTTTCTAAAAAGTGATCGCCTTCGCTTCTCGCGGCTGCTGATTGCTCTGCAAAAGGGATGATGGCATTGAAGTCGGGGTTGCCGGCAAATAGGGCTGCGGCGAGTCCACTGGTTTCACGTTGATCGCGCGAACTTTCAGCGACTTCGAGTGCTTGGCGTTTTTCTTTAGAGAATTGACTGGTGTCGATATGACTGGGGTGCGGATCGCTCATAATAGAAGGGGCTTGAGGTGAATTAGCCAGCCATACGGATGGGTGGGGCGTCTTTGAAGAATTTGGGTCGAATGAGTTTAGACTCATCGGCATAATGGAGCGGGCCGCCTCTGAATGGGGCATAGCCGGTTCCCAGTACCATGGCTAAGTCGATGGCTTCGGCGGATTCTACGATCCCCTCGTCGAGGCAGCGAGCGGCTTCGTTGGACATCAGTTCGGCCAAAAATTCGGCACTATTTTGGGGGATTTGTCCGCTGCTTTTTTGGAGTTGCAGCGCTTGTGGATTGGGTTCCGGTTGCTCTTTACCATACACATAAAAACCCTTGCCAACCTTGCGACCCAGGCAGCCTTGTTCGATCATGGACTCCATCATTGGGGGTAGCGACATCCGATCGGAGTAAGCGGCGATCAAGGTCTCGGCCACATGCTTGCCCACATCTAAGCCGACTTCGTCTAGCAAGCGCAAGGGGCCCATTGGCATGCCAAATTCCAGCATTGCCTGATCGATGGCTTTGGGGTCCATCCCATTCGCAAACAGCTTGCAAGCTTCCAGCAGGTAAGGGACCAGCACACGATTGACCAAAAATCCGGGCGAATCTTTGACGATTACCGGCGTCTTACCGATTTTCTGCACAAATTGCAAGGCGGTGCTGAGTGTGGCGTCGGATGTGGAGGGTGCGCGTACAATTTCGACCAGAGGCATGCGATGGACTGGATTGAAAAAGTGCAGCCCGACGACGCGCTCTGGGTTTTTGATCGATTCTGCAAGGCTTTGAATGGGCAGCGCTGAGGTATTGGTGGCCAAAATACAATCTTCACGACAACGCTGTGATAGATCTGTAAAGATCTTTTGTTTGAGGGGCAGAGCTTCCACAGCGGCCTCAATGATGAGATCCTTTTTCATGAGGTTGACGGGCTGACTGCTGGCATAGATCCGATCCATTCCTGCATGCGATTCCGTTAGGGAAATTATATGCCGGACTTGGGCTTGCTGGTATTGCGAGTGAATACGGTGCATGCCTTTTGCCAAGGCTTGGTCGTCAATGTCTTGCATCAATACAGAGTAGCCCCGACTGCTCAGCCAGTAAGTGATGCCGGCTCCCATAATGCCACTACCAATGATGACAGGGGATTGGATTTTATGGCCGTCCATGCCTTGAATGCGCTGCTTTTTGGCCTTCTCGCTCTCCAAAAAGAGGCCAATTAGATGCTTGGTTTCTGCTTTAGACGCCAGTGTAATGATCGCATCTTTTTCCAGCTTGAAGCCAGCTTGCAGCGGTTGGGAGACCGACTGACAGGCGACTTCCAGTGCTTTTAACGGGGCTGGGTAAAGGCCCTGTGTCTTGTTCATTAAGTCTTTTCGAGCAGTCGACTCGATCATTTTTACGGATGCCAGGTTGTGAACGAGCGTGTGAGGCACCTCTTTGCGCTTGCCCTTATTGGTAAATTCTTTGGCTACTTTGATCAGATATGCGGGATGGACTGCGACATCAATCAAGCCCTTACGTTTGGCCGCTCCCGCATTCAGTGTTTTGCCTGCCAAAATCAGTGGGAGGGCTTTGGGTAGGGTGAGTAAGCGCGATAGTCGAGTCGTCCCCCCCCAGGCTGGAAGAATCCCTAACTGAGTTTCAGGTAGTCCGATCTTAGTGGATTTGTGCTCCGTGGCAATTCGCCAGTCGCAGGCCAGTGCAATCTCATAGCCACCGCCCAGGCAGGCGCCGTGGATGGCGGCGACGGTGGGGATTTTTAAATCTGCAATTTGATTGAAGACCGCATGCCCCAGATCGATCAGAGACGACAAGTCGCCGGGTGAGGCATTGGATAATGAGGGGATATCGGCGCCAGCGATAAATATACTGGACTTGGCCGATCGGATGATAAGTGCTTTGATGCTTGCATCAGCTGCGACAGTTTCGATTGCTTGCTGCGTCTCGAGTAGGGTCGCTGCATCAAAAATATTCGCACTGGAGTTGGGGCGATCAAACACAAGTTTGGCAATGCCATCTTGCTGAGTGAGTTGTAGGTTCTTCATGGTCGGGGGGTTGGATGGAGGTTATCGTTCAAGCCAAAGTGCAGTGCCTTGTCCACCGCCAATGCAGACACTGACGAGTGCTCGCTTACGCTTACTAGCTTGGAGTTGTTTGAGTGCGCTGAGGACGAGGCGAGCTCCGGTCGCGCCCACCGGGTGGCCAAGCGCAATCGCGCCCCCTCGGGGGTTGAGTTGTTCGGCAGTGATTTCGCCTAGGGGGGCTTCTAATCCAGCCTTGATCGCATATTTCGGGTCTTTCAGTGCTTTTAAAACGGCGAGTACTTGTGCGGCAAAAGCCTCGTTGATTTCGATGACATCGGCATCGCTCAATTCTTGACCGGTTTTTTTGTTGGCGGCAGCAATGGCTTGTACCGGACCAATGCCCATACGTTTGGGGTCGCAACCAGTGACTGCATATCCCTTCAGATAGCCGAGTGGTTCCATCCCGAGTTCCGATGCCTTTGCTTCGCTGGTGACGAGTAGGGCAACGGCACCATCGGTTATTTGCGAGGCGTTTCCCGCTGTAACGCTACCCGTCTTTTTATCAAATAGGGTCTGCAGCTTGCCCAATTTTTCCAATGAGGAATCTGGCCGCAGACCATTATCGCTTAGCACGGCACGCTCGTCGGTATAAATTGGAGCAATCTCCTGCTGGGTCACGGCCTGGGCGGCGATTGCGCGTTCATGTGAGCGTAGCGCAAAGGCATCCTGCTCTTCGCGGCTCAATTCAAAGTCTCGGGCGAGAACTTCGGCCGTTTCCCCCATATTGAGTCCAGAGACGGGATCACTCAGGCCAAGTTGAAGACCCAACAGAGGAGAAAAATCATGAGGACGAAAGTGCGAGAGCGCAACCAATCGATCTTTGAGGCTACGGGCCTGAGCTAGCTCCGTAAAGTGTTCAATCGCTGAGTTTCGATAGATGAGTGGATAATTACTCATACTTTCGCAGCCACCAACAATGAAGCATTCACCCATCCCCGCCACCATCTTCTGATGGGCAGATAAGATGGATTCAATGCCGGAGGCGCAGTTTCGATTGACGGTGCTGGCGGGCACGCGTTCGGGAACCCCGGATCTGAGTGCAATAATGCGCGCGATATTGGCACTATCGGCAGGCTGACCGACACAGCCCATAATGACTTCATCGATCTGTTCTGGGTCGAGACTGGTGTGTGCGAGTAAACTAGATACCGCCTGCTTTCCCAGATCACTAGCCGTTAAATGAGCCAGCTCGGTACTCATGCGGGTGAAGGGGGTGCGGATGCCAGCGACGATGACGAGTTTTGTATGCATAATTTATTCGGGGCGGTTATCGATAATCTTTTTTTCTTTCAGTTCAGTGCCTACGCCTTGCAGTGCGCGCATAGCCTCCCAGCTGTGGTATTCGATGGCGTTGGGCGCCAATTCCAGCTCTTGTTTGAAGCGGGAGTGAATGTGCTGACTCAGGTCCTGCGCGCCTTCTAGCGCGACCACGTGGATGATCAGCTCATCCATCTCCAAGGGGTCGTTATTTTTCTTGCGAATCTCAACTTGCCAAGCGCCGACGCCGGGGGTGTCATCAATCAAGTGTTCTAATTTATTGAAGTCGACCAACGTACCTTTTAACTTATCCAAATTCAGGTGATGCATGTCGGATACCCGCGAAATCTTACCGACTAAGCGCGGGCAGGTACGGCCACAATGCGGGCAGGGGGCATAGCTGATCCCTTTCTCAATCAAATCGCCGGTCCGATAGCGTAGTACAATGGTACCGCGGGCATCTAGTTGGGTGAAAACAATTTCTCCGGCTTGGTTTTCACCCACTCGTTGACCTGTTTCTGGATCGATGACTTCCACGAATCCCATGTCGGGGTACATATGGAAGCCCGCGCTCTCTTCGCCTTCAGGAGTGGGACATTCACTCCAAGCGACTTTGGCTTCTGTGAAGCCGTAGGTGGAGAGGATTTGTACGGATTGTGCGCCCACTTGTGCACAGAGCTCACGTAACTTCCGTCGCATGCCGAGTGGGACTTTTTCTCCTCCGAGTACCAGCGTTTTGAGCTGCGTCCAGCGAGCAGATTCTTGGGTGGCCCCTTGTAGTAGATGATACAAGAATGTCGGCATCGCGATAATCGCATCGGGATTGATCTTGGTGATGATCCGGATATTGCCATCGGTTCCAATGGTTTTTCCCCCACCTGTTGACAGGGTGAAGGTGTTGTGGGCCAAGCCTGCATAGTGGGCTTGCCAAAAGGCTAAGTGCGGAGCGAAGGGGAAGGCGTTGATGTGTCGATAGTCGCTTTGTGACTGGCAGATTTGCATCATTCGCTGTCCCGATGCTTGCAGTCGGTTTAGGTCGTGTTGGGTGTAGAAAAAAGGCACGGGATCAGCAGAGCGACCAGTTGTACTGGTCATGAATATCGGACGCAATTCTTGCTCTAATTGTTGTTTAGCCCTGGCAGGTCCTGATCGGATTACTTTTTTGATGGTGGACCACTGACGCTTTAGGCGCTGCATTTCTGGAACGACGACAAAGTCCTTGGCATCGGTAAATTGTGATTTATCGGTAAAGGGGAGTTTGACCAAATCTTCGGTCGACTTGAAGTCATCCGCACATAGGTCGTGCTGGCGGAATAGCTCACGATAGTGAGCGGTGAAGGGTAAGACGCGGTCTTTTATAAATGAGTGGAGAATGAGTCCCTGTCGGTGATGAATTTCATCGGCTGAGGCGCTTTCCCACCAAGGGTTTTGGGGGTGGGTCATGAGGCAGATTCACTTGATTTTTGTGGGCGGACTGAAGGAGTTCAAAAATTTTCGGAAGTGCTTTTTCTGCCGCCTGACGGCCAATCTCAATAAAATGTTGGTAGTTGTGGTAATCGTACCAATTCCCTTGGCAGGAAACAGGCTTGATGACGAGGTCTGCGTAGGCGTAGGCATCATCCGCCATGCGGATTTGTGAGGCCTTGAGGGATTTGTTAAAAGTGTCGATGATGTTGCCCGGAGCGAGAAGATTGAAGGGCTTTATCCCAAAGGCGAGTGCGCGGCGTAGAATACTTTTTTTGGGCGGGGGTGTTTTGATCGCCGAGCAGGCTTCAATTTCGCGTCCGGAGGGAATGGTGGATACCGCAATCACATAGTCTAGATCGACGTGTTTACGTAGACTGCAAATCGGAATCGGCTCGATGACGCCTCCATCGATACAGCGATGTCCTTGATAGTGGACCGGTACAATTAATCCTGGCAGCGCACAACTGGCATGCACCGCGTCAATGACGCGCCCCTGATGGCCGATCACACGACGGTGGGTATCCAAGTCGGCTGCGATGACGATCAGGGGCCGCTTGAGCGCTTCAAAATGAATGTCACCAATCGATTTTCGCAAGTGGTTGCGCGCCTTAAGGCCCCAAAAAATGCCTTTCGAGGGTGGGAGTGCGAGGTCGGAAAGTTTTCGAAATTGGCGTGGGCTATGAATTTCTTCTGCTAATTTAATCAATTGTTGTGCGTTGTAGCCGGCACACCATAATGCGCCCACATAGGCCCCCATGCTGCTACCGGCAACCGCAGCGATTGGAATATTATTTTTTTCTAGGATCTCGATTACGCCGAGGTGGGCTAGGCCACGTGCGCCACCCGATGAAATGGCCAAACCAATCTTGACTTCATGCTGGGCTTTGACTGTCTGTTTTTGAGATGGTTGCGACGACTGCGCACCCAACTTACCTGCTTGCTGGCGATTCCTGAAAGCGTTTTTATTTAACGTAGGATCATAGCAAACCATAATAATGATAATACGGTTAGTCAGAGTGAATTCCAAGTATAAACGGCGAATTTACAATTTTATAACAACTTGTTAGCAAAGTGCTTTTTTGAGATTTGATTCGAGTTTAGGGTTCACTACATTCAGCTTAATTTTTAGATAATGGCGACTCAGATATTAGGCTTTAGTCAACAAAACTTGGTGGCGCGTTCGCAAGTGGTGCAGGCGTTTGAAAGGGTCCCCCGTCAACACCGTCGGGGCATTCATTTGATCCGCTACGATCCACATAAGTTGATCGCTCAGACGATAAATCAGTTCAGCGATCAATCGATTGGGCACAGCGTCAAAGGCAGTTACTACAATTCGGAAGACTTGAAAGCCGTGGTCATCTGGCGCTTTCATAGTGTTGAGGAATTTTATCACATTTTGTATCACGAGGTGGGGCACCACGTTTTCCATAAATATTTGCAACAATCCGAGCGGGATGAGTGGCTATATGGCGTTCGCAAGCGAGAACTCACGACGGTGAGTGACTATGCCTGCACCAATGCGCGTGAAGATTTCTCAGAATGCTATGCCTTCAAGATGCAGGGGCTGCGAGCGTTGGCACTATGTCCCGAGCGAGCGGCGTACTTCGATCAGTATGTCTTCAAGAGCAGCGCTTAGTCGCCCGCATTCGGCAGCGTTTTCACAGAGTGCGGGCTCTGTCGCCTACCAGCGATTGGCACGCTGCGCTTTAAGCGGTTCTCAAGCTTATCGAAAGGCTTAAAAATGAGACTTGTTATTTCCCAATTATCTGTTACCACACCAGCTCGCTCTATTTTGCTAAACAGCGAATTATCACCGGTGCATTAAATAGGATTGTGCCGCATCTAGTGCTATTGACACACCACCTATGGACATCAAATTTACAGATCTTGGGCTGCGCCCCGAATTATTGACCGGCATTGCAGCCCTGGGCTACGAGTCTCCGACGCCCATTCAGGCCAAAACCATTCCAGTGGCCTTGTCGGGCCAGGATATCGTTGGGCTCTCGCAAACTGGATCGGGTAAAACCGCTTCATTCGCCTTGCCGGCTTTGCATCAAATTGACTTGGAGCTGAAGCAGACGCAGGTACTCGTGCTATGCCCCACCCGGGCATTGGCGGTGCAAGTTTGCGGAGAAATTCATCGCTTATCCAGCGCGATGCCTAATTTTTCCGCAGTTCCGGTCTATGGCGGAGCGCCGATTGATCGTCAAATGCGGGCTCTGCGCAAGGGGGCTCACATCGTTGTCGGTACTCCGGGCCGGATTATGGATCACTTGCGCCGTAAAACACTGGATACCCGCGCGATCAAAATGTGCATCTTGGATGAGGCTGACCGCATGCTGGATATGGGATTTCGCGAGGATATGGAAGTCATTCTCGGGGCAGTAGAAGACTCACGGCAAACGCTGTTCTTTTCTGCTACCATGAATCCGGGGGTTGAAAAGTTAATCAAGACCTTTAGCCACAAGGCCCGTCAAATTTCGATTGAGCGCAAGGCGCTGACGGTCGACTCGATTGAGCAGACCTACTATGAGGTCCGTAATCGCTCCAAAGTTGAGGTGCTTTGCCGCTTG
>Ga0213867_1000192_pt1 | contig 28697 bp, 28 predicted proteins | sample PICome_12_FD_160120 | JGI IMG/M metagenome (GOLD analysis project Ga0213867, IMG submission 160120) | Coastal seawater microbial communities near Pivers Island, North Carolina, United States - PICO540 | ecosystem: Environmental > Aquatic > Marine > Coastal | place: USA: North Carolina... | reverse complement strand
TGAAATGCGTCAAAATCCTCAAGATAAAAAAATAGTAGAAATATTTTTTAATAGTATATTCTTAAGCATAGACGAGCAGGCCGATAACGAAGAAAGTTATTTTGATCAAGTCCCTGATCGATCAGAGCCTTATAATTTAGGAATGCTTAATATGTATTTAAAAAGTATATTAAAAAAGAACTTAAATCCGAAAGAATATGAAGTATTACGCTTATCTTACGGACTGGATTGCGAAAAACATTCTGCTAATGACATCGCAAAGATTATAGGTATTGAAGGACCTAGTTCTTATGTAAGAGTATCCGAGATTAAAAAAGCAGCAATACAAAAACTAATTGACAACGTAGATAGTTCGCAAGTGCTTGATTATCTGTAAGTTAAATAGGAGATTCCGTGTAAATAAGACACGAGATGCGTAATTATAATACTAACCAATCTAATTTTTTTTTATGGAATTAACACAGAAATTAGCAACCATTCAAACCAAGTTAAAGGCAAAAAAAAGTCGCTTTAACAAATTCGGTAACTATTATTATAGATCAGCCGAAGACATCTTAGAAGCTTTAAAACCATTCTTACTAGAGCTGGATGTAACCGTTACTACAACTGAAGAACTTATATCCAATGATCCTTCAGTAATTCAATCAACAGCAACCATTAGAGATAATCTTAATGAGCTTTCGGCAACTGCAGTCGTGGGAGTTGATGTTATGTTTAAAGGGCAGGCAATGCCCCAAAGATATGGCACAGCCAGTTCTTATGCTAAAAAGTATGCATTAGGTAACTTATTTTTAATTGATGACACCGCGGACGCTGATGCAACTACAGCCTCGAATAATAATTGGGTACCAGAGGCTAAGGAATATCTAAAAAAAGGCGGTTCACTTGAAAAAATTAAAAGTAAATATAAGCTTACACCTGAATTAGAACAAGAATTAAGTACACTTTAAATGAATAATAAAGAGATAGTAGACAAGCTGAGGGAGGACGAACATTACTATGGAAAGTTTGGGCAACAATATTTAAGTAATTCAAATATTAAAACTTTGCTTAGTGAGCCTGAAAATTTATATACCCCAGTTGAAAAAACATCTGCTATGCTTATTGGCGGATATTTTCACACTATTATATTAGAGCCTGAAAAGGTTAAGTCTTTTAGAATTGTAGAAAGTTCAAGCAGAAACACTAAACACTATAAAGAAATATCTGACGGTGAAATGTGTTTACTTCAACATGAAGCGGATATGGTAGAAGCTATGACGGACAAACTACTTAAGAATAGGTTTATTGAAAGCTTAATCACAGGATCTAATATAATTTATGAAGAACCTGCTGTAGGTAAAATCTTTAATTTTAATTGGAAGGCAAAAGCTGATATTATTAATTATGACGAACGCCTAGTTATTGATTTAAAAACTACAACAAATCTTGATAATTTTCGTTTCAGCGCAAATAAATTTAACTACGATAGCCAATCTTATATTTACAATAAGCTGTTTGGATTTGAAATGGTTTTTATTGCGATGGATAAGAATACACATAAAATTAAACTATGTGATTGTTCTGAAAAGTTTTTACAAAAAGGGGAAGACAAAGTAATTAAAGCGTGTGAAATGTTTGATTTACATTATAATACGCCTAACTTTGACCCTCAACAATATTTTATTAATGAAACACTTTAAATTTTATTTTATATGGCAACTATTTTAAACACAAGTATTAATTTATCAAAAGTCCCTAAGGACAAAATTATTGAAGGTAAGAAAGGTAAGTATTTACCTGTAACAATTACTATCAATGATGAAATTGATCAATTTGGTCAACAAGGATCCTTAACTGTTCAACAAAGTAAAGAACAACGAGAAAGCAAAGAGCCTAAAGTTTATTTAGGTAATGTTAATGTTGTTTGGACTAATGGACAGAATGTAGAGCCAGCGCCTAGAGATAATATTTCTTCAGCGCCTGCGGCACCCAAACCTCAACCAGTAGCAGATGATTTACCGTTTTAATAAATATTACGACGTAATTGATGAAAAATGGGTTTATGTTCATTATGATGAAAACAACGAACCAATACTAAAAGACGAAAATTAAATGCAAATTAATACTCAGGAAATAAATGGTTATCTAATTGAAGATTTTAACCAATATGATCTTGAAGAAGGGAAAGCGCAGGGGATTTGTCCCCTGTGTTCATCCAATAGAGAGTCACAAAAACAAAAATTAAAGTGTGCTTCTTACGACTGGGAAACAGGACTTGGCACATGTCATAACTGCGACACCACATTTCAGCTACATACTTACAAAAGAAAAGGTAATAGTATTAAAGAATATACGCGCCCAATTGAACAAAGTGTAGCGCCTATAGAAAGTACTAAGGTTGAAAAGTGGTTTGACTCAAGAGGTATATCTGTTAAAACACTTAAGACTTTAAAAGTTTCAGAAGGCCAAGAGTGGATGCCACAGACTAATAAACTTGAAAATACAATTAAGTTTAATTATTTTATAGGTAATGAATTAATTAATATAAAATATAGAGATGCTAGAAAAAACTTTAAACTATTTAAAGGAGCCGAAAAGGTATTTTATAACATCAATAGCGTTGCTAATCACACTAGTTGTATTATTGTGGAAGGCGAAATGGATGTGTTATCTTTCCATGAAGCTGGTGTATTTAATACTATCTCTGTCCCTAACGGGGCAACTTTGAATAGCAACAACTTAGATTACTTAGATAACTGCATTGACTATCTTGATAATAAAGAAAAGATAATTTTAGCAGTTGATAAAGATGAAGCAGGACAAGCCTTGCAACAAGAATTAATTAGACGTCTTGGTGCAGAGGTTTGTTTTATTATAGACTTCAATGATTGCAAAGACGCCAACGAATATTTATTAAAATATGGAGCTAAAAAATTATCAAAGCTTGTACAACAAGCGAAGGCAGTACCACTGGAAAACGTTACAACGTTCAAAGACATTGAAGGAGAAATTACAGACTTTGTTGAAAACGGTTTTAAAAAAGGCTACCAAATTGGGCTTAGTAATTTCGACGATATTTTCAGCACTTATACTGGTCAGTTTATTACTGTTACTGGTATACCAAGCAGCGGTAAGTCTGATTTCGTGGATCAAATGGTTGTAGGTTACAATCAAAATTATCAATGGAAAACCGCATTTGCTTCACCAGAAAATGCACCTACTTTTTTACATGCTCACAAACTTATGCGTAAAGTTTGGCAAGATATGCCAAATAAAACCGATATAGGTGGAGCAAAATGGCAATCAATAGCTGGGCATATTAATGACAATTTCTTTTTTATAGACATGGAGCGCTATACTTTAGAATCGGTTTTAAAAAAAGGTGCTGAACTTGTTAAAAGAAAAGGTATTAAATGCTTAGTTATTGACCCATTTAATAAAATAAGAGACGTAGATTGTAAAACAGAAGATGTTAATAGATATACAATGGAATATCTAACTAAAATTGAAACATTTGCTAAAAAGTTTGATGTTTTAGTTATAGTTGTTGCTCACCCTACTAAAATGTATAAAGACTCAAATGGCAAAATTGAAGAACCAACTATGTATAATATTAAAGGCGGTGGTGAATGGTACGACGCGTCTTACCACGGTTTACTTGTTCACCGCGACTATGATAATAAAACTGTTAAAACCAAAGTGCTCAAGGTAAAATTTCAAAACTTAGGTGAGAATGGAGCGGAAGCACATTTTAAATGGGAATATAAATCAGGTTGTTTTATACCAATATATCCTGAAACAATTCAAAATGAAGTTATGCCATGGGAAGTGGATTAGTAAAAAAAAAGTCTTATAAAGGCTTAATGAAGTATGCACAAAATTTAACTAAAGATGAACAGATACATTATAATTATTGCATTAATAATAATTATCGCATATCTCCTAAACCAACTACACAAGGATTATTTCCAGATCTTTGGTTTATAGAAATAAGATTAGGACCATATAAAAAAAATGAAAAAGCGCATGTATCTCCTACATCGTATAATGATAAAGAGATATGGCCAGCAATAAAAAAAACAATGAAATATTATTATGATAAACGTACAAGATGAATACAGAGGATTATTATCAGGAATACTCCATGGAGGAGAGGAAAAGAATGATAGAACTGGCACTGGGACGAGATCTGTCTTCGGCAGAATTCTTAGACATAATATGGAACTCGGATTCCCGTTATTAACAGCTAAAAAAATATATTTTAATCATGCAATTACGGAATTACTATGGATATTACAAGGGCGGACTGACATGTATTACTTGCACCACCACGGTCTTACTTATTGGGATGATAATTATAAAAAGTCCGGTAGAACTGATAACACTCTTGGGCCTGTTTATGGCAAGCAGCTTCGTAACTTTGATGGTGTTGATCAGCTTAAATGGGTTCTCGAGCAAATTAAACAAGAGCCAAGCTCGAGGCGCATTATGGCAAGCTTATGGAATCCCGCTGAGCTTGATGATATGGCATTACCCCCTTGCCATTATGGTTTTCAAGTGTATATAAACAATAATAAGTTAAGTATAGCGTGGTCACAAAGATCCGTAGACGTATTTTTAGGCCTGCCCTATGACTTAGCTATGTACGGTTTATTATTACTTATGTTAGCTAAAGGTTCAGGTTATGAACCTGGCGATTTAATTTGTTTTTTAGGTGATTGTCATATATATAATAATCATATTAAACAAGCTTTAGAATATTTAAGTAGAGCTGATGGTAAATTACCCACTGTTGAATTAAAAAAAGGACTATCTTTAGCTCATAATGTAATCATACCAACTCATGAGGATATTACATTAATAGGATATAAACCGGCTGGCACTATAAAAGCACCATTGGCAACATAAAATATGTATTTTATTTATCATTTACCGGGTAAAAAAATAGGTGTTACACGTAATCTTAATAAGCGTGTAACGGTTGTTCAAGGTTATCAGCCAGGCGAATATGAAGTTCTTGATTCTAGTGATGATATAGATTATATATCTAACAAGGAAATAGAACTTCAAAAGTCTTATGGCTATAAAGTTGACAGACAAAAGTATAAAGATTTATGTAATCAAAAATTGAATAAAATGAAAATAAACGTTACTGAACAGACTACAACATTCCCTGTCCCTAAATTACAATTAAATAATTGGTTAAGAGATAATATGGATTTATCGTGGGAAACATCACATGGTAAATTTCAACTAGATGCTGAAACTATTAATTGGATTTTACTTAACTGCAAAAAGTCTATGTACAATGAAAAGCGCAGTTATATTTATAACAAGGCTTATTACGAGGCTTTTTTAAACCCTGAAAATAATTTAACTCCACCTGTCGAATTAATAGATGTGTTTAATAATATACGCAAGTGGGCAGAAGAAAGAGGATTGTATGAAAAGGGTGATACTAAAACACAATTAATCAAATTATATGAAGAATCCGGAGAATTATCCCAGGCCTTACTTAAAAATAATAAAGAAGACATTATCGATGCTATTGGTGATAGTGTTGTTGTTCTTACTAATCTTGCCCATCTTGTCGGTACCGATATTGAAACTTGTATTCAGTTTGCTTATGATGAAATTTCTAGTAGAACTGGTAGAATGATTAACGGAACATTTGTAAAAGATGAATAAGAAAGAAATTAAATTTAGAGATCCAGTAGTTGAGCGTGTAGTAGATAAGTTTATAGACAGATCTGATATAGGTTTTAAAAAATATAAAGTTACTCTTGAAGATGATCATTCAAATATGTTTGCTTGGATTAATCATTTGCAAGAAGAATTAATGGATGCAACTTTATATCTTCAAAAGCTTAAGGAGTCCGCGACTGAAGAGCTTCAAGAGGCCTTATTAAAAAAATATGAAAACAACTAGAAAAAGCCCATATAAAAGAAGAAAGCGAGGCCCAGTTGTTTCAAAAAAAGTATCATATGATGGTATTAATTTTGCATCCGGGTTAGAAAGATATATGTATATGGCTTTAAAAAAAGCTAAGATAAGATCAAAGTATGAAGGTGAAACTTTTGTTTTATTAAATGGTTTTCATTTTGAAAACGAAGTATATGAAAGACAATCAAACGGAAAGGGTGATTATAAAAATAGAGGATGCAAAAGAATACTACCTATTAAATATACACCAGATTTTATAGGGGACACTTTTATAATTGAAACGAAAGGCAGGGCTAATGAATCATTCCCAATGCGCTGGAAGCTATTTAAGCAGCTTGTAATGAATCAATTTCCAAATTATACACTATATAAACCACAGAATCAAAAAGAATGCGACAGAACGGTAGAATTGATCCTAGAAAAGCTAAAAAAGTAGCTCGCATTAAATATGCGGACAGACAGGTAGATAAGTTTATAAAATGGAGTATAGAAACAAGAGGTAAGCTTTTATATCAAGAATTAGTTGAAATACAAGAAGCACACAATATAAAATGTTATGGCAAAAATAATATTAAATAATTATAAAACAAAAAATAAAGTTAAGCGGCCTAATGTGCACGCAAAAAGCAAAACTTCTCAACTTAAAAAAAGTAAAAATTATGTTAAAAAATACCGGGGACAAGGAAGGTAAAGGATGGGAGTTAAGTATAGGACTTTATCCAGGAATATTGTTGGGAATAAGGTCATATCTTAATGAAAATTATAATGAACATGTAGTATATTTGCCTTTTGTAGATATTTGTTTAATAATAGATAAATAATAAATGGGATTATTTGATTTAAGAGTAGCGTATAAACCTTTTGAATATCCAGAGTATTATACTGAAGGATGGTTAAAACAAGCACAAGCTTTTTGGCTGCACACTGAAATACCGATGTCCGGCGATGTAAAGGATTGGAATGAAAAATTAACTAAAGAAGAAAAAAATTTAGTAGGCAATATACTATTAGGCTTTGCGCAAACCGAGTGTGCTGTATCTGATTATTGGACACAAAAAGTTGTAGCTTGGTTTCCTAAACATGAAATACAACAAATGGCTATGATGTTTGGTAGTCAAGAAACAATTCATGCTGTTGCTTATAGTTATTTAAATGAAACATTAGGGCTTGAAAATTTTGAAGCATTTTTACAAGATGACGCAACTATGGAAAGGTTTGATAACCTCGTTGCTTATGAAGGATCTGAAAAAATTGGTATTGCAAAATCCTTGGCTATTTTTTCTGCTTTTGCTGAAGGAGTTAGCTTATATTCCGCTTTTGCTGTATTATATTCTTTTCAATTAAGAAATTTACTAAAAGGTATTGGACAACAAATGAAGTGGTCAGTACGAGATGAATCTTTACATAGTAAGATGGGTTGTCAACTTTTTAGACATATGTGCGAAGAAGACCCTAAATTATTAAATAAATGTAAAGCTGAAGTGTTTGATGCAGCTAAAACAATATTAGATGCAGAAGAAAAATATATTGATAAAATGTTCGAGCTTGGGGACATTGAAAATCTCAAAGCTTACGACCTCAAGCAGTTTATTAGAAAAAGACTTAATGAGAAGCTACATGAGCTTGGATACGCAAACAGTGGGCTCAACTTTGAATTTAACAAAAAAGCAGCAAGCAATCTCGACTGGTTCTATCATCTTACCGGCGGGCATACTCATACTGATTTTTTTGCTGTTCGCCCAACTGATTACTCGAAAGCTAACGAAGGGGAAGATTTTGAAGATATATGGTAAAAAAAATATGGAGAATATGGGCAAAAGCTTTAGGTGAAAAAGCTGAAGAAAATGCAGATACCGTAGCCCTTGTAAGAACATTATTAATTACACAAGCAATTATAACAAATATTTTAATATCAATAAATATAATAATCAGCTGGTTATGAAAAAATTATTTTTTATTTTATTTAGTACAATTTCTTTTGCACAATCACCAGAAATATATGGGTTTTGGGTAAGTCAAGAAGGTGAATACGTAAAAATTAATCGTAACAATACTTTTAATAGATTTAAAATTAAGCCTAAAACAAAAGAAAAAATAATATTATCAAAAGGAATTGTAAAAATGTCCGGTAAAGAATTGCATATTATTAGGAAAGACACTGTTGACGGTTATAATCTTTGTTATTATGTAGGCAACGAAACAATGGTAATATGCAAGCCCCGTTCAGAAAAAGCTTGGCTATGGCAGAAAATCAGCGATTAGATAGAGTTTGTAACGTATGTAACAAATTAAAAAAACAATCTAAGTTTAAGCATGAAAACAAAAAAACTTGTTTAAAATGCGAATTTAGTTGGCGAAGATCTTTTTTAAAATTATTAGTACAAGACAGAAGATTAAGTCCGATAGAAAGATTATCTTCTCGTTTAGGATATATGGGTTCAGCATTTATAATGATTTCTCCATATTTGCTCAACTATGGTATAATGGGCGCTTTAACTTATATAGCGGGGGGGTTGTTATTAACCCCACAAGTTTGGGTGGCTAAGCAGTGGAACTTAGTCGTTATTAATATAAACCTTGTATTAGGTTATTTAATTTATTTATATAATATATGAAAGAAAGTAAATTAGTAGACATGCAAAGAAGTGTTGAAGCTCTTAAGCGTGTAACGCAGCAAGTATTAAATGAAATTTCTCATCTTAGAGAGCTAAGCATTGGCACATTAGAATTGGTAAAGTTATTAGATGGTTATGACGAAGCTTTAAAAAAGCTACAAACACAAGTTACAACTAAACCTGAAGAAGAAAAAAAATTAGATTTAGATGTGGAATAACAACTGGATAAAAGGTAAAGACTACCCTGTGTGGGGCGAAACAGATGTTTATAAAAAAACAATTACTGGTGGATATTTAATTAATGGTGAATCACCTAAAGACGCATATTGGCGTGTAAGCAATGCTGTAGCCAAAAGATTATATAAGCCAGAAATGGCTGAAAAGTTTTTTGATTACATATGGAAAGGCTGGTTGTGTTTGGCTTCGCCTGTGTTGTCTAATACTGGCTCAGATCGCGGATTACCTATTAGTTGTTTTGGTATTGATGTAGCAGATAGTGTACATGATATTGGCACTAAAAATTTAGAAATGATGTTGCTGGCAAAACACGGTGGGGGTGTTGGCATTGGAATTAATATGATTCGTCCCGCCGGAGCTAAAATAACAGGTAATGGAACAAGTGATGGAGTGGTGCCGTTTTGCAAGATATACGATTCAACAATACTTGCCACTAATCAAGGATCTGTCAGACGAGGAGCTGCTTCAGTTAATATCAATATTGAACATTCCGACTTTGACGAATGGGTTGAAATTAGAGAGCCCAAAGGAGATGTTAATAGACAATCTCTCAACCTCCACCAGTGTGCTGTGGTCGGCGACAAGTTTATGCGAAGACTTGAAGCGGGAGATATGGAAGCACGGGGGAATGGTCCAAACTGCTACAAAAGCGTAAAGCTACTGGAGAACCTTATATACTTTTTAAGGGAAACACAAACAAAAATAACCCAACAGCATATAAAAAGAACAGTTTAAAAGTTCATATGACTAATATATGCAGTGAAATAGTATTGCACACAGACGAAAGCCATAGCTTTGTTTGTTGTTTGTCTTCGGTTAACTTAGATAAATATGATGAATGGAAAAACACCAATCTAATATACGACGCCACATGGTTCCTGGACGGTGTGCTAGAAGAATTTATCCAGAAGGCAAAGAATATGAAGGGATTCGAGAACTCTGTACGCAGTGCGGAAAAAGGGAGGGCTCTTGGGCTTGGTGTCCTTGGATGGCACAGCCTGTTGCAAAAAAACGGAATTGCTTTCGAAAGTTTATTAGCACAATTCAAAACGCGAGAAATTTTTTCAAAAATAAAAATTGAAACCGAAAGAGCGTCAAGAGCATTAGCCGAAACATATGGCGAGCCTTTATGGTGTGTAGGTACAGGATTCCGCAATACTCACCTTAGAGCAATTGCACCTACAGTATCTAATAGTAAGTTAGCAGGTAATGTATCACCGGGTATTGAACCTTGGGCGGCTAATGTATTTACAGAGCAATCTGCTAAAGGTACATTTATACGTAAAAATAAAGAACTTAAAAAAGTATTAAGAAAAATTGGAATCGATACTAAAGAAACTTGGGACAAAATTTTGGAAGATGGTGGATCCGTTCAAGAAATTAAACAATTTGATGGATGGTATTACGATCACGGAGGAAGACTTAACCAAGAAGAAGGAGAGCCTGTAAAAAATGTATTTAAAACATTTAAAGAAATAAACCAATTAGAATTGGTTAGACAAGCCGGTATAAGACAAGACTATATAGACCAGTCGGTAAGTTTAAATTTAGCATTTCCATCAGAAGCAACGCCTAAATGGATGAATCAAGTTCATATGGAAGCTTGGAAACGTGGGATAAAAACTTTATATTATACTAGGACAGAATCTGTATTAAGAGGCGATATAGCTGCAGCGGCTATGGATCCTGATTGTTTAAGTTGTGACGGTTAATACGTCCAGATAGTCGTTTCAGGCGCATTGGGATAGCCAATTCCAACGTGTACAAAATTACTTTTACGCGATATGCCTATGCGTCTGAACCCAACTTTAATAGCTGCACTAACTAAATTAAATGTATTTTCGCCACCGGCACATTTAATATCTACAGCGGCACCGTATGTGTGTTCACCTGGTTTGCTTTTTACAACTTCCACAGGATGAGAAGCAGGCCTATATGAAGAATTAAGAATAATAGGTTGGCCATATTCTTCACGAAGCTCATCAAGCATAGTTAATAGCTTAGGATCCATTTTATCCATGTTCCCTTTAAAATCTTCTTTATCTTTAAAATATTTCATTTTTCGCCACATTTTTTACTTGGATTAGCCACTTGCCTCCAATCTTCTTTTTCAAACCAATCGCGCAATGTGCCTCCTTTGGTACTTGCTCCTTTTACATTTGTTTTAGAATCTCTTTTGTACTTACCGGCTTTACCCGCTTTTCTTTTAGCGCGAATAACTTTATCTTTTTCAGATTTACTCATGCTACGTATTTTAGCAAGAGGTAAGCAGGCTTTTGTCGTACCTCCACCCTTTTGTTTTTGAAATGGAGAATTGTTTTGCTCAAATGCCATAATTACTTTTTCTTTTTACCCATTTTACCAGGTCCACCCGCACTTGTACATCTTACGCCCCAACCTGAAGCATAAGCAGATGGCCATACTTTAAACTTTCTTTTTGCTGCGGCTTTACAAGGTCCGCTAATTTTTGCATACAATGGTGATTCCATATTACCTTCTGTTTGATGATCTATTATTACTTCTACCAGCCCCTCTTCTAGAGCTTCTAGTTTTCTTTTTCTTTTTTGGTTTTCTTTCAGGTTGTATTCCTAATTGCCAATCCGACCAGCCCGCTAATAACATCATCCTTTCTAATTTAGATATATCATCTCTTGTAGCCGCTCTAACGTTATCAACTTTTTTAATTACTCTATCAAGAGGTACATTTGTTGAAGCGGATATAACATTAGCGCCTGCTAAATAAGCGGGATTGTCTAAGCTAAATCCTTTTTCTTTCATTTCATCTTTATTCCATTCATAAGATTTTAAAGCACTTCTAATTTTTTGAGCTTTAGATTGAATAGGAGGTGATATACCTAATAATTGCATAACAGTAGTTTCAGCATAATCAGGTCGTTTCTTTTCAGATTCTTTAATAATTTTAATTAAAGCATTCTTTAATGTAGCAATTACGGCACCGCCAACACCGATACCTCTGAGTAAACCATCTGCCATTCCATTAGCTACACTTATGTATTTTTCTTCTTTTTTCTTTTCGTTTTCATCATCATCACCAAATGCAATTGCGAATGCCGCTTGCTGTAAAGTATTAAATATTAAATTTTGTACTGCGCCATAATAAAGTAGCTTAGATATATTTGTTTTAGCATCACCACGGCCATTTATAAGATCACTGGCGGCTTTTTTAGTTAATCTAGCATATTGTGCTGGTGTGTTCGCAAAAGCTAATATGGTGCGCCCTAACGGTCCCGCTTGTTGCGCGCTAATTCTATCAGGCCGAGATGACTGCTGTGATTCTTCAGCTATTTCTCTAAAATCTAAAAATGCTTTCTCTTGTGCTTCAGTTTCTGTTAATCCTTCTTTAATATAAGATTTAACTCTATTCCTGTAAAACGTAGCCCCGCCTGATGCAATTGCAAAACTATCTGCCATCTGCGTAGGTAGAAATCCAGCCTGAAGTATTTTACTTATAACACCCCTCGCGCCACCTTTTTTAGCTGCATCAGCTATTTCAGATTCACTTACATTAAATCTTAAACCCCCACGCCTTTCTTTTAAAAAGTCAGAATTAAATAAAAGCTTAAAGTCTTTCCAATATTGAGGTTGGTTAGCAAAAGCTTTGCCCGCTTCATAAATATTGTTATCACTCCAGTTAACAAAGGTGAGTGACGATATTGTTTGTAATACAGCAGATCGTGTATTAAAAAACATGATTGCTCCAACAGAATTATTTAACCAGTCCGTAACTCTACCAGCAAGTGAATCGCTTGTAAACGGTTTGTTTCTACCCGTTTTCATTCTTGTAAGAATATTTTCTAAAGCTTTTCTATAAGGCTTTCCAAACGCAGCCTCTAGCTTATTCATATTAACATCAGAAAATATTTCATCTGCATTATTTTGCCACTGCTCTAAATATTTTTTTCTTTTAATAGAATTAACACCTTCTAATAAATCTGTTGTAATACTGCCCGCAAGCCATCCTTCTTTTGGTGCTGAATAGTCATCATTTTTTTGAATAGCTATAAGTTGTTCTGCAAAAAGCTTAAGCTCAGAATCTTTATTTACATAATCAACTAATTCTTTTTGATCTGTTTTAAATAAACCAGGTACGTTATTACCTTGATCATTCCATATATAAACTCTTACAGCTTGTTCTCTTGTATATTCATCAACACTTTTCTTTTTAAGGTCTTTAGGAATAATTTCTAAATCATTTTTAAGTGCTTTATAGTCTTCAAACATTGCAACACGAGCAGCAGATATATCATTCATTGCTCTAGCATAAGGATCTAATAAATTATCTTTATACCATTGCATTTGAGTATCACCTACTTTACCTTTAGCCAATGTTTTATATAATAAGCCTGTAAAGTCTTCAGCACTTGGCGGAATAAAGAAATTAAATTTACCTTTACTTGCTCCTCTTACTTCAGCTTTAGCTGGCGAAAATCTTTTATATGTTGCAATTCCTGTTTTAGCCTCAATAATATTATTAAAATCTTCATTTAAATCTAAAGATTTGCTAAACTTAATTCTAGCTTCGTTAGCTTCGTTATCAAGCTCTTGCATTTTAGCCAATACTTGCTCATTAGTACTGCCTTTAGGTAAGCGTTGAGATTTAGGTAATTCTAAGTTATTTTTTACTGCAGCTTTAGATTTTGATTTGCTTAATTTTACTTGAGCTTTACCCGAGGGTACTATAGCATCGGTTAATATTAATGGGGCTAATCCTGCATTTGCTATAGCTTTTGCCGCAGCTTCATAGCGGGTTGGTTTAGTTGATTCAACTGGTTTTTGTAAGTTTTTATTTTCGTCTAAAGGAGCTGTTGATCTTAATAATTTTCCATCAAATCTTACTTTATTTATAATATCATCATATATTTTTGGAATAATAGCAACCCTAAAGTTTTCCATTGTTTCTTCATATGTTTGAGCATTTTGATCTCCAATAATTATTTTTGCTAATTGTCTTAATGTTTCTGAAGCAGGTTGAGTATGCTCGTATCTATAATCAGAATCTTTATTTAATTTTTCTACTCTAAACTCTAATCCTGGGGTGGCTGCTGTTCTAATTAAACCATTAATATTAGAATTAAAAGTATTTAATACCATACCAACTTTTGCTTTATCTTTTTTGCTTTTATTAGAATTCTGATATGTATTGGTAAGCTTTTGTATTATTTTTTTAAATCCTTTCCGTTGATTTTCTGCAAATTTTATTCGTTCCGGTAAAGAAGCATTCCATGCTTTTTTATTTACAAATCCTTCAGGGGTTTGTTTAGGAACTATAGGAGTTTTATATATGGTTCCATCAATTTCCACACCTTCTCTTGGAATCCATTTTACTTCTTTATTTATAGCATTAGATAATATATTTTCATAATAATCTTTTCTACCACGAGTCAAAAATTGATTATATCTTTTTTTACCATCAATAGTAGAACGCTCTAATAATATATTTTTATTTTCATTAAATTCTTCTTCTGTTAATTCAAGTGCTTCAAAACCAATTTTATTATCTAATAGTTGTTTATCACCAATTTTGTATTGCCTACTTACAACAGGATCTATAATATCTATCCATCCTTGGATACCAACATCTTTAATCATAGCAGACGATAAATCCTTTAATTCTATTCTACCAGAATTAATATCAGATATATTGCTAAAGCTAAAGGCTTCATTAGCAGATAATCCAAAAATTTTGCTTAATGATTTACTAAATAATAATCTACTTCCTTTACCAGTTTCAATATCAGTTTTTTGCTGAGGGGTTAAATCAGCTTGTTTACGTATTTCTTGATTTGTTATAAACTTAGCAAGAACATTTATTATACCCTTAGCTGTTTGAGCTTGCTTATCTCTAGGGCCAGCAGTTCTTTTCCCTTCAATAATACCTATAGCTTTTAAAACAGAACTATTATCAATACCTTTATTTTTTTGAAAAGGAACTAATCCTGCTTTCTTTGTACCTCTTTCGAGTCTAGTATATAAATTTGTATCTTTTAATAAATTATTAGGCACACCAGTAGCAGTACCTATTAATCCTTCTGTTACAGGAGCACCTTCTAATACAGCAGCATCAGGTAAAGCTTTTCTAACGGTATCAATGTTATTTTCTATAAATGAAGTAACCCTACCTAATTCTGCTTGTGTAAAATTAGATGATCCTTCAAATTTCTTAACTGGTATATTAATTTCTTTAGCAAGTGTTTGTTTGGCCCAGTTAGGCAATGTTTTAAATGTAAATTGATCTGGAGTTAATTCAGGTAGCTTTTCCGCTACTATATCTTCAAGTTCTTTTTGATTAGATTCGCTAAGAACTTGTTTTTTAACTTCAATTAATCTTTCTGTAGGCTTTGTTTCTGCAACTTCAATTTCTACTTCAGGCGCAGTCTCAGCAGCTACTTGGACAGATTCAGTAATATCATCTGTAAACTCCTCGCCTAATACTCTACGGGATGCTGTTATAGCTCTTACAGGTAAGAACTTGTTAATATAAGCAGCTAAAGGAACATTAGATGCAGGATCATATGCTTGTATTAAATCAAGTATACCACCAGCTCCTGTTTCAATTTCATCAGTAAGTAATTGCCTATCAAAGTTTGGCGCATTTTTACGCTGATCTACTATTTTATTAGTTATAGGTTTAAATTGTTCTATTATATCTAAAGCACCATTAATACCTTTTTGTTCATATATTTCTTGAACTTTATTAGAGGCTTCTTTAGATCTTGATTTTTTAATTACTGTTTCAGCTTGTTTAACTGCTTGGCCTTGAGTTAATTTACCAACAGCTCCTTTTGTAGCAATGTCTGTTATAAACTTATCAGCTCTACCCTTTTTAATAGAATTGTTATAATCTTTTATAAAATTAAAAATATCTCGACCTTCATTAAATACAACTTGCTCCAGCCCAACGGATTGAAGAGTTTGTCTTATAAAATCACCAATTTTAGTTATTATATTTTCATTATAAACAATATCTCCCGTCAATGTTGCTTCAGAAAAAAGAGTTAGTGCTTCTTCCAGCGCATCTCCATCAGAAATGTCTGGATCTATTAAATATTGTTGTAATCTTTGCGCGTATTCGCTATTAGCTATTTGACCCTGATCTATTTTTGCTAATTCATTTAATAAAGCATTACCAAACGCTTGTTGAGCCTCCGGATTGCTTTTTAATGTTTCAGATAAAATATAATGAAGACCCTCATGCGCCTCAGTTGTTATAACCCCGGCTTTTTTGTTAGCATCTTCATTTATAACTATTTCTTTAGTGCCGTCTGGGTTTTCTACAAAAAATCCAAAGCCTCCTGCTCTTTTAACATTATCTTTGCCTGGTGCGATTTTATTTAAATAATCTTCGGTTTCTTTATTATTTTTTAATCTTGTAATTTTAAACCCTAATTTTTTACTTAAAACATCAACACCTTTTTTAAGTTTTTTTCCAACCTCTGCTTTAGTTGTTGTTATTTTAGATTCAGCTATTTGAGTGTCTATTGCAGCAATTTGTTCATTTATAGGAGCATGAAATGCAGTGTCTAATTCTGCTTTTTCTTTAATTAATCTTTCTTTTTGAATAATTAAATCTAAATCATCAGAGCTTACATTTTTTGGTGATATTTTTGTTGCTCTTACTAAATCTGTTGTAAATATTCTTGCTTGTTCTAATGCATTATATTGCTCTTGATATTCTGGCAATACGTTACCTTGCTCATCTTTAGGTAAGGCGGCCATTTCTGCCTGCATAGAGTTAAGCAAAGTATTAGATTTATTTACTACGTCTTGGTAAACTAATTTTTTTGTAGTGTTATAATTTCTACTTAAACCTGGTAAGCCTAAAGTGCCACTTAATAATATTGTTGAAGCAATTAATTGTTTTTGTGCTATTAAATTTGTAAATTCATTATTTTGAGTACCTAACCCACTACTGATTCTTAATAAATCACTAGAAATAGCCATTAGTTCTTCTTCAGCAAGCTCTTTACCTATATTAGAAAAATATTTTTTAGTTGCATTAGCAGCAGCTTTTTTAGTAGCTACATTTCTAAGATTTTTAAATAAGCCAGCCTCTACAGCCTGCATACCTCCTTTAAAATATGCGGTTTCAGGCATTACAAGTGAAGTTAGTCCTTCGGCTAAAGATAAATTAAACCCATAAGCCTGAGCCGCTATTGGATTAAGACCTAATTCTTCTCCTGATTTAACGTTATCATTTACAGTTGCTTTCCAAGCGGATTGTACAATATTTAATTGATCTATTTGCTTAGGCGATAATTTAGCCGCCTTGCTATAGCCACTACTTAATAATTTTTTAGCATTTTTAAAATCTCCTCTTCCCGCCTCAAAAAGTATATATAATGAAAATGGTAAAGTTTCCGCAATGTTATTTACAACATTCCCGTAAGTAACGTTAAAATTACCTTCATCATCAACAAGTTTATATTTATCTGACTGAGGCAAACCTAATCCTCGGCTTGCTTCAACTCCTAGTTGATCAGCAAAAGCGTCAAACATACTATACTCTTCTTTATCCGTAATAACATCTGCAAAATTTGCTGCTCCTTTAATTAAAAATTGAGGCACAGCAACAGTACCTTTTTTTACAATACTATAAGTTTCATTTAACAACGTAAATAGTGCATTCGTTGTAGCTCCCCCTGGCAAATCTTCTGCTGCTTTTTCTTTCTCTATAGACTTTTTAAAATTTTTTACAAATATTTCTCCGCGATCTACAGTATATTTAGCCTGTAAATCTTCTATGCCAGATTGAAAATTTTCTTCACTTTGTTTTAGTGTATTGTATAAATTATTATATTCTTTTACAGTATTATTATATTTTTCAATTCTATTTGGAGAATCTAAAGCATCCATTTGCATATCTCCTCCAGATAATAAATCTATTTGATTATTTAAATATTGTAATTTTTCTAATCCTGCACTATACTCTTCAGAAAAAGTTTCAGTAAAATTTTGTATTTTATTTTCTAAGCTTTTGTTTAATACGATATTTTTAGCATTAGTAATAATATCTTCTTTTTCTTCTAAAGTTAATCTTCCTTGCGCGGCTTTTTCAATTGGAATATTTTTTTCTTTTAATACATCTATTATAGCGCCTTTGGTTTCTATAGATAAATCTAATTTTTCAAAAGCTTCTTGGCTAGCTGCGGCTTTAAAATCAAAAAGCGTAGTAATGTCTCCTACTCCGCCTGTATCTTTGCTTATTTGTAATACAGCTTCGTTAATATTAGGATTTCTTTTTTCAATTTGATTTAATTCAGTTTCAAACTGAAAAGCTATTTCAGGGTCTATCGACTCTTCTATTATACCTTCTATTTCTTTTTTTCTTTGAGCATCTTTTACAAAAAGATCTCCTTCTGTAGCTAATTTAAATTTAGGATCTATAAAAGAGTCATCTTCAAAATCTTCTGGTTTAAATTGCTTTACAGATTTAGGCTTTTTAATAATTTTTGCTAAATCTTTTTGCCTCGTTTTTTTTCTTGCACTAGTTCTTTGAAATACCGATAAAAAATCTTCCGATTTGGATGCCGTATCGCTTACCTCCACAGCTGCATCCACTGTCTCCTGTGAAGGGGTTTCCTTTCCCTCTTCATCGGGATCGGGATCGGTTTCTTTTATACCGGGGTTTTTTTCAAATAGCTCATTGAGAGTTATACCAGCTTCATCTGCAACAGCAGTTAATTCATCTGTAGTAAAAGAAGTGTCTTCAAAAATATAATTTGCCATAATTTAATTAATTATCCTCCTGTATTAAATTTTTTACCTTTTTTTGGGTCATCCTTATCAAGTTTAAATTGATAAGCAAATTTACCAGCTGATTTACGATCATATAATTTATTTTGTCCCCAAATATTTTTATGCAAGTTTTCAACAAAAACATTTATTGGCTGACCTTCAGTTATTGTAAAATCTCCTTTTAAACCTCCTCCTGAAATTCTTGCCTCCCCTGGATTAATAGTTTTAATTGTTATACCATTAAGATCAGAAAGAGCTCTTACAAAATCAGGTCTTAATTCTTGAGTTGTTTCACCATCTTCATTTTGTACTTCATCAAAAATATCTAATTCACCAGTCATTACACCTGCGGGGTTAAAGGCAGATTTAAATTTATTCATTGTTCTTTTAAATTTATCCTCCCATTCTTTAACATTGCTATCAAATAAATTTTGTGTTTTAATTTCTTTAATTTGAGTAGTAGTTAATTCTTCGGGTGCTTTAGCTTCCCATGCAGGTGTAATACTCATTACATACTCTGCCATAGCTGTTTTAAATTTATCTGCGTCAGCATTACTTATAGTGCTTCCTGCATAATGATTTTCGTCGCCGCCACCATATTGTTCAAAAGGCTTTTCGCCGCCAAATATTTCAACGTACATACTATTAGCTACTTGTCTGTTTCTTATTGCACCCTCGGTTTTAACTTCAACTAATTCAGCAATTTTACTTTCAAACTGTTTCTGACTTAAATTTTTAAATAAATCTGTTTTTGTACCATTTTTAACTAGCCCTCCTTGTTCTAATATATTTGCCCATTCTTTATCAAAATTAGGTACTTTAAATAATTGCTTAGATAAAAATCCAGCAGCAGGAATTTCATAAGGCTTATCTAAACCTTCTCCTTCTATTTTATAATACATTATATTATCTTTAAAAATTCTTTCTACTGAGCCTTTACTCATTTTAGAAAAAATATTTTTAGCGTTTACATACTCTGTATTACCAACTAAAGAATCGCCGCCCTGATTAGTTAAGTTATTAACTCGGTCTTCCGCATTTTCTACCCATGAAGCTGATGACGTTTTTTCGCTTTCGGCTAAACCAACTAATTGAGAAAGCTCTGAAATAGTTTTATTTTTACTAGCCATTAATTCTCTATAATCTGATTGAGAATACAAACCAGCCTCAATGTCTAATTGTAATTTAGCATTATCATCCATTAAATTGTTTACTTGATCAAAAAGAGCTCTATTAGCATTGTTTTCGCCCAAAGCTTTATAAAAAGCGGTAGGGTCTATAGTAATGTCTTTTATAAGCCTTTGATTAAAATCTTTAGCTTGCTTTACTTTTTCATCTTGAATTGCTTTTATGTTAGCGGATGTTTTTAAAAATGTGCCGGCAAGACTATTTATAGTATTTACTATTGGTGCTGCTTCTGATACTACTACCGTTTCTGGACTTCTATATGTACTTGCCATTATGGGAAATTTTTAAATTGTTTTCTACTCATAGTCCCGCCTTGAGCTGTATAATCTCTATAACTGCCACTAAAAGGGTCCGAAGAAACAGCGGAAGCAGCGGGTGATCCTAAATTACCTGCTATAGATGTAGCTGTTTGACCTAAAATTTGTCCTCCTGCGCTAATACCCGCTCCCATTATAGAAGCCGCGTCTGCGTTCCTTTGCGCCTGCAACTGTTGTTGGCCGGTTAGTTGAGCTTGTTTACGATCAAGTTGTTCTAAAAATCTATTATCTTTTTCTTTATACACAAACAGTTCACCCTGTGCTTCTATTTGTTGTTGTCTAGTGGCTTCGCCAAATAAAGCACTCTGCACTCTAGTCGCTTCGGCCATTTTTTGTTGATTAAGCACTGATTCGCCTTGTGCTCTAAGTTTTTCGTTTTGCGCTTCTTGTGCCTCTATGCTAGCGGCAACACCCTGTTTACTTCTTGCGGCAGCTTGGGCTAAAGCAGTAGCTCCGCCTGCACTTGCTCCTGTTGCTGCTAATAAATCTAATGTGTTGGCTAAAGCAATATCAGTTTGTTCTATTTGTATTTCAGCTGCCTTAGTAGCAACGCCTAGATTGGCGTATGGATTATCTAAATATCCAGATAAATCTTCAATCATAGAAGATAAGTCTTCAGCGCCCGCATAAGGATTTATTATAGGATTTTCTCTATTACGTTGTTCTTCCAAACGAGTAATATCACCTCGAAGTCTATTAGCTTCGTTTCTAGCTCCTTTTGCGGCTTGTTTTTGTTGATTTGCCCCTATTGCAGCGGCGCCTACTGTGCCCACTGCGGCAATTCCTCCCGCTATTATTCCAGCTACTATAAATGCCATAAGTTTACTATTTGATTTTCTAATTCTTTAATATTTTTAGTGTTATCTGGATTTTTATGTACATTCATAAAAATAGATTCTTCTAATGCTATAATTGTTCTTTTAGCACCCGGTTTTGAAATTGTATAACAAGGCGCTTCGTGTACAATTGTTTCATCACTTTCTTTAATTAATACTTTTCCAGTTAATAAAAACCACACGTGCTCGTGCTTATGTTCCGCACCAACTACTACTTGATTTTTTTGCATAACCATTTTTCTTAAATATATTTGGTCAGCAAATTCATGAGTAACCGGTATAATGTCTTCACAATCAACGATACCTCCGTTGTTGTGCATTATAATATTATCGTTTTTAGTTTTTATTAATTCCATATAATTTAATAGCTTGATCCTACATATTCCGAAGATACAGCAAATATTTCTTTCATTCCTCCATAATCTGTAGCAGATGATATTTTAGTTGTAGGGGCGTCTGTTGACATAGTTACTGTTACAAAATGTCCTTTAATACCTGTCATTTGATTACCAAATCTAACTTCACCGGCGGTAGCAGGACTGTTGCTTACTATATTAGCAAAATATTTGTTTTCTTTTCTATTAAAGCCGGCTCTATTAATAGGTGGTATTAATTGAGTAGGGTATTGATTTTTATAATTATCATAAGCCCCCTGATTATAACTATAAATAGTATTAGAAACATCTTGAGTATCTGACATGTTATATATTTGGCCAGCAGAAGTTGTTTCCCATCCGGTGTTTACAGATCCAATACCTGTAAAATCTGATGCAATAGAATCAACCTGCCAACCGTTACTTCCTTCGTAATTAATAGTTTTAAACACTTTCGATACGCTTACGTTGGGATTAAAGATAAAAGTAATACTAGCATTATATGTAGTTCCGTAAAACTCAGCTCTTTTAACCGTAGGGTCTTGAGAATTGTGTTGATAAAAATTTGCTACTGGCACACTGGTTGTACCATTATCAAAAGTATAAAATTTGTTTTTTAAACTTGTACCAAAAGCTGGTTTATAATTATAAAAACTAGTCCACCCTCTTACATCTTCATCATATGAAAGTGTAAAATAATCATTTGTTTCAGTTTTTCCTAATGCGTTTACGGTATAAGGTGATGCAGGTTGCAAAGAAAGCACATATTGTTTTGTGTGAATATCCCACGAGCCAATTGCTTTACCGGCTCTTAAAGGAGAGTTTGAATCTAATTCACTTAATTTGTCTCTGAAAAAATCATACATGCCATATCTTTGTATTTCAGTTAACCCATCATTTGATAACCTTAATACCGCGTTTCTGTCTTTATCCGTAAAGTATTGTCTAAACCCGTACACGGCGTGGCTTTCTGGATTTCTACTAATCCCAAAATTACCTACGTAAGCCTGCGGCTCCCCTATAACTAAGTTACTAGTCGTAACAGTAGGATTACCTTCCGCCGAATATATAATATTTTTATTTATTGGTGCTCTACTAACTTTATTTTCTTGAAATATTGTTAAGTAATAATCTTGCGCGTATAATTTTTGTATTGTACCATTAGCTGGGCTAAGACTTCTTGTTATATCTTGGCCTACATTAAATACATTGCTTTGGTTTATTCCCGTAGTAGAATTAAATATTCCAGAATAAATTAAAGAATTAACTCTAACAGTTGCATCGGGCTCTTCTTCAACCAAATAAGCTCTAGGCCCGTATTCTGCACTATCATTATTATAACCACCTCTTATTCTTGATTCTTCAATAGCCCAGTTTCTAATTATTTTCGCTGAAGATGTATCTACAACAGCCTGAGGATACCCATAAGCTCCAGGTATACCAAATGATCCATTCCAAACAGGAGCGTTGCTACTATCTACTGTTTTTTTAAGAACGAAACTATTAAAATATTTTACCTCTACTACTGCTGCCATATGATTTATAATTACTTAATTAGAATATAAATTACTATTGTGAGAAAGGAGCTATTCCACCTGTAATTGAAGGAAATGCATCCCCCGCCCTTTTTTTACCTTGGGCATCAAAAAATGCTACCCATCTGCGGTTACTATTTGTATATGCTTGTTGATAACTGCTATTATTAAAATTAGTAAAATTTGAAAATTCTGTACCGTTTTGTGCATTAAAAGTATCATCAAGGGGACTATATGAATACCAAGCTGTACTTGCGTTATATGGGTCTGTAGACGATCCAGGGGACCATTTTGTTGTTAATGTAGGCTCAGTATAAAACTGCGATACGTATTTTGCCATCCATTCTCTTGCATATAATGTTTGAAATGGTGTATTTTTACCAGCTAATCCTGCACTATTGGCGCCAACACTACTTACTCTGTAAGCGTAGTAAGTTGCATTAGAATATTCAGGATAATAAAAATCTCCCCAATCAATACTGTATTCAAACATAGATCTTCCGTACCAATCGTTTACGGGATATTGATTATAACCCGGAACTATATAATCTGTAGTAAGCCCTGCTCCATTTAATCCCCAAGGGTATCTAACTATTAATCTATAATCGCCAAATTTAGCGCTTTGCGTAGGGTATGATTGGCTTTGTCCAAATGCAAATGTTTTTGAAGCATTAGATATTAAATAATTACTATTGTTGCTATTAAAGGAATCAACCTGAATTTGCATTGAGTTATTTCTGGTAGCTCCCGTATTGGTTCCGCTAGGAGACGCAACTCCATTAGCATTAAAATTAAACGAATACGCATTATTATTTAATACCCCTGTATTTTGTAATGTTGATTGATTATTAATATTAACTGTTGTATAATAATCATAAGAATTTATTTGCGTCGATCCAAATTGAATAGGATTACCTTCAATATCTGTAGCGGTTACCCAATTATTAGGATAACCCGCACCGGTACGATCTCTATATTCTAAAACCATTGGGAAAATTCCAAACACTTGCTTTGACGTAGTCTGGCTTATATTATAATCCTCAAAAGTATCAGAAGATAAAGCTATATCTAATTTTATATATGCGGTTCCTTTTGTTAAACCACCTTCACTCTGTGCTACGGAGCCCGCGGCGCTTCCAATTGCATTATAATTAGAATTATAATAATATATTTGTTGCGGTTTTGTATCTGTTATTACTGTGGAAGTTTGTTGCAAATAGCCATTAGAGCCTGTTCCATCGGAAAGTGTTGTTGGTAGTACTAAAGCATTATTGTTTATACTGCCGACAGTTCTATCTAAATTTTCTCCTGTAGTTGAATTAGTTGCATCATTTGTCCAGTAAATTGCTAAAGAAGTGCCTCCTTCTGGAAATAAACTATTTGAAACTACATTTTCGTCGGTTTCCCCAAACCCATTATTTATAGATTGCTCCCCGAATAAAACAGTTGGAGAATATGTAGCCGTAAGCCCCCCTGCGTCTGTAACTTGAATAGTTAAAGCATAAGGGCCATTAGCCTCTCCGCTAACAGTAATTACTGCTGTTTGGGGGTTTATTGAAAATAAATTTCCGGCGGGTTGTGAGGTTATTTCCCAAAGCAAATTTTTCTTATAATTACTTGTATCAATAGTGCCGTTCTGGGCTTGAAAATATATTGTGGGATCTGTTGCATTGCTGCTGTCATTGATAGTCGTTGTACCAACTTCAAGGCTTATGGTTGAAGATAAATTCGGTGATGATACCGAATCTTTATATATAGTGGGAGCTATATTCTGTAAAGCTTGATTTTCCACAAATAACGAATTTGGTGAAGAAAATTCAAAAAAGAATACATCGTTTTCATTAGAATTAGGACCATAATAAAATTCTCTTTGAGTTATTAATTGCCATCTATCATATGCTTGAGGATTAGTTCCTGTATTAGCATCTATTTTTACTAAATTAAAATAAGAACCTGTATTACCACTTTGTAATTCCTCAGTTGCATTTCTAACACTAACTAAATTTAAAGTACCCCCCGGAAGAGGAGCATCGTTGCCTGCAGGATCTAAAAGAGCAAAAGGTACTGTTGTGGCTGAGGAACCAATAGGCATAGCTTCTGTTAAAGCAAAAGTAAAATTATAAAAATCTTGAACAGCTGCGCTACCTCCTAAATTAATAGCTGCATTTAATTCTGAAATTGTACCACTTGTAGATGTTTCGTAATATATGTCTAATCTTGATTCAACTGGGGAGGTTTCAAATACACCTAATTGAAAAGGGTAAGCATTGTTACTGCCTAAAGATCCAATAGGGTCTGAATTTTGCGAAAATCTTGCTACGTAAGGATTAGAAGTAGTATCATAAATATTATCTAAATTACCGGCGGCTGCTCCAAATAAATCAAAATCTTGAGCAATTGTTACCACAGTATTAGACAAAGTGCCGGGATTATATTGTAAATTATATTGTGGATTGTTATTATTTTCTGGGGTTACCCGCCCAAAAAGTTGTACTGAACTTCTAAATTGTTTTTGCTCTGGACCTACTTCAGACAAATCTCGTGGCACTTTATTAACATTATCATTTATTAATGTTAAAAACCCGACCTGGCCTGGCAAATCATCTGTTGTTAAATTATCAGGATTACCATCTAAAATACCAGGCAAATAAACATTATAATATTCTTGTTCAAATTGTTTTACTACAATTTTATAACTATACCACCCAAGAGGATTATAATTTATATCATTTTGATTTCCATTATATAGCCCAGGAGTACCTAAGGTAAAGTCTTTTTGATTAGGTATTATGCTGTTAAATAATACTTTTATTGAATCACCGGGCCATGACGTAATGGGAATTCCTGTGCCATCAGCACTTGTTCTGTAATTATGATATACAGTTGAAACATCAAACAAATCAGATCCTGAAAGAGCTTGTACTTGATTTGACGATAATATAACGGTAGATGATCTTCCATATCTATCTGATAGAACTAAACCTACTTGATAATTTCTATTTTGTTTAACAGTGCTATTAGGATATTCAATAACAGAAGTGGCGCCAGCCGGAGTTGAGGAAGCTGGAATAAGAAAACTTGATTTTTTTCCTACATTAACATTATAATCCAAACTAGCGGGTGGAGTATGTTTGTTTTGAAAATTACCATAAATAACTCTGTTCCCGCTAATTTCTTGAGCAAATGCTCTTACCGGTACTTTATCATATACTCTTATTAACTCTGACTCTGGTAAAGTTTTATAAGGTTTTGTTGCTTGATATTCGTATTCTATATAGTTTTTACCATTTATTACAGAAGTCGGTAAAGCATTATATCTTTGAGAATTTACACGTAAAGTATCCAATACTTGTACCGATGTATTATCACTTTCTTTATATATAATATCTATTTCTAATATTTTTAAAGATGTAGAAATATTAGAGGCTGTATCTGGAAGGGGAATTTGTAGTAAAATTTCGTTAACTTTATTTTCCATGAAATTAACGACAGTGCTTCTAAAAGTTGCTTCTTCATCCCCTGATAAAAAAAATCCATCTTGCTTAGGTATAAAAGCAGCCTGAGTAAAAGGTGCCAAAACAGAATATTCGTTATCATCATATTTAAATCTATAACTAAATTTAACAAATTTATCTTCTAAAAAATTTGGATCACCGGGATACTGCGTGTTTAAATAAGGGTTGCTCGCTCCGTTTGGCAATGAGGTGCTTACTACATCATACATGGTTGTTTCATACCCTGAAACTCCACTAATAGTAGATGGCTTGTATAGATTTATAGCTTGATATGGAGCATATTTAGCCACGGAAATTTGATCCTCATTATAATAATAAGTAGGTGAGGTTAACCTATTCGGGTTGGCTAAACTAACATTTATTTTACGAGGTTGATTTCTATTATCCGTAAAAAATAATAAATTTTCTACGGTATTTATACCATAAATTGGATTTGTAGTAGAAAAATTTAAAAAAGGACCAGTAACTAATGATGTAAAATCACCCGTTATAGCATTATATGAATAAATAAAATTATTTGCATCAGGATTATGCGTTATGCTAGTTTTAGGTGTAGGTTCAGTATAATTAGTTAAAAATATATAAATGGTATCGGTATTAACATCAGTGTATTGACCTATAACTTGAATATTAGACACTTGTGTTAAAGAAGCAAAATTTCCGTTTTCAATTAATTTATTACCTAATACGTTTTCTAATGCACCAACGTCATCGCCCTCAGATTTGCTTACTTGTATATTTGTGCCTTGCCTGTATTCACCTTGAGGCACTAATCGCGCGTCAAGATCTAAATTCATTTTCGACTTTATAAAAGCATTTTTAACTTCTGCCATTTATTTAACTTTTAATCCATTTAGATTTGTTTCTCATTACTTGAACTATTTCGTCTAATTTAATATTAGATAATCTAATTTTAGCATTTCTGAGTTTAGCACTTTTTTCTCTTTTGTATCTATTTACTATGTATTCTGGAATATTTATTTTTGTAGACAAAACAGCGTGATTTACATAAGAGTAAATAGCTTCTTCTGCCATTTTAGGCACTTTCATATCTTGATCATACGCAAGCCCATCAGATATATATTCAAATATTATTAAAGCATCTCTTAGGTCGCTAGAAAAAGACATTTTGCCCTCTCTGTTATTTATTGTAAACCATCCATTTCTTTGAGATGTTTCTGGATTTAATCCATACCTTTTTCCCGCAAAACCCTCAAAACCGAATCCATACCATGTCCCAGGATATATACCTTTATTTACATCAGCTAAATTTAAATTACCATTAATTAATCTATCATTAGCATTAGCCCACCGACTTTCTGTTAAAGAAGTAGTGTCTAGTTCTTCTTCAAAATTATCTTGAATGGGTATACCCTGCCAATCCTGAGGTAATACACTATCTGGATTAGAGGTTAAAGTTGTAGGATATATAATATGTTTAACTCCAAGCTGATCAACCCACGACATCTTAACATAATTAACATAATCTTGTGGTAAAGGAACTGATAAATTTGGTGGTATTGTTGCTTCTTGTGATTTTATACTAGGCAAAGTATCGTAACTAAACTCCTGTAGCGCTCGCTTTACGTGAAATATTACATCATTTCTTTTTACGTTTTGTATAATTTTACCTTGACCAACATACCCAACTAAAAAATTTGTTACTAAATCAGAAACTTTTATATAAGCATAATTGCCGTAATTTTCTTCAACAACATTTCCAAAAGCATTTTGATCCCCATAATTACCGCCTGTTAAATTTTTTAATTGAATTACTATTACTTCATTCAGAGCAGGCGTTGCGGTAAATGTAATTGTATTGTTAGATACAGTATAGGCTTGTATGTATTCAGTATAAGTACCGGGTATGCCACTTGGGCTAGTGTAGAGCTTAAAATTATTATTAGCATAATTAACTGCAGTAGGATCATAGTTGCCTAATACTAAATCTGTATTAAAAGTTGCTGTAAAAGTATTACTAGTTCCATCTGCTAAAAACGTTTGCGATCCAGCGTAATATTGTGCATTAGTTTCTTGTACTAAACCTCCGTCTGGTTTTGCCATAACTTATTAACTTTTTTCATTTATTTCGTCCATTTGCACTTGTTGTGCTGCCGCTTGAACTATTTGAGGATCTCTAATTATAATTCCGGCGTATTGTAATATTCTTAATATTACTTCTGGTTGTTCGCTTTCGTGAAGTTCAAAATTGCGCGAACCAGTTGGGGGAGTACTGCCCGCATTGTAATTTGTAGTGTCATACTCATATTGACCTAAGCTTCCTACCACAAAGCCCCATACTGGCGATAAAGGTTTACGAATATATTCTACCTGTACATTGCTTGTAATGCTATCTGGTTTTACAAACAAATAATTGTTCTCATATAAATATGTAGGA
>Ga0213867_1000191_pt1 | contig 28854 bp, 35 predicted proteins | sample PICome_12_FD_160120 | JGI IMG/M metagenome (GOLD analysis project Ga0213867, IMG submission 160120) | Coastal seawater microbial communities near Pivers Island, North Carolina, United States - PICO540 | ecosystem: Environmental > Aquatic > Marine > Coastal | place: USA: North Carolina... | reverse complement strand
CCTGTGGGTGTATCCTTAATCAAGGCAACCTTCAATGTGTGGTTGTCTAAATCATGCTCACCCTGCAGTAATTCCTGTTTAAAGCTGTTACACATTGCTGTAGTAATTGCCATGAGTATATCCTCTTTTTAAAGTACAATGGGGCCAGCATTGAGCCAGCCCCAAAGTTTACAGTTATCAAGCTAGGTTGTAACGTGCTGTTACAAGAGCTTCTGGACGCAGAATCTTACGACCGTATAGGTGCATACCACGAACGATGTCCGCAAATGAATCTGGGTCACGGTATGTTTCAGTTTTGTTGATCTGCTCGGCAGTTGCAACCGCTGAGTCATGACCAGCAACAATCACACCATAGTTGTCGTCTTGTGCTGTAGTACCTGTAGTACCTGCACCTGTACCGACTGATGGTAGGTTGTTTGAAACGTATACACGGAAACCATTCCAGTTGTTTAGAACTAGTCCGTTACGCAATCCACCTGAGTCACCGAAGTCAGCATTCAATAGACGTGAATCTTCGTCCATCAATACTTCCATCATCTCTGGTGAAATTACAATCCAACGACCCGCTTTGTCAACGCTTTGAACGTCCAACAAACGGCCCATACGTGCAACCAACATTGTTGGAGATACGTAAGCTGTTGGTAGTGCTGTTGCACCTGGAAGACGAGCACCGACAGGAATAGAGTCACCTGTTGTACCAGAAGATGGTGTAGTTGTGATGTTGCCAAAGTCTGACATATCCAACTTGTTAGCTGCTAGAAGTTCGTCTGAACCTGCAGATGAGTTTGCTTTAGTACCGTTAACAGTTGTGTTAACTGTATCTGCAACACCATGCAACGCTGACTGTGAGTAACCTGATAGGTAACCCAAAACTTCTTGGTCATGCTGGTCAGCCAAGCGGTATGCCGCACGGTTGGTCGCAAGATCCATGAAGTTTACGTGTGAGTGCGCTTCTTCGATGTCGTCCATCTTGAAGGCGAAGTAGTTCGCTTTATCGACGACTAGAGAGAAATCGGTGTCTGTCAAATCCTGCGCAGCGACTGTTGTGCCACGAGCATATGCAGATACTGAGATTTCAGGTTCTTTAATGATTTTAACAGTGTCACCTTGGTTTGCGATTTCACCGAAATAATCAGAGTTAGTAATATCTCCAACAACAGTAGACTTGCGGAAAGCAAGCTGTACTTTTTTGGAATAAATTACGGGAGAAAAGTTCCCGTTTGGCAGGTTAGTGTAACCTGACGCTGATGCAAAAGCCATGATTAAATCCTCCATGATATTTGGCTTAACAAAGCTAAACACCTACAAAGAGGCTGTTCCTTTTCTAGGGTGCAGATGGATCACAGTTGCGCTACCGTATACCTACTGGGCCTATACTTAAACAGGTGGTTCTTTTTAGTTTTAGACTTTTTGATGAATTAGGTTGAGACAAAAGGTAGTCATAAAGAGGCTTTTGTCTCTGTGCCTATAGTTATACTGTTGATTAAAGTATTGTCAACAGGTTTTATCTAGCATTGCCAGATACATCGTAAACAAATTTACCCGAACGGATAGCCTTGTTGATATCATCAGACTTAGCTTCAAACTCTTTTGCAGACATTTTAGCTACATCTGATTCACGAATTACGTCATTAGCATCATCTACATCTACGTCTGTCTTAGTACGTCGAGTAATTGTAGATGCTGCTTCTTTGGCCTTCTCTTTCTTTGCAGTCTTAGTAAGGCCTTTATCTACTTTGTACAAATCAATGACACGTACTACTGATGCAGGATCATCTGCATTTTCATAGAGTGCATCTTGTACCCACTTAGGCTGTTCTTCAGCCCAGTTATGAAACTCATCGGAAGCTCGAAGATCATCAAAGTCTTCGTGAGCTTTACGGATTTGATTCTCCGCTTTTACTCGTTGTGCTTCTGTTTGTGCCTGATCTAACTCTTTTAGTCTAGCATCAGCTTTGCTAAACATTTCTTGAGCTTTCTTAGCAGCAATAGTTTCTACGATACCTGCTACGTCAGGGTATTCTTTTGCCCACTCTTCAATATCTTCATCAGACTTAGGAGGGACAATAGAATCCTTCTTCATGCGTTTTTCAAAGGCTTCGAACTTTTCGTTCCATTCCTTTTCTTTTTCTTGCATATGGCGTCTTAGATCACCATATCGTTTTTTAAAAGATCTTTCTTCTGGAGATAACGTTGCTTCTTCAACTTCTGTATCGGCCTCTTTCGCTTCGACGGCTTCTTCTTCTTTAGGTTCATCTTCTTCGGTAGATTCTCCTCGTTGAGCAGCTTCAAGTCGTTTAATCTCCTCTTCTTCTTCTTCAATACGCTTACGCTTGCGTTCGTAGTTATAACCTCGATCAACAAATCCTGCTGTCTTTGGTGCTTCTACTTCTGTTAGTTCAGGCATTATATTCTCCTTATGTTGGGGCCAGCCGTAGCTGGGTAGCCTTATTTATTTTTTCTTTTTCATCAGACCGCCAGATTTAAACCCGACTTGTCCAGAGGTATTTTTACCTGATGTAATGTCTTTTATTTTAGCTGTAGTTCTTTGCAAGTTTTTAGCTGTACCTGCTTTATCGGCAGCTTTAGAAACAATATCTTTAGTTTGTTGTATACTCTTCTGTGTAACAATAGGTTTATTATAGTCCCCACCATCTGCAGGTTTTTTACCTGCTTGACTTGCATAAGAAGATACTGCAGCATCTGCTTGCTCTTGGGCTGCCTTAGCAGCTTCAGCGGCAGCTTTTTTAGCAGCTTCGGCTTGTCTAGATTTATCTATAGCTTCTTGTCTTGCTGGGTCGATAACACTACCTGGTTTGACGATAGTCTCGTTTTCTTCGTCATAGGTAATATCAGAATACTTATCAGCTAATTGTTTAGCAAGGGTTTTTGTAGAGTCAAAGAAACCACCTGGCTCAATATCATGCTTAGTTCTATAACCGTCTATAGCATCCTCTAGCATCTCAGCTTCTTTTGTTTTACCTTGTGCTCTAAGTAGTTGAGCATTAGCTGCAACTTCTGCAACCTTTTGTTGCCTAATAATACCGCCTAAAATACCACCTTCAAGCATATTACCAATACCTTGACCGATAGAGCCAGCAATCTTTTGTAAAGTGTTTTGAGTTTCTTTTTCTTCTGTACCCGAATCAACACCAAGTGTTGCTAGTGATTGAGATACAAGCTTGTTTGTATCGGCATAGTCATACTTTTCATGCCACTTAGGTGGTTCTACTCTCGGACCGTCATCATCATCAGAAGGTGCAGGTGTTGTTGTTGCTACTGCTCTAGGTACACAAGTTTTAGTTGCTGGATCGTAGTCCATATCTTTAGCTGCACAAGACTCTGCAGTTTCTTCAGTAGTAATAGTAGGAGTTGTAGGGACAGCCTCTATCTCTCCAGACTCTGCTCTAGGAAATATTGTAGCACCTAATGGGAATCCTGTAAACTGATTTTGTTGTGCCTGTTGACCTGCAGCAAGAATATCTTGATCAGTTTGAAGACCACCTGGAGCAAAACCTGCAACAGTACCACCTTCAGACATACCCATCATCTCTTGAATGGCGGCTAACTCTTCAGGTGTAAGATCATCCTCATTCATAGGACCACCAGCAGGAACAGGTTCACCACCAATTCTACCACGAGCTTCCATATCTTGCAAGCCCATTTTTGCAGCATCTCGTAAATCCTCAAAGAATTTTACACCGTAGTATCTGACGACATCAGCAGGAACTACGTACTCTCCTTCAGATAATTGTGCGGGAATATCATCACGTACTTCTTTAGCTGTAGATCCTGGAGGTACTTCGTTACCTGACACAGGGTCTTTCATCATTCCATCGTCACGAAGACCACCGTCCTCGAATGCAAAACTCATTTGTTGATTCATGTCTACTGTGCCTCCTTCGGCAAATTGTCTTGGTGCTTGACTTGCATATTTTAAAATATTTTGTGGAGAGTAAGGTCCATCTACTTCTTCAGCACCATTGTAGTATCTTACTTCGGCTTTGACACTAGGTGCACCAAATTCCTTTGCTATGGCAACCCTATTGTTACCTTCCATAATAAATGCTTCACCCTTATGGTTGATACCAACCATAATCTTATTACCTTTTTGATCAGGTACAAACCCCTCTTCTTCTACAGACTTTTTTAAATCCACATATTTCGGATTAGACATGTCCGTAACTTCGTCGTTAGCACCTTTTAGTGTAGATAAAAACTCAGTATCAAGATACAAAGGTTTTTTATTGTCGATACCTAAAAATGCAGTCTGCGGACCTGACAAAAGTTTTTGAGCTGACTTACCACCTTCTTTTGCATACTTTTCTGCAGAGGCTTGTTTGTTCTTTGCCCAATCTGTATTTCCCCACTTAGCTGGGTTATCTACGTAATAACCAAAGTCTTCAAGAGTGGGGTTTGCACTCTCTGCAGATGCCGTTGATTTTAAACCAAATCTATTTCTAAGGTTTGTTAAAAATCCAGGAGGGCTTTTTTGTGTCTTTCTTAGATCTTGTATGTCAAAATCTTTAACAAGACTAGACCTATTGATAAGTTCCATTATAGACATTTGTTTAAAATTACCTTCTGGATATTTAACAACAGCTGTCGGTATTTGTACTTTATCATAGTCAGAGCCAATAATAATAGAACCTTCTCCTCGAAGGTTTTTCTTATCTATATATTTAAAACTGTAGTGACCAAACTCTACTTCTAAAGGACCATCTTCATAATTTAAAGTAAACTTTTGTCTTGGTTTAATATTAAATAATTTTTTTAACTTAGGTTGACCTTTAAAAAGCTGCCTTACAAATTCTGTCTTAGCTTTAATTTCATCCTTTGTAGTAAACTCCATATTATACCCAGGTTTATTAGGGTCTACTTCAGGAAGAAAATCCACGAAAGATTTTTCTGGAGTTATAAATACGTCAGCTTCACCAATGTCAGGTGTACGAACTCTTGTATCACCCTCCCCAACTTTTCCACGAAATTCAGGGGTATTTACAAATTCATCATACCTGTCTGGGTCTCTTTCGTTTAACATTTTATTTGCTCTATCAATGGGGTACGTACCTTGATAGGCAGGGTCTTCAAGTGTTGCCTGAACTAGTCTAGATTCTATCTCACCGTCAGCACCCAGATAGAACTTAAACTCCATGTTTTTTGTAATGTCGTCACCATCTACATATTTTCGATACTGATCTGCTGTATTAGTTATTAGAGTATAAAGTTCAGACCCTGGCTGTATGCCACTTTCTTCAAGTAACATAGCCTCGTTTTCATCAATAAGATCATAGTAAGTTTTTTTACCTAGTTTATCTAAATCACTTGGTAAAGGAAAGTAGTCGTAAAGGTTGTTAAATCCATGTTTAGCTGAAAGATCTACAGCATTTTTTCTAATGTTATTTTTAGCTTCAGATTTGATAGCCTCAGATTTTTGCACCAAGTCTTTTGTAACTTCATCAGGAATATATCTTGAGTTAGCCCCATGACTAAAACCCTCATGATATTGAATTGCGTGCTGTATTTCATGCAACAAAGTAGATCTAAATGTAGGATCATTTTGATCTAAAGATTTCACATTACCTACATTTATTTTTATTAAGTTTGTTCCAGGTGTAAAACTACCAAGGGTACTATCCTTTTCGTTATAAAACTCGGTATCTAAATCTTTTAAAAAGGGATATCTCTTATATAAATTATCATGAGTAAAAAAGTCTGATAGCTTTAATGTTCTTGCCTTTTTACCTAGACTACTAAAAGTACCATTGTCATTGTCAGGTTTTGTAATAGGAAGAGTTTCAAAATGTTCTTTTAATTCACTACTAGTGACATCACTAATATTAGCATTATCCCAGTCAATTTTTGATTTGCTGTCGTCTATTTCAAAACGCCACTGTTTATCACTCGGGTTAATATACCAACCAGTTGCATCCCAAACTTTTTTGTTAGCCCAGTAAAATTGGTCATATTGACTAGGATCAATATTACTAATTTCTGCTTTCATAAGCTCTCTAGCTTTTTTAAAGTTAGAAAGCTCTCCACTATCTAGCTCCATCCCAGATCCGCCAAAGGTACGTAATGCACCTTCAGGAACTCCAAAAGCCGCAGAACCTACAGCCATCATTCCTGTAGTGTCGTAAACATCACCTAACGTGATATCCGATGCTGATCTTTTCCCTGTAACTAAATCCCCAGGAATACTTACAAGGTCATACACAGACTCTGCAATACCCTTACCTATATTTAGGATTTGCTCTTGGCTAGGTGCTACAGGGTTTTGCAACCAGTCTTTTAATGAAGGTAATACATCTTCTTGTATTTTAGTTCTAGTTGTTCTCTGATCTGGACTACGTCTTACAGTATACGTGTTTCCAAGCATAGTACGGTATACAGGGTTACCAGCATCATCTTCACCAACTAGCTGGTCATTGTCACTGGCATCCATAGGTCTTTGAAAAACAGGAACACTGCTGATGTCCATAGGTTTAGTATCTGCAAGATACTCTTCCGTAGAACGAGTGTCATCATCTACTGCAGGTAGCATTGAGTCCATCTGATCAGCTAAACCACCTTCATTAAACTTGAGAGATTTGCTACGACTTTTTGCAGCTTTAACAGCTTCTTCTAATTTATTATGAGTACTTGTAGGTTTAATTAAACCCTTATCTAACATGTTTATTAGTTGGTCTTGAGAGTATTGTTTGCCATCGTGTATTGTAGGAATATTAATCCACTTACCTTTATATTCAAAAGTTGTAGATTTTTCAGATACCATTTCACCTTCAGGAGTTTTGTATACGTCACGACCTGCTTGTGTTTTCTTACCTGTTTTTTCTCCAACATTAGCCATTTACATGTTCCCTAAGAAGTAATAAGGATCTAAGCACACGTATTTCACCCTGAGCACGATACAGTTCTTCTACATCTGTAATCTGCTCAAGGCGTTTGTGTACCTTATCTATTCGGATTCCAATCTCTTCCAGAAAAGGATTGTACAGTTCTGGATTATTTACAAAAGGTTTTATACTATTATTCACGACGAGTTTCATTGTACCTGTGGGCCAGTGTTACCTGAGAAGCCCTGTTCTCCTGGTGTAGGCACTGTACCCGTTCCTATAGTACCACCCCCGCTACCTTGCGTATCCTGCACTTGTGCCCCCGCAGGAGCGCCCTGTGGCCCTGCTGCAGGTGGACCAGGAACTCCTGGTTGTGGTTCTGGTGGATTCTCTGCTTGGAATTGTTTTAGTATCTCTGCTTGTACTGCAGCTTCTGCCATGTTGTTGCCAACTTTATCTGGATCAAGATCCATAGACTTAGCAATCTCACGAACAATATAATCCATACGAGCAAACGGTGCTAGTGCTGGGTTCTGTACAACTTGCAAGAACTGCATCAAACGTTGGCTACGTACTTCATTAGCCATCAAGCTCTCTGTACCACGAGCTTTAACTTCTAAGTCGCCTTTGATTTCTTCATCAAAGTCAAACTGCATGTTAAAGTTAAAGAAAGCTTTACCTAGTGGTGCCAGTAAGTAGTCGTCGATGTTTTTTACTACGTTTCGTATAGAACCATTAGCAGCAGACATAAGCATACTAATACCAGATGCCGTACGACCCACACCCGATACGCCAGTTTGACCGTGCGCAAAAGAAGGGAAGCCAGTACTTTCATCAGCCAGTACACGAGCCTTATCAAACATTTGCATATTTTCATTAGATACATTAGGGAACTTGGTGCCAAACACAGCTTGACCAGGTGCCCCTCCCTGTCTCCTAAACACTTTGCCTGGATACACGGAGAGGTCTTGCCCTGGGACGAGGTTAGTCTCGTCTACCTCAATAAGTAAGTTACCTGATAAGGCAGCATTGTCTACTGCCATACGCATAAAGCCATTCATAAGTGTTTGTGTGTCATCCATGTTTTCAGCGATACCTACGCCAAAAATACTGTATGGATTCATTTCATATGGTGCAGCAAAGTATGGAATGTAAGCTGGAGTAAATGGATTCATTACCAAACGTAGTACTTGTCCATTAGCAATCCAGATGTTTACACTAAGTTGATCTGCATTTTTTAATTCTGAGGGGATGTCCACCCCTTGATCTTCAATAATTTCTCTGTCTACAAAACCCCAGAACTCTAAGACTTCAAAACGGTCAGCCTTATCCTCTTCTGAGTTGTCTTCCATTACTTGTTCCCACCACTCTTTGCGATAGTTTTCACCAAGGCTTAGGGTGTTATCAATAGCATTGGAACGAAAGTATGGACGATTCTTAAGTGCACGTACCTGTGAACGTGACATCTTATGGCGTTCAACTACAAACTCTGCTTCTTCCATAGTAGATGCATCTGGGTCTGGATAGAAGTTCCAGATAGATACGGAAGTAGTTTGTGGAATTGTTTTAAAGACTGGGGAGTATTCCCCCTCATCTGACCAGTTAGGGTACTCTTTATCTACCGCAAACGGTCCTTTCATTACACCTGTACCAAACAATGCACATTCAAATGCAGCTGCACGTAGGTGTTTCTTTGCATGAGATTCTTCTAGCTGATCATGGATTTTCTTTTCCATTTTCTTAGCGGCAATCTCTGCAGGGTGCATCTGTACTGCAGATGGGTTTCCAGAAGTTCCAGACTTAACATCGTCAAGTACAGGTTCTAGTACACTTGCCAATCCTGCTAGACGTTCTCTAAACTCTGGATAAGTTTCTCCAGGAAGTAGGGTAGCCATCTCGTCGTTGCCAACTGCCTTACGTAGCTGTTCGTTTGTTTCGAAGTTTACAGTTTCTTCTACACCTTCTGGAAGTTTAGTAGGGTCAATGCTAAGAGGAAACTTGTTGCCACCAAACAAAACATCTGCAATCTGTCCATAAGCAGCTAGTGTTTTTGTCTTAGTAACTTTAACAAAAATACGGGACTTTTCTGTAGAAGTAAACTGTACGTCAGATCCATACATACCCCTGTAGTTTCTGTAAGCTTTGATCCACCGTTCTTCATCAAGCTGACGTGCTGTCTCTGCTTTATTAAACTTGTCTCTTACAAACTGGACGATTTGACCTGTGACTGGATCTGTATAATCATCTTCTGCTACGTCTTCAATAGCAGAAGCCTGATCTAAATCCATTGCCATATCTTCAAATTCTTCTTCCATATCTTTTCCTTAATATCCAAAAGTGGGATCTGATGCTTGAAATCCTGTTCTTTGTGCTGCAGGATCAAAGTCAAACACATTACTACGAGGTCTTGTCATTATACCATATCTAAGAGCATCGTACAAGTGATCCTCTGCATGGGTGTCTACATCTTCTGGATTATTCTTATCAAGAGGTAGACTGGGTATCTGTGCTATGGTGTTAGTGCAATTACTAAAAAACACAACCCTAGGCTCTTCTGTAAACTCATCTACTTGTAAGCGTCTATGTATTTCATTCTTACCAGCTACACGAGAACCTTTAGATCTATCTGACGGTCTCCATCTGCAACCTTTCATAATCATCTGTTCAGCGAGACTAGGACCAGTATCACCACGATTATGCCACAAAGAAGAGTCAAGAACTCCATAACGTATCTTCTCCCCTGACTCTGCTTCTATCTCTAAGATAATATCTGCTAAGTCTGTAGCAGTTACCTTAGATACATACAGTTCTCTGTAAATTACCAACTGCTCTGATCCAGGAACTACAGTAAACCAAAGAACTCCAGTGTGGGAACCATAACCGTAGTCGCAAGCTCTAAAACGTATCCAGTTGCTTGGTATGTCGTATGGGTCAACAACGTGGATGTTTCGGTTAAACTCTGGGAAAGCTGCTCCTTCGTTAATGTCCCAGTCACCTTCAAGCAACTGTCTCCGTTGGTGTTCAGGCAAAGATAAAAGGTTGGCTTCATAAAGTCCATCGTCCGAAAGGTAAGGGTTATCAAAAAGGGTGGCTGGAATAAACTTACGTTTGAACAGAGGCTCACCCTCTCTGCTATGACCTTTTGGCCAAGTGATCACATCTCCGTTTTCATCAGTAGCATGGAACGCTTTGTTTGGAGTCTGAGGATCAATGAATGTTCTCTTTACCCACTGATGCCCTGGGCCGCCAGGGTTGCTTGTTGCTCTCATATACAGTGGCAATCCTGATGCCTTAGTAGTACGGAGACGTGACCTCATATAGTTCCATGCATAAGGTGTAGGCCACTGTGTAAGTTCGTCAAAGCCAATCCAGTTAAAAGCTTGACCTTGGTATCTCATAACGTCATCATCTCTATCAAGATATGACATCCACAATGTAGCACCTGATGGAGCTACCCAAGTTTTATCCCTTTCCATAAACTTGATTCCAGGGATAGCCTTGGGATATAGTTGTTTGCTTACCGATATAAGTTCCCTAAGTTCTTCTGTACTACGGCGTACGAGAAGCATTCTCGCATTTGGGTTCCCCAGGTAGCGTACAGGGTCGGCAACCATTGCATAGGATTTCCCTCCACCAGCAGCACCTCCATAAAGAACCTCCTGTTCAGTTGCAGCCAAGAAGCTAGTTTGTGGACCAGCGTTTGGCTCAAATATAACTTCTTGTGCAACCTGTTCAAAGTCTAACTCTTCAGGCTTCGGTTGAGCTGGTGTACTCTTTTTGACCGAGGAGTCTACCTTCGAGCCTTTCCGCTTTTTCGAGGGCTTCTTTATAGCGTTGGGCGAGGTAGCGTTGAGTTGCAGCTTCTGTCTTACGTTTTCGCTCAAGTTTTACTCTCTTGTATAAACCTACGTGGGAGATATATCTTCCAGATTGTGTACTGAGCCAACCAGCTACTTCTCTGTAGCTATAACGTCTAAGGTGTTTCTTAGCCAGCTCAAATAGTTCTAGTTCCTCTGGAACTGGTAATAGTATATCACGATCATCTGGGTCTTGTCTATAGCCAAATGGTACATGACTACCTAATCTTACCACAGGTTTCCAGACATACTCACCATCGACAAAATCTGGCTTAGGTAACGTCCAAGTTTTATTCGTCTTCATTATCTTTTTGTGGCAGAATAAACAGTGGACTTGCGGCAGAGACTTCTACTTTCTCTGTCTTTGTAAAGCCACTACGATCCAGGACATCTTTTGCAGCTGCCATCTTTTCTTTATTCCCTAGATCTGTAGGATTATTCATAACTTCAAACATAGAGTATGCAGCTTTTGTAGCAGACGAAGCAATAAACTTCTTAGTCAGTGCTGCAATCTCATCTGCAAGTGGCTCTGCTACTTGTCTAGAAGTAACAGCATCTGCATACCCAGCCAGCTTTTTAGCTGTAACTAAGTTGCCCCCAGCTTCCTCAAAAAGCACATCAAGGAACTTCTGTTGTTTTTCTGTTAAGTTTCTAGCCATTATGCCACCATATACATTATAAAACCTAAAGTACCAAATCCTAATGCTAAAAGTAAACTTGTAACTGTCCAAGTGATTATAGCTTCTTGCATCTCAGCTTTACGGTACTCTTGTTCTTTCTTTTGTTTTCTTATCTTAGCTTCTGTAGCTACAAGCTCATCCCAAGCAGATGGTCCCATAGTAAAGCTAATGTAGTCCTTAAGCTCTTTACGCATTTGTTCAGCTTTACGTTTAGCTGCAAATACTTCCATAGCTTCGGCTTCTACAGAACCACCCAGTGTTTTCCACCACGGAGGGTTCTTTACTTGCTTTTCAGCTTGACCTAAGTCAGACATGTGGCCAGCCCATTGAGTTAACTGGCTTGACATGTCCTGCAGGTCTTTGCCAATAGCAAAACCTTTTTTAAGTGCGTTGAAGGCGACTGTGGCCCCACTGATTATTGTAACTGGGTCCACGAGTCTCCTCCCAAAGAACTCACTTCACACCTTCGTGTACTACTCTTTTAATATCGCCACGTCCAATTCCGATATCATTTAGTTCACGGTCTGACATTCTCCATAGATGCATTTCTGCAATACGTTGATTAGCTTGACGTTGACGTGCTTCGATTAGTCTTTCAAAAAATTTTCTCATTGTGTGTCTCCATAGATTGCTGCATTGCAGCTTACAGAGACTAGTTATACACACATAGTTATACTACACTATTGATAATATTGCAACCCCGTTATCCCACAGGAACAAAGGTTTCTGTTACAGTAAGGATTGTGTCAATGTGACCAGCACTTGACGGAGTGACTCTGATCTCATCACCTGGTTGTAGTACTAAGTCTATATCGGTAAAATTAACATAGTCACTAGCATTAATAGACTTACCCTTTAAGAAGTGTGATGTATAGTTGTCAGCAGATACGTACCACTCTACCTCAACACTGTTAGTAGAGCTACCACCATTTACAACGTGGATAAAAGTAACTTCTGCTACAGCATTAGCAGGGCATGTATATACACTTTCGTATGTTGTACCTGAGTTATGACCATACACGGACTTAATCCGTGCTGGCTTGCCCTGATTCATAAAAGACATTACTTCTTACCTTTAACAGCTTTTTTGATCGTCTTAACTACCCAAGCTTCATTTACTTCAGTATCGGGATCATCAGCAATAAAGTGCCCGTTCTCATCACGAGCACGTTCCATTACTAGTTCTTCTTCTACTTTAGTTTTTTTCTTAGCTGGTTTTTTCTTTGGCTTATCTTGACTGGCAATAAAGTCAAGAACGGCAGCATCCTTTGTCTGCCATTCTCCGTAGACTTTCTCAGCTAAGACATCGCCACGAGGACCAATTACCTTGTCGCCTTCTAATCTCATTTAAACAATCCTGTCTTTCTCATATCAACCATGCCACCTTTAGAGTAGCCTGATTTTTTCTTAGCCATACCACCTTTAGAGTTACCAGACTTAAGGGTCTTTTTGTAAGCTTCCATAGCCTCTTTCATGGTGCCGTAGCTGCTACCGTTCTTTTCATACCAAGTATTGAACTTTTGTCCTGGAGAAGGGCCACGTTTTGCTTCACTAGCAGCTTTATCTTTTTCATACTGCTTTCTAGTTTTTTCAGCACGATCTGGGAGTTTCCCCATTTCTTCTCTAGTTTTTTGGTTTCTTTTGTTAGCTGCATCAACTTCATTCTTTTCATCTTTAGTCATTACACCCATTCCTGGACCTGCAGAGTCAGAACCTGGACGTAGCTTAGGACGTGGAGAAGAGTCACGCTTACTACCACCAATGTCTTTACCTTTAGCATTGGCCCAAGCAGTAAGTGCTGAACCTGTAAATTTACCCTTGTTACGCTTTTTCCAAGCGTCTAGTTGTTCTTTGGTAACAGCAAGTTTCTTTTTGCCGTCTTTACCAGTAAAGTACATTGATCCTGCTTTTTGTGCAGCAGCGATTGTTTTATATTCTTTAGCCATTATTTATCTCCACATCCTCTAATGCCTGTATTCATTTTGCCAGTACTATGTACTAGACCACCATGTTTATATCCCGAACTCGTTGATGTGTGATAACCTTTACCACCACAATGAGAACATCCTACCCCTTTACACTTAGGACATTTAGTTTTACCTTTAGCCATGCCACCCTCTGCTGCTCTAAACTTTGCTGTTTTCTTTGCTATCTTATCTGGCTGTTTTACAAACTGTTTGCCAGCCTTTGTACCTTCACGTTTTGCTTTAGTGGTGGCTGCATATTCTGCAGACGACAAAGATTTAATTGCTGCCTCGGGTAAGTACCGTTCTCCAGTCTTAGCACTAGGCTTGCCACTCTTTGTGCGCCACTTCTGCTTTGTCCATTTCTTTAATGACTTCTGGGGAGCCTTCATGATTTGTAGCCCCCGCCTTTTGCTTTATATTGTTTTGCAACCATCTGGGCTTTTCTCGCAGACCATTGTCCAGGCTTGCCGCCTTTTGAACCCGCCTTGACTTGTTGGACAAGCTTACGGCGCATTGTTGGATTGGTGTAGTTGCCAGCAGCATTGATAGTGTCTCCACCTTTGGAGTAGCCAGAGGCTCTGATAGCTTTACCTTGTCTTTCAGCAGCAGCTTTGGTTTTATAGACCTTACCAGTCTTACCCCAACGATAACCACCTTTTACTTTGTAGACTGGCATTATGCACTATCTCCTTCAACCTTATGGCAGTGTGGTGTAGCATAAGCACCACCTTGTCTTATTGTAGTGGCTACTTTACCTGCTTCTTCTAGACAAGCTTCTTCAGTGTAGAAGGGTTCTGGTTTTGCTATAATCTTACAGGATAATGCCATAGGATCAAAACATACTAATAAGATTCCTACCCACATTACCACTTTACCTTGTCTGCCCAGTAAGCTGCAGACATCTTACCCTTAGCAATATTCTTTGAGTGACGTGCTTTAAAACTTGCACGTTTCTTTTTCATTCGGTCCGACTCACCAGCTTTGGGTTTACCTGCAGTGCTTGCACCCTGCTCTCCAAAGCGAATTAATTTATACCTACCACCTTCAGATGCCATAACAACGTGGGACTTAGTTGGGTGGTCAGGTGTACGTTTAGGTTTGTTGACACCTTTAAGTCCCAACTCTTTCATTTTGTTTTTTACTCGTTCAGGTATTGCCATAAAATAATTAGGGGGAACACAGGACGCTTGCTATATTACCCCTACTCCTTTACTTAAATCTATCATACTTAGGATTATCTTTACGTCCAAACAATCTTAACACAAAATCCGTAATAGATCTACCTATTTCTGTAGGGGTAGGTAATAACCAACCTAAGATCAGTAGCAGTATTACCCAAGGTGGTATATTTGTATTGGTGATGTCTAGGTTTTCCACTTTACCAGTTTCTACTTCTTTTGTTGTTTGAATTATATCTCTACCAGCTGATGTAGTCTGCTCTACAGACACTGCAGCTTGCCTATTCTCTGCACCTATTTGTGCATTACTATTAACTGTAGGTCCACCAGATCCACCAAATGGAAGTAAGGAGGTTAATCCACATCCAGAAAGAAGTAGAGTTAACACTAACCAACGCATTACGCCATCAATTCAAAGTGTGGTGCATCAATAAAAGGTCTACGTCCTTGAGAACGTCTTAGATCAATGTATGCATTCATAGCATCTTCTGCTGTTCCTGGGTAGGTTCTGATATCTCCCTCTGACCAGGCTGCTCCCCACTTGATTGAACACCCGACTTCCCTAGCTGCTTCAGCCATAGCATCACAAATGTTATCGTATACGTTTAATTCCCAAGAAACGTTAGAACCAAAGTAAGCTACAAGGTCTACAGCATGGGAATACCCATCACCTTGAATCAAATGTTTAGATTTCATGGTTTGAGAACGGCCAGTAGCTACTAATTCCTTTTGAGCTTCTAAGGTACGTACACCATACGTTACCCCAAAGTCCACATCAGTAAGCTCAATAGCTTTTTGTACTGTGGCCACCATCTCTGGGTGGACTCCGTCTAGTTTATCCAGTGATCTTTGTGAAAGTCTAAACGCCATTATCTCATATCCTTTGACATTGCTGTTTTATTACCCATTGGTTTACCTGCCATGTACGCTGTAGCGCCCATATAAGCAGCTACTACGCCAGTTTGCGCAATATAGAACAAACCAAGTAGGTCAGCAAGTGCATTTACTCTAGAATCGGACATCATCGGGGTAAATAAGAAGATAGTAAAGATGATCATCATACCCATAGCTACCCAAGCCATAAACTTTTGGGACTCAGCCTTCTCTTCACGTAGCTCAATTTCCAGCATACGTTCTTTCATGGCTACTTCGGCTTCAGTAATGACTCCATCACCGTCTACATCAAAATCTACTACCATTTATTCCCAATCTCTTTTTCTATCTGGTTCAAAAACATCGTGTTTACTTAGCATTCCTTCAAGGTACATAGCTCTTTCTACTCTATCTAGAGAATATTTAACACCAGTGTCTTGAAAAATAGCTTCCCTTACGTAGAATACGTCAGATCTTGGTATGTGTACCCTACGTAGTCTGCCTTCGTCTTTGCTTGCGAGGGCTTTGTAGAACTCTTCTAGTACTTTGTCGGAGGAATAGATGTTTCGTCGTTGCATATAGTTATACCCTGAGAAAATTTGAAGTCAATAGTTTATGTGGGACGACAGAAAAAACTTTGTCCGTCCAAAAATAGTACTTAAAGTAGTACTTAAAGTATATAATAACTATAAATATATAAGAGTTAATAGATACTTTAAGTGCACTTAAGGTTACACGAAGTTACTTTAGGTATAATACTTAATGTATTATATAATACTTCGTGCCCCCGAGTCAAGGGGTAAGCAAAAATATTTTTATTTTTATTGATATTTAATTTGTGATCACAAAAATAACTTGGTAACACGATGTGATCACATAATATGTTACAAATTGTAACAAAAAGTGAGGCTTGAAAAATGGCCCCCGCTGTCATTGAGCATATATACGTACGACTATACCCAGGGTGGCCCATGCACCCCCTATGGATAGGTCGAGTTATCCGAAAGTATAGCGCATTAATACTTTTGTCGTAGCTAACTATCTGTTATTACTAGATAAATAATACAATAGGGGATTATGATATACCCAAAAGGATAGGCGAAGTACTACTTTTTGTTACATTGTAACACTTTGGGGTAAGTTATGTATCCCCTTGGATAATTCATTATATTTATACACCACCCACCCTATCCCTATGGATACCTGACCTATCCTTTGGTATAGCTTACCTATCCCTTTGTACTAGACGTATATCCTTTGGTATATACACGATCTATCCCATTGGGTAGTCCTACCCTTTCGGATAGCTGACCCTATCCCTTTGGATATACTGCGGGGGAATACGGATAGTGAACCTATCCTTCACCTATCCTAGACCCCGAAAATAGGCCCGTACAGCGCCGAAAGGAAAAATCAGGTAGGGTAACCTGCGAGCGATCGGTTCCCCCTATTTGGACACTATTTGTCTACTGTTTACCCTCTATTTGTTCTACTTTCGTTCCAGTTTTGACCAGTTGGTAAAAAGAACAAACATAGAACAAACCGCTAACTTCTATCCGAAATAGTCTATTGACATGAGAACATCTATCCTTTGGTATAGTTCACCCTATCCGTAATAGTTGTTGACGATACTTTCGGGTTACACCCGCACACGCACACGGGCGCACCCGCATGTACGCACACGCAGAGGCGCACGAGCTATTATCCACGAAAAAGGGTACCTATACTTTCGGATAGGTTTAGTCTCAAAGGTATAGTTTTTACCTATCCTTTATAGTCCTTGAATATCTTTTGGGTACGGGCTAGGTTAGTCTCAAGCGATCGGAAAAGAGCATTGTCCACTAGCCGAAAGCCTAACCGCCACTAGCCAAGGGGCATTGTACCAAGGCAACGCTATTTGACATCGCAGGTTTCAGCTAGGATTAGGCCTAGGGTTTGACATCCCGATCATGGTTTTATGCATCTACATTTTGCACCTAGTCACGAAAAAATGGAAAGGGGTTTTCAGTATGGTTTCCCCCTAGGATGGCAACATTGATTTAGCAATGCGGTCCGAATTAAGACATACAATCCGATACAAACATAAGCCTTTTTGGTGGGTGTTGATAGCACCGATAACCACTACGCCGCAACATATAGTTGAGGGTCTAGTAAAAATCTTTCGAGATGGCCATAGCCAATAAGCATAGGATACCGTGAACGGTGGGTGTTGAATGCGACATGCTCAACACCGATTGTAACACCTAGGTTACACGTTGCCTAACGTGTAAGGCACATCTGCATGGTGTGTCTTATTGTTAGGCAATCTCAAAGCATGAAAGGATAAATGAGATGACTGATTATGTAAAAGCATGGGTAAGCAATGCACGAGGTGCAGAGTATGGTTTCTTCAAGGCGGTAGAGTATGCACTCGAACAATTTGGTGAAAAGAATAACAAGCCAATGTACGCCCTTATTGCCTTCACCAATGGCAAGTCGTTCGGATCATACAAGATTGAAGATGGGTATAAGCTATCCCAATTCAGTGCGCCCCTCAAACGTATCTTGGCGGTCGCATTGTCTGATGTGAAGTTTACCTTCAAGGATGGTAAAGCATCGTGCAAGGTGGGCAAAAACGGTGGCCTCAATCACGATGTACTTGAAGGTGTCCGCACTCTTGCTGCATCTAAGGTGGGCATCAAGTCCGATGCATTCAAGGCGGCATTCCCTGTACTGACTGCGGACAAGCCTGAAAAGACACATGACCAACGTGTTGAGCAGCTGCACACCTACATGGCGAAAATGGCCAAAGAGATGGGTGTATCATTCGCACAAGTGCAAGCAATGGCATCTGCCAAGCCAACACAAGCTGCCGCATAATCTATGAGACTAGTACAATCGGGCAACAGGTGGGTGTTGTATGGTGATGACGGCAAAGTTATCATCATCACATCCCACAAAGGTGTTGCGGAAAGGTTAATGCAAGATGGAACTGGAAAAGGACGAAGAAAAGGAAAAAAGGGAAAGACGTAGACGGTCTATGGGTAGACTGTTCGCTTTCGCAAATGGCGCAATACTAGGTATTCGTGGAACAAATTATTACATTCTTGATGGGTCGTATCACAATGGTGTGATGGATGTACCTGTCCAGATGATCGGGTCTAGCCTTGAGGAATGCGTAGGCAAACTCAAGGATGCCGATCCGAATTTTGGTCTGTATGAAATGTCATTCACTGGTGGGTGGGTGTGTGCAGACTATAGTGTGACTGCGCAAGTGCGTAGTTTAGTGTAAACCCAAATCAAAAACTGTAGGAGGTTAAAATGGGTCGTAAATCAAAGTATTCACCTGAGTTCAGAGCAGAGGTTGTTGAGTATTTCAAGACACATAATGTGGAAGAAACTATGCAGAAGTTTGGAATACCTAGATCAAATGTATCTATGTGGGCGCTAAAAGCAGGTTTCAACAAAGGTAGAGGTACAGACAAGTATGCTATCAACTTCAAACATGAGGTGTGTCAGTACTATGACAACCACACTCATGCGGAGACTACTGCTAAGTTTAGTATCACTAGTGCGACACTGTTCAAGTGGCGTAGAACTCTCGGCTATCGTAACAAGTCTCGTGGGTACAACCTGTACACCGAGGGTTTGCAACCAACTGTAACAAAACGTGAACGCCGTAACTTTGTGATGACTAAGGCTGAGAACGGTGATCTCAAGGCTAAGGTTGCTGACTTGGAATACAAGTTGAGTGCAATGGAACTTGTGGTAACATCAACCCTGCATGGGTTGTCAGAAGAAATCAAATCAACATTGGAGGCTTTTGACCTGTGAACATATTTGCTCTATCGGAATGTCCAGAGCAGTCAGCATTGTGGTTGGATGACATACGCAAGAACAAGATGATCTTGGAATCTGCGCAGATGTTGTCCACCGCAATCAGGACTTTATGCCCTGACACATCCCTACCTGTATACCGTGTGGCGTATCTCAACCACCCATGCAGTATATGGGCTAGGGCTACTCGTGGCAATTTCATGTGGCTTATCAAGCACATGAGTGCCTTGTTTAATCAGAAGTCAGGCGCACACAAATCGGCTGACCTGATCCCTGCCTTTCAACACTACGCAGAGTATGGTCAATTTCCTGATGAGGACTTGACTGACTTTGCAAACTGTGCCCGTAACATGGAACGTGGAGTTGATTACTCAGACGTTTCTGATGTACACCAAGCATACCGCATGTACATGAACGACAGGTGGAAAGAACGTAACATAGCCCTGACGTGGCGTTGGGGTGAGGAACCAGAATGGAGGAACTAACATGGTTGCTTATACTATTCGTACTGTAGACGTTGACGCATTTCGTGAACGTAACTATCCCTTTGTGCTTGAGCCGTACCAACCGTACAGCTTTGAGCCTGTGTCTTTCTTTGACAACGAGGGTAACAAACCCGCCGCAGGTTATGTGTGGGTTGGTGAGGACAAGCATTATGTTGTACACCCACACCTCAACGGCTTTGTTGTCAAGAAAGTCTATGCCGAGGACACCAACGAGACTGACCCTGTGCTTCGTGCATGGGGTGAATGGGGTCACCTCAACATGTGGGATATGCCAGACAGTCGGTTGCAGAGATGGCTTGAGAAACGTATGCTCGCCTTACTTGGCAATGAGAATCATAACACCTGCAAGATCAGATACCGTCTGTGTGCCTTCGGCCCTCGACGTTCTGAGAAGTTTCACCCTAAGATTTCTGTGTGGCAATCACTTGAGCATCGTGACAATGACCGTGTCACTGCTATGAAACCTGCTCGTGCATTCAGTCTGATGTTCCCCGAGCTTGACCACAAGACAATCATCCACATCAACGATGAGTATCTACAGGAGTTCGCACCCCGTGAGTTTACAATACATGTATCCAAAGAAGCAGAGCATTTCAAAGATGCCTATGCAGGTAAGCAATCACCCAACGAGAACATCGACACTACGCCATACCGCAAGCACCTTGCCCATAGCTGTATGCGTTACGACTTCGACCACCTTCCTATGCATCCTGCTGAGGCGTACGCAAGTGGTGACTTTACCATCGTCTATGCCCTTGATCAAAACGACTTGGTGGCTGGCCGTTGTGTTGTATACACCAAAGACCACATCATCCCACAAGTCCCACATGCAGGGCCAGTGTACGGTGTATCTGAGCAAGCCATTGACTGTATTGAGGAACGCCTAGCACAGATGGGCGCTCGTACTGGTCATGAGGCTTCATGGATCGGTGCCAAGCTCAAGCGTGTTGAGTATGACGATGGCTTTGTCGGCCCGTATCTAGACTTGACACCGCAGTCACTAGATGATATGGGTGATCATCTTGTCGTAGCCATACGTGGCGAGATTGATGCCAGTGTCTACCAAGGTATACTTGGTGGTCATCATACTCAGTGCTGCCAGTGTAATGAGAACTTGTCTGAGGATGAGTACTGGTATTCCGAGTTCACCAGTGAACACTACTGCGAGTCTTGCTATTATGACGAGCATGTGTACTGTGACTACTGGCAAGAGACTGTCCATCAAGATCAGACCATTACCTGTTGGCGTGTCGGTTACGGCGGTCAACACGAATCAGTACAAGTCTATGAGCAAATCGTTCATGACGGTGACACATTCATTATGTGTACTGATCACGAGTACTGGCATGAAGATGACGTTGTCTACTGTGAGTGTGATGACACTTACATCTCACCCGATAGCATTGACGAGTACTTCACATCCGATTGGGACGGTGAGCTGTACCACAACGAGGTTATGTGTACACTGACTGACGGTGACGTTGTATCCAAGTACGAGCTAGATTCACACCCAGGTATCTGGCAGAAAAATGATGATAATGAATGGGAAGAAGTTCAAGAGGAGTTAGAACTAGATGTATAGTTTAATTGAAATGCTGCGTTACAAACGCCCAGAGGGTAGCCTAACGCAACGAGAATTTTGCAAACGGTTTCTCGAACCTACGTTCGGTAGACCAGATGATCATGGCAACTACATCCACATCGTGGGTGACAAGCCTAACCTGTGCTTCACGTCACACCATGACACAGTACACAAGACTGACGGTATGCAGAAGCTAGTCGTCACCAATGACGTAGTGTCTGTCGCCAATACCAAAGAGTCCAACTGCCTTGGTGCTGACTGTACCACTGGTGTGTGGCTCATGCTTGGCATGATTGAAGAAGGTGTTGAGGGTGTGTATGTTGTACATGCAGCTGAAGAAGTCGGGTGCAAAGGTAGTCGTGCCCTTATCATGGACTATCCCGAGTGGCTTGAACAACTTGACGCAGTGATCAGCTTTGATCGTTACGGTGACAAGTCTGTGATCACACACCAGATGGGTATGCGTACTGCATCAGATGCATTTGCCAAGTCCTTTGCCAAGGCACTCAATCTACCACAACTAGAAGCTGATGACGGTGGCTCCTACACTGACAGCAATGAGTACTCTGGTATCGTGTCTGAGTGTACCAACATCAGTGTCGGGTACTATGGACAGCATGGTGTAAACGAGACGCAAGACCTTGATTTTGCTGACACTTTGCTGACTGCCTTGTGTCTAGCTGACTGGACACAGTTAGTGTTCAAGCGTGATCCATCTATTGTTGAGGACACTTGGGGATACTCGTCTAAGTATAGTAACAAAGTTGATGAGGAGAACGTGTGTCAGCTTGAGCAACTCGTCATCGACTACCCTCACAAGATCGCAGAGTTACTTGACGGTTACGGTTACACCGCCTACGGCTTGATGGAGGACTGCGACATAGACGATGTAAGTGCCTACTCAAGTTACATGGATGACTACACCGCTCGTGTCAGTAAAAAATATTTTGGGTGACCCCTTGACAACATGAAGTGCTACCCCATATATACTTAAAGTAACTTAAGGTATTTAATTATTTTAGTAGAAATAATAAATACTTTAAGTATAACTTTAGGTTCGCCACCCCTAGCTCAACTGGATAGAGCATCTGACTTCTAATCAGGGGGTTGCAGGTTCGAGTCCTGCGGGGTGGGCCAAGCCTAGGAGTTAGACATGGATGATCCACATGACGATTGTTCTCACTGGATAGGAAAGATATGAGATTCAAGACAGCCGTAAACGAATACCTACATACCAGACAGTTCGCTTCTCTTGCAGCATCCTCACAGAAGGGTTATGAGACAGCACTTAATTCTTTCTGTCGTATGTCTGTAAATGGTAGAACCTTGGGCAACATCTCGATCCACAACATCAACGTACCATTATGCACTGAGATCTATGATACTTGGGAGTCGGAGACATCCACTGCCAATGCGAATCATAATGCACGTATCTTCTCTGTCGTAATGAACTACCTGATCACAATGGAGAAGCTCACGGTCAACCCCATGTCACGAGTACGTAAGCGTACAAGTGAGCCACGGTCTGTGGTCTGGACACATGAGCAGGTTATGAAGTTTCTTGACACTGCCTTTACCAACTTTAATTGGAGAAACATAGGACTGATAGTCTTGATGTGTTACGAGTGGGGTCAACGTCCAGTAGACATACGCAACCTCACTTGGGATAACCTTGACCTAGACGAGGGTGTGGTGACAATCACACAGAGTAAGCGTGGTGCTACTGTTGAGCTACCAATTCCTGACAACCTAATCACCATGCTCAAGCAGCAGAAGGAGGACTGGGACTTCCAACCGTACGTAGTACCTCACCACAGGCCACAGGACAACGCCTACAGGCCGCTAACGATTGCTCAGATGACTACCCTGCTTGGAGAAGTTAAGGACGCTATAGGACTGCCTGACGATCTGCGTGTGGGTGACCTGAGAAAGACTGCCATTGTACAGATGATCGAGAGTGGGGTAGATCACCTTGCAATTCAATCGGTATCTGGACATAAGAATGTGCAGAGCCTCAACCCCTACAACAAGTTCAGCTTGAAGACTGCGAGAGCTGCACTAGATCGGAGAGTACGAGAATGAAGAAACCTAGAGAGATACCTGCGGATACGTTCCGCCACTGGGGTAAGTGTTTCCAAGATGGAACACTCAAGGATGAGTATGCACCTGAGCTTGCTCATCTTTTATTTTTAATGGCAGCTGACGTGGAGTTCCACAATCAGCTTGCAGAAACTTGGGATGATTGGTATGAAGGTCCGATACAATAAGATTTATAAACGCTTGGTTAGAATGTCCATCAGGTTAAACAAGATGCTTGGTGGTCAAGGTCAACAAACATTCAGTGCTAGGAACTGGCAGAGAAAACGTGATGGTTTACCTCACCTTGTATTTGCTATTGACTTGTTCCTTGGAAAGGGGCATTGTCTTGAGTGCTGGGTGAACTGGAAAGTAAAGAGGTATGACTAATGGTTTGGGTATTGGTATGGTTTCAACTAACAAGCAGTCAAGGTATTGACTACTACCAGTTGAGTACCTATTCTAAAAATGAAGATTGCATTGCTGCACTTGATGAGGCACAAGTCTTGGTAAGACATCAGGGTGAAGCAGTTGCTTGTCTGGGGGTGAAAGTAAAATGATTGAAGTAACGTACATAGACCACATGGGCAGTGACCTATCAGTGGTGAATGCAGCTAGGGTTAGCTTTGGTAAGAAGTCTGACTGGCTACCTAGGATACACAACGGTGAGGCCAAGGCACTGTCTGCCAAAGATTGTAGACTGATCATGTACCTAGCCAAGCACAAACACAAGTCACCATTCAACCATGCCTTTGCTACCTTCCATGTTAAGGCACCTGTGTTTGTAGCACGTCAGCTAGTCAAGCACGAGTACATGCCTTGGAATGAGATCAGCCGTAGGTATGTGGATGATGAGCCAGAGTTCTACACGCCACCTGTATGGCGTGGACGTAGTGCTGACAAGAAGCAGGGTAGTGATGGTACAGTTGATCTTGATAAACACTGGGAGGACATACCTGATGATGGGGATTACCCTATGCCATCTCTTGCATATCAAGATGCTTTGTATTGCTACAGGGAACTTCTGAGAGCTGGTGTAGCACCTGAACAAGCACGTATGGTATTGCCACAGTCTATAATGACTGAGTGGTATTGGTCTGGTTCACTCTTTGCCTTTGCCAAGATGTGCAGCCTACGTTGTAAGGATGACACACAGGCAGAGACTCGTGTAGTTGCAGATGCTATTGACGAGGAGATGGAAAACCTGTATCCAATATCCTGGGAAGCATTGAGGGAATATGCAGAATGAAATGTCCGTCATGTCATGGACTAGTTAGTGGTCCACCAGAAGAAGGATGTGCTTTAATGACACAACATAATAAAGATGCTGGAATTATCGGTGTAGAAGAAGTCAAAGAACATGAGGATGGTAGCGCAACCTATCAGTTTCACATGGATGAGAAGTGCAGGAACCTACTGCAAGAAGAAGGGTTGAAGCTAGTTCTTTACTGTGCGGCAGCCAAGCTAGATCTTCAGGTAGTCTATGACTTTATACAAGACCACATCAAGTACGAAGCAGACGAGCTTACAGAGTATGAGTTTGGTACAAATAAGTGCGTATCTTGTGGTGGCCCAGCGCAATCTGACTTCTGCGAGTTCTGTTTGAAGGAAGAATAATGTACACAGTTGAATTAGAATATGATCATGCATTCATCCGTACCCTTGACGAGAAGGATAGGTTCGAGGATGTGAGTGTGATCATCAGTGATGATGGCCGTGTATACATGATGCAGTACAACGAAAAGACTGATAAGAATGATGTTATAATTATGTCTTTACAACAGCTCGTAGATCTGTATGCTGCAATGGAGAGTCCCGAGGGGGCTTTCAGATTGGAGGTTAATCGTGGCAAACAATGACAACCCACACTTAGCTTGTCCGTACACTGATTGCGGATCAAGTGACGCTTTTAATTGGAATGATGACGGTTTTGGTCATTGTCATTCTTGTTCGAGAGCCTACCCATCCAAGGATATGCCAGAGGTATTTGAATGGGTGAAGGCTGAATATCCTTTGAAAGAAAGGAGAAACCCTATGGACATACCCATAGTGTCACAAACACATGAGGGCATACGTGGCCTTGATGCTGATGTAGCTGAACTGTATGGCATTGCCTTGCAGCAAGGTGAAGACGGCAGACCTGTACGTTATGCTTACAAGTATCCACACACGGTCAAGTACCGACTGGTGGATGACAAGTCTAAGTCATGGACTAAGGATCGGGGCATGGGCATGAACCATCTGTTCGGTCCAGAGTTCAACGCAGGTACATCCCAACGTATCTATCTTACCGAGGGTGAGTTCGATGCTGCATCACTGTATCAAATCCTGGGCAAGACATTCCCCGTGAAGTCACTGCCGTCAGCAAGTATCGGTGAGAAGTTCATTGCACACAATCACCTTTATCTGTCGTCCTTCAAAGAGATCATCTACGCAGGTGAGCTTGATCATGCAGGACGTAGGGCAGCTGACAAGTTATACCAAGCATTCCCAGATAAGTTCTGGTATGTCCCTATGTCCAAGCACAAGGATGCCAATGACTTCTTGCAAGCAGGTGATGGTAAGGACTTGATGTGGGCAGCTAAGAAGCCCATGCGGTACAGCCCTGAGAACTTCTTCTGTTCGAGTGAGGACTTCTCTAATGCATTACGCACAGAAAATCCTTACGAATATGTACCGACTGGTCATGCAGGACTTGACGAAAAGATTCGTGGCATGGTTAAAGGTGGTCTGACATTTATCAAAGCACCCCGTGGTACTGGTAAGACTGAGGTGATCCGTTACTTCGAGACTGGCTTACTGCACAACGAGGGTGTCAAGGTAGCTCTACTTCACATGGAAGAGATGAAGTCCACTACCCTACGTGCTATGGCTACGTATGAGCTGGGTGTCAACGTCCGTACCAAAGAAGATGCAGACCGCAATGGCTACACCCTTGATCAAGTTGAAGCAGCAGCCAACAAGATTGCTGACTCTGACAACAACAGGACGATCATCTTTGAGATGCAGTCGCATGACGATCCTCTGACCTTGCTTGACTACACACGTATGGCAGTCACATCTTTCGGTGCTGACTTCGTGTTTGTTGATCACGTACAACGTCTGGCTTACTTGTCTAACTCTGGTGTTGATGGTGCTACCAGTACTCTGACCACACTTGGGTCACGTATGGCGCAGCTTGCCAAGGAGTTGAACATCGGTGTGGTATTTATATCACAGGTCAACGACGATGGACGCACAAAGTATGCAGCCTCTCTTGAAGAGGAAGCAATTATCTGCGTAAAGATTGAACGTGACACCGAGTCCGAGGATGAAATACTTCAGAACACCACTGAATTTATTGTTGACAAGAACCGTCCATTTGCTAAGTTGGGCAGAGCAGGTTCAGTCTACTACGATCCAGAGACAACGATCCTGACAGAAGAGATACCTTACGAGAGGAGTGATATAGCAGCATGATTGTATTTGATGTAGAAGCTGACGGACTACTTGATCAGGCTACAAAGATACACTGCTTATCCTATACCCATGATGGTAAAGACTATACAACTTTGTACGACTACTCTGCTATGCGTGATCTGATCTTAAACCAACGTGGTTTGATTGGTCATAACATTATCAGGTATGACGTACCACTTCTAGAAAAGATCTTGGGTATCAAGGTGACAGCACGTCTCTTTGACACACTACCTATGTCTTGGGTTATAAACTACGACCGACCTAAGCATGGCCTTGAGTCTTTTGGTGAGGACTTTGGTGTACCCAAACCTCAGATTGATGATTGGCATAACTTAACTCAGAAGGAGTATGCACACAGATGTACCGAGGATGTAAAAATAAACTGGCTATTGTGGCAAAATCTTCTAAAAAGATTTATGTTTATCTACAAGGACAAGAAACAGCTGGACAAGTTCTTCCGCTATCTAGAGTTCAAGATGGACTGTGCTTCAGTAGCGGAACGAGTCGGATGGAAATTGGATATCGAGTTGGCACAGAGATGTGTGGAGGACTTGACTAGACAGAAGTCTGACAAAGAGGCAGAGCTTATTCAAGTGATGCCAAAGCGCAAGGTGACCACCAAGAAAAGAAAGCCAAAGAATTGTTTCAAGCAGGATGGTTCTCCATCTGCTCATGGACAACGTTGGTTTGACCTCCTACAAGAGAACAACCTTCCGCCACACTTTGATGGTGAAGTAGAGATTATCAAAGGTTGGGATGAACCTAACCCCAACTCTACTGACCAAGTCAAAGATTGGTTGTACTCACTTGGTTGGGAACCTTGCACTTTCAAGTATGATAAGAACAAGGAGACTGGTGAAGAGAGAAAGATTCCTCAAGTCCGTAAGGATGGTGAACTAACCGACTCAGTAAAGCTAATTGCCGAAAGTAATCCTGCTGTTGAGGTTCTTGAAGGTTTGACTGTGATGCAACACAGACTTAAAATCTTTGAGGCATTCATCGAGTGCGAGCAAGGCGGCTACGTTCGTGCTGAGGTTGACGGTCTTACCAACACCTTACGATTCAAACATAAGAAACCTTTGGTCAACCTTCCTGGGGTAGACAGACCGTGGGGTAAAGAGATACGTGGCTGCTTGATTGCTCCAGAGGGTTACGTTCTTTGCGGTGCTGACATGACATCCCTTGAAGACACAACTAAGAGACACTATATGTATCCATATGATCCTAAGTATGTACATGAAATGTCTCAAGAAGGTTTTGATCCACACTTAGACTTGGCTAAACATGCGGGTGCTATCACGCAATCCGACATAGATGCCTATAACAGAAACGAACGAGACGACTTAAAAGCAATGCGTAAAAACTATAAAGTTGTAAACTACTCAGCTACCTATGGCGTAGGTGCAGCTAAGTTATCTCGTACTACTGGCATGAAGATACCACATGCTCAAGCACTACTCGATGCTTATTGGAAACGTAACTGGTCAGTTAAGGCTTTTGCTGAGGCCCAAAAGATACGTAAGATCGACGGTGAGATGTGGGTACAAAATCCTGTCAGTGGTTTCTGGCATTCACTTCGTTATGAGAAGGACGTGTTCTCTACGCTTAACCAATCAACTGGTGCATACTGCTTTGACAAGTGGGTTGCGTACTACAGAACACGTAGACCAAACATCATAGGTCAGTTTCATGACGAGTCTATCAACCTAGTAAAACAAGGGGAACAGAATGAACACAGCGATGTATTGAATTGGGCTATTGAAAAACTTAATCAAGAACTTAAATTAAATGTTGACTTGGGTATTGATATTCAATATGGTCAACGCTATAGTGACGTACACTAACAATGGAGGGCCAAATGGCTACACGTAAAGTAAAACTAACTGGTATTGCCGAGTGGGCAAAAGTATTTCCACAGAACCGTGACATGCAGGGTTTTGATGGAGCCTATCAAGATTGCAACGGTGCTTGCACAATCGACCTCATCCTTGACGATGACAACCTAGCCACACTAAAGGCTTCAC
>Ga0213867_1000190_pt1 | contig 28858 bp, 36 predicted proteins | sample PICome_12_FD_160120 | JGI IMG/M metagenome (GOLD analysis project Ga0213867, IMG submission 160120) | Coastal seawater microbial communities near Pivers Island, North Carolina, United States - PICO540 | ecosystem: Environmental > Aquatic > Marine > Coastal | place: USA: North Carolina... | reverse complement strand
CTTGCGGTTGATCCCAGTTATCTACAAGGACAACCGGCACTCGCAGATCTTGGCACAGTTTTGCATCAAACTCGGCCTGTGTTCTTGAATGATCACCATCGATCAAAGCGTAGTCGAACTCACCATAGTGTTCGGTTATTAAAGGATCTCTGAGAGATTGTGTTCGTCCTTGATAGTGTTTGAATCGGTCTCCATATACCTCTTCCATCTTTGCAATCATGGCGAGTCGATCATCTGGATCGGGGTTCTCGTACTTCATGCGTTCATGAATAGGGCCACAAGTTATCATCTCGGCCTGCGACATGATCTCAAGTTGGTAGGTGGTTGAGTGTCCCCAACAGAATCCTATCTCGAAAATACGTTTGGGTTTGTAGTTTTCCTGTACATGGTAAAATGCCTCCCAGACATCATCTTGGGGTGGCATGTATCCCCAACCCGTTTCAGGCCATATCAGGTGATCTAGATTCATACAAAAAAGTCCTCAAGTGTGTTCGGTCTATTTCCAGTGACATATTCAGTAAAATCGGTTTCATTTAGATTTTTTATAGGACAGTTTTGCCAGTTGGTCGTACCGTCTTTGTTCAATCTATACCAATGTTTTATGTTTCGATCTTCCCTAAATGTTTTCGATGAACTGTTCTCTGTATTGTAAGAATTTTTCACAGACCAGAAGTGTCCATCAACGATGAAATCGACACCCTTTGGGCGTTTTCGATTCCTACCAACAAAGGTCACATTCTCATCAGAGTTTTCGTTCAAAAAATCTTCGAGCAATTTGCCAATTCGCATTGTCTCTCGTTTCACTTTAAGATGTGCCTCTAACTCTTTTCCGGAACAAAGTAGTCTTAGTAATGGATCCATTATACAAAAAAGTCCTCAAGGTTTATCTCATCTTCCGCCTTCCACCCAACCGCATCAAGAATCGGAGTGAGTGGATCAAGGAATGTCTTATCAAACATCTTACCATAATCTATCTTGGAATGCAACCCCAGTTCCTTGGGCAGACCCATCGGAAATGAGACAATGTTCTCACGAATCGCGTTGGGGACTTTGAGGTAGATGAACTTGACTTTCTCCCCATCCTGAATCAGTTCGTATCGATCTTGCAAGTCTGCCTTCTTGATGTGGTGATTGTAGAGTAACGCACCCCGTACATGGATCGGGGTCGACTTCTTATATATTGTGTCCCGATCTTTCCATTTGTTCAGATCAGAGATTCCACGAGGGAAGGCGATTGCTTCGGGTGGGAGTTTACTGAACTCTGAACGAAACTCTTCTATCGCCGACTGTGTGTCCGATTCTGTCCCCTCAATGATCACACGAAAGATCTCTTGGAACTTGTCTCGCACGACCTGTGGAGTCGAACTCTTAATGGCCTCGATACCCATCATTTTTAACTTGGGTGTGGCGTATTGAACACCCTCGTTGTTGTGCACGTTGAGAATGTATCGTTTCTTTGCCATCCAGATTCCACGATCAGCAATCGCTTCTCGTTTCATTACCATACGGTTCTCGTATGCGTTAGTCTCGTTAGCAAGGGTTTCGTATGCACGTTCGATGACCTTCTCGAAGTGTTCCTCACAGATCTTGTCAAGGAACTTAACGGGATCTTTTGGATTGAATTTGGTAACCAGTGGTGCCATGTTGATGTAGACCGAATCGGTATCGATCGCGACCACATAGTCATCATTTGTTTTGAGAAGATTATTCATCTCATCATTGACGGCCTTCTCTGCGGTCTTGATTGCACGTTGTCCAGACAGAGTCACACCCTCGGCGATACGGTGGTCAAAGTATCGGAACCACTTGTTCGCGAGTGCACCATAGAGAGAGTTCATCAAAATCTTGATACCCATCTGTTGGTTGTCAAGGTTTGCGATCAGGTTCTCCAGTTTGCGTGACGGGTTCTTCTCATACTCTTGTTTCGCATCAAGCATCTGTTTCTTGATCGTACCACGATTCGCAGAAAACTTTTTAATAATTCGAGGCATGATACCCTCAAAGTCTGTGCGATAACAAATACCATTTGCGGTCTTGGTGCCCTCAATGTCCAGTGTCTCCGGAGACATATTGTACTGGACAATGATGTTGGGATACAGAGAGTTCAAGTCAAACGACACAACCCAATCGTGTGCACCGACGTGCGGATCTTTTACGTAACCACCCACGATTTTACCGGCGTCGTGTTCTATGGGTGGTTTGGGGGGGATAACGATGTTGTCTTGCAACAATTCGTTGTAAATAATTGTGTCCCAGATTGCCGTGGTTCCCAGTGCATCAATCAGATTAGTTTTTGCACCATACGCCATAGTCATCACCAGTGAGATGATACCAATCTTCTCTTCGAGTTGTTCTACTAACGCCACGTCCTTGACGTTATAGTCTATGAATTTCTGATAGTCATGTTTGTATAGAGAGTGAAGTGAACCGTACTCTTCATAAGATAGTTTACGTTCACCCAATACGACGTTAGCAATGTTGTCCAACTTATAGGATTCTTGTTGACCGTAGGTGTTGTGCGTAAACTTTTTAAATAAATCGAGATAGTCGAGTTGAACCACCCCCTCCAACTCCCAAGCGGTCTGTTCCCGCCCACCCAGCGTAGGAACGTTCCTGGCACGCGCCAGTTTCCACGGAGAGAGACGTTTATAACTTTCACTACCCATGAGACCCTGAATTCGGTGCACGAGATAGGTCATATCGAATAGGCGAGAGTTCCAACCGGTCACGATGTCTGGTGTGTTACCTTCCCACCAGCCGAGAAATGAGTTCAGAAGTGAGATCTCATCTGCGACCTTGAAGTAGGTGACATTGTCCGGTGCGTCATAGTCACCCATACCCCAGACGATATAGTTGGGAGATTTACTGGACTTGACACAGATTGAGATGACGGGATGCTTAGCCTCTTCGGGGTCGGGGAATCCTTGGTCGGACGCCACCTCGATATCCATGTATAGAATGTCGACCATGGCTGGATCAAACTTGACATCATAGGGGAATCGATTAGACAAGAACTGCGAGACAAAGTTGGTATTACCATGCACCTTGAAGTTGGGTATGTCACGATATTGTTTGACGAAGTCTTGTGCTTCACTCATCGAACCCATCTCTATTGGTTCACACGGCACACCGTAGAGAGTCTTGTATTGTCCGGATGCCTTGGCAGACTCCACGAACAGGGTGGGAGAAAATGGGATACGTTCTTCGATGCGTTGACCGTTCTCGTACCCACGGTATAAGATTTTGTTGCCGTATCGGCAGACTGAGGTATAAAATTTCATGTGACCATTATATATTAACTAGGGGGGTTAGTCAAGCGTTATCCACTTGACATCGGGATGTTGTACCTTCTGATAAACGCGACTGTTACCACGTTGATTATTACGATCCAGAACTGTGCCACCATATTTTTCGTCGAGTATTTGAACAACCGGTGAATCAAACACCTTGATAGGATTGTGATAGGCAGACGATACATCGAAACCTAGTCCCGTTTTGTTTATCAGTTCGGGGTGTTTATAACGATTGACCACCCAGTAAGTACACGGGTGGCGGTCGCCATTCTTTCTTCTCCAATCATCTGTAACTTTGTGTAAGAGTTGCATCGGCCCACGACCATAACCACTCTCAATCATTTCACAATATTTCTGTGCAATTTCTGGTATAGTTGTCCAAAATTCGTTGGACATGCCTAACAGTAAGGTAGACTTTTTGGTTTTCCACTTCGACAGAATCATACGCATAAACTCTTCACCTTCGGGGTTTAGATATGCATCGTGTTCCATCATCCACAATCTTTCACCTTGTGACATTCGTTTTGCGGTGCGGTAGTGGGTGTGTAGTGCAGCAAGTTCTTGAAGTGATCTACTTTCAAGATTGTTATTGACACCTTCTAGTAAAGTGTCTGGAGTAATACATTGAACGACTTCTATTTCGAAAACATCGGAGAGTATTTCCCACGACTTGAGAGCGACCTCTAGGTATCTCATTGCAAGTGGATTATTCATATCCACATTCATTATGCCTTTAGCTTTCGCCATCCGGAACCTCAAACGCCTCTTGCACTTTTTCCCATTGTGCTGTGTATTTAGACAGGGTTACTTCATCACCGTCTGTATGACACCAGATTGGTGGGCGGAATCCAACTTTGAACTCCCAGTGATCGTTTTTGAGTAGAGACTCTGCGACAACATTACCTTTCTTGTCACGCATTGCTCCTACACCACCAATAAGTTCAACTGTCTGACTCCCATAAGGGTTCCAAACTTCGTTTACTAACATAATACATTCTACTAACATAATACTAAAAAAGAGGGCTATTCGCCCTCTTTTCCATCCCTCTTTTCTTCGTTCTGTTTCGTTTCAACGTAATGCCACCGATTGGTGATTGCGTTGTACTTATGGGAAAGGGAAAGATGTTCCAACATGATCCGAAAGGGTCGTGCAGTCACTTTCACTTCTTCCATCTGTTTTTCAGCAGTTGCGATTGAAGAGAAAAAACATAGTGCAAAAAATGCGAGTTTTTTCATTGGTATGTCTCCGTTTATCCAATGGTGATTGAACGGGGACGCTTCTCCTTGGGTAGTTCGACTCTCAGGTCAATGACTAGTAAACCATCCTTGAAGTCAGCTCCATCGACAACAACGTGTTCTGATAACCTAAAGGTTCGTCGGAACTTTTTCTGAGAAATTCCTTTATGTAGATACTCTCGTGGTTCACGTTCTGCCAAATTTGCAGACACAACCAGCAGACCATCACGTACTTCTACGTCTAGATCTTCTTTCGAGTAACCAGCGAGGGCTAGTTCTACTGTGAAATTCTCTTCACTGTGCTTGACCACATTGTGAGGGGGATAGAGTTTGTTGTCTGTCATGTCTGACAGTCTCTCAATCTCATTCCAAACGTGATCAAATCCAATAAAGTGCGAGCGGGGAAAACTAAATGCTTTAGATACCATAACGGTTTCTCCTTAAAATTAAGCGAGTTGTTGTTAGTGTGACCGGATCATTCCGCATCACGAGGTTATTTATAACACAAAGTGATAGCAAATTCAAGTCCTATGAAATTTTCACATGATGACATTTTTATTACAGTTTTGTGTATAAATAATTACACGTTGTGAAACGTAAGGAGAAAATACACATGACAAAGCTAGCCATCGTCGTGATGACGACATTATTATCCGTCAGTGCTTTTGCACAGGATACCACTCGACTTGAATCAGTTCGATTAAAAACTGAAACACACAAATGGGAACTCGGCGTACAATGTCGAAAAAATCTTAAACCAGACACTCGTGTCATAGTTAAGACCCACCCAAAAGAAATCCGCCTCGATGGACGGATTACAATTCAACAAGAAAAGAAAAGGCAGGCCTGCCGAGTACGTGAACTAGCGGTTCTTATAAGATAAGACCATCTAGTTGTGAAAGGATATTGTGGGGGTCGGTCTCACCATAGGGATCGTCCTCCGCATTATCACGCAACCCAGGCTCAACCCAAGTTTTTTGGATAATCATATTATCAACGAAGACGGCATAACGCCACGAACGTTGACCAAACCCAAGATTGTCCTTGTCAACCAGCATACCCATCTGGCGGGTGAACTGTGCAGAACCGTCTGGTAGAACTTTGACGTTCTCCAAGTCTTGATTCTTTGCCCATGCATTCATGACAAACGCATCGTTGACAGACAGACAGTAAATATCATCAATACCAAGATCTCGAAACTGAGGATATAATTTTTCAAAGTTGGGTAGTTGATAAGTCGAACATGTGGGTGTGAATGCGCCGGGCAATGAGAAGATTACTGCTCTCTTATTAGAAAGAATATCTTCTGTGGTTACCTCTTCCCATCGATAGGGGTTGTCCCCTCCGATAGATTCATCTCGAACTCTCATTTTAAAAGTCACATTAGGCAATTTGCCATTATAAGTTGTCATAGTGTTCCTCACACATAAGTTGATGGGTCGGGTTGTTTTTCAACACCAAAGGAAAACGTGACCCGTGATTTTCCTGTGATGATTTGGTGATGCGTACCACGGGGTATGTATACACAATCCCCAACATCAAATGTTCTTGCTTCGTTTTCACATTCAGTTTTTTCTACACGTATCTGTATATCACCTAATACCTGTACCAAAAAGACATCCATTTTGTCGGCGTGCCATGGATAACTCTGACAATCAGAACTAAACCCATAAAACATGATGTTTGAAATTGGATTTTTGTGAAATATCGATTCCATCATTTTGATGATTTCTTTTGAAAATAAAGGCGCACTAGGTCTTTTGTTGGCGCCTTTCAAAAAGAACCTCATCTTGTCAGTATGATGGTCAATGAGATCGGATGGATGTGTATCTAAAAATCGAAGTGCTTCGTCCCATGTCCAAGGCGAGTCGACTTTACCAAAATGTGGTGTCTTGGTTCTAACGAGTTCCGATATTATACTTGGGGCAGAGTTCCCATTCATCCTTTTCTTTAAATCCAATAATCTTGATTTGTCTCAATGGGGCCTGATCTCTGGCACGTTCTGGACTGACAATTCGAATTAGACCCCAATCAGCAAGAAGTGTTGCGATTGAGTTTCTTCGTTGTATGTCTGAGTCTTCTAGATTCGATTTCTTACCATCTAGTAAGAACAACTCCTTGAAATGCACAATGAAATATCTGCCCTGTTTATGTAAAATATGACACGACTGATATAGTTTTCTGTCACGCCTAGACGCAACACCAATACGAGTCAAGGTCTCACGAACCTTCAGAAAATCATCAGGTTCATTGAGAATAATTTCCAACATATCGTCGGGAGTCCACAGTCTATTTTGTTCCACCTTTATACATCCTTTGTTTTATTATTTCTATAGCGTCAGGGGACAAGAGAGGTAGAATGGATTTTGCCTTTTCATTGCTGTATCCATAATATTCTTTTACTACTTCTAAATTACCCACGTCATCCGGTTTGTTCCACTTGGAAAACCGTTTTCGTTTTCTAACTATATTTAGTAAAAAATCATATTGTAGTTTCTTATCAAGGTGGTGATATCTATTTAAAACGTTAGCAATGTGAACTGTGTCACTGAAATACGATAATGTATGATTAACTACATACGCATTGTATGCCTTTTCAGTGATGTCATCGACGATAAGGTTTTTCTTTGTGTCATTAATTGACTTAATATAATCAAATGGACTCACGTAATGTCAACCTCTGCTCGCCTTCAGGCCATATGCTCTTGGTAATATTTTTACGGTCTCGATAGTTTTTTCGAGTATCACTACTCCCCATCGACGCGACAAAGTTTATCGATATCGTGGCACGATTTCCGTTCTCAGATTTATAATCATGCCATGTATCCTCTCCCCGTTTAAACGAGAACAGTCGGTTTGGTTTCCACGGTGATTGTTTTTTAACCTCACCGTTTTTTTCTGAAAACAAACGAGTACCTTCACCCTTATCCGAAAGATAGAGAATATTCGATAAGATTTTTTTGTTCAGATCAGTGTGTACTGGATAAGAATATCCAGCACCACAACTAGAGTATGCAATTTCGATTAGATCATACTTACCAACTATGTCGAAATGATTCGCCAGTTTGTCTGCATATTTTAACAGAATCGCATCAAACAATCCAGCCTCTTTCTGATACAAATACGTCTCTTCGAAGAGATGAAATTCTGCAAGAAGAATGTTTACTTTATCACACGTCTTTCCTCTTGGCCAACGAGATGAGAACAACTTTAACATCTTGTAGTGATCACTACTTAGAAAATCATCGATAATCCAATGAGTCCACGGTTCTCTATATTCTACGGGGTTCATATCAACTCCACGTTTGCCATAATTTCTGTCATACATGCCACGATATTTAGTTCATGATCTGCGACAAAGGCATCCTTGTATTGATAATCTGCAAGAATTAAAACGAGTTGTGGAATCGATTGAGGTTGCACCTTTTCATACATGGCATCATAGATTGATCGAAAGATTACCGAAGAGTCTATGTCCATATTGTTTGTGACCCATGACCGCATCTTCTTGAAGTCTTTGTCCTTTAATGCTTTGAAAAGATTATCGTATGATGCGTCGGTCTTGGTTAGAGTTTCAAGGTTAAGAACGCCACCGACAGACGCACGTTGTAACTCATTGAGTACACGACGCCAGTCTGGTGCGTGTTTCATGATGAGTTCTGCAACGTCTTTCATCTGGCCGTTGGTGTCGACACCTTCGTTCTGGAAGATGTTAGTGACCCTTTGATAGAACTTAGAACACAACTTCTGCATGTCTTTCTTGGATGTGTTGAACTCATACACACCACACCGACTGTGCAGTGGTTCGATGATACGGTTCTTGAAGTTACATGTCAGAATAAAACGACAGTTGTCAGAGAATTCTTCGATGAATCCACGCAAGGCGGGTTGGGTTGATTGGGGATTGAGGTAATCTGCCTCATCGAGAATCACAACCTTATATCCACCCATAAGGGATACACTGGAAGCAAACCGTCTAATCTTGTTTCGGAGTGTGTCAATGTTACCATCTTCAGAACCATTGACTAGAATGTAATCTAGATCAAGTTCGTTACAGATTGCCTTGGCGACTGTGGTCTTACCTAGACCCGCAGTACCGGTAAATAACATGTTTGGAATTTCGCCAGATGCGACGATGTCAGAAAAGGTTTTTTTCATTGCATCAGGAAGGATGCATTCATTAATAGTTTTAGGGCGATACTTCTCGCACCACAAAAATTCACTCATATCTACTCCATAATAAAAAAAGGGGACACTGTCCCCATAGTATCAGTTTTTAAGTTGAGATTCAACTTCGGCAATCATTTTTGCCTTGGTTTTACGTCGGTCAAGATCGATACCAAGATATTCCTTCGCCCAAGTCTCGATTTCTGCCTTGGTCATTCTTGTGAAGTCAATAGATTCCTCAATTACTTCATCAACAACTTCTTCAACTTCTTCAACAAATGCAACAGCGTCATCTTTGTCTACATCACCATCACCATCGATATCGAGTCCACCCTTTCGAGTAACAATATAGACACCGATACCGATAGCAACAAGAAGCAATAGAATAAAGAAAGATTCCATGATTACTCCTCGGCGGCAGCCTGTTCTTCGCCTTGCATCGCCTCAACCTGTTGAATCAACGAGATGCATTGGTCACGTAATTGACCAATCGTCGAAAGTTCCTCACCACGGAAACCGCCACGTCCTGCGACAGTATCCACCACTGCGACCGTGCTACGGGTCACTCGATTGACCATGTCAATCATTTGATCGTTCATAAGAGATCTCCTTTAAAATTTACTCTGTTTCTGTAGCGCTACCCAATACTCATAATTGGATTCTTTGTTCACAAAATGTGAAATTCTTGCAGAAGAAAGTGTGACACGATAATCACCGTCCTCAACCATCTTCAGGTTGTTTATGTTGAACACTGCATGAAGGTCTTCACTGGTAGACTCTCCATCAACAGCAACACTATACGCATTAGATGTATCATCAGCGTTGTCTTTGGTAGTCAACATAACAATACCGTTATCTATACTCACGTTAACCTCTTGGTGACCCAGTGCACTTGCCGCACTCTTGATCTTACTAAAATCAGAACTGGTCAAATTGAACCAAGCATCTTCACTTGGCAAACCAAGATCTTTCGACACAGTGGTCAACGTTGATGGATCAGAGTAAAAATACTTGACCTTGAAACGACCAGACCCACCAGATATTTCAACGTATTTTTCTGTGAAATTAAGAGTAGGTGACTCAACCAAACCCAATACACTCAAAAACTCACGCAGATCGTATATACCAAAGGCCTGTGGAAATTCCATATCCAACGTTGCCTTAGCAAGAACTGTGCGAGACTCAGATACCGTCCTCAACACGTTACTTCCGTCGATTAAGATGTTTCCATTGATTGCCGAAAAGTTCCGTAAAACTTCTAAGGCGCGATCAGTTAATTCCATAACAATATTCCTTGATTGATTTGTACATAGTCTAACAGAAGTCGTCGTCAAAGTCAACCTGTTTAGGGTCATCTTTAACAAAGATTTGTATGCATTTTCTAAATCGTCGTCCTATGATTTGAGTAGAACGATGATCTACAGCACCAATGGATACAGCGAGGTTATATTCGGGAGTTACTCGTTGTACCTTGTTGTTTTCATCCTTATAAAGGAAATCGCCACCCCACTCCATATCCCAATGACGATTTAGATATATGGTGATAGCGCCGGTTCGTGTCTTTTCTTTGTGTTTTGTGAAGTCACGATGCCATTCAATGCACGATCCACCTGTCCACACAAAAAACTGAATGGAGTTTTGTGTTTCAGGTTCAAGATTGGGATAGTGACGTTTAATATCGGCACGTATTTTTCCCCACAATTCTTTATTGGATTTGGCGATCTGGTGTACCAAGACAAGATTATCATATCGGTCTAACTCTGTTTTTGAGTAGTCCTTTTCTCTTCCCTTTAACCAACCCCAGTTCGTTGACCATACATGTTCGTTTGAATTGATCAATGTGTCACAGTATCGTGACGCCATCTCGGCCGTATCCGGACTCAGGAAGTTTTCATGTCTTGCGAATCTATACCCTTCTCTCATGCAATCACACTAAAGTTCTTACGTTTGACAAACTCAATCTTGTCTTCGAACTTTCCTTCTAACAGTTCACCCTTGTGGGAAATAATAAACACGTTGGTGTCATCACCGAGCGTATCTAGTATGTTTGTAAGATTGTCGACACCCTCTACATCCAGAGACGAATCAAATGTCTCATCCAGTATCAGTAGATTGGTAGCAACACTGTTTTTCATCTTCGCGACTTGTCTCCATGTGAACAGAAGAGCAAGGTCGATACGTTGTTTCTCACCCTCAGAGAATGAGTCATACGAGAACTCATCACGATGTCGTGACTTGATAGATTCCTTAAAGGTATCGTCCAGATGAAACGACACAAAGAAATCTAGAACTTGTAAATATTTGTTCGTGAGCGAGTTGATGACGGGTATATACTCTTTAATAATTTTTGTTTTAATTCCCGTGTCTTTGAGCAGTTCGGTGATAACGGACGAATACGCAACGGCCTCGTTGAGGTCGGCCTTCGTCGTTCTGAGTTTTTCTCGATCATCATTGAGATCCATGAGTATAGATTTTTCGGATTCAATAGAAGTCGTGTCGTCGTCTTGTCGGGCCAAGTAATTATGAATAGTTGTAATCTGCCGTTGGTATTCATCGATCTTCACCTGTTTCTTGTCAAACTCTGCGATCATGTCTCGCAATTTATTGGATTCTTCGGTTACACTCGCCAACTTCTCGTTGAGCGATTTGATTTTTCCGCTTGCGACGTGTCGTCCTTCTTCGAGTTCGTCCCACTTTTTTGCGGCGGATTCTGTCTTCTCTTGTTTAAGTCCTTCGTCAATACCTTGATCACAGGTGGGACAAGTGGTGTTACTTTCATAGAATTTAATCTCTTTGTTTAGTTCTTTTTGTTTGACACCAAACTGGTGATCATACTTTTTGATTTCTGTGAGTTTATCAGAGATAGATTGATGTTGTTCTGACAGATCATCGATGTATGACCGGTCGATAGAAGTCATCCCCAATCTAACAGTATTGATTGCCTCTTCAAGTTTCGCAACCTCAAGAAGTTTCTCGTTTCGATTGTCTCTCTGATTCTTCTCAAGGTTTTCAACATACTTGGTCTGCGTCTTAATCTTATACTCAAGGTTCTCAAGGTCAGACTGATTGGCACGTACCTTCTCTTTTAGTACAGAGAATTTCTCTTTCAGAATATTATTCATCTTAGAGAATACGTTGATGTCAAGCAGATCCTCAATTACCTCACGTCGGTGTTGTGCCGGTAACTGCATAAAAGGCACAAACGATGACGAACCCAATACCACGATTTGGTGAAAGGATTTGTGGTTTAGTTTGAGAATGTTTTGTTCGAGAACCTTCTGGTACTCTTTGTTGTGACTGTCTTGATTGAGTAGTGTGCCGTCACGATAGATCTCAAACTTGACGGGTTTGATACCCCGCACGATCTTATAGTTTGATCCCATTGCATGAAACTCAACCTCGACCACACAGGCCTTACCATTGATTGAGTTGACCATCTGGTTCTTGTTAATGGATCTGTGCGCCTTACCAAACAGACCAAACGATAGGGCGTCCAACATGGTAGACTTACCCGCACCGTTCTGGCCCACGATCAGTGTCGAGGCAGACGAATTCAGATCGATCTGTGTAAACGAATCTCCCGTCGACAAGAAGTTCTTGTAACGGAGTGTCTTAAATGTAATCATACTTTTGCTTTAAACTTCACCAACGTATCTACGACATCTATCTTATCATAAAAACGCTCCAAAGTAAAGTACCTTTTTCGTTCAGGATAATCGTGAACAAACACGGTAGATGAAGGGTGTAGATTGTTCAGAATAAACTGTCCCACCCATTGACGTGCACGACCATCGATAAAGACCACATCCCACTTTCGATCTTGTGTCATCGGCCATGTTGCATAGTCAACCACACATTCCCAAGGAGTAGGAAATCCGAATCGTGCTTCTGGACTCTTTCTCCAATCTTCTGGTATGAGACTAAGGCGATCCTTATTCATAGGAACCAATACGTGTTCGACATTAGTCCTGTCGCTACACATCTCCTTAACCTTTTCATACCATTCCGGATGATGGTCAACCGTGGTCAGATGTTTTACAAGTGGAGCAAAGTTGGGTGTGGAGTGTCCCGAACCGTACTCTAGCATTGTAGTCTCTTCATTCAGATGACATTTAAGAAACTCCACTTCGTTCTCAGTCATCTCCGGTTTGGGAAACCGTTCATCATACCAATTCAAGTGTTTGCGCCTCCACCATGAGTTCACGCACCATACCTTTGATGGTGTTTTTGTTCAGTGGAGTGTCCACTGCATCAATATAACTGTATAACAAGTCTTCGGTAGATTCAACAGATACTTTGTCATCATCTACACTGGCACCCACAAACTCTTCAAAATTCTCTGCTATCTTGAGTTCATGTATCTTACGTGAATTAATACGATCGATAAAAGACTCAAAGGTGCGAGGATCTGATTTGTTGACCACAATCACCTTGACAAATTTGTTGTCCAGATGTCGAATATCACTGACCATCGGTGACTTGACCGCCCACGGTGTTTTACCTGTATCATCATAATAAATCTTTTCAAAAAGAGTTACCGTGTTCTGAACAGGCGTTAGTTCACGAGTGTCGGTATCAAACACATGGAAGTATTTGGGATCGTGTGCATCACTCCAGAAGAACTCCATCTGAGAACCAAGGTAATGAATGTTACCACTCTGAGACTTGGTATGAAAGTGACCAGACAACACCATCTCGAAACGATCGAACACGTCTGCCTTCATGCCATGCGTACAGGGAATACCTGCCTGCATTTCAAAACCTTCGAGTTCAAGGTGTGCACCCACAACAGAGGCCTTACAAGATTGAAGAAACTTTAATGATTCTTCTTCGTTCTCGGCATTGATCCAAGGGACTAAAGCAACATCTATGTTGCCATACTGAACCACCGTAGGTTTTTCGATGATTCGAACCTCTTCCATGTAGTGACCCAATAGTTCCTTGAGTGCACTCAGATCGTTCGTGTTCTTGTAGTATACGTCGTGGTTGCCTGGGATAATGTCCATGTGTATCTTGTATTCACGGAGTTTCTCCAGAAAGATCTGACGGTTGTGTTCTAGTGCCTTGAAGTTGATAAACTTCCGATTGTCATAGTAATCGCCAAGGTGTAGAATCTTGGTAATACCATTCTCTTTTAGGTAGGGAAAGAATACATCGGTGTAGAATCTTTCTTGATACTCCATCATCACTTCGGATGAATTGCGGATGCCCGCATGGGTATCATTCAGCAGTGCAATTTTCACAGATCTTCCTCATCAAGAAATTCAGACAGATCAGAGTCTACACGTTTTCGACGACGTTTTCTAGTCTCTTGTGCAAATTCTTTGACTGCCTTGTCGGTTTCCTTAACCACGTCAATGCGTTCGCGTAGTTCATCCACAAAAGATTGTGTCTGCCGAATTGCCTCATCGTTGTCCAGTTCCGCAGCAATCAGATCTCCAAGATCGCTCTCACTCAGATACTTCATTTTAATCTCTTGTTGCTTCTTTTCTTTCTGAATACGTCTAAGAAAGGCATACCACGCAATCTGTGTGAAGTATGCAAATGCATTGGGATTACCGGTTCGTGTCGCTTTATCGATGTTGTAGTTCTGTATCGCCTTGAGACAGTTCTCTACCGCATCCATCATCATCTCTTCTCTATAGGTGTATCGAACAAAGTTTGCCTTGTGGGACAATCCTTCGCAGATCTTGAGAAAACATTGAGCGATGTAGTCAGTGACGATTGGAGTGTTGTCACCTTCCTTTTCAGCGATTCGACAACTCTTTACATACTCAACGACTGCTTGTGAAAATTCTGCATTATTGACATAGTGTGGTTTATCCTTTGGTTTCATACTGATACCTCAAATTTAGATCACCCATTATAACAAAAAGTGAAAACGATTTCCAGCCTAGTAACGGATTCAGAACTTAAAACGAAATGGCTTGACTTTGGCGAAAAGAAGTGTTACCCTAAAGCCGCTAAACGCCGCTCAGTGAATATTCGTATCGGGTGGTGGGAATTGATAGACGTTTGATTGAATATCAGAATCGTTCAGAGTAAACTTGCCAGCAATCTCTTCTAGTTTATCTTTGAATCGTTGTTCAAATTCTTTTAGTTCTTTTCTCTCTTGTGCCTTTCTTCGATTACCTAGTGAATGCATCTGTATTAATGCTTCATTGTATTCGCGAACAAATGCACTGTTGGGACGGGTAGTACTCATCACGTGATCTGTATTGACAACAATATATTCCAATGGATTTTCAATCATAGAAAACCAAGGTTTCAGTCCAAAAACTTGATTAGAAAAATCTTCATCAAAAGAAAAAGATAAGACCATAGCATTGCGAACAATCATGTCTTTACTATTTTCTTCAGGCCATTCCATCACTTCACAGATGACTTCATCACCACCATTCATTTTCAATTGCACTAAATTATTCATATAGGTACCTGTGTAATTCTGTAGTTGAACTTCTCTTTTGCATAAATTTTTATGCGTTCACCACTATGTAGTAGTGTAAAATTCTTTTTAGATTTGTAGTGTAAGTCGTCTGCAATGTCATAGAGTTTGGTTGTGCGACCATCATCTGACATTCGCAATCCACGTCCGATCGATTGTAAGACTCGTATCTGTGATTTGCTTGGAGAGGCAAAAATAATGTTGTGAATATTCCGTATGTTAATACCAGTAGAAAAAGTCCCAAGACTAGCAAGAACGATAGAGTTCTTTTGACGATCGACAATATTACGTATTGCTTCTCGATCATTTGTTTTAGTTTCCCCACTAACATAAAAAAGATTTTGTCCGTCTTTAAGTTTGTTGTTGATTAGATCCCGTAGAACCTTGCCGTGTTTGTCCACAAGATTAAACAACACCAGAGTATTTCCATCTTGATTGACAGCCAGATTTGCGATAAATTTGTTTCGTTTTTCGTACTTGACGATGAAGTCAATCTCATCCTGATAACTCCTCTTGTCAGTCAATTGACAATGTTCACGAGCATACTTTAATAGTATGATGTCTATATCTAGTCCTGCCAGTGTCTCACGTTTCTGCAACTCGTGAGTGGTGGTGACGCGATGCACGGGCCCGAACAAACCTTCAAGTACTAGGCGATGCACTTGTGTGCCGTCGAGAGTTCCTGTAGTCCCAAATCGATATTCTGCCTTCGTCGCCTTATTCATAATCGAAGACAACGATTTGGATTTAAACCCGTGCACCTCGTCACCGACGACACAACCGAACTGCTGGAACCAAGGAGGCCCCAACTTATAGATTGATTGCCATGTGGAGATGACCACCGGACATTCTGTTTCTTTGTCCTTACCGGAATAGATACGATGACAGTTTGTTTCAACATCATAACCATAGTCGGAAAAGTCTTTGTACATCTGTTCTACCAGTGATGTCGTGGGGACAATGAGTAGAAGTTTTTTGTCGTGGTTGGCTAGATACCATCGTGCGAGTAGATAGATGATGAATGACTTACCCGATCCGGTCGGTGATAGTAGGATAGCGCGTTTGTTTTCAATGCCATGAACTATGGCATCATACTGGTAGTCACGAGGTTTAAAAGGTAGATTAAGAGACTCTAGGAACTCTTGAAACGCCATGTGAGGGACTTTGTTCTTGTCGTAAGGGAATCCATAGGGTGACTCTTCTACCTTGATACCGTATCCACGTTCTGCACAGAACTTACGTATGGACTCGTACAGTCCCGCATTAATCTCACCGTTCGTGCGATTGAACATACGAATCTTACCATCCCATTGCCGACGTTTCACACTGGGCATGAACTTAGCGCCCGGAACCTCGAAACAAAAATATTCACTCAATTCAGAGACGATATGAGGCGCACACTCCGTCATTTGGAGCATGGCATAGTTCTTCATTGTGAACTTTATGACTTCCATCGATTCAATGTTTCTTCATGTATAGTCTTGTGTGAGTAGTACATGGTGATACCCCCGAATACCATCGGACACAGAAAAACTGCGAGTAACCCAAGTAAACCTATGTCCATTAAAAACCTGCCTCAAACTTCTTCCATTCTAGTGTGTTGCGGATTGTCTGGTGTCTCCACTTGATGTTTTCCAGAATATCCTTGAGTGTATCTATAGTGGTTTTAAGGTACTCGATCTTTGCCTCACTTTCCTGCAACTCTTTGTCTGCCTCTACAAAATGTGCCATGTCACCCTTGAGAATCTTCAGACCCTCATAGGGATCATAGTCCCAACCAAATCGATCGATCTCTTCCTTAGATAATTTACCAGAGTACCACAGCCATTTATTCTTCATGAGAATAGATTGTTTGAACTCAGCATCTTTGAGTTTCAACTTATAGGTTGCATGGAGTTCCAGATACTTGGCATGGAGTACAGTGGTCTGTACCGAACTAGCATCAAGAGCATTCATTTCAATACGAGAGTCGGTCTTCCACGACTCTAAAATCTGTTCAAGTGTCATTGCAAATTCCGTAGTTAAAAACTACTACATTATATCATTTAAAGTCGAAATAGTCAAATCTAAAGGTTACTGGAAAAGAGATGTAGGGTTCTGCCGATGTAGCGGCAAACGGTATCTGTCCCACCGATGTCGGGAAACTGTTTCGATATATAAATGTTCGATTCACATTGTTGTGGCTTGACAACACTGCCACAGTCATGTCATAATACGATGATGATTCGTATGGTGATTCACCTTTACCAAACTCTGAAGTAAGACGATGTTTTCTTGATGTTGCTGATACCATCCAGTTATATAGTTCTCGATATGAGTTCATGTCTTCATCCAAGAGAACGTCCATAGTGAGGATACCAAATTCAATCTTGTCCCCAACAAAGGGCACACTCTGTAGTCGTGAGAAGTTAACTTCTGTCGCAGGTAGGTTGACATCCGGATGATTGATGGACTGAGCATAGAACTGAAGATTGGGGAAGTCGCGCCGACTGATAATAACCTTGAACCCTGTAGGTTGCAAGTAGTTTGTGCCACAGTCAAAAGTATTGGATGCCATGTTGATTTCCTGTAAAAGTTTTAGTATACTATACGTTCTGATAAATCTGGTCTATCTATTTATATGTTATTGAGTGAGAAAGATGCACATTACGCCGCATCGCGTCTAGTAGAATACTTTGACGACTTTGGTCGTATCGACGACTACTTCCGTGCACGAAAGATCGAACGGGTACGTAACATCCCAACTCCGCTACCAGGCCTGAGTGTCGAAGACGATCTCTTTCAACAGTTTGATTTACACCCCCAAGATATGAATTTCCGGATTCAACAGATATCGAATGAACTATTTGACACACTTCTTGAAAAAACGGCGTCCTTTTCTCCCGATGAGTCGCCAGGCAAAACCCACAAAATGGTTGTCAAAGAAACCACGACGAACACCATCGTCGGGTTCATTCGATTCGGATCACCACTGATCAACTCAAAACCGCGAAACGAGTATCTTGGGGGTGTTCCCGATCTTGACATATTCAACCGTCGTGCTATCATGGGATTCAACATTGTCCCTGCACAACCGTTTGGATATAACTACTTGGGTGGCAAACTACTTGCTGCTATCTGTTGTTCTCACGACAGTCGTCGTCTCCTGAATAAAAAGTATGACACAGAGTTTTGTCTATTCGAGACAACATCGTTGTATGGCAATCTCAAGGGTGCGTCGATGTATGACGGTATGCGCCCCTATCTCAGATACAAGGGTGACACACAGTCTAAGTTTCTATTGACGTTGGGTGATGACTTCTATCCAGAGATGCGTGATTGGTTCACTAAGAAGAATGATGGCGAAGAAATCATACCCAAAGGTGTGTCGTCTCGCAAACTAAAGATGCAGACCAAGATGGTTCAGGTTGTAAAGTCGTCGCTGAAACAGTATAATAAAGAAGCATACGAAAACTTTACGTCGAAGATTGCGTCTGCCAGTGACGTGACTACTCAGAAACGATTCTATATGAGTGAGTACGGATACTCCAACACTCGTGATGTTCTGCTGGGTAAGACTGATACACTGATTAAGGCAGAGAACTTCGATAGATTCGAACTAGATAATATAGTTACATGGTGGAAGAAACTCGCCACCAAACGATACGACAAACTCACCCGCGAAGGTCGAATTCGAAATACACTTGAGGTGTGGAATCAAGACACCATGAATGAGATTGACATCATACGATGAATATTACGATTGCACGACTACGATCTTTTGTGCGGTATCAAGGGCCGTTGCAAACCGTCCTTGACAGTTTCTTTGAAAACTATGTCAAGTGGATGAAGGCAAACCCACAACACAACTACGCCACCTATAACTGTTCACTGGATGGATCGAAACCTGCACGGACACCAGAGACGATCGAGTGGGCAGATGTGATTGTCATTCCCAGTGATTCAGAGTTCCGGTATCACGGTGAATTACAGATGAACCCCAAAGACTTGGCGAAGAGTCAGTCACACATCGAAAAGATCGCGCCCTACTTTGCCGGTAAGACTGTAGTTATGTTTCGCAGTGATAGGGGTGATACCGAAGAGTTATATCGTAGTTTCCTACCGGACATCAAGAAATTCATCACGATTGATGAGATAGACTTCAGTGGCAACATTCACGGGATGAAGTATCACTTCATTCAACGACTAAAGAATCCTATATCCGAAGCATTGTTCGAAGGTAAGTCCATCGACTTTGCATATTGGGGTAGAATGAAACACGGTAACGATCGAGAGAAAACTATTCGCAAGATCTATCGTTCGCAGTTGTCGACCGTCATGATCGGTGGGTTTCCGTCCGGAGTGAAACGAGAGTCTAAGTGGATCAAGGATTGGAATAAACTCTATCCTCTGTTAGAACCCGCTCGTGCTACGTTGTGTTTCAACTGGTTAGATCCTCATGCCACTACATCACGATATCCAGAGGCATTGTCGATCGGTATGATCCCATTTGTGTGGCAAGACTATGACATCGACAACACATACAACATTGATCCATGGCAGAGAGTCCAGACGTTTGAAGAACTCGAAGAACGAATCCTTGAGTTACGTGACGATAATGTTTTGGAAAAGAAACTAGAAGAGTATCGTAACAACTACTTCAAGGTTCTACTCAGCGAGGATGCCTACTATCACGCATTCGCGGAACGAATGTCGGCTATTCATAATTAAAATAATAAAACTGTTGACAAACTCAGATTGTTATGAGATAATTACTCCGTAATTTGAGATGAGGTCAATTGTTATGGAAAGAAGAGAGGCATTCCTTTACCGTTGGACATATGTCCCAACTGGTCAAGTCTATGTCGGTATTCACAAGGGCACTACCTTTGACGGGTATCACCACTCTTCGCAGTGTGAAGAGATGAATCACCTGTTCCGGACTGATCCAAATAACTTCGAACGTGAAATTTTAATGATAGGAAAATACGAGACTATGCAAAACGAAGAACACAAAATCCTCAAGTTGGATGATGCACGAAACAACCCCAAATACTTTAACAAGTCTAACGGGTCTCCCGCCAGTCAAGGTATCGACCGTGATGCTGTTAAAGAACTGTATGAATGGATACAGTGTCAAGTTCCGGTGTTAGAACCCGCTCAAGAATTGACAGAATCAGCGAAATCTATTCAGGTTCGTGTTGCCGATGAACAGAAACGAATCTACAACATCGCTTCTTTGATTGACGACAACAAAGGTGACACTGTTGCGACTGGTTTGCGAGTGTCTGTCCTTGAAGAATACTTCGACAATCAAGAAGAAGATCAACCCGTTGATGCTATCCTTGATGGTAACCACTCGACCAAGGCAACTGTTGTTTCGAAACACGCTGTTGATGTTCCGGTTGTTCGAATCCCTGTTCAGAAGTATGCACACTTGAACACCGCAGAGATCAAGTTGCTCGGTAACTTCCTGAACCGACAAAACAGTAAACTTGATATCAAGTCTAACTCAGATGAAGATCTAGTTAAGATGATCCACACTAACTATGATGAAGAGAACATCGATCCGATGTCTGAAGAGTGTTTTGAGATTCTTTCTGATCTGAACGTACCGAGTCGAACTGCTAAGTCTTTGATGAAAAGGGCTGCTAAACAGATCGAAGAGAACAAGATCAACATGAACGGTAAGAAGATCATCTCTTACAAGAGTGGTGAGTCGAAGCGAAAACTAAATGCGAAACTTGAAGAGATTCGTCAAACAGGTCAACTCGCTTACTCAATCACTTCGGGTTCTGGTGGTTCGGTTCAGACACTACTAGGTAAAGTGATGAATGACTATGAGGAAGGTGTCACTAAGGTTACTGTTCTTGTCGAACACCCTTATCCTTCTTACTATGAAGATTGGAACAATGGAGAGAAGGGTTCTACTACTCGTGATATGTTCGCTTGGTGTCTCGCACCACGCGGTGTTGAAGTTGAGTTTTTGAACCTACCACACATTACGGAAGATGTAAAGTTCGAAACTGTATCCCTGTAACAATCACTTTTCACCTGCCAAAAAAAGGGGGACTTACGTCCCCCAATTATTACCACTTTATTATCTTTCTTATGCGAGGATGTTGTCCACGCGGAAGATGCGGTAGTACTGGTTAGTACGGTTCGCAGCAAGACCATCACGGTTGTTCATGTTACCCACGTCAACGTATGGATTTGACACCATGCCGTAACGAGTCTTGAACCCGATGCGAGGTTGGAAATCATTCTCACCAACCGCACGTACCATCTGTAGAGGTACGTATGGGCAGTAGAATACACCTGCGTCGTATGGGTTAGTACCCTTGTATCCGACAGTGATGTAGTCACCCTGCGCGTATGGATCGATGTACACACGTGTACGACCGTTCAATACACCAGCGAAAGTGTTACCAGTGTCATCTACCTGAAGGTTAGTTGACAGTGAAGGTGCGTAGTCAAGCATACCAGAAGCAACAAGAGCAGTAGCAACATCTGAAGAACAGATTACTACGTTACCCTTACCACGACGAGTTTCTTTTGCAATTACGTTGCACTCACGCTCAAGTTGTACCAACAGACCCTTGAACTTCTCAACAGACCAACGACCATCTGCGTCAGTAGTGAGGTCAAAGATACCCTTAGTCTGAAGACCGTCTTGAAGTGAACCAATCTTCGCCTGAGCGTTGATTGTACGGATAACTTCACGGTTGATTTCAGCAAGGATTTCTGTAGACAGAATGTTTGCCAACTCTGTCTCTGCGTCAAGACCGTGGATTGCTTTGAGGTCTTGTGCAAGTTCGAGAGTGTATTCTGCTTTCAACGCACGTGACTTCGCAGTCACAGTTGCTTTCTCGATGGTGAATCCCATCTCGTTGAAGTCGTTACCGCCGGGCGTACCAAGTGCTTCAGCAGTAGCAGTTGACATACCACCGTTAACAACAGGAACGTATGTGTCACCTGAGTCAGAGATGTCAGAGTTTCCGCCAGGCGTTGTGTCAGTTGCACCAACAAGACCTGAAGGGCCACGAGTTGAAGCGCCTTGATCACCACCAGCAGAATCACCTGAGTAACCAGTGATTGCTTCTGAGAACAATGCTTCGTCGTTTGCAGTTACACCAGCAGATGTAGACTTATAACGTGAACGCATTGCGAAGATAAGACCAGTAGGGCCAGTCATGGGCTGAACGCCACATAGGTCGTATGCCATCAAGTTAGGCATTGCACGACGAACGAGTGCGATCATTACGGGGTTCCAGTTTGCGCCAGGCGAAGCCGCAGAAGTGAAACCAGTTACAGAGTTGTTTGCGTTAGATGCAACTTCGTTGATACCATGCATAGCAGCTTCCTCACGGAAAGCAGCTTCTTGGTTTTCAAGAACAGCAGCGGTTACTGCGCGTCGGTGGCTATCTTTGATTTCACCAGCCGACTCTTCGTTGAGAACGGGACTCCACTTCTCAACTAATTGATCGTATGAAACTGAAGGATTCATTTGGAATCTCCTTTACTTATTAGATTTCTTGATTGCGTTAAGGTACTGTGACATCACTGAAGATACTTCAGAGTTTTCGTCAGCAGTCCACTCTTCGTTAACTTCTTCTGTCGAAGAAACTTCTTTCTTGAAATAAGACTCTTTTACTGTCTTAACTTTCGCAGCGAAAGAATCTTCGTCTTCGAAGTCCAAACCTTCGACAAGAGATGCGAGTTTTTCTACCTGAGTGTCAGCGAGATCACGAGATGCTTCACGAATGATAGCGTCACGTTGGAATGTCTCTACTGCTTCAGATAACTCAAGAACTTCTGCTGTACGTTGGTTGAGAGTCTCTTCGAGATCTTCAACTTGGTCAGCGAGTTCGTCAACTAGGTCTACTTTACTTTCTGGAACAGTGATGTAAGACTCTTCGAACAGATCACGGAGACGGTTCATGAAACCTTCTGCGATTTCTGTACGGAGACCCTGCTCAACTGCGAGCTTGTTCTCTTCCATCCAGTTTTCAACAACGTAGTTCAGGTATGAATCAATCTTCTCTACGAGGTCAGAACGAGTTGCTTCAAGTTCTTCGTCGAGTCGTGATTGATACTCATCTTCTAAACGCTCTACTTCTTCAGAGAGTTTAGACTTAATTGCAGTCTCGAACAAGACAGCAGTTTTCGCTTTAAACTCATCAGACAAAGTTGCTTCTGATTCAACGAGGGCATTTAACTCATCAGTTACAGTGAACTCAGGCAATTCAATTTCTTCAATTGCGTCTTCGTCCAATGCTTCCAGTTGAGAGAGAAGATGTTCGAGATCTTCTTTCTTCATACTAGACATGAGTTTGTATCCTGCGTTGACCATTGCTGTCTTTGACTTACCACCACCTTGAGGTGCGGGTTCGTCCTTTGCGTCTTTGTCGCCTTTACGCTTTGGTGCCTGCTTCGTTGAAGTAGACGCCTTCGCAGTGGCGGCATTTGACTGCTCTTCATCACCTACGGGCATTTTCTGAGCACTTGCTTCCTCAATTTCTGGAAGCTCAACATTTTGGTCATTAGACATATGTTTTACTCCTAAAAGTTAGATTTTAACAACGAGAGGAAATTCTTGTACTCACGAACCTGCGTCTCATAGAGATGCCTTTTCGGAGCGGATTTAATTTCTGTCTCCATTTCTTCAATGACTTGAGGTTCTATAACACCATTGTTCCATACCCACTCAACACCTTCCATGACACCGTTAACAAACGCGCCAGGAGCTGAAGGGTCTTGTACAATATCTACTGTGTTTAGAATGAAATCGTCACGCACATACATTGCGCCGTCTCTCTGCTCAAGACTACCCATACCACGAGTTGACACACCTAGTTGAACACCACCTTCAAGAAGACCTTTTACAATCTGACCCATCGGAGTATCCAATATTTGTGCCTTTCCTACCACATCATTGCCTTCAAAACGAAGGTCAGTAATGAGGTGTGAAACTTTATCAAGGTTGACAGTAGGGCCATCGGGGTGGTTTAATTCACTGACTGCACGTTTCTGACTAACCTGTTCCTTTACGTACTTACCTACCGCCTTCTCCATAATGGCCTTGGGGTAGATACGTCCGTTTCGATTCTTCTGTTCTGCTTGCGCGAACACACCTTCAATGACGAAATTTTTACTTCCGTCTTCTTTCTTTTCTACGATGCACTGAACATCATTAGTTGTATATTCTGTTATGAGTTTCATTAGAATTCCTTAGCGAAAGCAATACCCGCTTTCTCTGCCTCTTTCTGGTTCTTGAACGTGTCAAGTTTATCCCCGTCAATATAGACAGAGAACCCTTTTTTATCTTGGTGCACCATGACAGAATGTTTATTGACTTTCTTGTCAAAAACATGTTTGCCTGCGGGCATCTTTTTTTCGCGTATCTGCTGAAACGTTTTCATAAGTTTATTTATACAAAATGATTTTTAGACACCGGCGACATCATCGTCCCACGCATCTTGTTCGTCATCTGTTAAGTCGACCACCTCTTGTTCCGGATCGACATCGAAATCATCTAGAGTACCTTCTTCGGTATCATCTTCTTCTTCTTCGACTTCTGCTTGTGCAGCTGCAAGTTCTTCGTCACCATAGATCGCAGATGCAATTTTTGTTCTTGCTTGATCGAGTTGAGTCTGTAACCTATCAGTCACCATGTCGTTAAATTGTTTCTGTGCGTCTGTGTATTTCTGATCTTCCACCGACTTCATAAAATCCACGATTGGATTCGTTGGAGTCTCGATAGGATCTGCTTCCACTTCACCGATTACTACATCTTCATCTGCCATTGTCTATTCTCCTATTTCAATGCCAAGAACTCACCTTTCGTGAGTGTTTTATCTACCTTGGTGTCAACGACATCCAAGGCACTATCTATACCCTTCACTAGACCACCAAACACCGGTGACCCAACAGTGTAACTAAGAGTTGATTTGCCCCAAACCTCAGAGGCAATATTTGCTAAATCACTCGCCGTTAATGAAGAGGATGCAACTATTTGGTCAACAATGTTAGAACGTGTTAGGTTCACCGACACACCTTCTGCAAACAAGAAAGGGTTACCACCCGCCTCTCGTGTGTAAATGTTACCATTCACTGTCAGAATGTATGGATTCTGACTCGCAAATGGTTGTATACGCCATCCATTTTCCAAGAAGAATGTCGAACCAACGTTCAGTGTGTCGTTCAACGGTTCTCCACCAATCGCACTAATTGCTTCTTTCCAAGTGGATGCAGTAGGATATTCCGGTGAAGCAAGAACCCATTCTTTCCAAGCCGAATAGATGTCAATCTTTACATCTAATTCTGTTACACCCTCGTTGACATAGATGATTCTATTACGACCATCCCATGCAACTTTCTGAGTTCCAAAATTAAATCCAGAACCGTATCCTCCACCTAGTCCGTCAGAGTCACGCCAATCCCACTGAGTTCCGTACCGGAAGTGAATCATTACTCTTGTCTAATTTCTTTCCACTCGACCACGAACATTGAACGAGGATCTTGTGCCACTGGTATCTGTTCGTGACCATAGAAACTAACAACAAAGTCTGGGCCAATAAATCCATACAGTTCTGCATCTGTGCCCGTATAGGTTCCTGTGCTTGTGACGGGTGTTGCGTAGTTTTCGTCTGAGTACAACACACCTGTGTTTCTGCCAGTGACGAATAGATAAGCAGCAGAGTCACTGAGTGTCATACCTTCAAAACTATCGGTAATGGTTGTACCATCATTGTTCCGCATTCGATACTGACCACCAGCAGGGTTTGGCCCAAATGTTTTGGTATACTTTTCTCTCAATGTCCAACGGTCTGCTGTCGCAGTTATCTGTACAGGATTGATGTAAGTGATGTTACCGCTCACTGTGCCTGTAAGAGTGTTGGGTCGAATTGTGAAGGTGTCGTTGTCACTATCGATCGTGTGTACATGAGAACCAGCTGGAATGCCAGTACCAGTGACATTTGCTCCTAGAATGATGTTACTGGTTTCACCGACACCCGTGCGGATAGAGAATGATCCAGTATCTCCCGAATCACCACTTATCGTTCCGGTTGATGATCCTGTAATCGATGATAAGGATTCGCTAAATGTGCCACCATCATCTGAGGCTTGTTTCCATGTACCGTTCTGCAATCCGATAAATGTGTCTGCAAGTTCTTTCGTACTTCGACCAATAGACATGTCTTCGAAAATACGTGTTTCTTGGGTCAATGCATTGTCATTTGCTTCGTAGTTGATTCCACCCGTAGAGACTCGCATTGTGGTATTTGGAATGTCTGTCCAAATGTGGTTGTGGTGTACGGTATTTGTTGCAACTCGCCAATGCACAATTGCATCACGAACCGCACCACCTGCAATTAGTCCTGCACTATCGATGTTGTTGTCATACGAGATGTTTGTGATTCGAGTAGGCACAACGATAGAGTGGTTTGTCTCTCCATCTGCCGCAAGAGGTTGGAGACTCAACGAGAACAGATAGTTAAATGCCGAACCGTCTACTGGTTGGTGTCCAGTAGAATAAGTTCGGGGTACACCCAGCTGTCGTAGGTCGATGTCAATTTCTGTCCATACTGCCTGACTGAATACTCGTGTAAATGTTTCGGCGTTATCGATAGCAAGAGGATTTGAAGACAATGCGCTCCAATAGACATTGGCATCGATTTCCGACTGTGTGTAACCATAAGTTGCAGTACAAGTTGGCAGACTAATGGTCTGGTTCATTGGTAGAAGATTACGATTGTTGTGATAATACTCGTGCATGACCACACGTTCACCGTTGTGGAATGTACCGAATCTTACACGACCTGAACCATGCCACTGGAAGTCCATCCAATACTGATTGTTCTTACCAAGATCGAGTTCCATACCACTTGGGTTGAGTGTTGTTCGCGAACCATCCACCTTGTCTTTGTTGAATGTTTCGATACCTAAATCACTCGCAGCTGTTGCACTTGAACATGCTAATAGAGTATCGACTTTCGTACCTGAGTTTGAGTTTCTTTGTTCTAAATACAAAACACCGTCTGGGCCAACATGGAACATAAATCCATTCTTTGCATCAAACAAACCGAATCGACGACTTGCACCATTCGCAACGGGGTTATTGACATTACCCGCACCCTGAAATAGACAAGTTCCCATAAACAGGTGTGAAGAGCCCGGAACGTATGTGTGATAAGTTTTTGCTGTCGCAGTCGCTAGGTCACTACTCTTTGTGACACCGACATCCACACATCGTCTTTGCACGTCGTATCGAATGAATGCTTTTTCGTTTCCGTAATCTGCACTCGCTCCTGCCTGTGTAGTTACTTTTGAGAAATTATTGTCCAGAACATCTTCGGTAGAAAATACATAGTCACCTAAAAGAGTCGCACCTGACGTTCGCAACTTACCCCATGCATCCAGCTGTGGTTGCCCTTCTGCGAATCGAACATTTGCAGAACCTAGTACGTCTACGTCGAGACCGTATTCGGGGTTGTCATAACCCATGATGTTTTGTGCGGGGATGTAGACATCATAGAAATCCGCAACCTGACCTACATTGGTTCCGTCAATAGAAATCAAGGCATCGACTGTGGGTTCGGTACCTTCAAATTTTGCAGTCTTATTGTAGTGAACAGCAAGAAGACCTGTACCATCTTTTTTGTCGTAAACACCATGTACGTGCATCATGCCAAAACCAGCAACGACATACATCTCACCGATTCGCCAAGTGTGATTACCGTAGGTTGCAGAGGCAGATTCACCACCGTTCTTAAACTCAACCTCGGCAGTGTGAATCATGTACAGGCGGTCACCCGTACTTTCTGGCGGGATTCGTGAAAATCTCTTATCTCCAAGTGCCATTTAAAATTTCTCCGAAAGAATCTCTATTGATCTATTTATAACAAAATTATGCTGGGTCTCGATAGTTTCTGTCACCGACCTGCGTTAACGGCAAGTTGCCCGTTACAGCTGTATTTTCTAGGGACAACACGGGATCTGAACCAGTTCTAAACGCAAGGATGTCGATCACATTATCTACCGGAGTCGAAAACTGGAATCTCGCATTAACCTTTTCAACGGTGACTGTCTTGCTATTCGCACTGTTCAATGTTGCTCCGAAGACCGATGTGAACCCACTAAACGAAGTCGTTGTCAGTATAGTTGAAGCCGACGGTGTACCTGAAACTTCAAACTCATCGAACAATTGTAATGATGGGTTATCAGCATCGTCCCTAATGGTAACTCGCACTTTGTCCCCAGCTGCCAAGTTTCTTGGGTTTGTTGCATTAGTGTCTTGAAGTACGCCAGGAAAGTTGGTAAATGCATTTGTTCCATTTGCATTGATTTGAACAAAACCACCATTGTTAGAATAACCTATGTAATTGGCGCCACCATTACCTGTGTTTGTGTCTGCACTCACCGTCTCAGTCGATGCGATAGTTGTTATGGCTGGAGCAGGTAATGAAGTTGCTGAGTATGGTGATGGATTGTCAAGAACACTAATCTCTGTGTTACCCAACAAACGAGTCAATGAAACAACAGCATTGTTGATAACGGTAGTCGTAGAGCTTGCCGCATTACGAACAGTCACAGTAGTTCCACCCGCAACATTGATTGTTACTGCTCCACCAGAATTGTTGAATACCATCGCATCGGTACTACCACTAGATGGTGTAGAGTTTGTGCCGGGGCTTGCGGTCGAGTAACCACTAAAATTCCAATTGGTAAATGTGTA
>Ga0213867_1000188_pt1 | contig 28878 bp, 24 predicted proteins | sample PICome_12_FD_160120 | JGI IMG/M metagenome (GOLD analysis project Ga0213867, IMG submission 160120) | Coastal seawater microbial communities near Pivers Island, North Carolina, United States - PICO540 | ecosystem: Environmental > Aquatic > Marine > Coastal | place: USA: North Carolina... | reverse complement strand
TGACTTTTTTTTAAAATTAATCTAACCATTTACGAACATGTGCAAAGTATCTTAAGGCGAAATAATGTACTTACATTTAAATGCGATATACATTTAAATCAATACAGCGAAAGGCTTTAAAAGTAGATGGCAAGTGGAAGGTCTTCATGCTTTTCATATGGCTTCTACCTTTTGGAACATTATGGGTCTTGTTGCTTCTCTTTTTTTTGAAGCAAATCAAAAAAACAAAATCAATTGTAAATTTTAACTCTCAGAAAATCAGCCAATAGTATAAATTGTAATAACTTCATAAGTATGAATAGGGACTTTAAAAAAATTAATGGGGATATTGTAGACGTCAATGAGCATACAAAAAAAGTTATTTGCTCACACCCTAACTGCCAAATACATATTGGTTCTGATTCTCAGAACTATGGCAATAAGACAACTTATTCTGTAGTGGTTGCATACAGGTTGGGCTGTAGCGGAGTTCATTATATCTATCACAAAATTAAAGTCAATAAAATCAAAGACCGATGGACAAAACTTCTAAAAGAAGCAGAGTTGAGTATTGAAGTCGCTGAATGGTTAACCTCAAATGTAGAAGTAGAAGTTCAAATTGATATGGATTTTAATGAAAATGAAAGTTTTTATTCCAACAAGCTCGTTCATCTCGCCAAGGGTTGGGCTAATTCTTTAGGCTATAAAGTGAACATCAAGCCAAACATACAAATAGCCACTAAAGCAGCTGATTTTCAATGCAGATAATTCAGCAATAGAACGTTTTTATTCTTCGTTTTCAGTAATTGTAATCGCTTCTCTGTCGTAAATTTTATTCATATTAGTCTGTATCGTCTTATCCTCTAAAAACGAATTGACGTAACTCATAAATTCAGGGGCAAAACTTTCCTCCCGCATTTCCCAATAGTATTGAAACCCTTTGCTGTCTTTTGCCGCTTTCATTATGCTTGCAATGGAGTTGTTTATTCTAGAGTCTAATGTGCCGTCATCATCAAAATAATAAGCGTTTTGAAAATTTAACATAAGCGCGTGTAAGTTTAGTACACATTGAAATCTTTCTTCTGGAGTAAGAATGTCTGGATCAATAAAAAACTGGTAGTATATGTCGCTAGATTGTTCATTATTCGCCAACTCTGAGTACCAGGTTGTTATTGAAAAAACCGTCTGATTGGCATTAGAAGATCGGATCGCCTTCGCATTCTCTCTAAACTGAATGGCTGCATAAAGCAAACTAATTATGATTCCAACTGATCCTACTATTTCGGCTATTTTAGAAAGCTTTTTAAGTTTCAATTTTTCGTTTTATTTATTCTACAATTATATTGTTCTCGAGTAAAATTGACTTAATAAAGTTACGCTTAACTTCTATGGGGTCACCAAAACCAGAAGTCTTTCCTAGGTCTGTTTCAATACTAGCGGCAATTTGATCGACGCTTAGTCCATTTTGATGTCCAATCATCGTTTTGCTATAATATTCCTTTAACCCCTTGTGTAGTTTTTGTAATTCACTTTGGCTGCTCAATCCTCCATGACCTGGAATGATTATTGTGTTTTCATCACAAACCGAATCAATCATTTCTAAGTTATTAATGAAACCTTTAATACTTCCCCCGTTGGAAATATCAATGAATGGTATACCGTACAGCACGAATGAGTCTCCGGTATGCACAACATTGGAATTTTGAAATTTAATAATCGCATCGCCGTCAGTGTGACCATTACCAAAATAAAAAACAGATATTTCTTCATTGTTTTCATGAAGACTTAAATCCTTTTCAAACGTAAGGGTTGGTAATTCATTTTCTTCATGTTTAGGAACATAAAAATTATCAAGCGCCGCATACAAACCGCCATATGCCTTTGTTTCGTTCTTTTGACGATCTCGAACATTATGGTGTGCAATAATTGGTATATTTTGAGCTCCATAAGCTCTGTTGCCATCTGCGTGATCATAATGATAATGCGTGTTGATAATATACTTAATCGGCTTAGGGCTAATTTCTCTAACCGCCTCAGTTATCATATCTTCTATAATTTCAAAAGAATTATCAATCATAATAACACCGTCGTCACTCTCGAGAACACCAATATTTCCCATACCTGCTCCAAGCCCTTCTATCATATAGATATCATTTTTAACAGGAATAACCTTTAACAACATATTGCTCTCAACCGAAGAAACAGTCTGATTGTATTTGGCAAATTTATCTTGAGAGTAGGAGGCTGTAAGGCACAGCACAAAACAAAAGATGGCTAACTTTTTCATTGTTTATTTACTTGTTGATTTGCATTAAAGATAAAAAGAAGTCTTAAACTAAAAAACGTCTCAAAGAGAGAGGTATAACAGTGTTCTGACTTAGGCTTTGCCAAATGTTTTTCTAACTACCAGACTTGATTCGAACCACCCATACGTTATTCTTCGTTTTTTGACAAGGATATTTTGATATTAAGAAGAATAAACAAACCTTTGATCATCATCGACCTTTTAATAGTCAAAAGACTAGTTTAAAACAACTCATAAAAGCCGAAAATCATTGTATCCCTTGTTTGGATTTATAAAAAAGAATAGGCGTCCACTATTCCTATTTTACTTTTTAGCGCTAAGTAGTGTGCCAACTTTATATTCACAGAATAAAACAAGCATAGGGCTAGATCTTACAGAAGACTTTAGCAACGTCATAAGTGGCGGTCTTGATCGAGGAACAACTCTCATGGGGCTTATTGCCTTAACTCACGAAACAAACTTGTGGAAGGGTGCTGTTGTGAAGGGTCATCACGTGCTCAACCACGGCAAAGCGCTGACCCATTTTTTAGGAGATTTACAAACTGTAAGTAATATTGAGGCTCCAAAAAACATATATTTATATGAGTTTTTTATTGAACAGGCGTTCAAAGGAAATAAAGTCATTATAGGCAAGTCTGAGATTAATTCATTATTTGCTTATAGTTCCAACGCAATGGGTTTTATTCACAGTTCTTTTGGTATAGGGCCAGAAATGTCTGTCAATGTTCCTTTAGCCACATATCCCTATGCCGCAATGGGTGTTTCCCTTGATTTACAGTTTAGTGAAAAAATTCAATTTAGAGGAGCGCTCTATGACGGCTCTCCAAACACTTCCTTAGGATATTTAAATTCTTTCGATTTCGGCCTTAACTCAAAAGGCGGCTTATTTTGGATAGGGGAATTTCAGCATAAGACAAATAACAAAGCTAATACCTTTAAACTAGGCTTGTGGAAACTTGAGTCCAACACACAAAATGAAGGCGGCTTTTACGCAGTGATAGACCAGGTTTTATGGAAAGAGAACAACGATTCTAATAGAGGCATAAATGCATTTGCACAATATGGGCATATCCCTAAAGACCCATCTATTTTTAATCAATACAAAGGTTTTGGATTCGTTTATTATGGAGCTTTAAAAAATAGAAGTCAAGACGAAATAGGCCTTGCTTGGGGTCGAGGAAGTCTTTCAAACAACTATCTCAGGCAACTTTCCGGCTCATCAAATTCTTCAGAATCCGTTTTAGAGACCTATTATAATTACGTTCTATCTGATCAAATAGAAATACAGTTAGACGCCCAATATATTGTGAATCCAGGTGTTGATGAAGGTATAAAAAATGCATGGGTTGGAATTGTTAGAGTAAAATACCGCCTGTTTTAGATTATATCCCTTTAATCCTCAAAACTTTTCCTCAAACAAAAACCCTCATAATCAAAGACTTAGAGGGTTTTAAAGGTGGTCCCACCTGGGCTCGAACCAGGGACCAACTGATTATGAGTCAGCTACTCTAACCAGCAAACAATAGTGTAATTAATTGTGTTTGAATTACTTAGGAATAATTGAAAACAATAAAATTCAATTAATGCCTAAATAGTGCCGAGATGAACATTACTTACCCTATTGTCTGCCAAAAAAAAGATGGTAGATATTTCATTGATTTTTACATCAATTCAAAACGTTACAGATTATTAACTGCTGCTAAGATTGGTTTGGATTTAAAGCCAAATAACTATCCTGAAAATCTAAGACGTAAGCAGGCAGAATTACTCGCAAAACTTACTTACGATTATTTGATTATAAATAATTATTCTTTCAAGAAAGTTAAACATGAATCCAAACTAGAACGATTCGATAATTTGATTAAAAGAAAGCTGTCTGAAAACCTTTCAATGTCTTATAAAAAAGCTTTAAAAACATATTCATTAGTTCTTAGAGAACAGATTGAAAAGAAGGATTGTGTGCCTATTGAATTCATTGATGATTATTTACTATCCTACACCAATAATACAAGTTTCAATACAGTTAGAAGACATGTAAATGTTCTGACTAATTATTTAAATGAAAATGGTTTTGATATTGCTACGACTAAGCTAAAATCTAAGAAACAAAATGAGAAACTTCATAAACCAATTAAGGATATTTCATGCCTATTGAATTTATTAAGGAGATTTGATTCCAATATACACTTGTGCTGTTTGTTAACTTACGGTTGTTTATTGCGTCCACATAGAGAAATTAGATTGTTAAAATGGAAGGATTTTAGTGACGATTTAAGCACTATTAGCATTAGTGGAGACAGAGTTAAATCAAAACGAAATAGAATTGTTCCTGTGCCTAAATATATACGTGAAATACTGGTTAAAAAGGGTTTAGAGGACAATATATTTAGCGGCAGTAAAACACCGTACAATATAAGCTATTTTAGCACGCTTTTTAAGCGTTTTAAGCGCACTTTTCCCTCAGTTGAACAAGGTATAACGATTTATTCTTTTAGGCATTCTGGAGCAATAGAAATCTTTAAGCGAACAGGGTCATTAACCAAGCTGCAAAAGGCAATGGGTCATTCAAGTTTAAATGTTAGTTTAACCTACTTACGTGGATTAGAAGTTGCTGAATTAAAAGAAGAAGATATGCCTATGGTTTAGTTGTCCAGAATAATTTTCTTTAATTCTTTGGATTTTTTATCAAATTCTTCTTGAGTTATTAATTCTAAATCAAGAAGTTCTTTTAATTTTTTTAATTCCTCTATTGCCTTGTATTTCGAATTGTCTAATATTTTATTTGCAGGTTGATTATTATTAAGTGAATTTTTTCATAATAAGTTTTTTTTTATTTCACTCATTCCAGCACCTAACGCAACCCCTAAAGCAAGCCATAATCCTAAATTTTCAGTAAATAACCCAACTAAAGTTCCAAATACAATTCCATAAGCAACCCAATTATCTTTTTTCATATTCTAAATATAACAATTGGTGAATTAAAAGAAGAAGATATCATTAAATTGTATATTAAGCTTGAATTTTTCTAAATAGAGATATGAAATTCGAAGATTTAATAACGAAAGCTGAATTGAATCCAAAAAAACTTTTTTTAATAGACGGATTTGGAGCAATACTGTCAGCTTTTTTATTAGGTGTTGTTCTTGTTAAATTCGAAGAAATATTCGGAATCCCAACTTCTGTCTTATATTTCCTAGCAACAATACCGATATTCTTTGTGATTTATGACGTCTTTTGTTATCAAAAACATCTAAAAATCGGATTATTATTAAAAGGAATTGCTGTGTTGAATATACTATATTGTTGTATATCAATCGGATTAATTTCCTATCATTTCAGTTCTATTACAATTTTAGGTTGGACATATATCATAGTCGAAATTATACTTGTAAGTTTCCTTGCTATGATTGAATTTAGAGTAGGAAAAAGAATTATCTAAACCTTATTAACCTACTTAAGTGGATAATAGTTCAGTTGAATGTCAGTTGCAAAAGAGTGAACGAATAGAGAGCTGACATTTTAAGAATTCCGAAAGAAATCCAGTCAGAGTCATCCTAAAAAGTGCCGAAATAGTGCCGAGAACAGGTAAAAAATTCGTATATTATAGTAAGTTATTTCTAAGGAATTCTGCAAGTTAGAGTAAACAAAAAACCCCTCAAGAAGAGGGGTTTTAAGGGTGGTCCCACCTGGGCTCGAACCAGGGACCAACTGATTATGAGTCAGCTACTCTAACCAACTGAGCTATAGGACCTAAATTCATCACAATATACTGCTTTGAATTTCGCGATAGAATGCCATCATGATTTTAATTCATAAAAACACTCTTAAATGTCGTGCAAAGATAATCCAAATCTCAAATTAAAAAAGATTGTAATTGCTGTTGTCGGCAGTAATTCGAACTTTCCTTGTCAAAAATTATGTAGTCCCAAGAAGGTATAAGTTTTGCAGTATCTTTGACCTCAGATGGAATCAGAAAGACAAAAAAAGTTTGCAGCCCTCATTCAGAAAGACCTTGCTGAAATTTTACAGCGGGCAGCCCAAGATGGCGGTCTATTAGGAACCATAATATCAGTTTCTAAAGTACGTGTTACTGTCGATCTGTCTATTGCAAAAGTCTACCTCAGCATATTTCCATCTGGCAAAGCCCAAGAATTAGTTGAAGGAATTAAATCAAATGCCGCGCTCATCAAACACGAAATTGCACAGCGAACAAGACACCAAATTCGAAGAATGCCTGAACTGCTTTTCTTTGTTGACGATTCGTTGGATTATATGGATCAAGTAAACCGCTCATTAAAAGGAGAAGATAACCCGCTTAAAAACCCAGAGCTATTAGCTAAACGAAAAAAGAAGTGAAGGCGCTATTTTACATTGCTCAAAAATACCTTTTTTCAAAAAGCACACAGCGCTCTGTGAACCTGATTAATTACATCACTTTTGCGGTCATCATAATAGGTAGTGCCGCACTATTTATTGTGCTTTCAGCCTTCTCTGGTCTGAGAATCTACAGCCTTAGTTATACCAACAGCTATGACCCTGATTTTCAAATTAGCCCATCCAACGGAAAGTTTATGAAGGTCTCTGAAGCTGAGCTTGAAAAAATCAATGCGCTTGATGAAGTGACTTATCTGGCCACAGAGGTTCGAGAAAAAGTCTATCTACAGTTTAGAAATAACAGTACCATCGCAACCATTGTTGGTGTATCTGGAAACTACACCAAAGTTTCGCCTATTGATGAAGCCCTGTTTTTTGGCAATTGGAATTTAGAAAACAACCTCTCTTCAATCGGTATTGGTCTTTCAAACAAATTAGAACTTCCTATCCTAAATTTTGAAAATCCACTGCAATTGTTGGTTCCTAAAGCAGGCAATTTCAACTTTGTCGGTCAAGGCATAGGCAGTCAGCCTTTCAATAGAGCCGGCGTTGTGGTTTCAAGTGTTTTTTCACTCGATGAAGAATCAGACAATAGCTTGCTCTATACCGACATCGCTTTAGTTCAAGATTTGCTCGAATTGCATCCTGAAGAATACACCTCATTAATTGTTCGCACTGATGACGCAGCCAGTTTTAAATCGATTTACCCTAAGCTGCGAGAACTATTGTCTGAAGAAGTAGAAATCAAGAGCAAAGAAGAGTTCAACGCAGCGCTTTACAAAATGCTCAACACTGAATTCGCAGCAACCTACACTGTTTTTACACTGATTTTAATCATTGCCTTATTCAACTTAACCGGAGCACTTATCACCATTATCATTGATAAAAAAGAACAGCTAAGATCCATTGCACAAATGGGGCTGAACATTTCTCAACTCAAATCTGTCTTTTTTGTACAAGGCTTATTTATCAGTGTTTTAGGGGGAGGGATAGGTCTTCTTTTTGGCTCGTTAATAATAGGTTCGCAAATTCAATTCGAATGGCTTAAAATAGCGCCAAGCCTGCCCTATCCTGTGAGTATAACTGTGGTGAACTACCTAATTGTTTTAGTCACCATTTCGGTGCTCGGCAGTATTTCTTCGCTTGTGGCCGCGCAAAAAGTTTCGCCCAAGTTGTTGTCTTAGGCCAGTTTGCGAAAATCGAAGTCGGCAAACTCGTGATAAGCTTCATCAAAAGCTTCAAAAACCTCTTGAGCGGTGTCAGAAGTCACCATCTTCATACGGTGAGGTTTAAAATTGGGAATCCCCTTAAAATAATTGGTGTAATGTCTTCTTGTTTCAAAGACGGCTAACTTTTCCCCTTTCCATTGACTAGACATCTCTAAGTGTCTTCTTGCTGCTTCAATACGATCGAGCATACTTGGGGGATCTTTATGAGTTCCCGTTTCAAAAAAGTGTTTTACTTGACCAAAAAACCAAGGATTTCCAATACTTGCTCTTCCAATCATTGCACCGTCTAAACCATACTCATCTCGCATTTTAACCGCTGCTTCAGGGCTGTCAACGTCTCCATTTCCAAAAACTGGAATATGCATTCTCTGATTGTTTTTGACCTCCGCTATGGGCTTCCAATCTGCATCTCCCTTATACATTTGTACACGTGTTCTACCGTGAATAGAGATGGCTTTAATTCCTACGTCTTGCAAGCGTTCGGCAACTTCTACGATTTGTATGCTATTGCTGTCCCAGCCCAAACGAGTCTTAACTGTTACGGGTAAGCTTGTGTGCTTGACCATGGCCTCAGTTAATTTGACCATAAGCGGAATGTCTCTCAATATTCCTGCTCCTGCATTTTTACACACCACCTTTTTTACCGGACAGCCAAAGTTGATGTCTATAATATCGGGTTTAGATTGTTCAACGATTTCAACGGCTCTGAGCATTGAATCCATTTCAGCGCCAAATATTTGAATGCCTACAGGTCTTTCTTTTTCGTAAATGTCCAGCTTAATTGTTGACTTTGCTGCGTCTCGTATCAATCCCTCAGAAGAAATGAATTCAGTGTAGACAACATCTGCGCCATTCTCCTTACAAAGTGCTCTAAAAGGCGGGTCGCTTACATCTTCCATTGGAGCCAACAAAAGAGGAAAGTCAGGCAGGGCGATATCAGCTATTTTCGTCAACGCTTGAGTTTAAATCGTCACAAATTTAGGTATTAACCTTTATCTTCTAAACGACTGCGCTCACTTTTGTCTAATTGTAAATCTTTTTCGGTCAATTTAAAGTTGCCCAAATTAAATTGAACTCCAAATTTCACGAACTGGGTTTCGGGAACCGTTCTAAAATAATTGTCTTGATTTAAATAACGGCTGGTGTAAAGCGCATTTGCCTTTCCGAGCAAATCTTCAGCGCTGAGACTGAGAACAATTCTGTCGTTGTTAAAGGTCTTACGTAGCCCTACATTCAGCAAGGTAATAGGAGATTGTACATAAGAGCCAAACAGGTATTTTGAAAAATATGAAGCACTAAGTTCAGCTGTGAAGTCTCCCTCCTCATTGAGCACGAAATCATTTTTTAAGAAAGCCAGCACTCCTTGTATTTCATTGGTGTAAGCCTGGTTGTCTGATGCCTCGGCAATAAAGGTTTCGTCTTCGTAAAACAGCGACAGGTATAAATAGGTTTGCCAGAAATTCGTTACAGCACCGACATAGGTCACATCCAAGCCGTATGAATTACTAGACAGAACGTTTTGTCTGTATTCTCTTAAAAGCCTGTTGTCGTTGTCTTGAAAAACCAAATAACTGATGTACTGACCATTGTCACGATAATACAGATCAAAATACCAATTGCTTAAACTCAGATTTAGGTTTAGGTTGTTTGAAAAGCTAGGCTTCAAGTTTGGGTTTCCTTCTAAAAAATCATTCTCTGTCGAATAAAGGCGAAAGGGGTTTAGGTCTTGATAGCGCGGTCTGTCAATCTTACGTGCATAATCAATAGTAATAGAACTGCTTTCGTTCAGGTAATAACTCCATGCCATCGACGGAAATAGTCCATTAATTTCAAATTCATTGACCTCGCCACTGGCGGATGAAGTTCCTTTAGACAAAGATTGCTCTGACCTCAACCCCAGACTCAAGGCAGATTGGTCCCAACTAAAATCTGATTGAACGTAATAGGCTTGAACCTGTTCTTCATAAACAAAGCGGTCGCTTAGCGGCGATTGACCCTGTGCAGAGGTAAATGAAATTTGAGTGTTGATATTGTTCTCAGAATCAATTACTGCGTTTTTAGCACCCACAGAAAAAAGATGATTCTCTTTAAAGGGAATAGTATAATCCAACTGTTGAATATTGATATCAATAAGACGATCAGTAGCAAGACTTAAGTCAACCTCATTTAGCAGTGTATTAGAAGGATCAGAATAGGCAGAGTTTAAGTTTTGAGCTGTGGTTTCGTCAAACAGCGTTTTGTGCACATTTACTTTTAGTTTTGCCTCTGATTGTTCAAAGCCGAGCTCATAAGTAAGGTCGACTGCTAAATTATCCGTAGATCTGATTTCATTTCCATTTGTGAGCTGTATGGAGTCTAAGGCAGAAGAAAAAATAGACGTGCGTTGTGTACTTTGAAAATCTTGGTTTTTGTTGGTGCTATAAAACGACTGTAATGAAATCGTTTGACGGTCTGAGAGTTCATATTCTAAATTAGTACTGAAGAGTTGTGGAGTCGATTTGATATCGAGCTGGTTTTCGGCCACCCTCTCTCCTGTTTCGGTGTTGGACTGTATAAAACGAATTCCTTTTTCACCTGTATCTCGTTCTTTTTTTGGATTTAAAGCATAGGTGAAATAAGCGCTAAAGCGATTTGATTTATAGAAATGTGCTGAACTCAACTCGTATTTAGGAAAAATCCCTTGAGTATAATTCAGTCTAAGCGTAGATTTATAACCTGGGTTGATATTTGCGCTAGTATTTATATTGACAATGGCCGCAGCCTCAGCGTCGTATTTTGCCGAAGGGTTTGATATGACTTCAACCGATTGAATTTGTGATCCGGACAACACCTTGAGCAGTTGTAGCGTCTCTTCAAAAGACATGGGCACAGCTTTACCATTGATATAAACTTCTGCCGCCTGGCCCTTTATTTCAATTTGATTTTGGTTGTAAACTACCCCAGGAGTGTTTCGTAAAACATCCCAACTATTACCAGAACTTACAATGGTGTTTTCGACTTCAAAAACCAGCCGATCAGGATAGCGCTTAAGGCTTGGCTTCTTATAGGCAACAACCACTTCTTCAAGCTCTAATACCGCTTCGGGCAAAACTACTGAGCCGAAGTTCGTATCGCTCATGACATCCACAGCCACCCGCTCAGAGACATTGCTCATAAATACAGCCTCTAAAAAGTAAATTCCTTTTTCAACATTTTCAAACCGAAATAAACCCTCATCATCTGCAGAGGTCCCTTTGTAAAAAGTCGAATCCTGAGCCATAAACAAACTCACCGCTGCATAAGGCATTTTTTCTCCCTGATTTTTGGTGATCACCCTACCGTTCAGCTCGTATTGAGCAAGGGTCTTTGTCACGCACAAAAGCAGAGCAAATAAAAAAAGTGAAAAGGGTTTTTTGGTCATGCGCTGTAGGGTTGATGTAAAGCTACTAAATATATTTTCTCAGCCGTAAAAAGATTATCTTTGCGCAGCTAAGAGCTCTGTTATATATTCGCTCTTTACGGCTATGAAAAACATAAGAAACTTTTGCATTATTGCGCATATTGACCATGGTAAAAGCACCTTGGCAGATCGACTTTTAGACTTTACCGGTTCTATTAGTGATCGCGAAAAACAAGATCAGCTTTTGGATAATATGGATCTCGAGCGTGAAAGAGGTATAACGATAAAGTCTCACGCCATTCAAATGCAGTATGAGCACAATGGGGAAACCTACACCTTAAATCTCATTGACACTCCTGGTCACGTTGATTTTTCATACGAAGTATCGCGTTCTATCGCCGCTTGCGAAGGTGCGCTTCTCGTAGTAGACGCAGCTCAATCTATTCAAGCACAAACCATATCAAATCTATATTTAGCCTTAGAAAACGATTTAGAAATTATTCCTGTCTTGAATAAGGTTGACTTGCCCAGCGCCAATCCCGAAGAAGTCACAGACGACATTGTAGATCTTTTAGGGTGTGAAGCAGAAGAAGTAGTTCCGGCAAGTGCTAAAACAGGTTTGGGAATTGAAGATATTTTAACCGCAATCATTGAGCGCGTTCCTGCGCCAGAAGGAGAGCCTAACGGCACGCTTCAAGCGCTCGTTTTTGACTCGGTTTACAACCCTTTTAGAGGTGTAGAAACCTATTTTAGAGTGCTTAACGGGTCTATTAAAAAAGGTCAAAAAATTAAGTTTATGGCCACTGGCAAAGATTACTTTGCAGATGAAATAGGAACCTTAAAGCTCAAGCAAGAACCAAAAAAAGAAATACACGCTGGTGATGTCGGCTATTTAATTACCGGAATTAAAGATGCTAGAGAGGTAAAGGTGGGAGACACCATAACTCTATCAGAGACTCCGGCTACCAGTGCCATTGAAGGCTTCGAAGACGTCAAGCCCATGGTATTCGCTGGAATTTATCCAGTAGACACTGAAGATTACGAAGAGCTGCGCTCATCAATGGAAAAACTACAGCTCAACGACGCCTCCTTGGTTTTTGTGCCAGAGAGCTCTGCGGCTTTAGGCTTTGGATTCCGTTGTGGATTCTTGGGAATGTTGCACATGGAAATCATTCAAGAGCGATTGGAGCGCGAGTTTAACATGACTGTTATCACCACGGTTCCAAACGTGAGCTACCACGCCTTTACCAAGAAAGATCCTGATGATATTGTCATTGTAAACAATCCGTCTGATTTACCTGATCCCTCAAGTTTAGACCGGGTAGAAGAGCCTTTTATCAAAGCCTCTATCATCACCAAATCAGACTTTGTCGGAAACGTGATGTCTCTTTGTATTGATAAACGTGGAACCATCACTAATCAAACCTACCTCACTACTGAACGCGTTGAATTGACCTTCGATATGCCCTTAGCAGAAATCGTTTTCGATTTTTACGACCGTTTAAAAACCGTCTCCAAGGGATACGCTTCTTTTGATTACAGCCCTTTAGGATTGAGAACCTCTAAGCTTGTTCGAGTAGACATACTGCTAAACGCACAGCCTGTTGATGCTCTCTCTGCTTTAGTTCACTTCGACAATGCGCACACCATAGGCAAAAAAATGTGTGAAAAACTAAAAGAGCTCATTCCAAGACAGCAGTTTGACATTCCTATTCAAGCGGCGATTGGGTCAAAAATTATCTCGAGAGAAACCATTAAAGCCTTGAGAAAAGATGTTACCGCCAAGTGTTATGGAGGTGATATTTCTCGTAAACGAAAACTCCTTGAAAAACAGAAAAAAGGAAAAAAACGCATGCGCCAAGTAGGGAATGTAGAAATTCCTCAGCAAGCGTTTATGGCCGTCCTTAAGCTTAACGATTAATTCGTATATTAATGCGAAGATTTGTTAAAACGTATGGACACCAAGAAGACGAAGGAGGGTTTTAATACCATATTATTTGGGTTTGCTTTTTCACCAACACTCAATCAGAACATTACTGAAGTCACTCGGCTCGCTCACTATTTTGACGCTGAACTTGTCCTGCTGCACGTAGGAGCTTATAATGAGCAAAAAGAAGGCGAAATCAACAGAGTTATTCAAAAAACAGAGCACGCCAATAGAGTCAAAGAGGTGCTTTGGAAAGAAGGAGACCCCTACTCGACAATCAAAAACTTCGTAAACCAATCGGATGTTGACCTATTAGTCTTAGGCGCCCAACAACACGAGACCCTTTATCGCTTTTACATCGGGTCTGTAGCTCGTAAATTAACGCGTCATGTCAACTGTTCTGTACTACTGTTGATCAACCCCTCTATAGAGAGAAAACCGTGCCAGCACATTGTGGTCAATGGATTGGACCATGAAAACACCTCGGCCGCTATTTCTCAAGCTTTTTTTGCTGGACATAAATTACAGAGCAAACAAATTACCGTCGTTGAAGAAATTCAAAACAGCGAACTTAAAATAAGTGTTGAAGATGATTCTTCGCTTAAAAAGGCTGTTAAAAAAGAGTCTGAAATCACCGAAAGAGAAGACAAGAGGGTGCATCAAATCATTGATGAGATACCTAAAGAACTCAAAAAAGACATTCAGCTTAAAACTCAGTCCATATTCGGTAAAAGAGGATATTCTCTTGGGCATTACGCAGAAGTGGTTCGCGCAGATTTACTCGTAATTAACGCACCCAAAAGCAGCGGTTTGTTCTCTCGTATTTTTACCAGAGATGTCGAATTTATACTGTCTGATTTACCAACCGATCTGTTAATTGTTAGAGCGTCATAATCCTACTATTATGCAAAGAAATCAAGCCCTTTTCTTAAAAGATTTGCCCAAAAACATGTTTTCTGGATTTGTGGTTTCGCTTATTGCCTTGCCCCTTGGGCTTGGTCTAGCACTTGCCAGTGGAGCCCCTCCAATTGCGGGTGTCTTGACTGCAGTTGTTGGTGGTATTGTGGTGTCTATTTTGGGAGGCTCTCATGTAACAATTTCAGGGCCAGGAAACGGCTTAGTCATAGTGGTTTTAGGGGCTATTACCACCCTCGGTAATGGAGATAATTATCAAGGCTATTTATACACACTAGCCGCCATTTTGATATCAGGAGTCATTGTGATGGCTTTAGGGTTTCTTAAAATGGGGCGTTTGTCTGATTTCTTTCCCTCCTCTGCTATTCAGGGCATGTTGGCGGCCATTGGGTTGGGTATTCTGGCCAAACAATTTCATGTCATGCTTGGGCTCGAAAGAGGTAAAGCGAGTATTGCAGAACTGCTGCTCTCTATTCCTGAAATGATTTACGAGTTTGGAACAAGGTTATTCTCAATGGGCTTTAGCGCTTCTTTTGCTGGAATAATTGGAGTCATTAGTTTTTGTATCATGCTTTTTTATCCAAAAATTAGAAACCGTTACGTGCAACTTATTCCAGCGCCCATGTGGATATTGTTAATCAGCATTGGAAGCACATATTACTACCAATTTACAGAACAAGATTATCCCATCAAAGAAGCTTTGATGATCAATGTGCCTGAATCGATATTCGCGCAGCTTCCCTTTCCTGATTTTTCATTGATTACAGACGGTGCTTTCTGGTCCTTTGTCATTAGCCTTACACTTATAGCGAGTATAGAATCACTGCTTAGCATTAAGGCGGTAGACAAACTAGATCCTCAGTCTAGAAGGTCTAATGTGAACAAAGACCTCAAGGCCCTTGGTCTTGGCACCATTTTAAGTGCGCTAATAGGAGGGCTTAACGTGGTTACGGTAATCGCGCGCAGCTCAGTCAATGTCAACAACAATGCGAGTAATCGTTCGGCCAACTTTTTTCATGCCTTTTTTCTTTTGCTCTTTATACTGCTGTTTCAACAACAACTCGAACGGGTATCGCTAACTGCGCTCGCAGCCATATTAGTGTACACGGGTTATAAACTCGCAACGCCTTCTAAATTTTTTAAAATCGCTGAAATAGGCAAAGAACAGCTGTTGATTTTTGTGGTAACCGTTTTAGTAACCGTAGTAAGCAATCTCATCAATGGTATTCTGATGGGAATTCTCACCACAATTGTCATTCATCTATTCTTAAATAAAAGTGTTGGCGTGTTTTTAAGAAATGTACTAAAACCAAATGTTTTAGGTTTTAAGGAAGAAGGCCAATACGTTGTTAGTGTGAAGCACTTTTGTTCATTTCTAAACTTCTATCAGCTCAAAAACAAAATTGATCGCATTCCAGAAAACAGCAATGTCATTATCGACCTTAGCATGTGTCAATTTATTGACAACACCGCAATGGAAGGGATAGAGGGCTACATAGAAGTCTTTTCAAAAAAAGGTGGAGAAATAGAGGTTGTTGGCCTCGACAAACACGGAACAAAATCAGAACACCCGTTAGCCGTTCGAAAGCTTATTCCTTTTTCTTCAATTGGCCCGATTGAAAACTATTTGACGCGAAGACAAACTCAGCTGCAAGCAACTGCTACCGAACACAACTGGGACTACAAACCCAACAAAAACAATGAACTCAAGGCTCTTAAAAGTTTTGTTTACTTTAAAACAAAAAACCTCAACTACAAATACAATCAACTCTTTCACAAAGACAACGACATCAACATTTTCGACCTCGAATACAGCGAAGGAGAGTTCATCGCCAAAGAGACCATAAAAGCCACAATGTTCCACGTGAAACTTCCTTTTTCGGCTCCTGTATTCACTATAGACAAAGAAGGGCTTCTCGAAAAACTATACCACCTCGCCGGCTTTAAAGACATTCAAATTGCCAACCACCCGACTTTTAACAAGCGTTTTTTCTTGAGCGGCAAAAACGAAAAGGCAACAAAAAACTTTCTCTCAGATGAAATTGTGCTTTTTCTAGAGAGCCAGCCTTATTATCATATAGAATCCAACGGCAAAGCGCTCCTCATATTTAAAAAAGAGCGACTGCTTGGTGTTTCTGAAATTAAGGCGATGTCTTATTTTGGAGAACAACTCTTAAAACTCATTGAGGACAAACAATGAAGCTACATGTCATAGAAGCGGGCTTCTTCAAGCTTGACGGCGGAGCCATGTTTGGAGTGGTCCCTAAAAACCTTTGGCAAAAAACCAACCAGGCAGACCAAAACAACCAAATTGAATTAGCCACCAGGTGTTTGCTCGTTGAAAGCGAAAACAGACTTGTTTTAATCGACACAGGGCTTGGCAACAAACAGTCTGAAAAGTTTTTTTCATATTACAACCGCTGGGGAGACCACTCCTTGGAAGGCTCTTTAAAAGAAAAAGGGTTTCACAAAGACGACATTACCGATGTGTTTCTTACACACCTTCACTTTGATCATTGCGGAGGAGCTGTAGAGCGCAACCCTCATAAGCCAGAGCTTTTACAGCCTACTTTTAAAAACGCTATCTACCACTCACATAGCGAACACTGGGAATGGGCCAGCAAGCCCAATGCCAGAGAAAAGGCTTCTTTTTTAAAAGAAAACTTCGAGCCCATTGCACAAAACGGACAGCTAAATTTTGTCGACCAAACCAACAGCGAACCCCTTCCTTTCGACTACCTCTTGTTTGACGGACACACGGAGAAACAACTCATTCCCAAAATTCAATATAAGGACAAAACCATCATATATACTGCCGACCTGATTCCTACACTAGCGCACATACCGCTTCCTTATGTTGCCGGCTATGACGTCAGGCCTCTACAAACCCTTAAAGAAAAAGCGGCTTTTTTAGCGGAAGCTGAAGAAAATGGTTTTTATTTGTTTTTCGAACACGATGCGCACCATCAAATGTGTTCTCTACAACAGACCGAAAAAGGCGTAAGACACGATGCTGTTTTCTCACTAAACACAATTTAAACAACATGAGACATCTTTTTAAATATAACCCCCTGTCTATACTGCTCTTATTAACAATTGCTTCTTGTGGTTCTTCCAAGCCCAACAGAAAAGCGCTGGACTTTACGCTTTCATCCTTCGCAAAAAAGACCGCTGAACTCAGCGAAACAGAACAAAAAACATGGCACCTCTATGACCTTCAGCAAGACAGTATTCCTGGTATAAGCTTGTTTAAAGCAGAACAAATATTCCCTGCAAGACAACCAAAGCCAGTAATCGTTGCTGTATTAGACTCTGGAATTGACCTTGAACACCCCGAGCTGTCTAACCAACTTTGGACCAATAACGACGAGATAGCAAACAACGACATCGACGACGACCAAAACAGCTACATTGACGACGTAAAGGGTTATAACTTTTTAGGGGAGGCTTATAACGAGCAGCTTGAATATCCCCGAATGATCGTCAAGGGTATTGGCGACGAAGCAATGTTGGCCAAGGCCAAAAAACAACATGAAACAGAGCTCTCGAAAGCCAAAGACAACCTGTTTCAGTATAGACGAATAAAAAGCCTTGTCTCTCAAGCCCATGAAAGCATGGCCGAAGCGCTTTCTAAAGAAGACTACACCAAAGAAGAGCTCGAGGCGCATACACCTTCAAGCGCAATGAATGCTCAAAACAAGGCTATTTTACTGCAAATGTTTGAATATGCGGAAAATATACCTGCTGTACTCAAGGATGTTAGTGAAGGAATCAAATTTTATGACGAGCGAGCCAACATATCACTGAATCTCTCACATGAAGGCAGAACTGTAGTTGGCGACAACCCATACGACATAACAGATCTTGGCTATGGCGACGGCAATCTTATGCCTAGAGACGATGACGAATCGCACGGAACACATGTTAGCGGATTGATTTTAGCATCGAATAATAATGGAACCGCATTTAGAGGTGTTGCTCCCTATGCCAAGTTAATGGCGGTCAGAGTAGTGCCCAACGGTGATGAATATGACAAAGATGTAGCCCTTGGCATTCGCTATGCTGTTGACAACGGAGCTTCAATTATCAATTGTAGTTTTGGCAAGACCTTTTCTCCTAACGCTGAGTGGGTGAGAGATGCTATTGAGTATGCGGCAAAGAAGAATGTTCTTATCGTACATGCTGCGGGAAATGATTCTAGAAATCTCGACTTAGAAAAGTACAGCAACTATCCCAATGATCAGTTGACACTCGAAGAAGAAATAGCCGACAATTTTATAAGCATTGGAGCAATCGGACGTTCTGCCGACCAAGACCTAGTGGCTTCTTTTTCAAACTACGGCAAAATTCACGTTGATTTATTTGCGCCTGGTGACGAGGTCTACTCCTCTATGCCTAACAACACTTACGAATATCAAGGAGGAACCTCAATGGCGGCCCCTATTGTTTCGGGGGTTGCGGCCATGCTCAAAGCCTATTATCCGCAGCTTAACGCGAAACAATTAAAACGCATATTAATGCAGTCTGTAACACCGCTTGATTTAGAAGTCAGCGTGCCGGGAGAAGAACAAACCGCCCCCTTCTCAAGTCTTTCTAGAACAGGGGGAATTATAAACGCCTATAACGCATTACGTCTAACACAAAATATACTTAGATAAACCATGAAAACACGTATACTACTTCTTAGCTTATTAATCTCTAGTGTTTGTGTTGCTCAAAAACCTAAAGGTTACTGGCAGCAAGAAATAAAATATCAGATTGAGGTGGATATGAACGTAGAAAACTACAATTATATCGGATACCAAAACGTAAGCTATACCAACAACTCTTTAGACACCCTAAAGACGGTATATATGCACCTTTATTACAATGCCTTTCAGCCAGGAAGCGACATGGATACCAGGCTTCAAAACATTGCCGACCCAGACCGTCGGATGATTACTCCTGACGGGCAAAGCAGAATAGCAAGTCTAAGCACAGAAGAAATCGGTTTCTTGCATGTGTATGATATGACTCAGGACGGAAAGAAAGTAATCCTAAACGAAGAAGAAACCATTCTTGAAGTAACACTCAACGAACCCTTGTTGCCCAACGCAACGACCAGCCTGGATTTTCGTTTTGAAGGACAGGTTCCTCTACAAATCAGACGTTCGGGTCGAAATAGTGCTGAAGACATCGCCCTTTCGATGAGTCAATGGTATCCCAAAATGGTTGAGTTTGATTTTGAAGGATGGCACACTACACCATACATTGCTCGTGAATTTCACGGAGTATGGGGTGATTTTGATGTCAAAATTTCTATAGACAAAGATTACACTGTCGGTGGAACAGGGTATTTACAAAACCCTGAAGAAATTGGACATGGGTACAGTCAATCAGAAGTAAAGCGCTCTAAAAAAACAAAAAAATTAAACTGGCATTTCGTCGCTGATAATGTACACGATTTTATGTGGGCGGCAGATCCTAATTATGTGCACGACATATTAACCACTGAAGCCGGTGTAGACTTACACTTTTTCTACAAAGACAAAGAAGAAATCAAAGAGAACTGGACCAATCTTCAGGCCAAAACTGCAGAGGCCATGGATTTTTTCTCTAAAAACATTGGTCCTTATCCTTACAAACAATACAGCGTTATTCACGGTGGTGATGGCGGAATGGAATACGCAATGAGCACGCTTGTAACAGGAGAACGCAGTTTCGGAAGCCTGGTGGGGGTTATGGTTCACGAGCTGGCCCACTCTTGGTTTCAACACATTTTAGCAACCAATGAATCGAAACACGCTTGGATGGATGAAGGGTTTACTTCTTTTATCAGCAGTCTGTGTATGAATCAGATCATGGACCAAAACAGAGACAACCCTTTCCAAAGAAGTTATGATTCGTATATACGCCTTGCGCAATCCGGTAACGAACAGCCCTTAACAACACATTCAGACCGTTACAACTTCAATTATGCCTATAGTGTTGGAGCTTACAGTAAAGGCGCGGTCTTTTTGGCACAGCTTGGTTATGTCATAGGTCAAGATAACCTTATGAAAACCATTCGTCGTTACTATGAAGATTTTAAATTTTCTCACCCAACGCCAAACGACATTAAAAGAACTGCTGAACGCGTCTCTGGATTCCATTTAGATTGGTATTTAACAGATTTTGCTCAAACGACTAACACTATTGATTATGGTGTTCAGAGCGTAGAAGGTGTCAATCTCAAATCGAGTCAAATCACTCTTGAGCGTAAAGGTTTAATGCCTATGCCTATAGATCTTGTTGTAGTTTTAAAAGATGGGTCAATGCGTTCTTATTACATTCCTTTACAAGAAGCACGAGCAGAAAAAAGCAATCCATATCCGTCTATGAATAGAGTTGTTTTAGACGATTGGTCTTGGGCACATCCCTCATATAAACTTAACATCCCTGTTAAGGCTTCCGACATTCAAACCGTTGTGATAGACCCTTCAATGCTTATGGCAGACGTCGATCGTTCAAACAATGAATACAATGCCACAGACGCTCCTTAAGGCGAATATATTATCGAGTAAAACTGAAATAGATACACTATTTGCTAAAGGCAGACGAAAACAAGTTCCGCCTTTGGCAGTGGTGTATTATGAAATTCCAACAAGTTATCCTTCGCACAAGGTGCTTTTTGTTGCGCCTAAAAAAATCTTTCCTAAAGCAGTGGATCGAAACAAAATAAAAAGACGGCTTAAAGAACTCTATAGAGTCAACCAAGAGCTTTTTCAACAACAAAACAATACGATTCATATTGCACTTGTCGCCTTAAAAGGCTTTTCTACTGTTCCTGGAGAGGATTTAACAAAAAAGTATAAACGTTTATTGACTGATATTTATCAAAAGAAATAACGCATCTGAATGTGCTTAATGCCGTCTTCGAGGTAAATGTCGCCTTCTGACTTAAAGCCTAATTCTGAATAGAACTTTAACAGATAAAGTTGTGCTGAAATAATGATGTCTTGACTGCCGTATACAGATTCACAAGAATCAATACTTTCTTTCATGATCAATTTGCCCAAATCGTTTTTTCTATTCTCTCTTTTTACCACTACGCGACCGATATGACTCGCCTTTGACGACTCATAAATACGTGTATATGCAGCGATACTATTATCCAAAAGCAGAACAACATGTAAAGATTCAAAATCCTTATCGTCCATGTCTTGGTAAACGCAATCTTGCTCTACCACAAAAACCTCTGTTCTTAATTGTAAAATTTGATAGAGTTCAATATTTGAAAGCTCCTGAAATCGAGCGACTTTGATTTCTATTGGCATGCAATTTTATTTACCCTGTTCAAATGTCTTCCTCCTTCGAACTCAGTGTTTAAAAAAACATCCACCATTTCAATAGCTTGATGTGTCGATGTAAATCGGGCGGGAATGCATATAATATTGGCGTCGTTATGTGTTCTTGCTAAATGGGCAATTTCCTTAGTCCAACATAAAGCGCCTCGAATGGCCTCGTGTTTATTTACAGTCATACTAACACCGTTTCCACTTCCACAAACCACAATCCCAAAATCAACTTTTTCATCACTCACAGCACGAGCCACCGGATGTACGAAATCAGGATAGTCTACGCTTTGACTATCATCCGTTCCAAAATTTAAAACTTCCATACCCTTTTCTATCAAATGAGCAGTAATTTGCTGCTTATAGGTTGTGCCTGCGTGATCATTGCCAATAGCTATTTTCATATGTTTAAATAATTGTTGATTAAACGTTAATTATTCACAAGAACTTTCAATAAGATTAATTGTAAAAGTGAAATTTTATTTCATATTCACTTTTTTTTCGTTTTAAAAATTAATTAGATCAATACTTATACATTAAGAATCGACGTCAAGAATATGCTTATTAACACTAACTTTGAATTTACTTATTAAGAAATTAGTGTTTATTTCTCAAAACAATCCTGTTCACAAATAAATTAAAACCTTGATTGATAAGTCTCTATAAAATTACATCCTGTTTATAAATTTATATAAGTGATATAATCAAGTAAACAGTTGTAATCTTATTGTACAAATTAACAAACTATAATAATCATAATATAGATTCATTAAAAATTTAATAGGTATTTATTAAGTGTTGAAAAAGAAAAAAAGTTCAAATTTTAAATACGTTCAATCGATACTTAAGATTTTTGATAAGTATCCGGAGAAGTCCTTTAACGCAAATCAGATTGCAGTTATACTAGGGGTAGGTGATAAGTATAAGAAGAAGGTTCTTGCGAATACCCTGGATGAATTAGCTGCAAAAAAGAAGTTGGTGAAAGTAGACAAGGCTTATCAAGTGTTAAAAAAGAATAGAATTCTTTACAGTGGAAGAGTTGAACTAACCTCTAGTGGTAACGCCTATATAATTTGTGAGGATCTCGAAGATGTTTTTGTACACAGAACAAAATTGAACACCGCTTTAAATAGAGACGAAGTTTCTTTTTATTTAGTCAAACGCAATAAAGGAAATAAAACAGAGGCGCATATTGAAAAAGTACTAAAGCGCAACAGAACAGAGTTTATAGGGGCTGTTATGATCCAGAACAACACTGTGTTTGTAAGACCTTTAGACGATAAGGTTTTTACGGATTTCTTTATTCCCAGCGAAGAAACTAAAGGGGCTTTAAAAAACGGAGAAATTGTCGCTATAGAAATGACTAAGTGGCAAAATCCTGAAATGTCTCCTTATGCAAGGATTACTAAAAAATTAGGAAAAGAAGTAAATCAGGATGTTCAAATGCATGCTATACTTTCAGAATTTGGTCTGCCTTATGAGTTTCCTTACGAAGTACAAAAAGCTGCAGAGCAAATAGATATCAGTATTTCAGAAGATGAAATCAAGAATAACCGAAAGGACTTTAGAGATATTCTGACTTTTACAATAGACCCTAAAGATGCTAAGGATTTTGATGATGCACTTTCATTTGAAAAAACTGAGGAAAACACCTTTAAAATAGGAGTGCATATTGCAGATGTGACACACTATTTAGAAAAAGGAACGCTCTTAGATCAGGAGGCTTTTGAAAGAGGAACATCTGTTTATTTGGTGGATCGAGTGGTTCCAATGCTACCAGAAGTATTGTCTAATCAAGCCTGTTCCTTAAGACCTCACGAAGACAAATATACCTTTAGTGCAGTTTTTGAAATAGATGAGTCTGCAAATATTTTATCACAGTGGTTCGGTAAAACAGCCATTTGCTCAGACGAGCGCTTTGCTTATGAAGAAGCTGAGTATGTGATAGAGCACAATACAACATCAATACCTGAAGAGATTTCTATTCGGTCTGGCGCATATGATATTGATGAAAAGGTAAAAAAAGCGATTAATACGCTAAACAGGTTAGCCAAAATTCTGAGATCAAGAAGAATGGATCTTGGCGCCATTTCTTTTGAGAAAACAGAGGTTCGTTTCGAATTAGACGAAAACGGAGATCCACAAGAAGTTTATTTTAAAGAAAGTAAACAAGCCAATAAGTTAATAGAAGAGTTTATGCTCTTGGCCAACAAACGCGTTGCTTCTTTTATAGGAAAGCAGAAGAAGGATTTTGTGTATAGAATTCACGATGAGCCTGATTTGGAAAAACTGATGGCCTTAAACAGTTTGATAAAAAGGTTTGGACATGAATTAAACCTCAAAGACAGAAAAACTACTACGGCTTCAATAAACCAACTCCTTAGCGATGTTCAAGGAAGTGGTGAGCAAAACATGGTAGACACTCTGGCGATTAGATCGATGAGTAAGGCGGTATACTCTACTGAAAACATTGGTCATTACGGATTGGCTTTTGATTATTATACTCACTTTACTTCACCTATTCGACGTTATCCTGATGTTTTGGTACACCGTTTGCTGTATGCTTATTTAAAAGAACAAAAAATTAAAGAGTTATCAAGTCATGAGTCGTATTGTAAACACTGCTCTTCAAGAGAGGTGTTGGCAACAAATGCTGAGCGCGAAAGCATTAAATATATGCAGGTAAAATACATGCAAACCCATGTAAATCGTATTTTTCAAGGAATTATATCTGGTGTCACAGACTGGGGTGTTTATGTTGAACTTGTGGATAATAAATGCGAAGGACTGGTTCGGACTAAAAGTATTTTAGACGATATTTATTACTTTGATTCAGAACAATACGCCTTGGTCGGTCACCACACAGGCAACACCTATCAAATAGGACAGGAGGTAGAGGTTCGTGTAGTAGAGGCCGATTTATTAAAAAGACAATTGACATTTGAATTGATAAACAACCCTAATCTCAACTAGTATGAAAAAAGTCATCCTAATTATTACTGTCTTATTTTTTCAAATCGCACATACCTTTGGCCAAGAATCTCAAATGCTCAGTGAATTTGAGCGTATAAAAGTTTTTTCTGGCCTAACGGTAGAATTAATTCCATCTGACCAAAACAAAGTCGAGATTGAAGGTAATATGAGTAAAGAAGTTATGGTTTCTCAAAAAAAAGGAGCTCTTCGCCTTCGTCTTCAAGTCAAAAACTATTTCAAAAGGAACAATCTTAACATCAAGGTTTATTATACCAACACCTTGTTGTCGGTAGAAGCAAATGAAAACTCTCAAATTACCTTTGGACAAAAATTACGGCAAGATGAAATTCTCTTAAAAGCACAAGAAGGCTCAACTATTTTTTGTGAAGGAACTTTTACACAACTTACCGTGAGGTCTTCAGCAGGATCTGACATTACCGTAGGAGGCGAAACCGTCAATCAAGAAGTTGTGGTCAACACAGGAGGTTATGTCAATGCAAAAGAGATGGGATCAAAGTATACCCTTATCAATGTTAATGCTGGTGGAAAATCAATAATTAATGCCTCAGAAGAAGTAGATATAAAGGTAAGAGCTGGTGGCCGCGTTTCGATTTACGGAAACCCTAAGAAAATGAAACAGAACACCTTTATTGGGGGAATAATAGAAATCTTTTAAAAAAAAGAGGCATCGAGCGGATTCGAACCGCTGTACAAGCTTTTGCAGAGCTCTGCCTAGCCACTCGGCCACGATGCCAAAGAGTTGCAAAGTTAATTTATTTTTTGGGATTTAAGAGCGACTTTTTTCGTAAGTAACAGAGACGCTTTCAACATCTCCTTGTATGGGAGGATTGATTTTTGCAATACAAACAGAGGCAAAACTCAGCTCCTGAAATTCAGCGAAATAAGCCTCGACAATTCGTTTAGCTACCACCTCTAAAAGTTTTGCTCTTTGCTTCATTTGCACTTCTACAATTTCGCGAAGTCTTACATAATCCACAGTGTCTTCGAGATCATCACTGAACGAAGCCTTTTCTAGGTCTGTGTGTACACAAACATCAATCCTGTAGTCGCTTCCAACAACAGCCTCTTCGGCCATACAGCCGTGGTAGGCGTACAAACGAATATTGTTAACTCGTATTATTCCCATACCGCAAAGGTACTTCTAATACGTACATTGACAAGCAGAAGGCTTTTGTTTGATGTCTAAGCCTAGGGTAATTTGGTGTGAACCCGAGTTGTAATTAAAAACAGTATTGGTGTTAATTTGATAGCTGTAGGCTAAAAACAAGTTTCCTTTCTTCATTCCGAACATTGGGGCTACAAACAGAGGGTTTCCAAACTGTTCATTTAAGACCCTTGAGCTAACTCCAACATAAGAGTAGCTTTTGGTTTTTCTCCAACGAATTTTAAGGTGCAGGTCTGTAACTGATCGTTGATCTGATGGAAAGTATTGAAAGAAAACAGAAGGCTCAATAACAAAGCTCTGGTTTCTTTTTCTGAAACTGTATCCTGTAAAAACACCGTAGTTCGTAAGTTGATTAGGCGCTTTAATTTGTTGTTCGTCGTCAACGCTCATTTCACGAGGCAATAGGTTGGCCACAGCCAAAGACATATAGAAATCACCTCTTCTAAAAAGAGCAGATACTTCAAAATTATGACTGCTTTCATCCCCTCTATAGGTATCTAAAAACATCCCGCCGATTTCGCTAGTGTCTACACTAAATCCATCATATTGATAAGATAGGCCAAAAGAAAGGTATTGTTCAAAGAAAGGGTCAAGTGTTAAATGGTGCGCAAAGCCGAATCGAGCTCCGTGCTGTGAAGTATATCCGTTTTGGTCGTTGTAAATTACTACCCCTACTCCTGATCGATCGCCTACCCTAAAGTCAGTAGTTAAAGTTTGTGTGGCTGGAGCGTTTTCTACTCCTACCCACTGACTGGCTCCGTTGAGACGGATCTTCATATAAGTACCGATTCCAGCATAGGCCGAAGAAATTAGTAAGGGATTATCTGCATTGTACTGCGTGTATAGCGGCAGATAATTGTCTTGTGCACTGCCCGAAAAATGGACAAAGGCGAGTAGCACAAGTAGTTTTAAACGGTTTAAGGTCGATTTCATGGTGATAGTTTTATAGTATTACAACGGAAAAAACGAGCGTTTAGTCTATGAAATCATCGATAAAGTGTAAAATGCCCCATTTTTTCTAGTGGATTGGATGCGCTGTTCAAACGAACTACATACCAGTAATCACCATTTGGAAGAGGAGCACCTTTATAAGTTCCGTCCCAAACCTGATTTGCCTTCATGCTGATCAGGAGTCTTCCGTACCTATCAAACACACGAACATCAATGTCACCATAAGCGAAAGAGTTGGTCACCTTCCAAGTGTCTTCTATGCCGTCATTGTTAGGCGTAAAGTAATTTGGAATCTCAATGTCATAGAAAGTGAGCTCTGCAGACACTGTTTGCACACATCCTTTAGCGTCGATTACTGTAAAGCTCTCGATACCAGATGATGTAATTGGGTAATCAAAACTTCCATCTTCTGAAGTAATAGGATTGTCGTAGTCTTCGTTAACGAAGATTTCAAACGGACCTTCTCCTCCAGTTACTACTGTTGTTGCTTGATTCGGCGTTGTAAGGTCTATAGATAAAGCCAAGGGCTCAAAATACTCGATTTCAAAAGCGACGATCTCAGCACATCCATTAGGGTGAATAACAGAAACAAAGTGCTCTCCAGGGCTTAGGTTTTCGAAGTAATTGTCTTCTCTTGCTTCAGAAGGGTCGCTGCTGTCTAAGGCAAAGACAAGGTTTTGATCAGCACCCTCAACGATAATGTCAATTGCATTGAAGACATCATTGTCGCCACAAAGGTAGATAGGAGCAACTGTTGCGCTTAATGTAACTCCAGGAGTGATTTCAAAACTACCGTTCAAGTTACATCCCGTAGAGTCAATAACTTCAACATCGTATACTCCAGGCGCAAGATTGTTAAATTCAAACGGCGCGGCAACAAGCTCGTTGTTTACAAAAACCTCGAACACACCGCTTCCTCCAGTTACGCTAAAGCTTGCGCTACCGTCATTACTGCCTAAACAGCTTTCTCCAGTGAGGTCGTCAAAGTTTAGGCTTAATTCTTCAGGAGCTCCAACCTCGAAAGAAACTTGCTCAATACAGCCTTGCTCATCCGTAACGGTTACGGTGAAAGTTCCTGCAGGAACGTTTTCAAAAACACCAGTTGTATTTGATTGATTCGCCTCTACAATGGTATAGGTTAAAGTTCCTGAGCCTCCAGAGGCAGCTACTTCTAGTGTTCCGTCATCCATATATGAACAAGAGGCTGTAGACACTTCTATGTTTTCTATAGAAAGAGGGATAGTAGGCGCATCGATAACCACAGCGTTTGTCGTTGCAGAACAGAATGGGAAATCCAATTCATTAAAGACCGCGTAATATTCTCCAGTTTCTACACCCGTTATGGTATTATTCTCAATTTGAGCGGCAGTAAAGCTTCTCCAAAGAGATCCGTTTTTAAATATATCTACTGTATAGTCGCCTTCGTAATTTGAGGCCGTAAGCGCTAGTGAAGTAGTAAATGCACTATCACACAGATAGTCTTCTGCAGCACTGAGGTTAATGTTTGGCGATGTAGGCTCTAATACAGTAACAGAAGAGCTTTCAGTCTCACACCCACTGATATCGTCTGTAATTAAGACTTTGTAAGCTCCAAAGTCTGCAACCTCAAACACATGACTTCCATCAGGAATCGCTGTTCTTTCTTCGACCACAGCGCCGTTGGTGTCTAGCAATTGTACAGTATAAGTGCCTGTTTGTAAAATGTTTAGGCTGATTTGAGCAACGTCAGTACAGCTCAATTGCTGGCTCACGCTTATGCTGTATTCAACAGGGTCTGGCTGCTCGATCTGAATCGTATCAGATGAACCACATCCGTTAGCGTCAGTAGTGATGATGGTATATTCCCCAGGAGCGCTTAAGTTGTTAAAGATTCCGTTTTGGTCGTTTTGGCTTAAAAGCTGGCCGTCGAACCATAACTCGTATTGGTAAGGACCAACACCTCCGACAGAAGAAACTTCGATATCAGCTCCGCTCTCACAGCTAAACACACCTACGTCAACAGTGCTTGTAATTTGAGAGTCTGGCTGCGTAATTTCAATAACTTCAGACACGACACAGCTTTCACCTTCTTTGGTTTTTGTGATTTCTAAAGTGTATTGACCAGCACTTAAGTCTGTGAAAGTAAGACTCTCACTAACCACACCATTAAGGCTTGTACTAAGCTCATATCCGTCGGCCTCAATAATGTCAAGCGTAATGACTCCATTGCTTTCTCCAAAACATCCTACAGCTTGAACGTCAACAGTATAATCAAACAGCTCTTGATCTTCAACTACAATCTCAGGTAAGACGATGATACAACCTTTAGCATCTTTAACTGCGTAAGTGTAGGTATTGTTGGTATTTC
>Ga0213867_1000187_pt1 | contig 28903 bp, 32 predicted proteins | sample PICome_12_FD_160120 | JGI IMG/M metagenome (GOLD analysis project Ga0213867, IMG submission 160120) | Coastal seawater microbial communities near Pivers Island, North Carolina, United States - PICO540 | ecosystem: Environmental > Aquatic > Marine > Coastal | place: USA: North Carolina... | reverse complement strand
CAAGATACAAGTGGCACTCAAGTCAGTGACGGAGCAGGCGGTGGAGCTGAACCAAATTCGGCGGCTGGCATTGCTAACAATGTAGTGTTATTAAATAACATTATTGAAAATGGTATAGATGTTGGCGCAGACATAGTGTACGGAAGTAGATATTTTTTAACAGTTGATAATAATACAAGCGGATTTATTGATCAGACGAACCCAGATAACGTTGATGCATTACCAGGTAAAGTTATTAAAGGTAAACGGTCAGGTGCTGTTGGTAGAATTATTACATTTAGCCAAACAACAAATGAAACAACATTCTTTATGCAACTACTTGAACCTAAAGAGTTTGATGCCACACAGGACAATGCAACACAAGCACCAGGTGAAGAACTTGAAATGGGTAATTTTGTTAAAGCCAAACAAGTTACAATTAGAGTTGAAACAGGAATTTATGAAGAAGATTATCCAATTAGACTTCCAAATAACGTATCATTAAAAGGCGATGAATTTAGACGAGTAATTATACGTCCTAAACAGCGTGTATCACAAAGTAAATGGGCACAGACTTATTTCTATAGAGATAGAGAATTTGATGGTAATACTATCATTACAACAGGTACACCATTTACAAACCAATCAGGTGAAGTAACTGGATTCTTTGGATTTAACTATCTTACGGATAACACCAGAGGTATTCAAGTTGGCTCTAATGTAAGTAATCTTGGAAAATATAATAAGACAGCATCAATAATTAAAAGCAACAAAGAATTTATTATTGATGAAGTAATTGCATTTATCAACACAAACTTTGTAAACACAGGTTTCTCATATGATGAATCAAAATGTAGAAGAGATAGTGCAATTATTTTAGAAGGCGCAGGTTTTGATATTGCATTTGGTACAAACTACAACGCTGTCACAAATGGTTTAGCATATCAAAGAGCAAATAGTGCATATGTTCTAAGTGATCAGTTCAATGCAACTGTACAAGCAATAACATTTTTAAGAGATGGTGCTCAGACACTAGCAACAAACGGTGGCGGAGATACAACTACAAACACAAGACTACTTGCATACTTCAACGAAATTATTGACATTATTACAAACGGTACGGTCAGTACAGATACAGCAGCTGATGCATTAGTATTTCCTGCGCCGGGTGCATTACCAACTACAGATGCAGATGATGCAGCATCAAGATTACAAGCAAACAGAGATTTTCTTGCAGCAGAAATAGTTGCATTTGTAAATGATAATTCGCCACCAGCAGGATACAATCAGGCAAAATGTTTACGTGATGCAAAATATCTTGTAGACGGACTTACATATGATATTTTATATGGCGGTAACTATGCATCAAGAATTGTTGCAGAAAGTTATTTTGAAGGGGCAACAGCACAACTTCCAGTTGCTCAACAAGCAAAAACTGTCGCGGCTTATCAACACATTAGTGGTGTAATTGATGATGTGATTCAAGGTGTATCTGTAACGCCAACAACAGGTAATACAGAAACCCAAAGCACAACAGGTAATGATGCCACAGCAACAGAAGCAACACAGATAGATACATTAATAACTATTGTTACTGATGTTATTACAGCAAATGGCATTGGCGGATTACCAGCAGAAGTTATGCCTGTAGTAACAAACGAAAGTGCAACTGAGCAAGCAGCGAAAGCGGCAATTGATGCAGGAGCATCTGCACTTATAGATGATGTAATTGATTTTATTGATAGCAACTTCTTGAACTTTGTTTACAACGAAGCAAAGTGTAGAAGAGACACCGGTTACATTGTTGATGGTGTAATTAAAGATTTACAAAGAGGCGGTAGAGAGTTTGCTTTAGAAAATCAAGGTCAATATTATAATGCATATGTTGGTAATGGTTTTGCTGGACAAGAAAACGAAACAGCAGCCGCAATTGGTCATATTAGTACATTAGCTGCACAACTTGTACAAGGCATTGCTCCAACTAAGAGCGCAGGCACAAACTTTGATCCTGACATTAGTCAAGGTCCTTCTTTTACAACTTGGACTACAGATACCATTTACGCTCAAGGAGACTTTGTTGTCCGTGGCACAGGTGGTGGTTCAAGATATTATAGATCTTTAACAGCTCATACCAGTTCATCAGCAGATGAAGTTACAGAAGCAGGAACTGGTAATATTATTCTTACCGAAGACAAATGGATCGAAGTTACATATGATGTAACCTTGATAGGACAATTAATTGACATTGTTCAACTTCCTTTAGAATCTCCATCAACTTACAATCCACCAAAACGTAACGATGAAATGGATGTGTTCTTGATGGATGACGCAACTATTGTACGTAATGTAACAGTACAAGGTCACGGAGGCTTTATGTGTGTGCTTGATCCGGACGGACAAGTATTAACTAAATCACCTTATATTCAAACAGCTTCAAGTTTCTCTTTAAGTGCAAACAAGAAGGCATTTAGAGGCGGAATGTATGTTGACGCTTATTGTGGTAACATACCAATGCGTATACTTGCAAACAGCGGAAACAGTACGGATGTAGGCGTTAGTGGCGGTAATGTTACATTGGATTCATTTAGTATTGCAGTTGAAAGTTTAGATGTAGGCGGTGAGCCGCAAGGTTTAAAACTACGTCTACCACAACTTCCTGCACCATTCTACTTTGAAGGTATACGTTATCAGGTAAATGCAATTTCAAACTATGATAGTGGATTAGGTAGAGCTGTGCTTTACTTAGATCCAAACAGTAACAGTGGAAATGGTTACGTAAAAACAGGAACTGATGTTCCTGGTGATCCAGGTCATGCTGTAGATGATGTTGTACAAGATATATTCTTACAAACAGCAGGTAACAGATCGATTCTTGGTAACGACTTTACACAAATAAACGACCTAGGTTATGGACTTGTTACTAACAACGGTGCGTTCTCAGAAATGGTTAGTATGTTTACATACTACACACATGCGGCATATTATGCAGCAAACGGTTCAGAGATTAGATCACTTAACGGTTCAAACGGTTATGGTAACTTTGGTTTAGTTGCTGAAGGTGCTGATCCAAACGAGATTCCAGATCAAGTTGTAACATCACGTGATACAGGGCAAACAGTAAAAGCATTTACATATTCAACAGGTGGATTTACAAATGCACTAGCTGATACAAGTTTTACTGTATATGATTTTAAAGAGAGACCTTTAAAAAATAGTTTTGTAACTATTGATCATCCTACAGCAGGACCATTAAATTATAAAATTACAAATATTCAAAACCTATCAACTCCAAACAACGATGGAGTTACTGGAGCAGAAGGTTCACCAGTAGCAACAGGAATTAATGCATTAGATACCACAATAGGTGGTGGTAATGGATTTACAGGAACATTGCCTGCTGTAAGTGGAATATTTTTAGATAAGCCACAGAAGTCAGCAACAGGTTCAGGTACTGGCGCAAGATTTAATATTACTATTGCAGGCGGTAATGCTACTATTACACTTGCTAATAGTGGTTCTAATTTTTCAATCAACGATGACATAGTAATTGATGGAGCCGATATAGGTGGAGTTTCAGTAACAAATGATATAACTGTAAAAGTTTTATTGGTATACGAAACAACACAAGGAACATTTAGTAATGATATTTACAGACTAACTATCCAAGAAGGTTCAAGTAATAACGACTTCTTTCCAGACTTACAAGAAGCACTGGCTCATAACAGTTTTGTGGAATATAGACACGGTGAAACATTGATCTTTAATGGTGTTGCCAGCCAAAATATTACAGAGCGTCCAAGCACAGCTATTAACTTTGATGAAAGTGATCTAACAACTTATCGTAGTACTGGATTTACTACCAAGGACGATCAAAATTTAGACTTACTTTCAACAGAAATTAAAGCTGTATTTGATACTGATTTTAAATATGTAGAATTAGAATTAGATCCGGCAAACAACACAACAAATGCAAACTTAGTTGGCGGTAGTGGAACAATGGGTGCGGCAACAACAGATAATTATATGTCTGTTAAACCTTTATCAAATCCATTAGACGTTACAAGAATAGTACAGGATGCTACTGATCCATTAAACCAAACTATTTTATCTCCAGGTGATGTAGGTTATACTGGTGGTATGATATTTCCATATGGTTCGAGAAAATTACAAATTATAGAATACGGTGCGGTCTTTACCGGAAGTATTAATACACTACTCATAGATGGTCCTACTGGTGAAATAACTATTAACACCAGTACAGCACATAATCTAACTAACGGTGACAAGGTTTTATTTACAGGACTTCAAGGAACTACGCAACTTAACGGTGTAGAAAAATGGGTAGGTGATGTAACATCTAATGAATTTGTATTATATGATGATGCTGGCCAAACTACTGCAACAAATGGTGGATCGTTTGATCCTCATGTTCCTGGAACAGGTACATACACTAAAACTGATAGTAGCTACTACATTAAAGTACAAGCAATTACAGCAGATGATGTAACAGGTGATACAACCAACGACATTGGTACTATTACAACTGACAGAAGTGTATTTGCAGGAATAATAAAAGGAACAACAGCAGAAATTACTGTAGCTATTTCATTACTAAGAGCTACAGGCCATGACTTTACTGAAATAGGTACAGGCGGATTTAACACAAGTAACTATCCTAATGTTTTATTAGGTGAACCAATTGGTGGAGCATCTGCAAAAGCAGGTTACTACACAGATGCTGATGATGCTAATTCATCTCAAGTTTGGGAACGAAGAAAAGGTAGAGTGTTCTTTATCACTTCTGATAATGATGGATTTTTTAGAGTTGGAAAATTCTTTGTAGTAGATCAGTCAACTGGATCGATTACTTTTGCTGGCGAAGTTGGTATTTCAAGAGCTGCATCATTAGGATTCAAAGAAGGTGTTACTATTGATGAATTCTCAAATGATGAACTCTTTACAGACTTATCAGATACCGCTGTACCTACAGAAAAAGCTATTGCAAACTATGTAAGTAGAAGATTAGGACACAATGGATCTGCACAGCTTACTGGAGCAAATAGAATTAACCCGGGATTTGTGGCGCTTAATGGATCAACAGCAATGGAAGCAAACATGGATATGGGTAGTAATAAAATTGCTAACCTATTAGATCCTACAGATGCTAATGATGCTGTAACAAAAGATTACTTAGATCAGGCTGTATCATCTTATGATGAATTTGAAGATCTTAGAAACGTTACAAAGTCTGTTGTAAGTACAGTCAATAAAACAAAACAATTAATTACATACTCAGGAGTAAGAAGAATTGTTGTTGAGCCTGAATCAAGTACATTATTTGATCCAGCTAGTGCAAACCTAGCACTTACTGGAGCAGCTGGTGCGACTGGTACACTTATTGATAGAGAAGCACGTTTTGATAAAGTGAGAAATGAAAATGTTGTTATTTTAACTTATATCCCTGGACCAACTGATTTTACAAATTTAGGATCAGTACAGCAAACAAGTCCAAGTGTTTCAAGTGCAATATTAGAAGCACCGATTGACGAAATTGTAAATGCTACAGAAGCGACAGACAGTGATATAGAATTAACTATTACTAGAGGTGCTTCAAGTTCAGAATGGGATCTACAAATTGCAGACGATACTATTATAGATTCAGATGTTCATTTACCTATAAACAATACTGAATTTACTACGCTAGGTATTACACAGCAAAAACTTAACATGAACAAAGCAACAGCTACAGCTGCAGCGCCGACAGGTACAGAACAGGCGAAACAGGCTACATTAGGTGTTGCAGGTTTTGATAGTGATGACTTTACAGTTACAGATGGTTGGGTAACACTAAAAGAAAATGAAGTTGACTTAGATGATTTACCTACATTAACACAATATCAAGTTTTTGGTAGGACTACAAACAGCAGTGGTAGCCCAGAAATTGATACTTATGCAAACGTGGTAGACAAAGGTTTAGGACTAGCAGACGGTGACTTTAGTGCTGTACAAGCATACGGTAACCCAGTTAATGATCCAGGACAAGCATTAGTTAAAACAGGTGCAGGAACATATACAACAAGTGAAATTGCATACAACAACGAAGCAACTAGTATTGCAAAACGTAGAAACGATGGTAGTTTACAAGCAACATCATTTATCATTGGTGGTAATGCGACAAACACAGTATTAAGCGAAAGTTCAAACACACTTACCTTTAGTACTCCTGAAGGTGGAACAATACTTACAGCAATTGGATCTAGTAAACCTGCAATGAACACAGGTGGTGCAATTAATGTTGGTGATACTCCAAGCATAGTTGAAAGTGAAATTCATAAAAACTCACCATACGGTACAGTAGGTGGAGCAGCAGGAAGCACTACAGAAACATCAAGCATAGCATCACGTTGGATGTACACATCATTCATTGAAGCAGCTAACGAACTAGGTGTAGGTGGCACAGGTATAGGCTTAGGTACTAATACAGGATTTAGTGATGGTGGCGCTGACGTTATTACATTTGTAACTGGTGGCAATGTTGAAGCAAGAGCAACAACTGCAGGACTAGAAGCAGATGACTTAAGAAGTTTAACAGCAAATACTAACTTAACTTTAAGTGCAAATGGCACAGGAACAGTTAGAGTAGCTGATACAATGACTGTTACAGGACAAATTACAGGAACTATTGACAATGCTGATAATATTAACATTGATGAAAAGAATGACTCTGTAAACTATCAAGTTACATTTAGTACAGCAAATGGTACAGGTTATCAAAGACAATATATTGATACAGATAATGCACACTTCACATATAACCCTAGCACACAAACATTAAGTGGTGTAAGAGGATTAAGCACAGGTGCAGCAACTACTACAGGTACTATTACAGGTAGATGGAGTCTATCAACAAACTCACGCTTCGAAGCAACATACGCTGACTTAGCTGAGTATTATGAAGGCGATAAAGAGTATGAAGTTGGAACAGTAATTATATTTGGAGGCGACAAAGAAGTTACAATGAGTAACGAACATCGCTCAACAAAAGTTGCTGGTGTTGTAAGTGACCAAAGTGCTTATACTATGAATCAAGACTGTCAAGGCATTAGAACACTTGTTGCACTACAAGGTAAAGTACCTGTTAATGTAATTGGTAAAGTTGAAAAAGGTGACATGTTGGTAGCAAGTGCTATCCCAGGTTACGCGGTTGTAGATAATGATCCTAAAGTAGGAAGCGTTATTGGAAAAGCAATAGGATCAAAAGATGATACCGAAAAAGGAACAGTTCACGCTGTTGTAGGTAGAGTATAATGAATAGAATAAATATACATAGCGAGGAACAAAATGGCCAATAGATATCCTTTAGTAATTGATACATCTGATAATAATAGACTAAAAGAAATACCTAACGGTGATAATCTACTATTAACCGGAAACAGTATAACAGGTGTTATAAATATTACAGCATCAGGAACAGTTACAGCAAACGATGTAATAGTTAGCGGAAATATAACATACCAAGGCAATGTTTTAAATAATATTGCAACATCCGGTGCATACAGTGACTTAACAGGTGTACCTACAGCACTTAGCCAATTTACAAACGATTTAGCATTTAGGTCTTCAGGTGATAATGTAAGTGTGTTTACAAACGATATTGGCTATCTTACTACAGTTGCATTTAATGATTTAACTTCAACTCCTACTACCTTAGGCGGATACGGAATCACAGATGCGGCAACAAGTTTACAAGGTGCATTGGCTACCACAGCTTTACAAGCAGGTGCGAACATATCTACATTAAATAACGATAGTCAATATGTTACATTACCAGATTTACAAAATGGAGTTATTACTGTTGATGTTAATAATTCTGGAGACCTAGTTGGTAGTGTGTTTGCAGATGATTCAACTGTAATGATTGATAGTATATTAGCCGCAGTAAATTTAGATGGAACTATAAGAGGAAATGTTGTACCAAATGCTAATCAACACAATACATGGGACTTAGGTAACGATACCGTAAGATTTAAAGATGCATATTTTGCAGGAGCTGTAAAAGGATCGATCGTTGCATCAACAGCAGCTGCACCAACAGCAAATGCTGATCCTGGGGACACAGGAGAAATAAGATATGACGACAATTACTTGTATATTAAAACAGCTTCAGGTTGGAAACGTACAGCACTAAGCGGAATAGTTTAACGGAGATAACAAATGGCAATAGAAAGAGTAAATGTAGGAACACTAGCAAATGATGGAACAGGTGATGATCTACGTCAGGCATTTGTTAAAGTCAATAATAACTTTGATGAACTAAATGCAAAAGTTACAGGACAAGCTACAGCAACAAACTTAGGTGCAGGCACAGGTATATTTTATTCAAAAGAAGATGGCGTATTAGGACTGAAAAGTCTTGTAGCTGGAACTAATATTCAAATTACTAATGATGCAGATACAATAACTATCTCAAACGAAGGAAGCATTGTTTTGCAAGGGTCAACTGGTGTAGGTGCAATGACTGGACCAAACAGGACTTTAGTTGTACAAGGTGGAAATAATATTTCAACCACAGCATTGCACAATACAATTACAGTAGACATAGATGGAGAAGGTTTAGTTGTTAATGATACATCTCCTCAACTTGGAGGTAATTTAAATGGCGGTAACTTTAATGCAACTAACTTTTCAATAATTACAGCAAATGAATTTAACGGAGCGTTGACTGGAACAGTTGATGGCATTAATATTACAAATCTTTATAACCAACTTTCCAATGTGCTTGGTTTTGATTATGGACAAATTACAGTAAATGCAACTAATGCATTAGATTTTTTAGTATCACAATCAACTCTTTCATATGGAACTGTTGTGTCGCCAGCATCTATTGATTCTGATTTTGGTGGTATTTAAATTGGCCAAACAAGGAATAGTAAATGTCAAATTATTGGACTAAAAATTCAGGAGAAACAATTTTAACACTTGAAGAACAAGTGACTATTGCTCCTTACACATTACCACTATCCGAACTAAATGCTGATATAAAATTAATTAGTGGAAGCCTACCAGGTGGCCTTTATTTAGATGGCAATCAACTTAGAGGTACCCCGCACGAAGTTTCAAGAGAAACTACAAGTACATTTGTACTACGTGCAACATATAATAATCAAATAAGTGATAGAACTTTTAAAATAGTTGTAAAAGGCCCTGATAATCCTTTATGGGAAACACCTGCAGGACTTTTACCTATAGGTAATAATAATACATATTTTATATTAGATAGTGCCCCAATAGATTTTCAATTACAAGTTAAAGATCCTGATATAGCTGCAGGGCAAAAGTTAGAATACTTTATAGGCAGTAGAGGTGGAGTATTACCACCAGGAATAAAATTAACATCAGACGGTAGACTTGTTGGTATTGTTGATCCTATTAGAGCAATAGAATTAGCAACAGCAACAGGAAGATACGATGAAATAGGATTTGACGAAGACGACAAAGCAGGATTTGATTGGAGCGTTCCTGATAATAACGGCTTTGACAGTTTTTATTATGATATTACTACATATGATTTAAGTACACCTACCCGATCACCAAAAAAGTTAAATCGTTACTATGAATTTGAAGTTAGTGTAAGTGACGGAGATTCTATAACAAAAAGAACATTTAGAATTTATGTCGTAGGAGACGATTTTCTAAGATCAGATAATACTATCCTGCAAGTAGGAACAAATACATTCCAAGCTGATATTACACATATTAGAGTTCCTATTTGGATAACACCTAGTGATTTCGGGTTTAGAAGAGCAAATAATTATGTAACACTTGTATTAGACATAATCGATCCAAACACCCTAAGTGGAGTAGTAACTTATTATTTAAAAGCATTAAACGAAGATGGTTCGCCTAGTATTTTACCGCCAGGTTTAGAGTTAGATTCAACTTCAGGAGAAATAGCAGGTCGTGTTCCTTATCAACCAGCAGTTACTAAAGAATATAATTTTACAGTTGCAGCTCAAAGAATAGGGTATGATGCTGATCGTGTACAACTACTTAAATTTGCAAAAGAAGAAACCCCTGCAGGATCAACACAATTAAAGGTTAACAAATTTGATACAGCATATTTAAGTAAAGTTCCGGGACAGGAATTTTCATATCTAGGAAGATCGTATCAGGTAATTAGTGTGCTTTCAACAGTCAATGAAGATTATGATGTGTTAAATTTATCATCAGCATTATCCGATAGTATACCTTTAGGATTATCAATTAACCTAGGAACAATTACACTTGTTGAAGAAGAAATAGCAATAAGCACCAAACAATTCAAAATTAGATTATTAGGTGAAGTAGATAGTACAATCAAATGGCTTACACAAAGTGATTTTGGAAACTTTAGTGCAAACTATATTAGTACATTATCAGTTAAGGCAGAAACTACTGTTCCTAATGGTACATTACTTTATAGTTTGAAATCAGGAAGTTTACCACCTGGGCTGACTCTGGCATTAGACGGTGAAATAATAGGAAAAGTTAATAGTTTTGGTCAACCTGGAAAACCAGGTTTGACAATATTTGATAGTGGTACTTTCCAATCAGATAGAAATACAACTAGATTTGACAGAACTTATAATTTTACAATAACAGCGCAAGATCAATTTGGCTTTAGTGCAATAGATAGAGAGTTTACAGTTAAAATTGCAGATCCAGATAATAAATTATACAGTAACTTATTTATGGCACCAATGATGACCACACAAAAGCGTAGGGATTTTGCAGACATTATTAACAACAGTACAATATTTTCACCAGTTTCATTATACAGACCAAATGATCCAAATTTTGGATTACAAAAAACAATTAAGATGCTACTATATCCTGGTATAGAAGCAAAGAATATTAATGAATTTGTAGGTAAATTATCACAAAATACAAAACGTAAGCGTTACCATATAGGTAGTGTAAGAACAGCACAAGCACTTACTCCAGGTACAAAAGATGTTGTATATGAAATAGTTTACTTAGATGTTATAGATCCACAAGAAGCAAACAAACCAGGAAAAACAAAAAAGAAAATTAAAATAGACAACAAGAAAAAGATCTTAGTTAATAGCAGTAAATATACTGTTCCTGATGATTACTACGATGATATACTTTACAGTATAGATGTTGACACAAGAGAAGATGGGACAGTCAAAATTAAATTTGGTGATGACTTAAATGTTGATGTTAGAGAAAATGTTTTTATTAAATCAAGAAATGTTACAACCAATAATTTACCTATAAACATTGCACCAACATTTGAAGTTTTAGAAAGATCAGGGAATCCGTTGCCATCTCCATTTAAGCCAGGGATACTAACAAGTCAAAAATTGCGACCTGATAATCCTAATCCAATTACAGTTGATTTATCAGCTGTTACTGTAGACGGATCTAAAGATTTAGTCAAGTATAATAGTTCTTTAGATCATATAAAAGATAACATTAGATCAATAGGCGAAACTGAAAAGAATTTTATGCCGTTATGGATGAGATCTAGTCAAGCAAACCAAATAGCTGAACTTGGAATGATTAACGCAATACCACTTTGTTACTGTAAACCAGGCACTAGTGCAGGTATAGCAAGCAAATTAATATCTGAAAATATAGATTTCAGTATATTTGATTTTGATATAGATAGAGTTTTAATTGATAGTACACAAGGTGTATCAGAAGATCAATATATTGTGTTCGCAAATTATGATTACAATGTATAATATAGATAAATATAAACAGGAGAGATAAAATATGGCCAGTAATATAATATTAACAGGATTTAATGAATTATATCCTGTAGCAGGACAAGACAATGATAGTCAGGGATTCCGCACAAATTTTGCTGTAACAAAAACAGGACTGGAAACAGCTCGTGATGAAATTACAGCACTACAAGGATCAACAGCACAAGGTGTAGTATATACAAGTGTTGACGGTGTAAATACTAATGATTTTAATGGAAGTATAATACGCGAAGCCGAAATGATTGCAAATACACAAACTGTATATGCAAACGGCGAAAAAAGCGAAGATTACACTATTAGTTGGTTGAACGGCCATTACCAAACTATTACATTATCTGGCAATTTTACTCTCACAATAGCAGATCTACCAGCAAGTGGTAAATTAGGAAAAATTACACTTGAGATTAGATCTAAATTAAATGTAGCAAGATCTCCAATTTTCGCAAGTTCAACAGGTTCAGTTAAAACTACAAGTAGTTTTTCTCCTGTAATTGATAGTGAGGCAAATCCTACGATTATAGAATTTTGGACGCACAACGGCGGCGTGACTTTGTTTGCAAGCGATCTTGGAAAATTTGATACATAATGTTTAATCCTTTAGTAGACGATTTTTCTGACCTGTCAGATAATGATTTAGAATCTAAGATTTTAGAATTGTCTCGTAAATATTTTCAATCAAGAAATCCACAACTACAACAACAAGTTGGTACGATACTCGAAATGTTGAAAGAAGAATCAAAAGCTAGAAGAGCAAAAGCTATTGCTCCTAAAGATGATGATGAAAATTCTCTTGACAATTTGATTAATATCAGTTAAAATACATGTATGCTTATGAAAACAGACTCTCTCGGTATTCCGCGATTCACAAATAAAGATCTTATGGACATGATCTATACTGGTCATGCTGATAAGGTACACGTTGTACTATGTGATCCAAGTGATGACGTAGACAAGTTTAATGAGGCTATGGAAGAACAAGGTCTTAGCAAACTACAAAAGTATATTCCATTAGATGTAGATCAACAGACTTTTGACGGTGTATGTCAAAGTGAATGGTTCATGCCTGATGAATACAAAGACATCAATGTATATGAATATGTACTAGGCAAAGCAGAAACACCTTGTCCGCAACACGTACAAGACCGTATATGGGAAGAATTAGATGCTTTTAAAGAACGTGATATGCACAACTTATTGCGTTATATGATTTATCTTGTAGACTTTATGCGTAAGAATAACATTGTATGGGGTGTAGGACGTGGGTCAAGCGTAGCAAGTTATGTACTATATTTGATAGGCGTACACAAAATAGATTCGATCCAGTTTGGCCTGGATTGGAGAGAGTTCTTAAGATAAGTAACAATATAACTAGGAGGTATAATCATGCCAATGAAACAAACAGGACGTAAGTTACATAAATCAGCAAACGGTAAGATTGTAGATATGGACTTGCTAAGACAAAAAAATGAACTAACACCAGCTGTAGGTAATGTGCGTGTAAATGCACGTGGCGACGAGCTAGGACCAGGTGGCAAAATTATTCGTAAACGTGAAGATATCATGAATGAATATTATGCATCAAATCCAGGTATAAAAGAAGAAACTCCGGTCATTGAGGATCAAAAAGATCTAACTGATGATTGGGTTGAAGATAAAGACGGAAACTTTGTACAAAAAGGAAACTAATTATGGAATTTGACGGTGGTGGATTTAAAGTAACACCTACTATTAAAGGTAGTCTAAAACCAGTACAGAATAGAGTACTTGTAAGTCATATGCATTTCGGTGAACAAAAAACTAAAGCAGGTTTAATTATTAGAAGTGACGATGGTGAAACAAGAGGTATTTACCCGCGATGGGGTAAGGTGTATGCAAAAGGCCCAACCAATAAAGAAGATTATAATATTGGTGACTGGGTGCTTGTAGAACATGGACGTTGGACTAGAGGTATTGACCTTGATCAAGACAACGGAGAAAAATTAACCATTAGAATGGTTGAGGCAGAAAGCATCCTTGCAATGTCAGATGAGAAACCTGATGATGTTACAATTGGTGCAGAATATAGTGACGGCGAAAGTGTAAGTATTGATCCGTCTAGTTTTGTAAACGCATCTTAGAGAAAGTAAATAAATTGAGTAAGGTAGATTTAAACAAGTATAAAGAGTTTGTACAGGAAGTAACAAGCGAACAAAGTGATAATGTGTCGGCAATGACAGATAGAATGATGGAGATGAGCGAATGGGCCAATGCATCATTGCTACTAACAGGTGCAATTGGTATTGCAAGTGAAGGAGGAGAATTTGCAGAAATTGTTAAGAAGTGTATCTTCCAAGGTAAACCAATGGACGATGAAACTGTATTTCATTGTAAACGAGAACTTGGCGATATTATGTGGTATTGGATTAATTCTTGCCGTGCTCTTGGGTTGGACCCTAACGATGTAATCGAAGAAAATGTAAACAAACTTAAAAGTCGCTATCCAGGCGGTGAGTTTGATGTTCACTATAGCGAGAATAGAAAAGAAGGAGATTTGTAAATGAGTACATTAACAGAAGCCCGTGTAGCCTATGACGAAGGGTTACGTAATTTTATGCTTAACATGTATAATCACACAGCTGCAGGTTTAGGTGTTAGTGGTGTTGTTGCATGGTTAACATATTCAACAGGAGCATTATACGCAATGGGCAGTCTTATGTGGCTGTTTATGCTTGCTCCATTAGGTATGATACTATACTATAGTTTTGCTGGACAAAACTGGAACAAAAGCACACTTACAAATTTTTATTATATTTTTACAGCCGTTATGGGCGTTAGTTTAAGCACAATCTTTGCTGTCTATACAGCCTACAGCATTGTACAAGTATTCTTTGTAACATCAGCGACATTTGCCGGAGCGAGCTTATACGGATATACGACCAAAAAAGACCTCACAAGTTTCGGAAGTTTCCTTATAGTAGGATTAATTGGTATTATTATTGCTAGTATTGTAAACTTATTTTTACAAAGCACAGGTATGCAATTTGTGATTAGTATTTTAGGCGTGTTAATTTTTACAGGACTTACAGCCTGGGATACCCAAAATGCAAAGTCAATGTATCTACAGTACCAAGACAGTAGTATGGGCATTAGATTTGCACTAAGTTTATACCTTAATTTTATTAATTTATTCCAAATGTTACTACATTTAATGGGTAATCGCGAATAAAAAACACTTGACTCCGTTGAGATTATACGTTATAATGTATAGCATATAAGGAGTTTAGTTTGACAACACATGCAACAATAGATTTAGAAACAATAGACACTTGCCCACAAGCAACTGTTTTAAGTTTAGGTGCGGTAAAATTTAATCCGCTGGACCAATCTGAGCCCCATTCAGAAATGTATTTCAAGATTAGTATTGATGATCAAGATAAACTTGGTAGAACAGCAAGTGATGACACTATTGCTTGGTGGAGTAAACAAGATCCAAAAATTATGGACGAAGCATTTGATCAACAAGGTGCTATTACAGTTCAAGAGGCTTTAACAAAAATTAAGAAGTTTGTTGTTGGTGTTGATACATTATGGGGGCAAGGATACGGTTTTGACTATACCATACTGGAAGACATGTTCCGCCAAGCTAAAACACCTATTCCGTGGAACTTCTGGATTATAAGAGATTCTAGAACACTTTTTGGATGTTGTCAACAAGATCCACGCAAAGCAATACAAAACGATTTGCACAACGCATTAGCAGATGCTTACTATCAATCTAAGGCTATACAAATGGCCTACAAAGAGTTAGGATTAAAAAGATGAAAGACAGTCCGATAAACACACTACAACAATTAATGACAATTACAATGGAAGAGTGTGGAGAGCTTACCCAGAGATGTAGTAAAATTATGCGTAAGTATACAACCCTAGAAGACATACAAGAAGATCAACGTAAAAAACTTATGGAAGAAATAGGCGATGTACAATGTATGATTGAGCTAATGATTGATCATGGTGTAGTTACATACAAAGAAGTAGCAGACCGTTCTGAAGTAAAAAGAGAAAAATTAAAAACGTGGAGTACATTGATTGACAAATTTTAAAAATACTGCTATAATAGCAGAACTACTATCAAATGATTATGAAATGATTGGAGAAGCAATGCCATTAAAAACTGATGCTGTCAAATTTAATAAACACAGTATGAAAGATTTAGATAAAGTACTCGATACAATACAACTGACACCAAGTGAAATGGCAAAATTAAAACAAATTATTGAGGCAACTAAATGAAAGAATTATGGGTAGAAAAATATCGTCCTAAGACGGTAGATGGTTATGTGTTTCGAGATGAAGCACAACGTACACAGGTGAAGACATGGATAAAAGACAAAACTATTCCGCATTTGTTATTTTCTGGAAATGCTGGCATTGGCAAGACGACCTTGGCAAAACTATTATTCAACGAGCTAGATATAAACGATTTAGACGTACTAGAAATAAACGCGAGTAGAACAAACTCAGTAGATGATGTTCGAGATAAAATTGTAAACTTTGTACAGATGATTCCGTTTGGTGACTTCAAAGTTGTATTGCTTGATGAAGCTGATTATTTGTCGCCTAACGCACAAGCGGCACTTCGTGGAGTTATGGAAGAGTATCACACAACAAGTAGATTTATCCTTACTTGTAACTATCCAAATAGAATTATTCCTGCACTACACAGTAGATGTCAAGGCTTTCATATTGCAAAAATTGATCAAACAGAGTTTACAGCTAGAGTTGCAGAGATTTGTATTACAGAAGGTGTAACTCCAGACTTAGATATTTTAGATACATATGTAAAAGCAACATATCCAGACTTGCGTAAATGTATAAATATGGTGCAGATGAACATTCAAGACAACAGTCTACTTAAACCTAACGAAGGTGATTCAGGTGAAAGTGATTGGAAACTTGATATGGTTGAACTGTTCAAAGCAGGGAAGATACAAGAAGCACGTAAACTGTTGTGCGGTACTGTACGTCCTGAAGAAATGGAAGAAATATATCGCTGGCTGTATGACAATATTGAATTGTTCGGAGACGAAGAAAAACAAGATACAGCCGTACTTACAATAAAACAAGGGCTTGTTGATCATACTTTGGTTGCAGATCCTGAAATTAACTTAGCGGCAACGCTTATTAGATTAGCGAGGTTGTAGTGACATACTTAGTAAATGATAATTGTATAAAATGTAAACACATGGATTGTGTTGAAGTTTGCCCAGTAGACTGTTTTTACGAAGGTGAAAACATGTTGGTTATTAATCCTGAAGAATGTATAGACTGTGGTGTTTGTGAACCTGAATGTCCTGTAAATGCTATTCTTCCTGATAATGCATTTGGAGATCCTGCAGAAGCAATCAAGTGGGAAGAACACAATCGTAAATACAGTGAACTTTGGCCTGTGATTACACAGATGCGTCCTGAAGACGTACCTGCAGATGCAGCCGATTGGGATAACGTACCAAATAAGTTAGAAGAACATTTTAGTGAAAAGCCCGGAAAGGGGGATTAATGCCTTTTGAAGATATTGTTGTAGAACTTCCTTTCTTTACAGAACAAGAATGTGAAGAAGTTAAAGATTATGCATACAAAATAGAAAAAGAATTAATTGATAACGGCTTTAAAGATACTAGATCTAATGATTCACTCGGAGACGTAGTTACTACAAACAATTTTTTTAGATATAATTTTCTAGCGGCACATCCGCACTATGCAGATAGGTTTGCAGATTTTTTATCCCAAACAAATCCTAACTTAGAATGGCCTATTGTTGTACAAAGTTGGGTAAACGTATATAGAAAAGGTCAAGGGATTAAATGGCATAATCATAATGGAGCAATGGGGAAAAGTTTTAGTTGCAATATTTTTATCGATGGACCAACTAAACCTGGAATAACATACAAGCCATTTAATGAAAAAACTATTGTAAGAGAAAACAAAAAAGGTTTTATTCATATGTTTCCTTGTGAATTGTTCCACATGGTTGCACCTATTGAAACTGAAGAAGATAGAATTACAGTAGGAATAACTGTACACAGTTATCAAACAATACAACGTGATATGTTGAATCAACTTGCATTTAATAGTAGAATGTATCAAGACACAATTATTTTAACAAAGGAGCATTTCGATGGCGCTAGAAAAGACGTTTAATGTCAACCACATGAAAAAAGTACGCTGTAGTCATATCCTTATTAGTTTTGACGAAGCAATTAACAGCACACACTCAAGAGGAATATATTTTGCTGTATTTGAAGCGAAGCAAATTATAAAAGAATTAAAGCGTGGTGGCTATAGTTGGGAACAGGCTGTAAAGGAACACAGTGCATGCCAACACAGTTGGTATAGGGACGGAGACCTAGGCTGGTTTGATCTTAATGATGGTATAACACCTGAACTGTACAACGCATGTATGATACATGAAGTTGGCGACTTGCTAGACGAACCAATTCAAACACCATACGGATTACATATTATACATAGGACTGGTTAATGGACGGAATACAAATTATAGAAAATGCTATTCCGGATAAATTAGCAGACTACTTTGAAACAATGATTTTTGGTCTTTGTGATGGAGTAGAAGTTGAACCTATTATTGACTTTAAAGTCAAGCGAGAACCAACAGCAATAGAGACAGACAAAAGTCCTATTAGTTACAAGCATGTACTAAAAAGTGATGCAGAGCAATCTCAGTATCTAAACTTGTTTAGTATTATTCCGCAACTTGTTTGTCAGCGTATGAATATTCCTTTACGTGATATTCCATATGCTAGAATATTTCTAACAAATCCTTATGAATCAGATAACGCTCATATGCAACCGCATACTGATTTAGTTATAGATCATGGAGTTATTTTATATTATGTAAATGACGCAGACGGAGATACAGTATTTTTTGATAGCAATAATAATATTATTAAAAGTGTTACCCCTAAGAAAGGAACAGCGGTATTATTTAATGGACACATATTACATGCAGGTGGAATTCCAATCAAACACAGCAGATGTATAGTGAATTATAATATATTATGAACAAATTAATTAATGACATAGTACGCATAGATGTACTTGAAGAAGAAATAGAGTATTACAAAACTTTATTACAACCACACGACACAGGACATATACATACAACTATAGCATTTTTAGAAATGCGTCTAAGAAACTTAAAAGGACAAAAAAATGAAGGTTAAATTAGTAAGTTATACACAGCCTACAAGCGAATGGAAAAAAGAAGGATTAGAAAATGTACAAGACCTCATTGCGTTTTGTGCAAAAGTTTCGAATCCAGCATCACAAATAAACAAAGAAACAAGCGAACGTTTAATAAGATATCTAATTAAGCATCAGCATTGGTCTCCTTTAGAAATGGCAAATGCTGTAATGGAAATAGAAACTACAAGAGATATTGCACATCAAATTGTTAGACACAGAAGTTTTGCATTCCAAGAGTTCTCACAACGCTATGCCAATCCAGACGAACAAGGTGATATGTTTGAATATAGTGAAGCAAGATTACAAGATACAAAAAACAGACAAAACTCAATTGAAGTAGATGATGCTAAACTACAGCAAGAATGGGAATGGGCTCAAAGACGAATTGCTGTATTAGCCAAAAAAGAATACGATTGGGCAATCAAAAAAGGCATTGCTAAAGAACAAGCACGTAAAGTTTTGCCAGAAGGTATTACTAAAACAAGATTATATATGAATGGTACTATACGTAGTTGGGTGCATTATATTGAGTTACGAAGTGCAAATGGTACACAAAAAGAACATATGGAAATTGCTATTGCCTGTGCAAAAGCAATAGCTGAGATATTTCCTTTGGTTGAAGAATTGAAAGGGGACTAAGCCCCTTTCGTTATACGTCTCCGTATACTTCTAATACTGCCTTAACAGCAGCATGCCTTTCGATATCTCCTTGTGCAAAGTGGACTATGTCCAAACATGTTTGATTGGTGTTTGACAATAGTTTTGTAAAGTCGATTAAACCATTATCTTTTTTCCGATCTGCCTGATTCAAATCGCCTGTTACCGCCATTTGTGAGCCTTCGCCTAATCTTGTTAGTAACATTTTCATTTGATTTGGGGTTGCGTTTTGCATTTCATCTGCAAGTATAAAGCTATGCTTAAATGTTCTTCCCCGCATATATGCTAGTGGTGCTATTTCAATAATGCCTTCTGCTATCATTCCTTCTATTTCTCGTGCATTAAAGTATTCGCGTAGGACATCAAATATAGGCCTAGTCCAAGGCGCCATTTTTTCTTCTAGCGTTCCTGGTAAAAAACCTAAATCTTCGTCCACACTGACTGCGGGCCTGGTTACAATTATCTTGTCAATTTTTCCAGCCTTGAACAGTTTGACAGCTACCTGAACCGCTAACAGAGTTTTTCCCGTACCTGCAGGGCCGATTCCAAAGACTATGTCCTTAGTATCGTCTAGTAGTTTTAGTACATATTGTTCTTGGTTTCTATTTCTTGGAAGTATATTAACTGATTGTTTTTTTTGAAAAGTGTTTATATTCACAACATTGTTGTGGGAATTTGAATGCCGGTTAGCATTCTTTCTTTTTGCACCCATTAAAGTCCTCCTTACATGGATTGTGTAAGTAGTGCCTTAACCCAGTTGGGCTAGTGCCCTACAAAAGTATTTAGTCTATAAAATATATAATTTACAGAAATGTATTCTTCTCGGCAAATCATGATAAATAAGTGTAGTGTAAATTATAGGATAGATTAATGCAAGACATTTACGACATAGTCAAAAACATAGAAGGTATATACGATTCAAATACCTCCTTTCAAGTACTTAAAGATTTTGAAAGGGTTTTAGATGAATTAGATATCTATGTGTATAAAAACTGGGAAGATGGTGAATTAGCACAAGGTCCTACTATAGATCGACATTGGATTAGTTGTAAGTTTATGTGGCCAAGATCTAAAATGCCAGATCCAATGGGCGGAAAGCGTTTATTAGATTATGATTGTAAAGTATTTTTCAAAAAAGATTATGTAATTAAACCAAGAAAGATTCGTGAGCCAGGTGATATTAGACCAAGTAGTAAAAAAGGTAAATTAGACAGACACGGTATTTGGATTGTAGAAATAAAAATGCCAAAAAAACTTGTAGCAGATATATACAGTGGTAGCCAAGATGTAAAATTACAATTGGATGTACCAGGAACTATACCACAAGGACAACCGGCAGAAGATGCTGCGATGGCTGATCCGACAGGAGGTACTACAACAGCACCAGGTGCAGATCCGACAGCAACTCCGGAGGCACCAGTAGTATAATGGGACTTAGACAAGGAGATATTCAAAACTTAATTGACAATACATTTGAAATTGATTCATACCAATCTAAAATGGGTGCAGACAAAAACATTGTTACACTAAGTTTTAGTTTAGCACATAAACAACCAGCAGATGATTTAGTAAAATTTCTTGAAGGCGGTTATACATTTATACTTGATGCAGATGTTACAGCAGGAGAACAAGCTGATGGCACATACAAAGTGTTTATTGAGCTAGAACGCAATAGTAAAAGTAACGAAAACATTATGGAAATAATGGACGGTATTAGTAAATTAGCAGACATAAATAAATTCCGCTTTCGTTATTACAAAAGTTTCAAAGGACATGATTTAACAATTGAAAATTTAGATATACACGTTCCTAAAGATCCAGAAAATTACGGACTTACAATTAAAGAATCACATCTAAACAATTATAAAAATTTCTTTTCAAATAGTTATGTAGACGAAGTAGTAATGGAAAGCAATGACGAAATAACAATTAAGAAAAAATATGCTGATCCATTGATGTTTAAATTTATAGATTTTGGTCCTACAGTTAAAACAATAAACAATATTCAAGAATCCTTTAACACACAGGATTTTGCAGAAATAATATTTTTATGCAAATACATAGGCGACTATAACATAACCAAGTACGGTAACAAATTGACTTTAGATAATTCAGGACATACATTGGTCCTTGAAAGAATTATATAAATATCCATATGCACAGTTGCAAAAATTGCGGACACGATTCACATTGCGGTAATTCGCACCATCGTACAGAAACAGATTATAATGGTGCAACTTATCAAATAAAAATTTGTGACCATTGCAGATGCAACTCTTGCGAACAAAAGGAAACTGAAAATGGCTAAAGAACATTTTAAATTTGATTTTGAAGAATGGATGGCAGAAGAGCTTATCCATAGAGACGATTGGAAAGATTGGTATGAGGCAATGTGTGAGATATTGCCTTTATGGGAAGTCAATACAATCGAAAGGGTTGCTATGTTTGTGGCACAGTGTGGTCACGAATCAGGCGGCTTTAGAGTAATGAGTGAAAACTTAAACTATAGCGCCGCAGCTCTAAACAAAATATTCCCTAAATACTTTATACGGGCAGGTAGAGATGCACAAGAATATCATAGACAACCTGAAAGAATTGCGAACGTTATATATGCTAACCGCATGGACAACGGCGATACTGATAGTGGCGACGGTTGGCGCTTTAGGGGTGGTGGAATACTTCAACTAACTGGAAGATACAATTACACACAATTTGCTAAAGAAATGGAAATGACTCCAGAAGAAGCAGTTGACTATGTACGCACTAAAAAAGGCGCACTAGATTCAGCATGTTGGTTTTGGGATACAAACAATATTAACAAATGGTGTGATGCTATGGACGTTGTAGGTGCTACCAAAAGAATTAATGGTGGTACAATCGGATTAGACGATCGTAAAAAACACTATCTACATGCTATCGATGTATTAGGTGGCGACTACGAAGAACCAACCATTGATTATAATCAAACAGTAAAACAAGGATCAAGAGGTCCATTAGTAGCAGAAGTTCAAGAGAAACTTAACATTGCACCAGCAGACGGAATCTTTGGTCCAGGTACAGCACGTATTGTCAAAGAATGGCAATCAAGTCAAGGACTAACAGCAGATGGCATAGTTGGACCTAAAACGCTGGGAAAGTTACTAGGCTAAATAATAGTATGTTTAGTGGATTAAAAATTGCATTAGTGTTTGTTGTTCTGGCCGCGGCCGGAGGTGGATTATTCTATGTCAAACAACTACAATCTAATTTAGAAATCGCAAGACTAAACAATGCTAAACTTGAAACAGCAGTAGAAACTAGCGAAAAAAGTATTGCAATGTTAAAAGAAGATAATCTAAGACTAAATGCATTATCAGACCAATTAACCAAAGATTTACAAAAAGCCGAACAATACGGCGACAACTTACGCAATAGATTGCGTGAGTTGGATTTAGTACAAGATGCTATTAGAGATAGTGCTAATTTAGAAGGAAGGATGAATGGTGCCACAGCTAAATTATGGCGCGAGTTGGAAGCCGCTACTGGCGGCGATGGCGATACTCCTCTTCCTAACTGGTTGCTCGACGTTCCGCGAACCGGAGATAAAAGTAGTAACACAGATAGAGAAGACAACAGTACCGACAGTAGCTCGACCAAAACCAATTGACCTAGTAGATACTAGAGTCTATGTTGTTACAGCAGAAAACTACGATTCCTTTGTGGAAGAATTTACAGCCGAACATGGTGAATTAGCATATGTTGTACTATCCATGAAAGACTACGAAAACCTTGCAATCAACATAGCAGACCTAAGACGCTACATAGAACAGCAAACTGAAATTATTGTATATTATGAAAACGCTGTTAAGCCTGATACTACTGACAATACTACTGACAAGTAGTTGTACAAAAAACATCAACTGTAAAGCAAAACCTGACCCTAAGGTACAAATAGACGAACGCAGTGTTAATATTGACCCTGGTGCATCTGTTTCATGCAATTTCTGACATAAATACATACATAATAATTGAGGGATTAATATGTGGGAAATGATTGAACAAATGGCGAGCAATCGTCTATGGATTTATACAGCATTAGCTGGATCAGTATTTGGCGCAGCTTTTTTATTCTGGTTCAAAGACACAAGAATGGCAACATGGGGCGTAACAAAGTTCGATGCCACATTAGAGTACCTAGCAATACGTTGGGGTTGGACCTGGTTTCAAAATGATCCAAATGCTTGGCGTGTAAAATATCCAAAAATTACAAGTAAAATAGATGAGCTTGAACAGCGTTTAAATAAACTAGAGGGAAAGAAAAATGCCAAGAAAAAAACTTGAAGATTTAGATAAACCGGCTGAGACATCTGCGCCGGCAACAAAGAGAGAACCTATAAAGTACCAAGAACAAGAGTACCAAGCAGAAGTAGTTTCAACTAGCGATTCAACAACACGCAAAGTTAAACTAGACTTAGAAGTAGATACTAGTGTAAAAGATATGGGACCTAATCCATATGCTAGGCTAATACATTTAGCTAGAGCAATTGATGCTTGGAGAATTTTTCCAAGGATGTTTTTAACTGTATACATTGTATTATTATACAAAGTAGTAATATGGTTTATGGCATTAGATGCTCCAAGTTTTGAGCAAAGCGGCCTTGTTAGTATTGTAGTTGGTGCTGGCGCTGCATGGTTTGGCCTTTATACCGGATCTAGTAAATCTAAAAAATAGTTACTATAAGTAATAGTATGGATTACTATGAACGTTTAGGTGTATCACGAAATGCCTCTCCTGATGAAATTAAGAAAGCATATAAGAAACTTGCATTAAAGCATCATCCTGACCGTGGTGGAGATCATACAACTTTCGCAGGCATTAATGAAGCGTATGATACACTAAAAGACCCTAATAAAAAACAACAGTACGATAATCCACAACCGCAATATTCGCAAGGATTTGGTCCTAACGGGTTTGAAGGCATGGGAGGATTTGAAGATTTATTTTCAAACATGTTTGGTCAAGGGTTTGCACAACAACAACGCAGAAGACCTTTGAGAAACAAAGATATCCGGCTAGGATATAAAATGGATTTTGCACAAGTTTATACAGGAATAGGCACATCGATATCTTTTCAAACTCCTAGTGGTAGGAATGAGATAATAGATGTAAGAATACCGCCTGGTATGAAGCATGGCGATACTGTACAATTTCCAGGTTACGGTGATGATAGTATACCAGGTATACCTAGAGGAATATTACTAGTACAACTAGATATTCAAACGCCAAAAGGATGGCGTAGAGACGGCGAACAACTTTACACAGAAGTTGTGGTTGATGTTTTTGATTTGATTTTAGGTAAAACAGTAATATTAACCACACCTGAACAAAAAAATATATCATTAACTATACCACCAGGTACAAATAATGGCGTTACCATGAATATAACTGGTCACGGAGTTCCTCGTGTAAATACAAATAATAGGGGTAATCTGTACGTTAAAGTTATAGGTATAACTCCAGCACTAAACAGTGAAGAAACTAGAAAGGTACAAGAGATAAAAGATGCAATTAATTTACGCACCTAGTGATTGGCTTAGTAAACCTGTTAAACCTTTTGATTTTGAAACAATTGATGCTGTAAAAACTGCACAAGGTATGGTAGATATAATGGAGGCAAATAAGGGCATAGGCATTAGTGCAAATCAAGTAGGACTAGATGCACAGATACTAGTTATGCAACCTACAAGACATAAAGAGTTAAAACATGCTTTCGCCATAATAAATCCTGTAATAGAAAAGATCTCAAAAGAGACTGATTTACGGTATGAAGGTTGCCTAAGTTATCCTAATTTATTTTTAAAAGTCCAAAGACCAATTAAATTGGTAACAAGGTTTCTTGACGCAGATGCAAAAGAGTGTATACTAGTACTTGAAGATTATGATGCAAGAGTCTTTTTACATGAATATGATCACTTGCAGGGTATAGAGTTTACAGATAGAGTTTCTAAACTTAAATTAGAAATGGCTATGAAAAAGAAAGCAAAAAGAGAAAAAAGGTATATAAATGGTTGAGCCTGGCGAAGAACTAAAACTAGTATTTGATAAAGCAATTACAGATGCAAAAAAGTTACAACACGAATACATAACTATAGAACATGTGTTGTTTAGTATGATGTGTAGTGAAACCTTTTTTGGAATCATTAAAGGTTATGGAGCAGATGCAGATTATGTAAAAACTAATTTGGAACATCATCTGAAAGACAAATGCGATGAATTAAAAGTTGAAACTACTAAATTTAAGCCTAAAAAAACACAAGCAGTAGAGCGTGTTCTTAACCGTGCATTTACACAAGTGTTGTTTGCGGGTAGAAACACTATTGAACTTACGGATGTAATTTTAAGTATTATGTCTGAAAAGAAATCTATGAGTAATTTCTACTTAGAACAGGGCGGTTTAATCAAAGAACAATTTGCGGAATATATTAACACAGAACTTGAAACTAGTATTGAAGACGAAGAACTGACAGGCGAAGGGCAACGTGCTTTACGTCAATTTACAACTGATCTAAACCAAGAAGTTAAAAAAGAAAAAATTGATCCTGTAATTGGTCGAGAAGATGAATTAGATACTATTGCACTTGCTTTAGGAAGACGCAATAAAAATAACTGCTTGTTAGTAGGCGATCCAGGCGTAGGTAAAACTGCTATTGCAGAAGGACTTGCATGGAATATTGTTAACGAAACAGTTCCAGAATTTTTAAAAGAATATAAAGTATACATGTTAGACATAGGCAGTATGTTAGCAGGTAGTAAGTATCGTGGAGACTTTGAAGAACGTTTTAAACTTGTGCTTGCCGGTCTTAGAACCAAAGGCAAGACTATTATGTTTATTGATGAAGCACATATGATTAGTGGTGCTGGATCAGGTGGAGGTTCAAACAGTGCAAACGATCTTGCTAACATGTTGAAACCTGCTCTAAGCAAAGGTAATATAAAAGTTGTTGCTTCAACTACTTGGGACGAATACAGAAAATACTTTGAAAAAGATCGTGCATTGATGCGTAGATTCCAAAGGGTAACAGTTGATGAACCTAGCGCAGAAGTTACAAATGATATTTTAAACGGAATCAAAAAATATTATGAAGATTATCATAACACAACTATTACACAGGAAGCAATTGATGAAGCAATCAAACTAAGTGTAAAATATCAAGCAGATAAAAAATTACCAGATAAGGCAATTGATTTAATAGATCTTGCATGTAGTAGATTTAATCTTAAAGAAAATACAGATACTAAAATTGTTAGTAGTAATGAAATACAATTTGAGCTTGCAAAAGTTATAAATTTACCTGCTGAACAAGTAGCTGAAAAAGAAACAGACAATCTAAAAAATCTTGAAAAAAATATAAAAGGAGATGTCTACGGCCAAGATGAAGCAGTTGAGGAGATTGTTGATAAGATACTTGTAGCACAAGCAGGATTAAAACCAGATGATAAACCAATTGGTGCATTTGTGTTTATGGGTCCTACAGGAACAGGTAAAACTGAAACTGCAAAACAACTTGCAAAACAGTTAGGTGTAAAACTTGTTCGTTTTGATATGAGTGAATATCAAGAAAAACACAGTGTTGCTAAACTAATTGGTTCACCACCAGGATATGTAGGTTACGAAGAAAATAATGGAATATTGATAACTAAACTTCAAGAAAATCCTAATTGTGTCTTACTACTTGACGAGATAGAAAAAGCCCATCCTGATGTTTCTCAATTACTACTACAAGTAATGGATAACGGAAAAATTACAGGAGCAAATGGAAAAGAAGCAGATGCACGTAATAGTATTTTAATCCTAACAACTAATTTAGGTGCAATTGATGCTGAAAAGAACAAAATAGGCTTTGGTGACGATGACAACGATTATGAAGATAAAGAATTGAAAAAATTCTTTGCACCAGAATTTAGAAATAGACTTGATGGTATTATTACATTTAGTAAACTAGGTAAAGAAGTAATGATGAAGATTGTTGGCAAATTCTTAGTTGAACTTAAAGCACAAGTTAAAGATAAAAAAGTCGACATAACTATTAGTGACGAAGCACTTGACTATCTAGTAGAAAAAGGCTTTAACAAAAAAATGGGAGCTAGACCTTTGCAACGTGTAATTGACAAAGAAATTAAGCGGCCGTTGTCTAGACAATTATTATTCGGTAAGTTAAAAGACGGCGGCAAATGTAAAATTGATCTAGTTAAAAAAGAATTGGTGCTAGTTTATGACACAAAAAAAGAAACTGTTGAATTATGATACAACGAAGCTTTTCTATAACAAATACCTGTATTCGCTAAGTATCTTCAACGAACTTACTCCGATATTTAGAAATAAAAACTTCAAGTTTGCTTGTACCGTTTTAGATGGATTACAAGCAAACTTTGAAGCAGGACAGCCTCTAGTACGTAATACAAATAATTACACTCAACCTATACAAATAGAACATTTTATAGATGCAAGGACAATCTATAATGAATTAACTAGATACAAAAGACCTTATATAGTCCGGTGCGAAAATAGGCACTTAAATGTATATTGCAATGACTTGTCATTGCTTCAACGGTTAGCTGAAAGATGTAAAAATGCAAAATCATTGCATCAACCTGCAAAAGAACATTTAGAATTTATTAAAAACAATACAAACACTATTATTGTAAAAGATGACACTTACAAATTTAAAGTGACATTTGGTAACAATCTTGTTCCTGATACATTATCTCCGTGGTTGAAAGTAAACAGAGACAAAGTTAAAGTATCTAATATGTTTATAAATGATATCGATAGAGATATGCGGTATATGAACGGTAGATATGTGTATATGACTAATGAAAAAGTTTTGATGCTATTTAAGATACTAGCAGGTGACTGTATACAACGTATCGACAAATTGGTCTGTGTCACAAATATTGATAAATAACAGTATGCCAGCAAGTAGTGAAAATTTTGAATTTACAGTAAGCGGAACAAACGTAGTACAGTTAACACATACTAACGATAGTAGTACTCTTTCGCGGACTTCTAATAAACTAAAAGGTGACGGTTATTATGGCCGCGCTGACGGTTTCCATACGGTACAATATAATATATCCGGTAATGCAGATAACACATTTACAGGTGTTATAGAAATACAAGCAACCTTAGCAGTAGAACCTGCTGAAGCTGACTGGTTTACAATTACAAGTACACAGCAAACATATACTGGAAGCTATGGTAGTTTTA
>Ga0213867_1000186_pt1 | contig 28920 bp, 26 predicted proteins | sample PICome_12_FD_160120 | JGI IMG/M metagenome (GOLD analysis project Ga0213867, IMG submission 160120) | Coastal seawater microbial communities near Pivers Island, North Carolina, United States - PICO540 | ecosystem: Environmental > Aquatic > Marine > Coastal | place: USA: North Carolina... | reverse complement strand
CATCAATGTCAATAAAGGACCCAAAGTTAAAATTGGTGAAATTGTATTTGAGGGTAGAGAAAAGTTAAAGACTAAAGTTTTAGAAAGAGCGTTAAAAAATACCAAGTCAAAAAAGATCTATCGCTTTTGGAAAAAGTCGAGATACAAAAAAGAAGACTTCGATGAAGATCTTAAAAGTCTTGTCGATGCATATGCAGAAAAGGGATATCGCGACGCCAGAGTTATAAAAGATAGTGTTTATCCTATTAGCGATGAACTTATTGGGATTCACCTCAAATTACAAGAGGGAAATCAGTACTACTTTGGTGATATTGATTTTGTTGGAAATACGGTGTATTCTGACCGTGAACTCAATCAGCTTTTAGGGATTAAAAAAGGAGATTCCTACAACGGAGTTCAGCTTAAAAAACGAATAGCAGATACGTCTAAACCTGACGGCGAGGATATTACCAATCTCTATCAAAACAATGGTTATCTCTTTTCGAGTATCAATCCCGTTGAGGTTTCTGCCCAGAACGATACCATAGATTTTGAAATCCGAATTATAGAAGGAAAAGAGACTTTTCTAAACCATGTAAATGTGGTAGGTAATGACAAGACGAATGACCATGTCATTTATAGAGAACTCAGAACCAAACCCGGACAGAAATACAGCAAAGACAATATTGTAAGGTCAATTCGAGAATTAGGTCAATTGGGCTTTTTTGATCCCGAACAAATTGCGCCTGATGTTCAAAATCCAAATCCCAACGACGGAACTGTTGATTTAGAATACTCCTTAGTAGAATCTGGATCAAGCCAAATCGAACTTCAAGGTGGTGTTGGTGGAGGTGGATTCATCGGAACCCTTGGTTTGTCTTTTAACAACTTCTCTATTGGGAACATCTTTAATAAGGAGGCCTACAAACCTGTTCCTATGGGAGACGGTCAGACCTTTTCACTTCGACTACAGGCCAGTAGAACCTTTAGAGTATACAGTCTTATTTTCGCTGAACCTTGGTTGGGCGGTAAAAAGCCAGTGAATTTTAATTTCTCATTACAGCGAACACAGCAGTTTGCGGCCTCATTTGCTGGCGGACGATTTGATGTTGACAAATCAAGAGGATTCTCAATCAGTGGTATTTCAGCGGGATTATCTAAGCGTGTTCAATGGCCAGATGATTTCTTTGTCATCTCACATGCTTTGAGTTATCAGTATTACAGTTTCAACAACTTTAACAACGGATTGTTCAATTTTGGTAACGGGTCGTCGAACTCAGTTACCTATACCATTGGTATATCAAGGAGTTCACAAGGTCCGAGTAGGATTTTCCCCTTAACGGGTTCAAATTTTGAATTTTCGGCTCGTTTGACTCCTCCGTATTCAGCCTTCTCTAAAAAGGACTACAAAGGTTTAAGAGATGAAATCAGAGAGGTTACAGAAGAGCTTTTAGATGTAGGAATTGATGGTGAGAACGCTACCGAACTCAGTAGAGAACTGGAGGCTTTAGAAGAAGAGCGTTTCAAATTATTAGAATTCTATAAAATTAAATTTAAAGGGGATTGGTATACACGAATTGTCGACAAGCTCGTTTTTAGAACCAATGCTGAATTTGGATTTTTAGGAGCCTACAATAACGACATCGGTAATGTGCCATTTGAGCGCTATTACGTGGGTGGTGACGGTTTAGGAAACTTCACCCTAGACGGTAGAGAGAACATTCAATTGAGAGGATACGAAAACAGCTCGATTACTCCTTATAGTGTAAATCCAATTACAGGTCGAAGAGAACAAGATGGTGGTACGATCTACAATAAATTTTCATTAGAACTTCGATATCCTTTAACACTTAAGCCTTCTGCTTCTATTTATACCTTGACCTTCTTAGAAGCCGGAAATGCATTTAATAATTTCTCTCAGTTCAATCCATTCGAGCTTAAAAGATCCGCTGGTATTGGAGTTAGAATATTTATGCCAGCCTTTGGATTATTGGGTATTGATTTCGGATATGGATTCGATACAGACGCCAATCCAAACTCAACGGGACCTAGCGGTTGGCAGACACATTTTATTATCGGACAACAATTTTGATTTACATGAGACATCGACTTTGGCATGATTTTTTCTTAACTACTCTTGTAACACTATTTGTGTTAGGGGGTGTAGAAGAGTCACATGCACAAAGGGGAATACGAATTGCTTATGTCGATATGGAATACATTTTAGAGCAGGTGGCTTCGTACAGAGATGCTGAGGATGCTCTAAATGAAAAAGCAATGAAATGGCAAACAGCCATTGAATTGAAATTGTCTGAAGTTGAGGAATTGAAAGAGGCTTTAGCATTAGAGCGAGCTGTACTTGCACAGTCAATCATCAGTGATCGAGAAGAAGACATTCGATTTTTAGAGAGCGAGATTGCCGCTGAGCAACAGGAGAAGTTCGGGCCTAAAGGCGAGTATGTGTTACAACAGGAACTTTTGATTCAGCCTATACAAGATCAGGTCTTTGAGGCGATACAAAAGATAGGTAAGTCGAAAAAGTACGATTTTATTTTTGATAAATCTGCAGATGTTGTAATGTTGTACTCCGAAAAAAGGCACGATATTAGTGATTTAGTGCTTAGAGAAATCGGAAGAGCGGTTCGTTTGAGCCAGTCTAGAGAAGATCAAGAGTTTAACGATCGTTTGAAAGCACTTCAAAATCAACAAGAGCTCGAAGAAGAAACCCGCTTTGATCAGGAGGTTTTAGATCGCCAAAAAGAATTAGACGAGGCTAAAGCAGAGCAACAAAAGCAAATTGAAGATCGCAAGGCAGAAAAGCTGAGAAAGCGCGAAGAGCGAAGAAAAGAATACGAAGAACGAAAACAGGCGGCTCTAGAAAAAAGAGAAGCACAACGTAAAGCGGCTTTAGAAGCCAGAAATAAAAGAGTAAAAAAAGACAGTACAAACAATAATTAGAATTTAAATTAAATAGAGATGAGATCATTGAAATCAATTGTAATAGCGGCGTTATTTTTAGTTACCGCAACAAGTTCGGTAGTCGCCCAGAGTAAGGTCGCGCATATCAATGTACAGCAATTATTAGCAGACATGCCTGATATGAAGTCGGCACAGGCTGAGTTGAAAAAATTAGAAGCTACTTATAAGGCTGACATCGAAGCATCTGTTGCTGAGTTACAGAAGAAATTCGTTACTTACCAAAATGAGGCGAATTCAAAAACTGCTGAAGAAAACAAATCAAGAGCAGATGAATTGCAAGCAGCAGAGCGAAATATCGCAAGTGCTGAGCAAGCAGCTTTACAAGAATTGCAGAAAAAACAACAAGAGCTTTTTGCTCCTATTTCTGATAAAGCAAAGGCCGCTATAGAAAAGGTCGCAAGTGCACAAGGATTTGATTACGTGATTGACGCAAGTCCTGGTTTAGGTCTTATTGTAGCACGTGGAAGCGATATCCTTGCAGACGTAAAAAGAGAATTAGGATTTTAATTAAAAATCCATTGAAGATAGAACGAACCGCTTGTCACGCCAACAAGCGGTTTTTTATTTTATGATAGGAATATTTGATTCAGGTGTAGGTGGATTATCACTGCTAAATGCCGTTCAAAAGGCATATCCCTCAGAGGATTGTATTTATATTTCCGATAATAAATACGCTCCCTATGGCGAAAAAAAAATTGATTTTATACTTGAGCGATGTCAAAAACACGCCGAGTTTTTTATTGAGCAAGGGGTGCGCCTTATTATTATTGCTTGCAATACAGCCACAACAATCGCCATAAGCGCTCTTCGGGAAACCTATGATATCCCCTTTGTCGGAATAGAACCGGCGATCAAACCCGCAATTCAATTAACGACAAGTTCCAAAATTGGAGTCATTGCAACTCGAGCTACACTCAGCAGCACATTGTACAATGCGACAAAGCAGAAATACGCTTCTACTTCTACTGTTGTCGAGCGGATAGGAGAGGGTTTTGTCGAGGCAGTAGAATCGGGGAACACACAATCTGAAACCTTTCAAAATAAATTGCGAGAAACCGTGCTTTTTTTTGAGGCTCATAAAGTGAATTTTGTAGTCTTAGGGTGCACGCATTACTTCTTTCTAAAAGAGCAGTTAGCGCGAATAGCGGGAGACAAAATGAAATTTATTGAACCTACCGAAGCAGTGATCAATAGACTAAAGGATATTTATCGCGAAAAAGATGTGCGACAAACTGAGGAATCTAAAACATTGATTTATTGCAGTGGAGCTATGGACCCTGTTCAAAGAATCCTCAAAGACCGACAATTTAGTCTCCTTAAGTTGCAGTATTGATTCTAACCCAGGTTTCGATTTGAAATGAAACCGGGTGTCTTTCGTCTTTAGGATGAAATTCTTGTTTTGTGCGCTTCCACTCTTTAAAGTCGATTTCTGGAAAAAAGGTATCCGCTTCGAATACGCCCTCGACTCTGGTAATTTCAAGGGTTGTAGCTTTGGATAAAGCTTGTTGGTAGATTTGACCACCACCGATTACATATAATTTTGAATGTTGCTTCAATGCTTCCAACGCATCCTCTATAGTATTGAAGAGTCCGTCAATTTCAAATGGTGGAGCGTAATTTTTGTCTCGACTCAGTACGTAATGCGCTCTACCAGGAAGTGCCTTAGGAAAGCTCTCCAGTGTTTTTCGTCCCATGAGCATTGGACTACCCATAGTTTGCGTTTTAAAATGCTTGAAATCGTCAGGCAAATGCCATGGTAGATCACCATTTAGTCCCATCCCTCTATTTTGATCGAAAGCCGCAATGATGATTATTTCAGAAGTGTTCAAATTGTCGTTATTTTGTGAGCAAAATTAAGTGAATTCACGCGTTTAAAGATGGGATATCAAATTAAAAATATAAGTGGAGCGCCTGTGGTTGAAGTGGTATTTAAATTGAAGGCAAAACCGACAGACCAGGTTTTTGTCGCTGGAGATTTTAATCGCTGGAATCCAAAATCACTACCACTTTCTTGGCATAAAAAAGGATATTTTACCTGTTCTTTATTAGTACCATCTAAAAACAAGTTCGAGTATAGGTATGTCATTAACGAAGAGTTTGTGCTAGATCCGACTTGTGAAAATCGAGTGTGGAATACATTTGCCCAGGCAGAAAATTCAGTCCTTACGACTTAGACAGCAACAGCAGCCTTTATGGCTGGGTGTGGATTGTAATTTTCTAAGGTGAAATCCTCAAAGGTGAAATCATCAATACTTTTAATATCGGGATTAAGTATCATCTCAGGTAAGGCTCTAATGTCTCTGCTCAATTGTAATTCAACCTGTTCCATATGATTGTTGTAAATGTGAACGTCTCCAAAGGTGTGAATAAAATCACCGTATTCTAATCCACATACATGGGCAACCATCATACAAAGCAAGGCGTATGAGGCAATGTTAAAAGGAACACCTAAAAAGACGTCCGCACTTCTTTGATACAATTGGCAGGAGAGTTTATTGTCAGCCACATAAAATTGAAAAAAGGCATGACATGGAGGCAATGCTGCTTTGCCGTTGGCCACATTGTCTGAAAAACTTTTTGAGGTGTCGGGAAGCACTGATGGATTCCATGCGCTTACGAGCATTCTTCTGCTGTTAGGATCATTTCTAAGGGTTCGAATGAGTTCCTTGATTTGGTCGATTTCTTCAGAATTCCAATTTCTCCACTGATGACCGTAGACAGGTCCTAAATTTCCATTTTCATCCGCCCATTCATTCCAAATACGCACACCGTTTTCTTTGAGGTATCCAATATTGGTATCCCCTTTTAAAAACCAAAGCAATTCGTAAATAATCGATTTGAGATGGACCTTTTTAGTAGTCACCAAAGGAAACCCATCTTGAAGATTAAACCGCATTTGGTAACCAAAAATACTTTTCGTTCCTGTACCTGTGCGATCCCCTTTTTCTATGCCGTTAGCAATGATGTGTTTTAGTAAATCGTGATATTGTTGCATAGTCAAATCCCTTAATTGATAAGGCTAAGCTAATGCAAGCTTCACGATAATCGCCATAATTTAATAAGGAGTTATAAAAAAGTAATCAACCGAGAATGATACCTGCCATAGTCGCTGATAGAAGTGAGGCAATCGTTCCTCCAATCAGTGCTTTAAGGCCTAATTCGGAGAGGAGTTTTCGCTTAGATGGAACCAGGGCTCCTATACCGCCGATCTGAATTCCAATTGAGGCAAAGTTGGCGAAACCACAAAGCATATAGGTAGCCATAATCACCGATTTATTGTAAGCCAGTTGAATACTTGATGCACTGTCTTTTAATTCGGCCAATTGGGTGTAGGCGACAAATTCAGAAGCTACAATCTTAATTCCCAAAAGTTGCCCCATTAAACTGAGGTCTTCTTGGGCGACCCCGATAATCCACATCAGTGGTGCACAGAGCATCCCTAAAATAAATTCTAAGGACAGCGATTCAAAATGTGTATTGTTACTGATCCATTCGTTAAGTGTGCCTATTGTTCCTATCTCAAATAGAATTCCGTTGATAAGGGCTATCATTGCCACAAAAACCAACAACATCCCTCCTACGTTGACAGCGAGTTTGATACCTTCAGTCGTTCCGTTAGAAAGGGCATCTAAAATGTTATCTCCGAAGTTCTGTTCGTCTACAGTGACGGTCTTGCTTACTTCAGCTGTTTGTGGAATTAAGATTTTGGATATAACCACCGCTCCTGGTGCTGCCATTACTGATGCTGCGATGAGATGTCGAGCAAATTCAAGTCGTAAAACAGGGTCGTTTTGTCCTAAGAATCCAACATAAGAAGCTAAAACACCACCTGCTACTGTGGCCATCCCTCCAATCATGACCAGTAAAATCTCAGAACGGTTCATGTTTTTGAGGTATGCTTTGATCAGCAGGGGAGCTTCAGTTTGGCCCAGAAAAATATTACCGGCAACAGATAAGCTTTCAGCTCCGGATATACCCAATGATTTGGTCAAAGCCCAGGCCAGCCATTTCACAATTTTTTGAATAACGCCAAGGTAGTAAAGTACAGAAGTTAGGGCTGAAAAAAACAGTATTGTCGGTAATATCTGAAAGGCAAAAACGTAGCCAATACTAGGATCCTCCACATTGAGTAAATTTCCAAAAACAAAGCGGCTCCCCATTTCTGTGAAATTTAAAATACTGGTAAAAAAGGTGCCCATAACATTGAAGAGCTGCTGTACAATTTTGATTTTCAATACCCCTAAGGCCAAAATGAATTGCATACCAAGACCAATGAGTACAATTTTCCAAGGAATCTTCTTTCGATTACTCGATAGGACATAGGTGACCAAAATAAGAAAAGCAATTCCTAATAAACCTCTCAGAATAGCGGTGAAACTCATTATTTTCCTCTGTTTTTAAGTTCGTCTCTAAGCATAGCCGCGGCTTCGTAATCTTCAGCTTTTAATGCTTTCTTTAACTCCTCATTGAGTTGTCGTATACTAAAATTAGCATAAGGGTTGGGTTGAACTTTGGCTTCAGTAGTCAGCTCAAAATCTTCAAAGTTTTCTTGCTCCAAATCAATTTCAGGCTCGTCGGATTGGTCTTCACTTTTTTCTTCAAAGGTGTAGTAAATTCCAGCCTGTTCTAGAATCTCAGGATAGGTGTAAATCGGAGCCTTAAAACGCTGGGCCATAGCAATGGCATCGCTGGTTCTAGAATCGATGATCTCTTGAATGCCGTCGCGTTCACAAATTAAACTCGAATAAAACAAACCGTCTTCTAATTTGTGGATGATAATTTCTTTAAGGTCCACTTGAAATCGGTCTAAGGTGTTTTTAAATACGTCGTGCGTCATAGGTCTAGACGTCTTTAATTTTTTCTCAAGAGTAAATGCAATGGCTTGAGCTTCAGGGGCACCAATTACGATTGGTAATTTTCGGTCTCCCTCAGCTTCTCTCAAGACTAAGATATAAGCATTGTTATTGCTGTGACCATAGGTGAACCCTTTAATTTCGAGACGTATTTTTTTCATGAACTGCGTACTACAGACAAAGAAATGAAAAAATTATCCGTTTTGAATTTTAAAGGCTTTTAATTTTTCAATTAATTGAGGAACAACTTCGAAGGCGTCTCCGATTACCGCGTAATCAGCAGCCTTCACAAACGGGGCTTCAGCATCGGTATTGATAACTACTTTGACTTTTGAAGAGCTTACGCCAGCCAGGTGCTGAATTGCACCAGAAATCCCGATAGCGATATAAAGATTACTCGCTACAGGCTTTCCTGTTTGTCCGACGTGTTCAGAATGAGGTCTCCATCCCATGTCAGAGACCGGTTTTGAACAAGCAGTGGCAGCTCCCAAAACTTCTGCCAAATCTTCAATCATATTCCAATTCTCGGGTCCTTTAAGACCTCGTCCTCCAGAAACGACAACATCGGCATCAGCGATTGAAATCTGACCTTCAAGTGTATCTTGGCCTTTAATTTCAAGAGCCGAGCTACTACTAGTGGTAACCTCTAATGATTCAGTTTTGGTTTCAGCCTGTTCTAAGGTTTGACCAAAACTGTTTTTTGTCAAACCGAGAATTTTCACTGCGGCATTCAATTGTGTATGGGCAAATGCCTTATTACTGTAAACACTTCGCTTCACAGTGAACGGGCTTTTCTCGATGGGTAGGTCTACTATATTATTAGTGTAGGAGGCTTGTAATTTTTGGGCTAAAATTCCAGACATGTACTTGGCGTTAGTTGAGCTTGAAACTACGATGATATCGCAGTTCAATTTTCGACTGACCTCTGCCACACAATCGGCATAGTTTTTAGCATTAAAAGATTGTAGATGCTCACTATGGACTTCAACGGCCTTTGATACACCGTATTTTTCAACTGAAGTTTGTGCACTGCAATTTATACTGAGTGCGAATGCGTCAGTTTCTATGAAGTTTCCTAAAGCTTTTCCGTAGCTGAGTAATTCTCCTGAATTGGATTTCAGCTGACCCTTTTCTGATTCTAATACAATAAGTACTCCCATGTTATATAACTTTAGCTTCTTTGTGTAATTTTTGGATGAGTTCATCTAAATTTTCGGCATCAATGAGCTCTACTTCGGCTTTTTTGCTTGGCTTTTCAAAAGCGGTATCAGCTGTTTTACAATCGATGTCTTCTGCTTCGATGACCTCAATGACTTTTTTGCGAGCGGTCATAATTCCTCGCATATTGGGAATTTTCAAATCGCTTTCTTCAACCAAACCTTTTTGGCCACTGATAATTAGAGGTAATTCACAACTGAGGTGTTCAGTTCCTCCGTCGATTTCTCTAGCGATTTCAGCCTTGTTATTTTCAATTTCAAGTGAAGTACAGGCGTGAACAACTTCTATATTTAGCATTTCTGCAAGCATTCCGTGAACCATTCCTCCATTAAAATCGATGGATTCTTTACCTGTAATAATCAAATCAAAGTTGTGCTTCTTAAGGTAGCTGCCGAGTTGCCCTGCAACATAAGCAGAATCGGTTGGGTTGGCATTAATTCTCACGGCCTGATCTGCGCCAATGGCAATGGCTTTTCTCAATATTGCTTCTGTGTCTGAGAGACCCACATTTATCACCGTAATTTCAGCCTGGTTTTTTTCTTTAAACCAAACGGCTCTGGTAAGCCCAAACTCGTCGTTGGGATTGATGACAAATTGAACCCCTTCGCGGTCGAAAACGGTGTTGTTTTCAACAAAATTTATCTTGCTCGTAGTGTCTGGAACAGCACTGATGCAGACTGCTATTTTCATAAAAATTACTTAAACTTCTTTTCCCTTCAAATTTATAAATATTATCTCAATTTACTATGCATGCATAATTTAATTTTTTCCCTCAAAACAGCTATTGGCTCCTAAAAGAAAAGTATTAATTTAGCCGTCGAAATTTAGCACTTATGAAAACCTTACAATTTAGAGAAGCAATAGCGGAAGCAATGTCAGAAGAAATGAGGAGAGATGAAACCATTTACCTCATGGGAGAAGAGGTCGCCGAATACAACGGTGCCTACAAAGCCTCTAAAGGAATGCTTGATGAATTTGGTCCGGATCGCGTTTTAGATACGCCGATTTCAGAAATGGGATTCGCAGGAATTGGAGTTGGTTCTGCCATGAATGGCAATAGACCCATAATTGAATTTATGACCTTTAATTTCTCTCTAGTTGGTATCGATCAAATCATCAACAACGCTGCAAAAATGAGACAGATGTCTGCTGGTCAGTTCAATATTCCTATGGTTTTCAGAGGTCCTACCGCTTCAGCAGGTCAACTTGCAGCAACCCATTCTCAAGCCTTTGAGAGTTGGTATGCAAACTGCCCTGGTCTTAAAGTGGTCGTGCCATCTAATCCAGCAGATGCTAAAGGCTTATTAAAGTCAGCCATTAGAGACGACGACCCAGTTATTTTCATGGAGTCTGAGCAAATGTATGGTGACAAAGGAGAAGTGCCTGAAGGAGAATATCTGATTCCATTAGGTCAAGCTTCAATTCCTAGAGAAGGAAAAGACGTTACTGTGGTTTCTTTCGGTAAGATCATCAAAGAAGCCTACAAGGCAGCTGATATTTTAGAAAAAGAAGGTATTTCAATTGAAATTATCGATTTGAGAACCATAAGACCAATGGATCATGATGCAATCATCAATTCAGTGAAAAAAACAAACCGTTTGGTCATACTAGAAGAGGCATGGCCTTTTGGAAATATAGCTACTGAAATAACCTATCAAGTACAAGCTCAAGCATTTGATTATTTAGATGCACCGATTGTAAAATTGAATACTGCCGACACCCCTGCACCTTATTCACCAGTTTTATTGCAAGAGTGGTTGCCTAACGCACAAGATGTAGTTAAGGCGGTTAAAACGGTTATGTACAAGCAATAAGCTGTTACTAGAATAGACTATTATTCGAAGAGTTGAGTTTGATAGTTCATTGTTTTTAGTACATTTGCGCTCATTAAAATCTACATTATAAATAAATCTAAATATATATTATGGAGGCATTAGTTCCCTATTTATGGGCTTTTGGAATTTTAGGATTACTTTTTGTTTTAGTAAAAAACAGTTGGGTTTCTAAGCAAGCAGTCGGAAACGAGAAAATGGCTGGTATTGCGAAGAACATTGCAGATGGTGCAATGTCCTTTCTAAAAGCAGAGTATAAAATATTATCAGTCTTTGTAGCAGCCGTAGCGGTACTTCTTTATTTTAAAGGGCAAAGCGAGGCAGGTTCTAATGGAATGGTAGCTGTTTCTTTTATTATAGGTGCTATCTGTTCAGCTCTTGCTGGATTCATTGGAATGCGTGTTGCAACCAAAGCTAATGTTAGAACAACTAATGCAGCTCAAGTATCCTTAAGCAAGGCTTTAGAAGTAGCATTTGCCGGTGGAGCCGTAATGGGATTAGGTGTTGTAGGACTAGGTGTTCTTGGTCTTGGCGGACTTTTTATGTTATACAGTAATCAAGGATGGGAAATCGATATGGTACTCAATGTACTTTCAGGTTTTTCACTTGGAGCCTCTTCGATTGCACTTTTCGCCAGAGTAGGTGGAGGAATTTACACTAAAGCTGCCGATGTAGGTGCTGACTTAGTAGGTAAGGTAGAAGCTGGAATACCAGAAGATCACCCGTTAAACCCAGCGACTATTGCTGATAATGTTGGAGACAATGTTGGAGATGTTGCGGGAATGGGAGCTGACCTTTTCGAATCTTATGTAGGGTCTATTATCGGTACCATGGTTTTGGGAGCTACTTTTGTAGTATTACCTGAATTCCAAGCGTCTTTTAACGGATTAGGTGCAGTTTATTTACCACTAGCACTTGCTGCAGCTGGAATTATCATGTCAATCATTGGAACCTTCTTCGTAAAAGTAAAAGAAGGTGGAGATCCTCAAACGGCTCTTAATTTAGGAGAATTTGGTTCAGCCGGATTGATGTTGGTTGCTTCTTACTTTTTGATTGGTGAGTTTTTACCTGAATCATGGGTTGAGGGCGGAAAAGAATTTTCTTCTAACGGTGTCTTCTATGCCACAATTGCTGGTTTGATTGCTGGTCTGCTCGTCGGAAAAGTAACTGAATACTATACAGGAACAGGTAAGCGTCCTGTTAACAATATCGTAAGACAGTCAGAGACTGGTGCTGCGACAAATATTATTGCAGGTCTTGGTGTAGGAATGATGTCAACAGCAATTCCGATTATCTTAATCGCTGCTGCTATATTAGTATCACACCACTTTGCAGGTTTATACGGTATTGCTATCGCAGCCGTTGGTATGCTTGCCAATACAGGAATTCAGTTGGCTGTTGATGCCTATGGTCCTATCTCAGATAACGCTGGAGGAATTGCTGAAATGGCAGAGTTACCTTCAGAAGTAAGAGAACGTACAGATAAATTAGACGCTGTAGGAAACACTACTGCAGCTATCGGTAAAGGATTTGCAATCGCTTCTGCAGCTTTAACCGCATTAGCCTTATTCGCAGCCTTTATGAAGACGGCTAAAGTAACTTCGATCGACGTTTCACAACCGACAATTATGGCAGGTCTATTATTAGGTTCTATGCTTCCATTTGTATTCTCAGCCTTATCGATGAACGCTGTAGGTAGAGCTGCAATGGCTATGATTGAAGAGGTACGTCGTCAGTTTAGAGACATTCCAGCTTTAAAAGCTGCTTTAGAGGTGATGCGTAAATACGATTCAGATATTGAGAAAGCGACTCCAGAAGATAGAGCGATTTTTGATGCAGCAGACGGAGTAGCCGAATACGACAAATGTGTTGAGATTTCTACCAGAGCCTCAATTAGAGAAATGGTATTTCCAGGTCTCTTAGCTATTGTTGTTCCTGTTGCCGTTGGATTCATCGGTGGAGCGTCAATGTTAGGAGGACTTTTAGCTGGAGTAACAACAGCAGGGGTCTTAATGGCGATTTTCCAATCCAATGCTGGAGGAGCTTGGGATAATGCAAAGAAAACCATCGAAAGTGATGGTAGAAAAGGTACAGAAGCTCATAAGGCAGCTGTAGTTGGTGATACTGTTGGAGATCCATTCAAAGATACTTCAGGACCTTCTTTAAATATATTGTTGAAATTAATGTCAGTTGTTGCTTTGGTAATTGCACCAAGTTTGGTTGCAGACGAAGACCTAAGTGCTTACAATGCAGATCAACAAGTTGAAAAAACAGAAATTGCTAAGATTGTTTCTGTAGATGTAGAAAAGGTAGAATCAGGAGAACTTGTAGCCACTGTGATGGAGAAAACGGACACTGATGGTGTGGTTGAAATCAAAGAAATGGAATACAAGGCGAATTCTGAAGAAGAGTTAAAAGCTATACTAGCTAAGGAGCACCCTGAAGTTCAATTGAATTAAGGTTGAATCCTAATGAATAAAAAAAGCCTAGAATATTCTAGGCTTTTTTTATTAAAATAATCCGTTGATTTCTGCTTCTATTCGATTGATAATTTTACCTAAGTCATCTGAGTTATCGACAAAATCCAAATCGTCGACATCGAATACGATGAGTTTGCCTTTGGTGTAATTCTCTACCCACATTTCATAGCGATCATTCAATTTGCTCAAGTAATCAATGGAGATGCTACTTTCATAATCACGACCGCGCTTGTGAATTTGTTTGACCAAGTTGGGAATTGAACTTCTCAGGTAGATTAAAATATCAGGAGGCTGTACTAAAGATTCCATAAGACTGAATAACTCCTGATAATTATCAAAATCTCTTTTAGTCATAAGACCCATGCTATGCAGGTTTGGCGCGAAAATATGTGCGTCTTCATAAATGGTTCTATCTTGAATCACTGTTTGATCTCCTTTTCTAATATTTAGAATTTGGCGAAATCGAGTATTCAGAAAATAAATCTGCAAATTGAAACTCCAACGCTCCATATGAGTGTAGAAGTCATTCAAATATGGATTTTCTAACACATCTTCGAATTGTGGTGTCCAATTGTAGTGCTTAGCTAATAAATCGGTCAAAGTTGTTTTGCCGGCCCCAATGTTTCCAGCGATCGCAATATGCATGTAATAAGATTTTGAAATGTGAATTTCGTTAATTTTGTTCGGTTATAAAATTTGATATTAAACTTTTTTATTGTCAGAGCGTCAAAAAACTAAACCAATTGATATGTTGAAAAACGTTTTCTTTCTATGTGCCCTTGCCACCTTTTCAGTTTTACATGCCCAAGAGTTGCAAGGAAAAGCCATATACCAGTCCAAATCTAAAATTGAAATTTCTTTAGACGGGAGAAATATTCCTGAAGCTCAAAAGCAAATGATCATGGAGCGAATGAAGAAAATGTCAGAAAAGACTTTTGAACTGACTTTCAGTCAAAAAGAATCTTCATATAAAGAACAAGAACAGCTTGAAACTGGAGGAGGAGCTGGGGGAATGCGAATGGTTTTTGCAGGTATGGGTGGACCAGGTTCCGCATATTATAAAAACATTCAAGAAAAAATTTATCTGAATGAAAATGAGCTTTTTGGCAAAGTATTTTTAATTGAAGATGAATTGCCAAAATGGGAGTGGAAAATGCATCCAGAAACCAAAAAAATTGGAAACTATACCTGTTATAAGGCTACCGCTAAACGAGTCAGAGATACCGTTTTGGTCAAGCGTTTTGAGCAGATGCAAGCCAATGCCAACCCAAAAGAAGAAAAAGACAGTACCGAAACAAAAGAACGACCAAGACGCGGAGGATTACTCACGAGAATCGGTATAGATGAGAACCCTGAAATCACAGCATGGTTTACTCCTGAAATTCCTGTGAATCAAGGGCCTTCTGATTACTGGGGTTTGCCTGGTCTTATTCTTGAAATTAACGATGGGAGGTCTTCATTGCTATGTTCAGAAATTCGATTGAATCAAGAGGCTGAAGAAAAAATTAAAAGACCATCAAAAGGCAAGAAAGTAACTCAAAGCGAATACAATACTATTATGGCCGATAAAATGGAAGAGATGTCTGAGCGCTTTAGAGCTGGCGATGGTCGACGTAGTTCCGGAAGAGGCGTCTCAATACGCATTCAAAATTAAATGAACTGATGCGTAAAATTTATCTTGTCTTAAGCTTGTTGCTAAGTGTGCAGGCTTTTGCTCAAATCAAAATTGAAGGTGTAGTTACAGATAGTATTGGACTCCCTTTAGACGTGGCTAATGTTGTAGCTATAAATGCTGAATCCCAACTCTTAGAATCATTTGGTATCAGTGATTCACAAGGGTACTATAAAATAAATCTAAAGTCAGAAACGACCTATCAACTCAAGTTCAGTTATTTGGGCTTTAAGCCAAAAGAGTTCAACTTGACAACCGAAGATCAAGATATTTTATTCGATGTCGTTCTTGAGGCTCAACCTCAAAACTTAGATGAGGTAGAAGTGGTATACGAAATTCCCATTACCATTCAAGGAGATACCATTGTGTACAATACAGATTCTTTTGTCAGTGGTACAGAAAAGAAATTAGAAGATGTATTAGATAAATTACCAGGAGTAGAGGTCAACGACGACGGCCAAATTGAAGTTGAAGGAAAGAGAGTGACTAAGGTGATGGTAGAGGGAGAGGATTTCTTTGATGGAGATTCAAAATTAGCAGCCAAAAACATTCCGGCAGACGCCCTGAAAAAGGTTGAGGTGCTTCGCAATTACACCGAAGTTTCTCAACTGAGTTCAGTGACCAACAATCAAGATAATATCGCTTTAAACATCAAGCTCAAAGAAGGAAAAAAGAAGTTTTGGTTTGGCGAAATAAGCGCTGGGCTTGGTAATAGTGATAGGTATAGCCTACACCCAAAGCTGTTTTACTATTCCCCTAAGTACAGTTTAAGTTTGCTAACTGATGCGAACAATATCGGAGAGGTTGCTTTTAGTGGAAGAGATTATTGGAGTTTCACAGGTGGATCTAGAGGCGCCACCAATCAAAACACTGGGACTAATTTTAGTACCACTTCAGCAGGTTTAGGCCTGTCGCTTACCCAAAACAATACTGCAAAGTCAGTGGTTTCGAAATTTGCGGCGTTAAACTTTTCGTATAAACCTTCTGAAAAGTGGCTGCTTACAGGCTTTGGAATTTTTTCAGATGCCGAAACAGAGATTGAGCGACTGACGAGAAGAACTTTTGTCACTACTAATCTCTTAGAGACGGTGTCTACAAATAACTTGCAAAATGTCGCTTTGGGCATTGCCAAATTTTCAACGCGTTTTAAGCCCTCAGATCGATTTCAATGGGAGTATGATGTGCTGGTGCGCACTAATGAAGAAAGAGAGCGCAGCAATACCTTAACCCAATCTACAGTGACTGATTTGATCGAAGAAAATCAAAATCAAAAACCAGTTACAATTTCTCAATCCTCAAACGTGTATTGGACCTTGAACGACTCCAATATTATAGCGGCAGAACTCAAAACCGAAAATGCAACAGAAGACCCTTTTTATCAAAGTATTCGTCAGCAACAACCCTTTTTAAATTTGATTCCCTTTGATCAAACTCAAAATTTTTACAACATCAATCAAGCACAAGACGTAACGACCAAAAGGGTAGATTTAAAATTGGATTACTTTTTAATCACCTCTCCAAACACAAATTTAAATATCACTCTGGGAGGAATTGAAAGCAATCAAGAGTTCAATTCGTCTATCTTTCAGCGACTCGACAACAATCAAAACCTCGATTTCAATTCAGCTCAGTTTAACAACGACGTAGCCTTTAATTTTAAAGATCGTTTTGTCGGATTGTATTTTAAAGCCAAGTATGGAGATTTGACGATCAACCCCGGTTTATTGGCCCACCGTTATACCACCAATGACCAGCAATTAGGAGAAGAAATAACTCGAAATTACACCCATATCTTACCTGAATTTTTTGCAAACTACCAATTCAAACAATCCGAAAGTATTCGCTTAAACTACAGGGTGACCCGATCATTCACAGACGTCAACAATTTCGCTGAAGGATTGTTATTCAATAATTACAATGTATTATTTGCGGGAAATAGAAATTTAGAGTCGGCTCTTTTTCACTCCTTGAATTTGAGTTTTTTCAGTTTCAATATGTTTTCTCAGCGAAATATATTTTTCAACGCCTCCTATAATAAGCGAATAGATGCCCTCAAAAGTTCAGCGCTTATTGGCGGAATAAATCAAGTTAAAACGACCATCAATTCGAATTTTCAAGACGAGTCTGCATCTTTTTCAGGGAATTACCAGCAAACTTTTGGTCGTATTAAGATCGGTTCAAGAGCAGGAGTAAATTATTCAAATACCTTTAATGTCATTAACGACAGGGCTCAAAATTCTCAATCCTTGAATCACAATTACCTGCTTTCATTGGGGAGTAGTTTTGTGAATGCTCCAAATCTAGAGCTGGGTTACCGTTTTGCAGTAAGTGACTACAACACGGGTACCACGAGTTCAATCTTTTACACCGAGAGACCTTACCTCAAGTTTGATGCTGCCTTTTTAAAGCATTTTGTTTTGGTCGTAGATTACGATTATTACAATTACTACGATAAGGCAGATACGGTCTCAAATAGCTATTCTTTTTTAAATGCCAATTTATCGTTTCAAAAAGATGATAGTAAATGGGAATTTATACTCGAGGCCAAAAATTTGGGGAATAATCGTAACCTGAACCAGGATAGTTTCAATGAATTGTTTTTTAACACTTCACAATATATTGTTCAACCTCGATTTATTGTTTTTAAACTCAAATACAATTTATAATTAGATACATTCTTTGTATTTTCGCCTTCGCTTGAGGAGGGATTTGACTGATTGCAACCTCATTAAAAATGCTAAAGCAGTTGATTCGATACTATCGTATTGAGAATCATTCACTCCCTTCTAGCTTTAACGAAAGAAATTAATTAGACCGATATGAGTTATTTTTTTACCTCCGAGTCAGTGAGTGAAGGGCATCCAGATAAGATAGCAGATCAAATTAGCGATGCTTTATTAGACCATTTTTTGGCTTACGATCCAGAAAGTAAGGTAGCTTGTGAAACCTTGGTTACAACCGGTCAAGTGGTCTTAGCAGGTGAAGTCAAAAGCAAAATCTACCTAGACGTTCAGCAGATTGCCAGAAAGCGCATCAATGAAATAGGATACACTAAAGGTGAGTATAAATTTAGCGGAGACAGTTGTGGAGTAATTTCCTTACTTCACGAACAAAGTTCTGAAATCAACCAAGGTGTTGAACGCGAAACGCCAGAAACACAAGGAGCGGGAGACCAAGGAATTATGTTTGGTTATGCGGTTAATGAATCAGAAGAGTTCATGCCATTAGCCTTAGTGCTATCCCACGAAATATTAAAGGAATTAGCGCGAATTCGAAAGGCATATGCCAAGGGAGAAGAACAGAAAATACACTACTTAAGACCAGATTCAAAGGCGCAGGTGACACTCGAATACGATGAAAACCACAAGCCAATTGCTATAAATGCCATCGTAATATCTACCCAACACGATTCTTGGGATACCGATGAAAACATGTTAAATCAGATTCGAAAAGACATGATTGAAATCGTAATTCCTAAAGTTATGGCCAAACAGCCCGCTCAGATACAAGAATTGTACAACGATAACATCACTTACCATATCAATCCTACAGGAAAATTTGTAATTGGCGGACCTCATGGAGATACGGGATTGACAGGGCGTAAAATCATTGTAGATACCTATGGCGGAAAAGGAGGTCATGGAGGTGGTGCATTTTCAGGAAAAGATCCTTCAAAGGTTGACCGAAGTGCGGCTTATGCAGCCAGACATATAGCTAAGAACCTGGTTGCAGCTGGAGTATGTGATGAGGTTTTAGTGCAATTGAGTTATGCCATTGGAGTGGCCGAGCCTACTTCTATCAGTTTAAATACCTTTGGACGAAACCATACCAACTATACAGATTCAGAGTTGGCTCAAAAAATTGCAAGTCTTTTTGATTTGACCCCTTATGGAATTGAGCAAAGGTTAAAGTTGAGAAATCCAATCTATGTAGAAACCGCTTCTTACGGTCACATGGGTAGAACACCTCAAAAAGTGACCAAGGTCTTTGAATCAAATTACAACGGTACCAAAGAAGTGGAGGTTGAATTGTTTACATGGGAAAAGCTAGATTACATTGAAAAGATCCAATCAATTTTGTAGATTCATTGTCTGATGTGGTCCCAAACCTCATTCCAAAACTGATTTTCAGCTCTAATATGAAATCTAGCCTTCAAACATTTGATAAAAAAATAGCAGCAATCGCTGATCATAATCAAGTTCCAGCATTGAGTTGCGCTGTGCAGCACAAGGGTGAAATTATTTATTCTAAAGCCTTTGGCAAATATGGAGGATTCAATTCCAATCCCGTTGAGCCCGAAACATCGCTTTTTAGAATTGCATCCATTGCCAAATCGATTACTGGACTAGCCTTAGGTCGAATGATTGACAAAAAGATGTTGTCTCTTGACGAATCTATTTTTGAGTATTTACCACAATACCCTAAAAATAACTTTGATATCAGCATCAAACATTTAGCGACACATACCTCAGGTATTCGTTCGTATAAAGGCAAGGAGTTATTTTCCAATAAATCTTATGGCTTAGAAGAAGGGCTAGCACTTTTTAAAAATGACCCGCTCTTATTTGTACCCGGTGCTGATTATTACTACAGTTCGTATAATTATGTCTTGCTCTCAGCAGTGATGCAAATTGCCGCAAAAGAGTCTTTCGGAAGTTTTGTGCAGCGTGAGGTTTTAGATGCCTTGCAAATGTCGCAGACCTTTGAAGAAGTGGCTAAAACCTCCCTCTCTAAAGAGATGAAGAAAAGAACGGTTAAAATGTATTCCAAAACTAAAAATGGGTTTAAAAGAGCTTCAAGGGTAAACAATGGATACAAAATCGCAGCTGGCGGATATTTGTCTACGGCTACCGATATCATCAAATTAGGTCAGGCTGCTTTAGATCAAAGTATTTTAGAGTCTTCAACTTGGGATGAAGTACTCACACAACAATTTGTGATGGCTAAACCAACCTATTATGGTCTGGGCTGGCAATGCAATCAAGAACTTGATGATATGGGTTATATCGGCCATATTGGACAGGGTGTTGGTGCTTATACCAATCTTTTTGTGTACCCAGACGCAGAACTCGTTGTTGCATTATTGATCAATGCCTCTGTGCCAAATCTACAGACTGCGCTGGACAGCGCGTATGAAGTTTTGAGAAAAGAAATACACCAATAATAGTTTAGATTTTTTTTATTCTTGGAGTGGTAAGGGCTAGAAATTTTTCTTCTAAGTCACTGTTGATCCATTTCATTTCTACAATCTCTAATTCGTGTTCTCGTGCAAAATCAAGAATTTCTTCACGTATATCGCTGTGGTCTACACTTTGAATCTTGTACTCAAAATCTCTTGTGTTTTCAACTTTTTCAACTTTGTTGATCTTTTTTAAAAAGGCTTCTTCTACGCGGTAATCAAAGGATACTCGAATGTAATTCCCAAGGTGTTCGAACTTTTCATTGTAAACGATTTCACCCTGGTGCACAATGGCGATTTGATCGGCAAGGTATTCGACTTCACCCAACATATGAGAACTAAAAATCAGGGTTTTGCTCTTAGATATGGCATTGATTAATCCTCGAACTTCTATTCTTTGGGCTGTATCTAATCCCGCCAGGGGTTCGTCGAGAACATAAATTTCTGCTGGACTCAGCATGAGGTTTGCGATTCCGAGACGCTGTCTAAACCCTTTTGATAAATTTTGAATTTTTCGGTTTAAGACAGTTTGAAGTTGTGTTTTTTCAATTAAATCTGAAACGAAGCTTGAACTACGGTTAAATATTTTCTGCTGAAAATCTAGAAATTCTTTGACGTAAAGCTGCTCAGGTAAGGGGTTGTAATCAGGTAAAAATGCGATTTTAGATCTTGTTTCTTCAATTTGAGTGAATGCATCTTTATGATCGATATAAAGCGTACCTGTATCCGGTTGTTCTAATGTGGCAAGAATCCGCATTAGTGTTGATTTACCCGCTCCATTATTGCCCAAAAGGCCGAGTCTACATCCCTTTGGAAGGTGTAGATTAATCGTCTTTAGGGCATGCACATCGCGATAGGTCTTTCGAATTTCTTTCAATTCAATCATGGGCTAAGCTCATTTCTTTATCAAAAATAAGACATATGAATAATTGATTCCGTTGCCGTAAAGCATGAAGAATTAACAATAATTCTGTCTTGAGATTACATAATCACCTAAATGCAACCGTAAAACGATAAAAAGTCAAAAAAAAAGTATGGAAAACTATTTTCAGCCATGAATTTTATATATTCGCCACATGTTTGGAAAAAAATTTACTTACAACGCGTATTATTTTGCTTATTTCAGTAGTTGAAACAGGGGCGTTGTAGTATGTATATAAAATATTAGAGGTCCCGTATTAACGGGGCTTTTTTTTTGATATGAAAATTGCAATACAAGGCATATTAGGGTCAAACCATCACATTGTGGCCAATGCTTATTTTGGAGCCGAAAATGAGTTGCTGTGCTGCCATTCTTTTGAGTCTGTGGTGCAGAAACTGCTCAGTGATGAGGCTGACATGGGCGTTATGGCTATTGAAAATTCTCTGGCGGGTTCAATTATTCCAAATTATGCCTTGCTTTACGACCACAACTTAAAAGTAGTTGGGGAGTATTATCAAGAAATCTCTCATCATTTGATGGCTAAAGAAGGTCAAAGTATAGAAGATATTGCTGAGGTGCATTCACATCCTATGGCTCTTCTGCAGTGCACTCATTTCTTTAAAAAGTATCCTGAAATAAAATTAGTAGAAGCTGCTGATACGGCCCTTGTCGCTCAACAGATTCATGAGAATAATCAATTGGGGATTGCTGCGATTGCGCCAGGTTTGGCTGCAAACCTATACGAGTTGCAGACCTTGGCTACGGACATCCAAAATTTAAAAACCAATTCTACGCGTTTTTTAATTGTGACCAAAGCACAAGAGACCATTGAAACTGAAAAGGCAAATAAGGCTTCTCTTCGATTTTTAACCGAACACAAAAGAGGAAGCCTTGCTGCGATTTTAAATATGATGAGTGATTGTCGATTGAATTTAACCAAGATACAATCCTTACCAGTGATAGAAACCCCTTGGAAATACGCTTTTTTTGTGGATGTTACTTTTGATGACTACGCCTACTTTAAGAAAGCCCTGGCGCTCATCGAACTCATGGCAGAAGACGCTCAAGTTCTTGGAGTTTATTCCGACCACTTAAAACAAATTCAAGATTAGGGATGAATACAGCGCAGCGTTTACAAAGTGTCAAGGAATACTATTTCTCGAGTAAACTTCGAGAAGTAAAGCAGTTGATCAATGCTGGTAAACCCATAATCAATATGGGTATAGGGAGTCCTGATTTACGTCCAAGTCAAGAAGTTGTACAAGCCCTGGTTTCGAGTCTTGAAGATCAAACGGCTCATCAATACCAGAGTTATCAGGGTATTCCAGAATTGAGAACAGCCATTGCAGCATTTTACCAAAGACATTATCAAGTCTCCTTAGACGCTGACAAAGAAATTCTTCCGCTGATGGGCTCTAAAGAAGGTATTATGCACATCTCTATGGCCTTTTTAAATAAAGGGGATAAAGTGCTGGTGCCTAATCCAGGTTACCCAACTTACAGCTCGGTTTCAAAATTATTGGAGGCTGAAATCATCGCCTATCCATTGGATGAAGAAAAGAATTGGAGTGTTGACTTTGAATGGCTTGAAAAGCAAGATTTGAGTGAGGTAAAATTGATGTGGGTAAATTACCCCAATATGCCTACTGGAGCAAAACTAAGTGCAGATGATTATGAGCGCTTAGTAGAATTTGCTAAATCTCACAATATTCTTTTGGTCAACGACAATCCCTATTCGTTCATCGCTAATGATCAGCCAACTTCTATCATGAAGTACGTGCAACCAACAGATCCGGTTTTAGAACTGAATTCTATTTCAAAAACCTTCAATATGGCAGGGTGGCGTGTTGGAATGCTCGTCGGTGCTGCGGATACCTTGCAAGAAGTACTAAAGGTCAAATCAAATATGGATTCTGGCATGTTTTACGGAATTCAAAAAGGTGCAGCTGCTGCTTTAGCCCTAAGTTCAACTTGGTTCGAGGAGTTAAACACAGTCTACAATAGACGAAAAGAACTCGTGTGCAAAATAGCGGATGAATTGGGCCTTACTTATGACAAAGACAGTGCAGGCATGTTTATTTGGTGCAAAATCCCATCGGATAAAACCGCTGACCAAATTGTAGACGAGTTGCTTTATGAGCAAGATATATTTATTGCCCCTGGTCACATCTTCGGATCACAAGGTGAAGGCTTTGTTCGTTTTTCATTATGTGTACCCGAGCCCAAAATAAAAGAAGCCTTAAAACGTATTCAATCGAGATGAAAAAAGTTGGAGTCATAGGTTTAGGTTTGATCGGAGGTTCTTTCGCCATCAGTATGCGAGAGCAATACGAAGGTGTAGAGCTCATCGGTTTAGATGTGAGTGAATCCCATAGAAAACAAGCCCTCGATTTAGGATGGATAGATGCTGCTTATGACGTTAAAGAGCTCAATATGCTCAAGACTTGTGATATGGTTTTTTTAGCCGTTCCTGTAACAGTTATTTGTGAATTGGTATGTAAGGTGCTCGATACCGTAGAAAAGCATACACTTGTAGTTGATGCCGGATCTACCAAGCAAGAAATCTGTAGAGTGGTCAAAGATCATCCAAATAGGGCACAGTTTTTAGCCTGTCACCCCATCGCAGGTACTGAATTTTCTGGACCAAAAGCAGCCATAAAAGAGCTGTTTGCTCAGAAGATCCAGATACTATGTGAATTCGATAAAACCAGAACGGATTTGGCTCAGAAAGCATTGGCTGTTTTTGAGGGGATGCAAATGGAAATCCGATATATGGACCCAGTGATGCACGACAAGCATCTGGCTTATGTTTCTCACTTGTCTCATATTTCTTCTTTTATGTTGGGCAAGACCGTGATGCAGCTTGAGCCCGATGAAAAAAATATTTTTGACATGGCAGGTTCTGGTTTTGAGAGTACAGTTCGTCTGGCTAAAAGTTCACCCGAGATGTGGGCGCCGATATTTGTTCAAAACAAAAAAAATGTTATCGATTCTTTAGAGCGCTATATTGACAATTTGCAGCAGTTTAAAGAGAATCTCATCGAAGAAAACGAGGCTTTTATAAGAGCCGAAATGAAAGATATAAATTCAATAAAATCAATACTTAATAGAATACCAACAAATAATAAATCACAGTAATGGAAAACAAAAAAGAACTCAGAAATTGGTTAAATGACATGCAATTGTCACATCCTTTGGTCATTGCAGGTCCATGTAGTGCAGAGACTGAAGATCAAGTCTTAAAAATCGCTCACGAATTAAAAGATACCGATGTCAATTACTACCGCGCGGGGATATGGAAGCCCAGAACGCGTCCAGGAAATTTTGAAGGTGTAGGTGCTATCGGATTGAACTGGCTCAAGAAAGTTAAAGAAGAAACCGGTCTTAAAACAGCTACTGAAGTAGCCAATAAAGCTCATGTTGATTTAGCTTTAGAAAATGATGTTGATCTGTTGTGGATTGGAGCTAGAACCACAGTGAGCCCATTCAATGTTCAAGAATTGGCAGACGCCCTTGAAGGAACGGATAAAATTGTACTGATAAAAAACCCAGTAAATCCAGATTTGTCTTTATGGCTAGGAGCTGTAGAACGTTTTTATAATGCTGGAATCACTAAACTCGGTGTAATCCACAGAGGGTTTTCGAGTTATAAAAAAACCAAATACAGAAACATTCCTGAATGGCAAATGGCTATTGAATTACAAAGTAAATTTCCTGATTTACCGATCATCAATGACCCAAGTCATATCGGAGGTAAACGCGATTTGATTTTTGACATTTCTCAGACGGCTCTAGATTTAAATTTTGATGGCTTGATGATTGAAACGCACTGTGATCCTGACAATGCTTGGTCTGATGCAGCTCAGCAAGTGACGCCAGATCGCTTGGTTGAAATTATGAATGATTTGCGCATTCGCAAGGTGGATGATGACGAATCAAAATACGCTTCGCAACTGGATGCCTTGAGGTCAAATATAGATGTACTCGATCAAGCTTTACTTGAAACGCTTTCTGAACGAATGGGTGTTGCTCAACAAATTGGTCAGCTTAAAAAGGAGCGCAATGTAGCCGTATTACAATCCAATCGATGGAATGAGATTTTAGGTAAAATGATTTTAGAAGGAGAGCAAAAAGGATTAAGCGAAGAATTTGTATTGAAAATGTTCAAGGCAATCCATCAAGAGTCGATCAATCACCAGGAAAGAATCCTGAACAAATCTTAAGGAGTTACCAAAAGATAGCGTGCGCGGTCAAGTATATAAATCTACGGGAAGTTGGTATCAGATTAAAGCTGAGAATGGCGAATTCTATTCGTGCAGAATTAAAGGAAAATTCAGAATGGATGGAATCAAGTCAACCAATCCTGTTGCTGTGGGAGACTGGGTGCAATTTGAATTAGAAGCTCATACTGATGATGTTTCTGGAGTGATTCACGACATTGAAAAGCGCAAAAATGTCATAGTTCGAAAATCTGTAAACCTCTCGAAACAGCAGCACATTATAGCGGCTAATATCGATACGGTTTTTTTGTTGATTACCTTGAATAATCCCGTCACATCAACGGTGTTTATTGATCGTTTTTTGGTCTCTACAGAAGCCTTTGACGTCAATACAGTTCTTGTTTTCAATAAAATTGACACCTGTGATGCGCAAGAATTGGTAGCACTCGAAGAACTGATTGCGGTTTATGAGAAAATTGGGTATACCTGTTTGAAACTTTCTGCTAAAGAACTTTCAAGCTGTCAAGAATTGATCGCACTTATGAAGAACAAGACCACTTCTTTTGCGGGGCATTCAGGTGTAGGAAAGTCAACCCTAGTCAATACTATAGAACCAGGACTTAGGCTCAAGACTTCTGAAATATCAACGCAACACTTGCAGGGACAGCACACCACCACCTTTGCACAGATGCACGATTTATCTTTTGGAGGGAGTATAGTCGACACTCCTGGTATCAGGGGATTTGGTTTAGTCGATATTGAAAAAGAAGAAATCTCATCTTTCTTTCCAGAATTTTTTGAATTGAAAGCAGACTGCAAATTCAATAATTGTCTTCATGTTGACGAGCCTAAGTGCGCCGTCTTAGAAGCCTATGCATCCGGAGAGATAGCGATGAGCCGCTACAAGAGTTATTTGCAAATACTCGAGGATGATGAGGCCTTAAATTACAGGTAATGAGAGTAGTAATTCAAAGAGTGAAAAACGCTTCAGTGCGTGTAGATGAACAAGTGGTTGGAGCCATTGATCATGGATTGTTGCTTTTGCTTGGAATTACTCAAGAAGACAGCGCTGAGGATATCGAATGGCTCTGTAGAAAAATTGTGCAAATGCGCATATTTGGAGATGAAAATGATTTGATGAATAAATCGCTTTTAGACACAGATGGAGAGGTCTTAGTCATAAGCCAGTTCACCTTACACGCTTCCACTAAAAAAGGAAATCGTCCTTCTTTTATCGCAGCGGCAAGACCTGAACAGGCTATTCCGCTCTACGAGCAATTTATAAGTGTTATACAGGATTATGTCCCTAAAAAGGTGCAAACCGGTATTTTTGGGGCAGATATGAAAGTAAACTTGCTCAATGACGGTCCAGTGACCATTACAATGGATTCAAAAAACAGAGAATAAGAATGAATATAGAAGATGCACAAAAACAAGTAGATGAGTGGATTCAATCCCACGGCGTTCGTTACTTTGACGAGTTGACCAATATGGCACAACTCACCGAAGAAGTAGGGGAGGTGGCTCGAATTATTGCCAGACGATACGGTGAGCAGAGTGAAAAAGAATCCGATAAAGAAAAAGATTTAGGAGAAGAACTTGCCGACGTCTTGTTTGTAGTACTCTGTTTAGCGAATCAAACCGGTGTAAACCTCAAAGATGCCTTTGATAAAAAATTAGATGTAAAGGCCAAGCGAGATCATGAGCGGCATCACAACAATCCCAAATTAAACGATTAATGCAAGCATTGAGAATATATAAAGACCAACATCAAAACCTTAATGATTCGGTGCGCCTAACAGGCAGTAAAAGCGAATCTAATCGCTTATTGATTTTACAAGCACTTTTTGATCAGTTTTCAATTGATAATCTATCTAATGCTGACGATGTTCAGGTCATGAAAAAAGGTTTGCAGACCAAATCTGGAACGGTAGATATTCATCACGCCGGAACAGCAATGCGATTTTTAACGGCGTATTTTGCCACTCAAGAAGGTTCAAAAGTGGAGTTGACAGGGTCTTCAAGAATGAAAGAAAGACCTATAGAAATATTGGTCAATGCCTTGAGATACTTAGGGGCTAAGATTGACTACCTCGAGAACGAAGGTTTTCCTCCGCTTCACATTCAAGGCAGTCAGTTGTCTCAGCACAAGGTTTCCCTGCCCGCTGATATCAGTAGCCAGTATATCTCTGCCTTAATGCTTATTGCTCCTTCATTGCCGAAAGGATTAGAAATTGATTTAGTCGGAAAGGTGACTTCTGTTCCCTACATTCAAATGACCCAAGGTTTACTGCAATCTTTGGGCGCTGAAGTTTCGTTTTCAAACAATCGCATTCGCGTTGAGCCCTTGGATGTTGATGATTTAAGCTTAGAACAAATAGCCGTAGAAAGCGACTGGAGTGCAGCGAGTTATTACTATTCCATTGTTGCGCTGAGTCCATTAGATTCTTCAATAGAATTGTCTGTGCTTAAAGAGTCTTCACTGCAAGGTGATCGCGTTTTGGCCACGATTTATGAAAGCTTTGGAGTTCGCACTGAATTTTTAAAAGACAAGGTTCGCTTAGAGAAAATCAATACAGTAGATGCCTCAAACCCCTTAACCTTGGATTTAGCTAATGCCCCAGATATCGCTCAAACCATTGCTGTTACTGCTTTAGGGCTTGGTATGTGCTGTGATTTATACGGTCTACACACCTTGCCGATCAAAGAAACTGACCGTTTAAATGCGATGAAAATTGAATTGGAAAAATGCGGTGCTAAAGTTCGTATAACGACTGATAGTTTACATTTAGAGCAGGCTGTAATTAGTTGTAGGGAGGCAGAAATTGACACCTATCAAGACCATAGAATGGCTATGGCTTTTGCACCTTTAGCCCTACGAATACCACTTCAAATTAACCAGGCTGATGTGGTTTCAAAGAGTTATCCCGACTTCTGGAAAGACTTGAAGCGAATAGGCTTTGAGATTTCAACTTAAACTAATCTGTCGAATCTCTTGACAAGCCCCCTTTCAATATTGTATCTTTGCGCCCCTAATACGTCATTATGAAACTATCCAATTTTTATTTTGAACTTCCAAAGGAGTTATTGGCTGAATATCCTGCTGAAAATAGAGATGAATCACGTTTAATGGTGATTCACCGTGAATCTGGTAAAATAGAGCACAAGATGTTTAAAGATATTCTTGGTTATTTCGATGAAGGCGATGTAATGGTGCTCAACAACACCAAGGTTTTTCCTGCTCGTCTCTACGGAAATAAAGAAAAAACAGGAGCGAGAATCGAAGTGTTTTTATTGAGAGAGCTCAATCAAGAGCAGCGCTTATGGGATGTTTTAGTTGATCCAGCACGTAAAATAAGAATTGGAAATAAATTGTATTTCGGCGAAGATGACAGTCTTGTGGCCGAAGTCATTGACAATACAACCTCTAGAGGTAGAACACTACGGTTTTTGTTTGACGGATCTTACACAGATTTTCGTAGAAAACTAAGAGAGTTAGGAGAAACTCCACTGCCCAAATACATCAAGAGAGATATAGAACCAGAAGATGAAGAGCGTTATCAAACGATATACGCTAAATACGATG
>Ga0213867_1000185_pt1 | contig 28924 bp, 44 predicted proteins | sample PICome_12_FD_160120 | JGI IMG/M metagenome (GOLD analysis project Ga0213867, IMG submission 160120) | Coastal seawater microbial communities near Pivers Island, North Carolina, United States - PICO540 | ecosystem: Environmental > Aquatic > Marine > Coastal | place: USA: North Carolina... | reverse complement strand
GGAGATTCTATTGTTTGGAATCCTGAAAATGATGATACTTACATAAATAAAGGTTATCGATACAACCCAACAATTTATTCAATTGTAAACCTTATTTCAAAAACTGCTCAAACTATTCCTTTCCAGATTTATGAGGTAAAAAATGAAAACGATTTAAAGAGATATAAATCTTTGACAAATAGCGATTTTACTGCTTCATCATTATTTAAAGCTGGTCAAATTCAAAAATCAGCTTTAGTTGAATTAGAAGATACAGAAATTCACGAACTTTTGAACAATCCAAATCCAGCGCAATCCTACGCAAGTTGGATTCAAGAAATCATTGCTTATGGTAAATTAACAGGGAACAGATACATTTACGGAATTGGACCCGATACAGGAAACGGAAAATCAAAGTTTAAAGAATTATATGTATTGCCTTCACAGGTTATGGAAATAAATTCTGGAGGCATATTTGAGCCTGTTAAATCTTACAGTTTAGAATACAACGGAACTGTCAAAATTGATGCTGATAATATTTGCCACATAAAAGATTTCAATCCTTATTACGATGGGACTGGTTCGCACCTCTACGGAATGTCACCGCTAAAAGCTGGACTTCGAGCAATGGACACAAACAACGAAGCGGTCACGACAGGCGTAAAATATTTACAAAACCAAACAGCCAGGGGGGTTCTTACTTCCGATGAAGGCGATTTAACAGAAACACAAGCCAAGGAATTAAAAAGAAAATTTAAACAAACATATCAAGGTTCGGATAATGCTGGTGATGTTATTATTACGCCAAAAAAATTGTCTTGGATTAACTTTGGATTAAACGCTTCGGATTTATCTTTGATTGAGCAATACAACGCATCAATTAAAGACTTGTGTAATGTTTACAACGTTCCTGTTCAACTTTTAAACAATACCGATTCAAGTACTTACAACAATATGAAAGAGGCAAAAAAAGCCTTGTATCAAAACGCTGTGATGCCTGAACTTGTAAAAATCAGGGAGGAACTAAACAGATGGCTCGCTCCGAGATTTGGAGAAAAACTTTATATTGATTTTGATTTCTCTGCCATTCCAGAACTCCAAGAGGAAATGGAAAAGGTTGTTGGACAAATGTCACAGGCTTGGTGGATTACTCCAAACGAAAAAAGGGCTGCAATGTCTTATGGAATTGAAGAAGATTCAAAGCTTGATGATTTTTATGTCCCAGCTAATTTGCTGCCTATGTCAGTTGAGGAGGTTGACATTGAGCCAAAAAATATTGACATAGATTACAATGAATTATTAAAAGCCCAAGTGCCTGGACTTCCAAACACTTACACAACAATTCAAGAGGCTGTTAATAGAGCCAGAGAATTGGGCGGAGATGGTTATCATTCACACGTTCATAATGGAGGCACTGTTTATATGCCTTTTGATTCTCACGAACAATTTGAAGCAATTCAAAGAGGGGAATACGACCAAAGCCAATCAGCTTCTGATAATAGTGAAGATGAAAAGGAAGTTTTATTAAAAGAATCTTACAGCGACTATCCACAAGCTGCAACAAACAACGCAAGGCGAATGATTGAATGGCGTGAAAAATATGGAAGGGATGTTGTAAAAGGTGGAACCGAGGTCGGCTGGCAAAGAGCATCACAATTATCAAAGAGAGAAAAACTTTCAGTCGATGTAATTTCAAGAATGGCACAATTTAACAGACATAGAGAAAACGCTGAAATAAATCCTAAATTTAAAGGCGAACCTTGGAAAGACAATGGATATGTTGCTTGGAATCTTTGGGGAGGTTCAGCAGGTGTTGATTGGGCAATCCGTAAAATGAAAAAAATTAGAGGCGAATAATGACCTTGATAAAAGCCACAAAAGAAGAACAGGCTTGGCAAGAGTCTTTTGAAAATGAATTGGAAAGGAATGAACAAAAAGAGGTCATTCCAGTCAAAAGATATTTGACAAGGGAATACAACAAAGCAACCGATGATTATCTTCAAAACCAAAACACAAACAACTGGAGTTCCCTTTTTAAAGAATATGAGATTGCTGCTATTTATGCCGTTCTTTATTCCAATATCGGATTAAACTTCGCAAAGCTTTTTAAAAAACTAAATTCTGGAAAATTCCCAAACGAATTTAATACTGACAATTACAACAACATCTGGAGGGACAAATTCAGACAAGCTGGTTTAAAGATTTCAGAGTTTAAAGGAAAAGATGTTTCTCTTGCTTCCCAAAAAGAAATCACAAGGATAATATCTAAACTTCATAAAAGTCCAGAATTTCAAGCTTTAAATGAGCGTGAGGCTGGTCGAATATTAAAATCACAATTTGGAAAGCTTGCAGATTACAAAGCGAAAAGGATTGTACGGACAGAGGCAACCAATGCGGCTAACTTTGCAACCTTACAAACTGCCAATGATATGTATGGGATCGACAATGTAGAAAAAACTTGGCTTGCTGGATTTGTAAGAACTCGAGAAACTCATGCTGCTGCAAATGGCCAAAAGGTAAGCGGAAACGATAAATTTTTAGTTGGTGGCGAGTATTTAACGCATCCAGGTTCTGGTTCACTTGCTGAAAATAATATAAATTGCAGATGCACGCTTTTAATCAAACCAAAACCTATTCCTAAAATTTAATATCTTTGCAATATGAACACAATACTTTATAAATCAACTTATCTCGGTGAGGTCATCGATGCTGATGAAAAAAACGGAATCGTTAAAGGATACGGATCTGTATTTGGCAATGTCGATTCTGATGGGGATATAATAAACAAGGGGGCATACAAAAAGACAATTCAAGAAAACGGATCAAGGGTTAAATATCTATATCAGCACGATATGGACAAGCCTATTGGCAAAATGATAAATCTTGAAGAAGATGACAAAGGATTGGTTTTTGAGGCACAGGTTCCAAAAACAAGACTTGGATTGGATGTCATTGAACTGATGAAAGCGGGGGTAATAACTGAAAATTCAGTTGGAATCCTACCTATTCAAAAAGGAATGAATGGACAATACAGAGAATTAAATGAAGTAAAATTGTTTGAGGTTTCTGCTGTAACACTTGCAGCGAATGACCAAGCAATGATTCTTGACGTAAAAGGAAATTTCGACCCTGAAAAAATCTTAAAGCGTTTTGATAATATGGCAAAGCTAATTCGCAAGGGGGACATCTCCGATGAATTAGGCTACGCCCTGGAAGCTGAAATCTATAAATTGAAATCATTATACATAAATGCCACTTTGCCGACAATTGAAGTCACAGAGCCGACTGTTGTAAAAAGTGATGACAATGAGATTGTTAAATATTTGTATAATCGTTTAAATAAATAAAAGATGAACGAAGAAATTAAAGAGCAACTGGATAATTTAGGAAATCTGGTTGATTCAAAAATCGAAAAAGCGTTTAATTCCGCACAGGATAACGCAAAAGGTCAAATCGAGGAATCACTAAAAAGTGAAATCTCAAACCTATCAAATGAATTTGTTTCAAAGAATGATGAATTGAACAAAAGAATGGATGAAATGGAAGTTAATGCCAAAAAAACACTTTCTGGCGTAAACTCAAAATCATTCAAAGGTGCGCTTGACTCTGCTTTTAAAGAAGGAGTTGTTGAGGGACTAATCAAAGGAAATACAAACGCTGCTCAATTTGAGGTAAAAGCTGATATGACAATGGCCGCTGATTATACTGGCGTTGTTGCTGATGAAACTGTTGTTTCTCAATTTAAATTTGACCCAAGCAGAAGCGTACACGTTAGAAACTTGATTCCCCAAGGCTCTACCAGCGCACAGACAATCCGTTTCCCAAAAGAATCTGGATATTCTGACAATGCCGCTGCAACTGCTCAAGGTTCAACTCTTGGACAGTCTGACTTCGATATTACTGCAACCAGCGTAAACTTGGAAAAAATCGGAACTTATATGAGATTAACAGAAGAAATGTTGGCGGATACTCCACAGCTTTCTTCTTACCTATCTGCAAGAGTGCCAAGCAAAGTGCTTTCAGTTGAAGATACTGAAATTCTTAATGGTGATGGTTCTGCTCCTAACCTTGACGGATTATTTACTGATGGAACTGCTTTTGTTACTGGTTCTGGTGGTGCTTTTTATCAGTCTGTTGAATCTGCAAATGAATATGATGTTCTTGTTGCAGCATTGAATCAATTGGCATTGGCTAACTATCAAGCCGATACAATTCTATTGAACCCAACAGATCTGCATAAAGTAGTATTATTGAAATCAACTGCTAATGAGTATTTAAGACAACAAATTTACTCTGGTATTCAGCCTACAATCATGGGAATCCCTGTGACTGTAAATACAGCTGTGACCGCTGGTAAATTCCTTGTTGGAAATCTTGCTCAAGCGACTCAACTTTGGATTAGAGAAAACTTGGCAATTAGCTTTAGCCGAGAAGATTCTACCAACTTCAGAGATGGTTTTGTAACTGTAAAAGCACAAGAAAGAGTTGCTTTGACAAATTACTTGCCAAACGCTATCGTACAAGGTACGTTCTCAACTGCTAAAACAGCACTTGAAACTGCCTAATCTGACGATTAGTTTTGAACTTAAAAGGGTGATCATTATGGTTACCCTTTTTTATTGTAATATTTACTAAACGTAAAATAATTTTAAAAAAAGTTAAAAAAGTTTGTGTTATATAAAAAAAGCATATATATTTACACCATAAACATAAAACAATTATTATTATGAAAGCATTTACAAACATTTTTGGTACACAAATTGAAAACAAACCATTTTATCACACTACTTGTAACGTTTGGAGAGTAGCAAGGTTTGAAAACAATGAACTTGACACAGTTAATGAAAATTTAGGATATAAGTCTTACGAGGAGTGTTTAATTGAGTGTAATAAGTAGAACAACAACAACTAAAAACGATTATTATGTATCAATTACCAAATTTAAATGACATTAAACTTTGCAGACCAAGTGCTACTTTAGTTCGCACATTAAGAGAGGTAAAAGAATTTCAAAAAAATTGTAGGACTTTAAAAGATTTTAATGCTTCTGAAAAAATAATAAAAGAGATAAATTCGAAATTTAAACATTAACAACAGGGGGGGGCAACCCCCCTATTAAATACAATAATATGAAACGAATACAAGACACACACGAATACAGACTTGTTAAAGAAATAACAAGCGAAGAAAACAGAAAAAATTTAATTGAAGCATCAAAGGCATTTGCAGTTTTAATTTCTGCAATATTCTTTTCTTATTATGCTTTTATAAAAATTATAGTATGGATGCTCGGATAGAAAGAATAAAACTTATCACTTCAATATTATTTATTTTGTGGGGATTTAGATTGGTTTTTGTTTATTCAGCTTACATTGATTCAGTTGGAATGGTAATCCTTGCAGCACTAATAAACAGTTCAGATTATGGAAAAAAATGATATATTAGACTTTGTTTATGATATGATAGACAAAAACAAAGATAAAATGATCCCAAGTGATTATTTATATTTATTAATGAAGGCAAAAGAAATTCAAGATAAAATTAACACAATAAAAGACAGAGATTATGTACATACCAGACAGGGAACTAAATGATCCTATATTTTATGAATCAGAATATGTTTTTGAATGCCCAGAGTGCGGAAGGGAATCAGATTCAGAATTTTGCTCAAACATTTGTTTTGAGGCATCAATGAGATAATTTTTTTCATTTTTAGTTAGTTAGTAATGTTGGAAATGTCCCCCTTGATTGGGGGATGTTTTTTTTTGACTAAATTTGAGCATGGATGTCAATATTTATGGATGTTTAGCAGAATTTAAAATTGCAACCGAATTATTAAAGAGGGGGTATCAAGTTTCAAGACCTTTGGCCGATTCATCCGTTTATGATTTAATCGCTGATATTAACGGAAAACTTGTTAAAATACAAGTTAAATCAACATCTAAAAAACCATACGAAAACACTACTGGTGTCAGAATACACGTCACCAGGCACAGAAAATATAGTACTTCAGAAGTGGATTATTATGCACTTTGGATTGATTATTATGATGGATTTTTTTTTATAAAAAATAAAAATCAAACTGCATTTAATATTAACCCTTTTGGAAAATATAAGAAAAATTTTAATACCTTTGACTTAAGGTAATTCTTTTACCTTTTTCATAAATTTTTGTTTATAGTTTGTTGGGATTGCGCTGCTGATTATGGTGGCGCAATTTTTTTTATCTTTGTGATAAATAAAGCACAATGAAAATTAAAATGTTAAAAGACGTATTTTCCACAAAGGGCTGGAGATATGAGGGTCAAGTTTATGAACTCGATGCAAAAACTGCAAAACACTATTTATCAAGGCAAATCGGAATTGAACTAAAAGAGGAAAAAGCCGTCAAGCAGACAAAAGAAAATAAAACTGCAAAAAAAAGAACAACTAAAAAAGCTAAATAATGCCAAGCGAAAAAATAGTTTCTACAACTGGAAGTGAAATTGTAACTGTTACAGTTGCAAAATCATATATGAGAATTGACACCTCTGATGATGACACTTTAATTGGAACAATGATTGAACAAGCCAGGATATGGTCTGAAAATTATATTGGCAGAGATATTGTTGCGAAATCAAGACAGTATTATTTAGAATCTGCAAAGGATAGGTTTATAATTCCTTTCGGGCCATTGAATACAATAACCAGCGTGACAGTAGAGGGATCATCTGCTGATTATGATACTTATGGTCTGCATGATGAAGTTATCGCCTTAAATCAACTCCCTGCAAAAGACATAATTGTAAATTACACAACAGCTGGAATGGATGACGGATTACTACAACAAGCAATTTTGCAGTTGGTTTCAACCTATTATGACAATAGGGCTGATTTTATCGTATTACAAGGAGTTTCTTTTGTTCAAGTTCCAACAAAAGTCACCCAAATTTTACAAGGCTTTAAAAATATGTTTATTTAATAAATGGATTCAGGGAAATTAAATAAAAGAATTATAATCAAAAGGCAATCCAAAACTGATGATGGGTTTGGTGGTACAACTTCAACGCTTTCAACCATTGCCACTATCTGGGCAAAAGTAAAAGAACTTAAAGGCGAGGTATCAAAAACAGAATTTAAATCTGGGCGATTTATAGAAATTGAAATAATTGTCAGAAGTCAAACAGCTGATGAATTTATATTGGCTAGCGACATTATTCAGATTCAAGGTCAAACTGGAAACTATAAAATAAATGATATTTACGAAAGTCAGGAGGATCAATTTGTAAAAATTTCAGCTACTAAATTTGCATAATGAAAAATATTCAAGTTAATAAAAAGGATATGGACAGAATTTTGTCAAAGCTTCATAATTTAAAAAGGCTTAATAAAAGTGTGTTAAATCCAAACCTGAAATATTTCGCAACAGAATCACAAAATGACATCAAAAAGGATGCTCCATTAGATACTGGTAATTTAAGGCAAGAAGTTAAAGGATTTATGATTGATGATTTATCTGCTCAAGTTGAGTCAATTGCATTGAGTAAGAAAAATTTTGATTATGCTATTGTCCAAGAATTTGGTTCTGTTTACCGAAAAGGCAAGCCTTATTTTTATCCAAACATCTATAAAAATTTAAGAGTTTTATTAATGAATGTCATCAAAGACATTAGGAAACAACTGAAAAAATAATGAACGAAATATTTCATCATATACGAAAAGCCTTTATTGATTCTTTGACTGATCAAATTACCATTGGGGGGTCTTTTGTTCCTGTTTATAATAGAGTCCCAATAGGAACTGAAACGCCATTTATTAGGATTTACTCTTATCAAATGGATGAAATTGACCAAAACCAAACCAGTTTTAGTGGTGAATACAAATCAAGAATTGAGGCGATTACTGGTTTTGATGGTGATGATGGTGGCGAATATCAACTCAATTTAATTGTTGATGGCATTTTAGCTATTATAAGAACGAGAACAAATATTGATTTGTCATCTGAAAATTTTAATGTTTACACAACCACAATTGACAGAATAAGATATTTTGAAGATTATGAAGATGATAAAACATACTTTAGAGCAATAATTGAAGTTTCAAACAGAATTGAAAAAACCACTTAAATGGAGGATGTTAAAATATATGGATTTAGTGCAATTGCATTATTATCAAGTTTATCGCCAATAAACCCAACTTTACAAACAGCACTTTTAATGCTGTCAATAATTTATACAGCAATTGGAATATATAACAGATTAAATAAATAATAAAATGAAACTACCAAGCAACGGAGCAGCAAAAGATATAAGACATTATTCAGGGTCTTTAGTTGTTTTTTTTCTAATAGTTGGGATTTTAGGTTATTTAACCAAATACAGCATCCCAGATGAAAACGCTCAAATAATAAACACTTTAATTGGAATGATTGCTGCAAGTTTAACAATGATTATTTCGACAATTACAGGAAGGAATCCAGATGATTTGGAAGCCCATAAAAAGAAAATATCAAACCTTGAAACTAAAATTGACTTGCTTGTAAGTCAAAAAGATTCTTTGGAGGCTATGGTCATAAAATTACAAGATGACACAATTGACAAGCTTTTGTTGAATAACACTTTAAAGCACGACTTTATTAATAAAAAATCATGAGATTCATAAGCAAACATATTACTTGGAATGAAGCTGTAAAAAGTAAAACGGCTGAAAAGCACGAAATTGAAAATATTCCAAACGAGAACCAGATTCAGGAAATGAAGAAAATTGCAAAAAATGTTTTTGAGCCACTTCGAGAATGGGCTGGACATCCGATTCGTGTAAACAGTTTCTTTCGTTCACCAGAACTTTGTATTAAGTTAAAATCAAAAGCGACAAGCCAGCACACAAAAGGACAGGCAATTGATATTGATTCACTTGGCGATAAATCTAATGCTGAACTTTTTTATTATATCAAAGAAAATTTAAACTTTGACCAATTGATCTGGGAGTTTGGAGATGATGAAAACCCTGACTGGATTCACGTTTCTTTTGTAAATGTAAACACAAACAGAGGCAATGTTTTAAAGGCTGTAAAAAAGAATAAAAAAACACAATACATTTTTTTTTAAATGGCAAAAAAACGATTTAAGGACACAAAGGTTGGTCAGTTTCTTTTAAATAAGATTCCAAGCGTTGTTGGTAAAATAGCAAACGACACACCTGTTGGAAGTGTAATTGAAGCAATTATCGGAGGCTCTGAAATGTCAGACAACGACAAAAGAGTTGCCCTTGAAAAGTTAAAAATTGAAAGGGCTGAAATTGATGGCATTACAAAGCGTTGGGTTGCTGATTCTAATTCTCAAAGTTGGCTGGCCAGAAACATAAGACCATTAACGCTTTCAGTTCTTGTTTTAAGCTACTGTGGGGGGTGGTTTGTTGGTCTTGATACATCTGACACCGCTGACCTTTTAACTTGGGTTCTATGCGGTTATTTTGGAGCAAGGTCTGCCGATAAAATTGGAGTTAATTTTAAAAAGTAAAACATTGAAATAATTATGGCAACAAGAGATTTATATTCGGCAAATAATTTTCATCGAATGAGTTTTGGCGATTTCGGAATGCGAACGCTTATAAAAGGAGATGTAAATTTATCAACACCAACTGGAGAATATTTTTGCATGATTGAATGCATTACATCTTGCACCTTTGATGCGACAAATGACACTCCTGCTGGTGATACCTCTTTGACTGATTATGATCTGTTGGATGGACAAATTATTTACGGAAACTTTACAGACATAACACTCACAAAGGGACACATAATTTGTTATTTGCGCCATGTTCCTGAATAATGATAGGCTTAAAAAGAAATATTGTTCCAAAGGCTGGGAGATTCAGAAAAAAAATATTAAAAAAAATAAAAAATCTTTTATGGCAAAATCGAGAATCCAGATGGAACACCGAAAATGCATTGTGGAATGAAGATTAAAAATTTCTTAAATTTGTAAAAATTAAATTATGGGAACAACCCTAACAGGACAAAGAATAAAAGACACTTATCTTGGCTTTATAAAAACCTCTGATAATTTAGAGGTTGATGCTACTGGTAAAGAACTTACTGATGGCAATGGTAATGATTTAGACATTTATATCAATACAGCGGGCCAAATAGGTTTTGCATCAACGCCAGACTTCACGCTTGATGCTGGGTCAAATACTGATGCTTTTAGAGTTCCTAATGGTTCAACTGCTCAACAACCGACTGGGCAATCTGGCATTATCCGATATAATACAACGGATTCAAAGCTTGAATATTTTGACACCGCATTTAAATATATTGCATCAGAAGATTATGTAAATACAGAAATTACCAATTTAATAGATTCTGCTCCTGGCACTCTTGACACTTTAAACGAAATTGCAGCAGCTTTAAATGATGACCCAGATTTTAACACAACAATTACAGCATTAATAAACGCTAAACAAGACACAATTACTGGGGCAGCAACAACAATCGTTTCAAGCGATTTGACTGTTTCAAGGGCTTTGGTTTCAAATGGTTCTGGTAAGGTAGGCGTTTCAACAGTTACAGATACTGAACTCGGATATGTTTCTGGAGTTACCTCTGCAATACAAACTCAAATTAATAACATTACTGACAATGATACAACCTATGGAGTTTCAGCGGTTGATTCTGGTGATGATGCAATTATAAGATTAACAGGATCGGATTCATCTGCTGATGATGTCAAATTAGTTGCTGGTTCAAATATTACAATTACTCCAGCTGGTGATGATATTACTATCGCTTCAACAGCTTCTGGAGGTGGTGCAACAAACTTAATAATTGACACAGTTTCAGGTGATGGTTCAACTGTTGCTTTTCCTTTGAGTAATACAATTACTAATGAAAATAATGTTCAGGTTTATATAGATGGGGTTTATCAATCAAAATCTAATTATTCGACATCGAGCAATACATTAACCTTTTCTACTGCTCCATCAAACGGAGCATCAATTGAGTTTACTCACATGGTTTCATTAAATGGAACGCCTGACATTGAGATTGACAATTTTAGTGGTGATGGATCAACAACTGGATTTACCCTTACAAGTGAACCAGTTTCAAAAAATAACTTGCAAATTTACATTGATGGGGTTTATCAAGCAAAAGCAAATTATTCAGTTGTAACAACATCTTTAACGTTTACGACTGCACCAGCAACTGGAACTAATAACATTGAGGTGACTCATTTAAAAATATCTTAAATTTGTAAAAAATAAAAAATGGCATTAACAAAAGTAACAAGCGGAGTTTTAGGAGATGAATATACATCAAGCAGTTCATTAACATCTGCAACGGCAATCACAGTTGACACATCTTCTGCTGATGTTTTCACATTAACAGCTGGACATTCAGCAACTTTAAATTTTACAAATGTTATTGTAGGGGATTTAAAAACATTAGTTGTTACTGGAGGGGGCAGTTCTTACACTTTAACTTTAGGGACTGTAAATGGTTCATCAGCAACTTTTAATCTTATAAGTGGTACTTATGATGACACCAGTTCAACAAAAAACTTTATTCAAATAAAATTTATTTCCACAACAGAGGCGTGGTACACAATCTCACAAATATCAAGTTAATATGAAAGCATTAGTTAAAAATGGTGGTATTGCAATTTACAAAACCCTTCCAAATGTTTGGAATAATATTTTAAACTTTAGGAAAGCAACGGATGAAGTTTTACAAGAAAATGGTTTTTACGATGTTGTAAAGCCGAGTTATAATTCAAAAACACAAACCAAAGGAGGTCTTTATTTTGACGAGGCAAATTCAGTTGTCACCTATGATGTGACTGACATAGACTTTGACCAGGATGTTGATATTATTGGAGAGGATGGTGAGCCAACAGGCGAAACCGAAAAAAGATATAAGATAGCCGACATTAAGGCAAGTAAGATTGCAGAGATTAAGTCTAAAGCAGGTAAGATGTTAGAGCCTACCGATTGGCAAGTTATTAGAAAAGCAGAGAGGGACATTGATATTGATACAGACGTTGCAACGGAAAGAGCAGGAATACTTACGGAAGCCGACAGATTAGAGGCGGAGGTAAATGCTTTCACAACTTATGCTGATGTTTTGCAATACAACGTACAATTTTTCCCATCTGATGATGAAATTATTTAATTTATGAGTTTAGGAAAAAGACTTATTAAAGTTGGCTTGCCAGCTTGTCTAACTGAAACAACAGACATCTTTGGCGATTCAAGTGGTGTAGCATTATATTCTTTAGACTACGATGCAAGTGATGCAAGTGGGGATTATGATGGCACACCTACTGACGTTGACTTTGGAGTAGGAGGTCAGGCAAACTATGGTGCAAGGTTTAATGGTAGTAGTAGTAATATATCTATTCCCGCTTTGCCAATTACAACATCAGATGATGTTACATTTTCTGCTTGGGTAAAGGGTTCAAGTGATGCTACTGATGCTACTATTGTGTCCACTTTAGGGGAAAATGGTTTAGAGTTTAGAGTACAAAATTCAGCAGTTAGAGCAGTATATAGAAAAGGCAGTAGTTGGTATGGTTCATCAACTGTTTCTGTAACTGCTGATGCTTGGAATCACGTTGTTTTAACCTATGAGCAAGGAGTTGGGTTTAACATTTATGTTAATAATAATACACCTACTACTTATGCAGAAACAGGCACTTTGTCGATTTTAGGTTCTTCTAATACAATCGGAAAATATGCAAATGGTTCAAGCGGGTATTTCGATGGCGATATAGACCAAGTAAGAATATTCTCTAAAGCGTTAAATTCAACAGAAGTAGGTGCTCTTTACGCAGAAACTGCTTGTGTATATGATTCCACCACAGACATAGTAGATTTTCCTAACCTTAAAACTAATAAGGCTTATATACCTTTTGATAATTCGGCAGAGGATTTGGTTTCAGGAGACTTCGGAACTATTGCAAGTGGTATGGACTTTAAGTTTGGTCGCTATGGTCAAGCAATAAGGACTACTGCAAATGCTCATTTTGTTAATTTTCCAAATATATCTGAATCTCCAAACAGCCCTTTTAGTTATTCTTGTTGGGCTAATATAACAGATATAAACCAAAGAGTGTATTTGTTCAATTGGGCAACTGCTACTGGTTCAACATCCGCTTGGGGAGGAATACTGAACGGTGGTGGTGGTAAACCGTATTTTAATTTCTGTAATAATGCAGCAACCGCATCTACATTTACAGTACCACAAAAGCAGTGGTTTCACTACGTTGCAACTTATGATGGAACAACTGCAAAAGCTTATGTAGATAATCAATTAGTGTTAACTGCTAACATTAGCACTAATAATTTAGGCACAAATAACTTAAGAATCCTCGACACTATTACAGATACAGAGGCTATGATAGACCAAGTTAGGGTTTATGATTCTGCGTTAGATACTGATGATATTGACAAACTATACAACGAAAAACCTGAAACAGATACATCTAACTTTAAGACTGTGTTGTATGAGGGTACAAGTTCAAAGCAATATATTTCTAATGTTGGGTATAATTTAGATGTTGATAATGGTGGAGATGGTGGTTTTGTTTGGGTAAAAGCAAGGACTGGAACTGCAAGAGACAGTAGGAACTATGATACGGTTAGAGGTATATATCCCATTTATTCAAGTAGAACTTTAGCAGAGGGTGTAGTATTTCCAATAGAATATGACGCTAATGGGTTTTTCTTTAATGGTAATGAGGGTGGTGTCAATGAAACAGGAGTTGATTATGTAGCTTGGGTATGGAAAGGCGGAGGAGATGACGTCTTAAACGAAGAAGGTACTATCGACAGTCAAGTTAGTGCTAATACAGAAGCAGGGTTTAGTATTGTGAAATATACCGCTGGAGGCACAGCCACAGTAGGACACGGATTGGATAACCCACCTGAATTAATAATTACAAAGAATTTAGATATATCTGAACAATGGTTTGTTTACGCAGAACCTGTAGGAACACAAAAGTTTTTAGGGTTAAATACAACGAGTGCCGCAATATCAAATTCAGGAGTTTATACATCAATTACTGATTCAACCTTTACCAATAACATATCAAGCACATCAAGAACGTATATTAACTACTGCTTCCATTCAGTTGCAGGATATAGTCGGATAGGGAGTTATACGGGAAATGGAAGTGCAGCAGGACCAACTGTTGTAACAGGGTTTAGACCTGCTTTTATAATGGTAAAAAACACAACTACGGGTAATAATTGGCATCGTTGGTATATTTTTGACAACAAAAGAGATACAACAAATCCAAATACACAGAACCTTGCAGCTAATGTTTCAAACGGAGAGCCTGTAAATGGCGATGCTAATATAAACTTTTTAAGTAATGGTTTTCAAATTTCTACTCCTAACAACTCTTTAGCAATCAATCAAAGTGGTAATACTTTTATCTTTATGGCAATAGCTTAAAATTAAAACAAAAATATGAAATTACCAAGAAACGGCATAGCGCGCGAAATAAGACATTATATTGGAAGTTTATTTGTATTCTTACTAATTATAGGAATAGTAGTATGGCTTGTAATGTTTCCAGTATTAGAAACAAACAAAGAGGTTGTAATGATGCTAATCGGAACCATTTCTGCTTCTATTGGTATTGTTATTAGCACTATAACCGGTGCTAAACCTGATGATGTTAATTCGTTAAAAGGTGATATAGAAAAAAAGCAATTACAAATAGATTATCTAACTAAATCAAAAGACGATTTAGAATCTATGGTAATTAACCTTCAAAAAGAAATGCTAAAAAACCAGGATGATGTAATGGACAAGATTATATTAAAAGCAGCATTAGATTATGATGATCGCGATGGGGCACGGAGGCAATTAAGAGTTGAAAAAAAATGCATATGTGGCGAAGACAGCTGCTCTTGTAAAGGTGAGTAATTACAAGTAATAATAAACTATAAACCTAACTAATTTTAAACCAATACCAATGACACTATTTTACCAGACTCAATCGTGGTCTAGTCAACCACAAGTATCCGAAGAAACCAAGAAAATTTGGAAGCGTTATTCAAAGAAAAAAAATTGGCGAATAACACAACTTCCTAACGGCTATTACCAGGCCGAATGGATTGATTTCAACGAAAACTGGAACGGAATTACAAGACGTGAAACAATTGAAGGAGCTGAAAAAGCAATTGAATCTTCAATTGAACATTACGCTAAAAAACTAAAACTTTCTGAAGGACCAGTTGTTGTAAAAACCTTTTAAATAAAATACTTAAATTAAATTTAATTAAATCATGTCAGACGCAATTGTCAAAAACCTCAGCTTTGGTCACGAAGCTAAGGATAAACTATTTGAAGGTATAAACAAACTCACAAAAGCCGTTAGCTCTACACTCGGGGCTAGCGGTAAACGTGTGATATTAGAAGATGGATCAGGAAAACCTGTTATTACTAAAGATGGCGTAACTGTAGCTGATTCAATTGTACTATTAGACCCTATTGAAAATATGGGTGCTACGCTTTTAAAGGAAGCCGCTAGGAAAACTGTAAGAGAAGCTGGCGACGGAACGACAACGGCTACAGTGCTAGCGCACTCAATTTTAACTGAAGCATACCCGCAGTTAAAGGAATTAGGGGCTAGAAATTTGAAAGAGGGTATCGATAGTGCTGTACAAAAAGTTGTTCAGCATTTAGAAAAAGCTTCTGTAAGAGTCACAGGCGATATGATTGATCAAGTGGCTAGTATATCTACTAATAATGATATTAAGCTGGGTAGAACCATCGCAAACGCTTTTAGATCTGTAGATGAGACAGGCGTGGTTATGATGGAAACAACAGAGCTATCCGAAACAACATCAGAACTAATTGATGGTTTACAATACGAAAAAGGATTAACAAATTCACATTTTATTACTAAGCAAGATTCAAAAGTTGCAGAACTAGATAATCCTTATGTATTATTAATTGAATCTCCGGTAGAAAATATACGTAAAATACAATCTGTATTAGAATACATTATAAAGAAAAGTAAGCCTTTGCTTATTATAGCTGATTTAGATCCTAAAGTTATTTCTACATTGGCGATGAATAAAATAAAAGGTAATGTAAAAATTAATGTTATTAATGCACCTACTTATGGTGTGGCTAAAAAAGATATGCTAACTGATTTGGCATTATTAACAGGAGCTACTATTATAAATGAAGATTTAGGTGATGACATGGATTTAATTCAGCCAGAACATTTAGGTAAATGTTTGAAAGCTGTTACTAATGATACAGAGACTATTATAAAAGTTGAAAGTATTACTGATGAAGTATCAGAAGTAATCAATAAAATTAAAAAAGATTTATCTGGCAAAAACAATGCTGCAGAAATTATAAGACTTGAAAAAAGATTAGCTAGGCTATCAGCTAAGATTGCTACGGTAAAAGTTGGGGCAGATTCAGATATTGAGTTAAAAGAAAAAGCAGATAGGGTTGAAGATGCTATTTGCGCTACTAAAGCTGCTATTAAGGAAGGTATTGTACCTGGAGGCGGCGTTGCATTATTAAATGCATCAACCCAAATTAAGCCTGAAAACAAAGCGGAAGAAATATTATTAGAAGCTATTAAAGCTCCGTATATTACAATACTACAAAATGCAAATTTTGATATTGTAGAGCTAAATAAAAAAGGCTGGGGCTTAGATGTTATTACTGGACAAAGTAAAAATATGATTAAGTCTGGAATAATTGATCCGTTGCTTGTGACTAAAACAGCATTAAAAAATGCTGCATCAGTTGCAACTACTATATTATCTACAGATTGTATAATTAATAATTTACGTATTAATGAAGGCAATAGGTAGAAACTTAATAATTAAAAAAGAAAAACAAGGTACTTCTGAAACCAAAGGAGGCTTATTGTTAACTGAAAATCAAAGAGAAGATTTAAGATATAATAAAGCTAAAGTAATATCCGTAGGTTCTGAAGTAGTTGGAGTTGTTGAAAACGATGACATTTATTATGACAAACATGCAGGGCATGGCGTTGAAATAAACAAAGAAGTTTTGCAAGTAATTAAGCTCCAAGACGTTGTAATTGTTTTATGAAAAGATTAGAGGCAAGAGATTTAAAAGATCTTAACTTGCTTAAGCATTATAGAATTATAAGGAAGTGGGCTGCTAAAAATAACGGCATGACTGATGCTGATTTAGAGCTTTTAATATATTTAGATTGTGTTGATCTGTTTAGTAAAATAGATTTTAAAATGGGTGCTTATTCATATAGCTGGAATAATAGAAGATGGAATACATTATTAAAAGAAGGCTGGATAATGGTATGGCGCAAAAGAAATCACACAACACAAAAGTACAATATATATAAAACTTCTTTTAAGTGCAAACAACTTATAAATAAAATATATAAGATAATGCTTGGCGAAGAAGATATTCCAATGAGCGAACGCAGAAATGTAATAATGAAAGGTGAAACCTACACTAATAAAGTTTTAAAGGTTTCTATAGATAACGTTAATAAAGATAAGTACAGATAATTATGGACAAAAGTAAAGCAATTATTTCGAACCCGCAACTTAAAGGGCAAGTAGGAGAATCTCACGTATGGGATGGTCCTTTAAATACAAATGGATTTCCTATGGGTAATGGCTCTAGTTCGGGTGCTACTGGTATGGAAGTTAAAAAAGCTCCAACATTTTATAAAGCGGGAGCTATTACTCAAATTGCCAAAGCCGCAAGAGGAGAATAATAATGGATATAGGGCATATAAAGTTACTAGCTATCAACGGATCAGTTGGAGTAGTGACTATGATGGAAATAGAGGTGTGGCTAAAAATTGTTCTATTGGTTGTTACTATAGGATATACCGTAATGAAATGGTCTAAACTCATAAAATAATGGCATATATACAAAACTCTTCGCCGTTTTTAAAAAAGAAAACAGCGGCATGGACTCGTAAAGAAGGTAAAGACCCTAAAGGTGGACTCAACGAAAAAGGAGTTAAATCTTACAGAAAAGAAAACCCTGGAAGCAAATTGCAAACAGCGGTTACTACTCCTCCTTCTAAATTAAAAAAAGGTAGCAAAGCTGCTAAAAGAAGAAAATCGTTTTGTGCTAGAATGAGTGGCGTTAAAGGACCTATGAAAAAACCTAACGGTGAGCCAACAAGAAAAGCTCTAGCATTAAGAAAGTGGAATTGCTAATAATTAAACAACAACAATAACAAACACAAACCAAAACACAAAAATTATGGGACACGGTAAAGCAGAAAAGTATGACATGAAAGAAGCATACAACAAAGATCTTACAAAGTCAGCAAGATTTAATTATCTTAAAAATGCCATGCATGATAAAAAAGGTATGTCTATGAAGGACGAAGGCATGATGATGAAAGATGAAGGTATGTCTATGATGGGCCAAGTTAAACAAGGCTCTATGGCTACAATGCGTAGTGGTAACGTAGGAACTTATACAGGCAATCATCCTAGGTTTGCTTCCAAAGGAATGAGCATGAATGCAGATCTTGCTTATAATCCCGTAGATGACATCACACAAAATAAAGGTGCTGCAGATATGGCTCCTATAGCAAACCTTAATAAAGGTTATGGCCAACAAGTTGGTAAGCCCTCTGTTGCAAGCCGACAAAAATACGGTGGTAATAAAGGCGATGAAAGCATGTCAGATAGAGATTATAGCGCTCCCACTAAAATGTATGGTGGCAAAAAAGGTGACATGAGCAAATCTCGAAGAGATTATAAATAAAACAGATAGGACTGTATAAACCTAGCAAAACATAAACATTAACAATAACAAAAACAACAACAAAATGGCAAGATTTATTTCTATCAAAGTCGTTGGAGGCGCGGATGCTTTCGAAGACGGACAACACTTACTTAACACAGACTCAGTAATTACAGTTACTTCTGGTGATGAGGCTGGAGCTAATGAAGGTACTAAAACTACTATTCACACAGACTCTGCTGTGCTTAATACTATAGTACTAACTCATAGCGCAGAAACTACTCCTAGCGTAAGAGATGCGGTTAATGCGGCACTTACAGCTAATCCGGGTGGTGTAAAATCAACAGTTGGCCTTGCAGCTGGTATTACTGTAACTGAATTTGCAGTTGTATAATGAGTGATTCTAAAGGACTTGGTGATTCAATTGAAAAAGTCACTAAGGTTACTGGAATTAAAAGTGTAGTAGATAGAGTCGCAGAGGGTTTAAATATCCCCTGCGGCTGTTCTGCTCGCAAAGATAAATTAAATAAAATGTTTCCTTATAAGTAATGGCTTTTAAACTTAATACACCTCCGTATAATTTAGACAATACGCCTATATATAATGTAGATTTAGGTAATGATGTATTAGGCAAAGCTAATAATAATGGTACTATATTAATAAATAAAAATTTAGATCCATCTAAAACTAAAAAAGTTGTTGATCATGAAATGGTTCATATTGATCAATTTAAAAGAGGTGATCTAGATTATGACGACAATAATGTTTACTGGAAGGGTAAAACATATTCTAGGAGTCAAATGCGGGAAGGCGCTAAAAATCTTCCTTGGGAAAAAGAAGCTTACGATAAAGCTTAAGCTATGTTAAAATTATTATTAGGCCTACTAAAAGGCGGTGATGGCAGAAAGTCAGTAGCTGGCAATTTAGCGTGGGAAATAAGAGAAGCAATCAAGGGTAAAGAATTAGACCCAAATGAAATAATAGAATTGCAAACTAAAATAAATGAAATTGAAGCCGGCCATAGAACAGTATTTGTTGCTGGTTGGCGTCCATTTATAGGATGGGTTTGCGGGGTGGCATTAGCATATAACTTCGTAATTAGAGATTTATTTATTTGGATAACAAAAACAACGGACGCTCCTCCGGCATTACAAATGGAGCATTTAATGACAGTCTTATTAGGAATGCTTGGTCTTGGCGGATTAAGAACCTTTGAGAAAATAAAAGATAAAGTAAAATAATTTAATTAAATTTAATCAAATGAGTGCAAAAGAAAAAAAAGTAACAGAGGAACAATTAGCTAAAATTAAAGAGCAACAAGTAACAATGAATAACAAATTGAGGGACATTGGGCTTGTTGAAAATCAAAAACACGTTTTATTACATGAATACGCTGGACTTGAGCAAGATATGGAAGCTTATAAAAAAGACCTTGAAAAAGAATATGGAGCAATTAGTATTGATTTGGAAACGGGTGTTTACAAAGAAATAGAAAAGCAAGAAGAAAAATAAGATGAGCAGCATTATAAGGAAGATCAGCATCGGTTCTGATTATAAAAATGATGCTATGCATTACTCTGTAGGCCAAGAAGTATACGGAGGACACAAAATAGCTTATATCATATTTGAAGATACTGATAGTTCTTATAATATTTTTATTAAAAAAAACAATGAAGTATTGCCGTGGAAGAAGTTTAATTCTAATATGGCTATTTCTGTTGAATATAATTTAGAATATGAATAGCATCTACGATTTTATCGTTGAGCCTATTGGAGAAAGATACAATAATACAACTAACGTAAATAATAAAGATTTAATATTAAATTGCAATATAGAATCATTTAAGTTTATAAATAAACTTGCTAGAGTTGTATCTACACCAAAAGCTTATAATACCATTATAAAAGAAGGTGACGAAATCGTAATTCATCATAATGTTTTTAGAAGATATTATGATATAAAAGGTAAAGAAAAAAATAGTAGCAAATATTTTAAAGACAATCTTTATTTTTGTCAGCCTGATCAGGTGTATCTTTACAAAAAAAGCAATAAGTGGCATTCATTTATGGATAGATGCTTTGTTAAGCCTCTTATAAATAATGACCCTACAAGCTTAGAAAAAGAGCAAAAGTATATTGGTATACTAAAGTATGGCAATAGCTCGTTAAACGCGCTCGAAATAACCCCTGGCGACCTCGTGGGTTTTACTCCAAATAGCGAGTGGGAGTTTATAATTGATGACGAGCGATTATATTGTATGAAATCTAATGATATTGTTATTAAATATGAACGTAAAGAAAACCAAGCTGAGTATAATCCAAGCTGGGCAAAAAGCGGTTGAAGAGTTAATTAAGGTAGCCAAAGAAGCTATTGTAGATTCAGAAGATGACATATCAGCGGATAGACTTAAAAATGCAGCAGCAACAAAAAAGTTAGCGATATTTGATGCATTTGAAATATTAACAAGAATTGAAACCGAAGAAAAGTTATTAGAAGATAAATCTACTAATCAAAAAACATTCGGGGGCTTTGCTGAAAAAAGATCTAAATGATATATAAGCAAACATTATATTCAGTAATACCTGATTATGTAAAGCCCAATATATTAAAGAAAAAAAATAAACAAAAGAGTTGGGGATACGGATATAACAAAGAACATGATTTAGTTGTAATAAGTAAATCAGGTGAAATTGGAGAAATATACAATATTCAAGGCTTAAAAATTGGTTTACCATTAATTAATAGATGCTTTAAAAGATCCAATAAGAAACAAGAACAATATTGGCAAAAGTTTAATTATCCCAAAGAATTACAAAAAATTAAAAGTGTATTTGATTGGAATAATTATCCTGATAATTTTAAAGAACAATGGTACGATTATATAGATAATGAATTTAAATATAGAGAAGAAGGTTTTGCGTTCTACAATAATGGCGTTGAAACTTATATTACTGGGTCTCATTACATGTACTTGCAGTGGACTAAGATTGACGTTGGGGCCGCCGACTTTAGAGAATCAAATAGGTTATTCTATATTTTCTGGGAAGCGTGCAAAGCAGATACCAGATGTTATGGAATATGCTATCTCAAAAACAGACGGTCTGGGTTTAGCTTCATGGCATCGAACGAAACTGTTAACCAGGCAACAATGTCAAGCGACGCAAGATTTGGAATTTTATCAAAAACTGGGGCAGATGCCAAAAAAATGTTTACCGATAAAGTTGTTCCAATATCAATTAACTACCCTTTCTTCTTCAAGCCCGTTCAAGACGGTATGGATCGCCCCAAAACAGAGCTTGCTTACCGAGTGCCCGCCTCCAAACTTACTCGGCGCAAGATAGAAATAGGCGAACAATTAGCTGAAATTGATGGGCTTGACACCACAATCGACTGGAAAAACACAGGCGATAACTCTTATGACGGAGAAAAGTTAAAGCTTTTAGTTCATGATGAATCTGGTAAATGGGAAAGGCCAGATAATATAATTAATAACTGGAGAGTAACCAAAACAACATTAAGGCTAGGTAGTAGAATAGTCGGTAAATGTATGATGGGTTCTACCTCTAACGCTTTAGATAAAGGAGGTAATAATTTTAAAAAATTATATGAAGGATCAGACGTTACTAAAAGAAACCGCAACGGACAGACTAGCTCAGGATTATATTCTTTGTTCATACCTATGGAGTGGAATTACGAAGGATTCATTGATATGCATGGAATACCTGTATTCAATACACCAGAAAAACCGGTCAAAAGTATTGACGGAACTGAAATAGATACAGGTGTAATTGATTATTGGATAAATGAAGTTGACGGTTTAAAAAAAGATCAAGATGCTTTAAATGAATTTTATAGACAATTCCCGAGAACGACGCAACACGCGTTTCGCGATGAAACAAAACAGTCCTTATTTAATCTGACTAAAATATACGAGCAAATAGATTATGTAGAGGAAATGAAGTATACCGGCCTTATTACACAGGGTAATTTTCAATGGCAAGGTGGTGTAAAAGATTCATTAGTAGAGTTTGCACCTAATAATAATGGTAGATTTTTTATTTCGTGGATACCACCACATAATATGCAAAACAGATCTATTTCAAAAGGTAACTTAAGATACCCGGCTAATGAGCATTGTGGCGCGTTTGGATGTGATAGTTATGATATATCTGGTACAGTAGACGGCAGAGGATCCAAAGGGTCTCTTCACGGGCTTACTAAATTTACAATGGAAGACATACCCCCAAACCATTTTTTTTTAGAATATATATCACGACCCGATAATGCTGAAATATTTTTTGAAGATGTATTAATGGCTTTAGTATTTTATGGAATGCCAATACTTGCAGAAAACAATAAGCCTAGATTATTATATTATTTAAAACGAAGAGGTTACAGGGGTTACTCTATGAACAGACCTGATAAAGTTTATAATAAACTATCAGTTACAGAAAGAGAAATAGGTGGAGTGCCTAACTCGAGTGAAGATATGAAACAAGCTCACGCGGCTGCTATAGAATCTTACATTGATTCTCACGTTGGATTTAATGGAGAAACTCACGGGGATTTGTATTTTACAAGAACATTAAATGATTGGTCAAAATTTAATCTTAATAACAGAACAAAGCACGATGCTTCTATAAGTTCTGGGCTTGCTATAATGGCTTGTAATAAAAATAAATATGCTCCAGTAGCTAAAAAAGTTTTTAAACCAATGAACTTAGGAATAAAAAGATACAATAACGATGGTTCTACATCAAAAATAATTTAGATAAATGATTAATACTAATTATAACAGTTCATTTCCAGATCAGGTAGTACCTGATTCAGTAAAGAATAGTTATGACTATGGGCTACAAGTTGCTCAAGCTATAGAAAATGAGTGGTTTCGGCAAGATATTGGAGGCGAAAGGTATTTACAGAACTTTCAAAATTATCATAGATTAAGACTATATGCAAGAGGCGAACAGCCAATACAAAAATATAAAGATGAATTATCTATTAATGGTGATTTATCTTATTTAAATTTAGATTGGACAATAGTTCCGGTTATACCTAAGTTTGTAGACATTGTAGTTAATGGGATGACTGATAAAGGTTATGAAATAAAATCATTTGCTACTGACCCATTTGCACTTAAAGAAAGAACTGATTTTGCTTTTAATGCGATGCGCGATATAATTAATAAAGAATATATTGAGCAAATGAATGCTGCTACAGGGCAAAATTTTTATGCTTCTGCTCAGCCTGATAAACTACCAGCATCGCGTGATGAACTAGATCTTTATTTACAATTAAATTATAAACAAAGCGTTGAAATTGCTGAAGAAGAAATAATTAAAAATGTTTTTTCTTTTAATAAATATGAAGATATACAAAGACGAATTGCTTATGATTTAGCAGTATTAGGTATTGGGGTGTCTAAAACAGGTTTTAATTTTTCCGAAGGCATAACAGTGGATTATGTAGATCCCGCCTCAGTAGTGTATTCCTACACAGAAGATCCTAATTTTGAAGATATATATTATGTAGGAGAAGTCAAAAATTTAAGTCTTTCAGAAGTAAAAAGATTGTATCCACAGCTTACGGATGACGATCTTAAGGAAATACAAAAGTATAAAGGTCCAACTAATTATAGTAATTACGTAAGAAACTATGGTGGACAAAATGACGATAATTTAGTTTCTATATTATTTTTTGAATATAAAACTTATACCAACCAAGTATTTAAATTAAAAAATACCGATCAAGGATTAGAAAAAATACTAGAAAAAGATGATACCTTTGATCCGCCAGAAAATGACAACTTTAGCAAAGTCTCAAGGAGCATAGAAGTATTATATACAGGGGCTAAAGTAATGGGAATGAGTAAAATTATAGACTGGAAAATGGCGGAAAATATGACTCGCCCCAGTTCGGACGTTACGAAAGTAAATATGAATTACTCTATATGTGCTCCTAGAATGTATAAAGGGCGCATAGATTCTATTGTAAGCAGGGTAACAAGCTTCGCGGATATGATTCAGCTAACACATTTAAAGCTACAACAAGTATTATCAAGGGTTGTGCCAGATGGAGTTTATTTAGATATGGATGGGCTTGCCGAGGTTGATTTAGGTAATGGTACAAATTACAATCCAGCTGAAGCGTTAAATATGTATTTTCAAACAGGTAGCATTGTTGGAAGATCTTTAACACAAGATGGTGATTTAAATAGAGGTAAAGTTCCTATTCAAGAATTACAGTCTTCAAGCGGTATGGCTAAAATACAATCTTTAATATCTACTTATCAATACTATTTACAAATGATAAGAGACGTTACAGGTTTAAATGAAGCGGTTGATGGTAGCACACCGGATAAAAATGCTTTAGTAGGATTGCAAAAAATGGCAGCTGCAAATTCAAATGTAGCCACAAGGCACATTCTTAAAGCTTTAATGTATATAACCATTAAAATAGCTGAAAATGTAAGTTTACGAGCCAATGATGCATTGCAATTTCCATTAACAAAAGATGCATTACTTAATAGCATTAATACATTTAATGTTAATACTCTTGAAGAAATGGAAAAAGTAGCCATGCACGACTTCGGTATATTTTTAGAATTAGAACCCGATGAAGAAGAAAAAGCTAAGCTTGAACAAAACATACAAGTAGCACTTCAATCAGGGGGAATTGATTTAGATGATGCTATTGATGTAAGACAAATATCAAATTTAAAATTAGCTAATCAATTATTAAAGCTTAAAAGGAAAGAAAAAGGTGCAAGAGATCAACAGGTTGCTCAAGCTAATATCCAAGCTCAAGCACAGGCTAATGCTCAAGCTTCTGAAGCGGCGGCGCTCGCGGAAGTTCAAAAACAACAAGCTTTAGCTGAAACAAAAGTACAGATTGAAAAAGCTAAATCAGATTTTGAAATTGCCAGGATGGAGCAAGAAGCATTAATTAAAAAACAATTAATGGCAGAAGAGTTTAATTATAATATACAATTAGCTCAGGTACAAGCATCTGCAACAACAAAAAAAGAACAGGAAATAGAAGATAGAAAAGATAAACGTGTAAAAATACAAGGTACACAACAATCAGAACTTATTGATCAAAGAAAAAACGATTTATTGCCTAAAAATTTTGAATCAGCAGGTAATGATAACTTAAGTGGCTTTGGCTTAGAACAATTTGAGCCAAGGTAAATTTTATTAATTAATTTTATATTATCATATTATGTCAACAGAAGTAAAACAAGAAGGAGATTTTAAAATTAAAAAAAGAACTCCAAAAAAATTAGCAGGTGAGCAAGACATTATTAAAGTAGATCTTTCTAACCCACCAGCAGAAACAAAAAAAGAAGAAGATGCCGTTCAAAAGCAAAGCACAGATGAAGTACCTGTACGCGACGAATCCAAAACTAGCGAAGGAATTCGAGAAGGAGACGAGCAAGCAACAGATGAAAAACCTACCGGACAAGATAATAGCAATGCTAGCGAGGCAGAGATAGATTCTCCTATTCAAGTTATTGAAGATGAAGAAGATAATTCTGAAAAAACAGGAGTGGATGGAAGCAATGAAATTGCCCCTACCACATCGCAACAAAAAGAAGTATTACCGGAAACAAAAACACAAGAACTTCCCGAAGGAGTAGATAAGCTTATAAAGTTTATGGAAGAAACGGGGGGTACTGTTGAAGATTATGCTAGACTCAATGCAGATTACTCTAATGTAGATAACAATACATTATTAAGAGAATATTATAAAACAAGTAAACCTCATTTAGATTCAGAGGATGTAAATTTATTATTAGAAGATTTTGCATGGGACGAAGAAATTGATGAGGATAGAGACATACGCAAGAAAAAAATAGCGTATAAAGAAGAAGTTGCAAAAGCCAAAAACTTTTTAGAGCAAACTAAGAGTAAATATTACGAGGAAATTAAATTAAGACCTGGTGTTACTCAAGAGCAACAAAAAGCTACTGACTTTTTTAACCGATACAATGAAGAACAAAAGCGTAATGAAGCGGTTCGAGAAGGGTTTATTAATACAACTAAAGATTACTTTTCTAATGATTTCAAAGGTTTTGATTTTAAATTAGGAGATAAAAAAGTTAGATATGGTATTAAAGACCCTGAATCAACTGCCGATAAACAAAAAGATCTTACAGACTTTGTTGGGACGTTCCTAGACAAGAATGGTCAAATGAAAGATCCGGCTGGTTATCATAAAGCAATTTACGCTGCCCGCAATGCTGATACTATGGCAACACATTTCTATGAGCAAGGCCGTGCTGATGCTATAAAAGATCAAATTGCAAAATCTAAAAACATAACTACTGAACCAAGGCAAACTGCTCCGGGCGATGTATTTGTTAAAGGATTAAAAGTAAAAGCTATTAGCGGACTGGATTCTTCAAAACTTAAAATTAGAACAAAAAAATTTAACAACTAAAATTTAAAACATGGCAAATGTAGTACCCTCGTTTGGGTCAATTAAACCTAGTCAGAAACAACAGGTTCTGTCTACAAATTATCTGCAATTTACAGATAAAGCTGGCGACGATTTTTCAGATTTCGCAGCACAATATCTTCCTGAGATCTACGAACAAGAAGTAGAGCGATATGGAAACCGAACTCTTTCTGGATTTCTACGTATGGTAGGAGCAGAAATGCCTATGACTTCTGATCAAGTAATCTGGTCAGAACAAAATAGATTGCACATTGCATATAATGACGTAACTAAAGCTAGCGCAACAACTTTAACTTTTGCGCTTAACGCAACTGCTGGCCCTAACTTCGTTGATAATGCAATTTCTATCAACCAAACTATTGTAGTAATGAATCCTACTACTGGAGCTGAAGTAAAAGCTTTAGTAACCAACAGTGTGGATACATCAGCTACTCTAGCAACAATTACTGTGGCTACATATACTGGAGCTGATCTCGCTGCTACGTTTGGTGCCGGATCTCCCACAAATCTTAAAATATTTGTATATGGTTCTGAATATAGAAAAGGAACTGGAGATGCTGACATCAGAAGCGTAACCCCATCTTTTACTCAGTTTAACAATTCACCAATTATTATTAAAGAAAAGTATGTGGTCAATGGATCAGATATGGCTCAGATTGGTTGGGTTGAAGTTGCTACTGAAGATGGAACTTCTGGATACCTATGGTACTTGAAAGCTGAGTCTGAAACTCGTTTGAGATTTGAAGATTATCTTGAAATGTCTATGGTTGAAGGTGAAAAAGCTGCTGCAGGTTCTGGAGTTGCTGGTATTGCTGCTGACTATGGCGGAACTGAAGGTCTTTTTGCTGCTATCAACGCTAGAGGTAATGTACTAAATAACTTTAGTGCTGCTGCTGGTCTTGGCGAATTTGACAGTATTCTTAAAAATCTTGACACTCAAGGTGCTATTGAAGAGAATATGCTTTTCTTGAATAGAAAAACTTCTTTGGATTTTGATGATATGCTAGCTGCTATTTCTTCCGGTATTGGAGGAGGTACTGCTTTCGGTCTATTTGAAAACTCTGAAGAAATGGCTTTGAATCTTGGTTTTTCAGGATTTAGAAGAGGTTCTTATGATTTTTACAAAACTGACTGGAAATATCTTAATGATGCTTCAACTAGAGGTGGAGTAGCTGTTTCAGCAATTGATGGAGTTCTTATTCCTGCTGGTACATCAACTGTATACGACCAAATTTTAGGTTCTAATATTCGTAGACCTTTCTTGCATGTTCGTTACAGAGCTTCACAGACTGAAGATAGAAGAATGAAATCTTGGATCACAGGATCTGCCGGAGGTGCTTATACTTCTGACATTGACTCTATGGATGTTCACTTCTTGTCTGAAAGATGTTTATGTGTACAAGGTGCTAACAATTTTGTATTGTTTACTGCATCATAGTTTTTCTGATATTAATTACCTCCGCTTAATTGCGGGGGTAGTTTTTATCTCTTTTTAATTATTTAATTTTATTATATCATGGCTAAAAAAGCTACCCAAGCAGTAAAAGATATTGAGGTTGCACCTCAAGTAATTGAAACAAAAGAAGTTGCAAAACCTGCGGCTAAAGTATCAGCACCTAAAAAACCACAGTGGGAAATTAAAGACAGAACATATTTATTAAATGGTCTTAAAACTCCATTAACATATACTATAGCATCTCGTCACACGAGCCGCTATCCTTTATTATGGTTTGATAAAGAAAAAAATAAAAAAAGAAAATAAAGGA
>Ga0213867_1000184_pt1 | contig 29083 bp, 17 predicted proteins | sample PICome_12_FD_160120 | JGI IMG/M metagenome (GOLD analysis project Ga0213867, IMG submission 160120) | Coastal seawater microbial communities near Pivers Island, North Carolina, United States - PICO540 | ecosystem: Environmental > Aquatic > Marine > Coastal | place: USA: North Carolina... | reverse complement strand
TCCACCATCTCAAATCCCAACTCATCACGACCACTCCCCCACATGTTATGAAGGGTACGAACAGGGTGCAGTGATTATTCAAAGTGATTTTGAAACGAGACATCACCATGGAATGAACCACGGGTCCCTCACTCCTCCTCCTTTGACCACGATTTCCGCATCACTTTCCCGGCAGCTTCGCCGGCGTCCATCGGGTCGTAATCGTGCTCAAAGATGAGGTGTTTGACGAGGTTGTGTTGAGCGATGCTGGCGTGACAGACAGGACAATTGTGGCGGTCGGGCTCCCGGTAGCCTTGGAAGGCCATGCGGCCTTTGGGCGTGGCCAAGCCGGCCACCGTTCGCATGAGCGTTGAGATGAAGAGCAGCCCAAACAACACCAAACAGCAGCCCAGCCCGGTAAAAAAGCCCGAACCCGAGGCATCGGTGGAGAGTTGCAGGTTTTGCGTCATTCGGCCCTCGGTGGTGTTGCGAAAGGTGCTCAAATCGATGGTGTGGGAGAAATTTTCCCCCTCAAGGCGCAAATAGATCTCGACATCGTCGTCCTGCTCGTCCACTTCAAAGGAAATCAGGTAGCGGCCGTTGATGTCGGTGATGGCGGTTGCCCCACGGAAGTGATAGCAGTCCACTTCGCCTTGAGGGCACTCAACGTAAACGTCCCGAAGCATCACCGGCGTGTTGTCGCTGTAGGTGGCTTGGCCCGAAATCCGGTAGGTTTCGGCGCTCGCAAGCGGCGTGGCCAGCAGTGCTAGGGCAAGGACCACCAGCAAGGAGCGCATGACACGGAGAGCGGAAGGGCATCTTATGAAGGCTTGATTTGCTCCAATGGGTTCTTTGACCGCGTCGCAAAAGCACCGCCATGGGCACGCTCGTTACCGGAACCGCCGCCACGTACGTTGAAGAATTGCACATCAACACCGAAAAGCGCTACGAAATCGTCTGCATCACCCGTGAGGTCGAGCGCATCGTCGCAGAGAGCGGCATCGTGGACGGCCTGGTGCTCGTGAACCCCATGCACATCACGGCGTCGTGCTACGTGAACGACCTCGAATACGGCTTGCACCACGACATCATGGCTTGGCTCGAGAAATTGGCCCCTTTCTACGGCAGCGAAGGGCGCGCCGGCGAAGAATACCATCACCACCGCACGGGAGAGGACAACGGGGATGCCCACCTCAAGCGACAATTGTTGGGTCAGCAGGTGACCATGCCAGTGCGGGACGGGCGCTTGTACCTGGGAACCTGGGAGCAGATTCACTACGCGGAATTTGACGGTCAGCGCAACAAACGCATCTTGGTCAAGGTCGTCGGGGTGATGGCTTCGTGACGCTGTCCTCGCCTCCCGAACCTTCGGGCTTCATGGCCGAACTGGGCGTTGAGCGCACTCTTTGGGCCCCGGGAGCCTCCCGCCTCGAGTTAACGCTCACCGAGGACCACCTCAACAAGGGAGGTGTCGCCCACGGAGGGATTCACATGGTGATGCTCGATTCGGCGCTTGGCAGTGCTCTGGTCGCCTCACTTCGGGTCGAGGAATGGTGCGCCACCACCCAACTCTCAACCAGTTTTCTCGCTGCTGCACGGCCCGGCGAGCGCCTGGTCGCTGAAGGGCGCGTCGTGCGCCGAGGCAAGCACGTGGCGCATCTGGCGGGCGAAGTCAAGGTTGGCGAACGATTGGTGGCGAGTGCCACGGGGACGTGGGCGATTTGGTCGAGCCGCCCGCCTTCGTTGTCATCAACCGTCGAGGGTGTTTCGGACGAAGGGCAGAAGCGCTTGAACGAATGATTCGCCCGGTATTTCGTGACCAAGCGCCGCAAGCGAGGTCGTGGTGTCCGCAGCAAGGCCGCACCCTGCAACGTCTTCGACTCGCCCCGGGGGCGTGCTGAGGTTGACCGAGAAACCGTGTCGACTGACCCAACGCAGGAAGGAGAGGCCAATGCTGCACACCTTGCGACCGTCCACCCAGACGCCCTGCATGCGTTCATCGCGCTCGCCGTTCACCCCAAAGCTGGCCAAGGTGTCGATGAGCCAGCCTTCGATGATGGTGATGATCTCCGCCACCGAGGCCTCGCCCTCTCGTTCGCCCCACTTGAACACAGGATAGCCCACGATTTGGCCGGGCCCGTGCCAGGTCAGGCCGCCGCCACGGTCAACCGCTACGGTTTCGTAACCGGGGGGAGCTTGGATGCCGTCGTTGCGGGCGCGAGGGCCAACGGTCACGACCTCTGGGTGGGAGAGGATGAGCAAGGTATCGGGAATTTCGTCCTCGATCCGTTGTTGCTGAAGTTCCTTCATCAGTGCTTCTGCCTCCCCGTACGGGACGGTTCCGAGTATGCGGACGTCCAGCATCCCCGTCACGCTCTCATCGGCCCGAGGAGCCAAAGCCGCCCTCGCCTCGCTCGGTACGGTCAAGCCCTTCCATGGTGGTTTCCACGAGCGTGACCAGCGGGACGGGTGCAAACAACAGTTGGGCCACCCGCTCGCCTGCCTTGACGGTGAAGGCATCACCCTCGCCAATCCAGGTTGCCAACACTTTCAGTTCGCCTCGGTAATCCGAATCGATGGTGCCCAGGCCGTTGGGCATGATCATGCCCTTCTTTCCCAAGGAAGAGCGGCATCGGATTTGTCCTTCCCAGCCTTCGGGGATGGCCGCCGCCCAGCCCGTGGCGATGAGAACGCTCTCGCCTTTGGGCACCACGGTGTCTTCGATGGCGTACAAATCCCAGCCCGCTGCTTGGGCCGAACCTTGGGTTGGCAGGACGGCTCGGTCGTCAAGCCGGGCGAAGGGGATTTCCAACGAAATTCGGTCCATGTCCTTACTCAAGATACATCCCTTTTTGACTGTTGGGATAATGTAAGATTTTGTTGACTTGAGGCTCCAGTGGAAAACAAGGTGATTTTGGAATGTTTTGTAGAAAAAGGAGTTGTTTTTTAACACCGTTTGGCGAGCGACGTGTTCGGCGTACTGCGTTGAAGTTTGAAACCGTTGTAAAGGGTGAAAAAATCGTTCACTTTAATCTCGCCGGGGGGGCATATATTATAGGCATCCGAGAAGGGCAAACAAAATCCAGCGCGTTGGAGAACACCCGGGGGTTTTGATATGGTCATTGAGCACAGCAAAGACGACAACATGGACATCGATTTGAGCAGCGAGCATGTTGAGCCCATGCTCCAGGAGAACCTCGACCGCTTCGTTCTTTTCCCCATCCAACATGACGACATCTGGGCCATGTACAAGCAGGAACAAGCCTCGTTCTGGACCGCTGAAGAGATCGACCTTGCCGAGGACCTCAAAGACTGGAAAAACCTCAACAAGGACGAGCAGCACTTCGTCAAGCACATTCTCGCGTTCTTCGCCGCAAGCGACGGCATCGTCAACGAGAACCTCGTCATGAACTTCTCCAACGAAGTCTGCTGGCCCGAAGCTCGAGCCTTCTACGGGTTCCAAATCATGATGGAGAACATCCACGCAGAGACGTACTCCCTGCTTATCGACACCTACATCGAAGACGAGAAAGAGAAGGATCACCTCTTCAAAGCCCTCGAGACCGTGCCGTCCGTCCAGAAGAAGGGGCAATGGGCCATGCGTTGGTTGTCCCGCAAGCGCGGCTCCTTCGCCGAACGCTTGGTCGCCTTTGCAGCGGTTGAAGGCATCTTCTTCTCGGGCTCCTTCTGCGCCATCTTTTGGCTCAAGAAGCGCGGCTTGATGCCCGGCCTAACCTTCTCCAACGAACTCATCTCTCGCGACGAAGGTCTCCACTGCGACTTCGCCTGTTTGTTGCACAACAAGTTGCTTCGTGGCGCCGGCGAGAACGTCATTCGTCGTGTCATCGCTGAAGCGGTCGACATCGAAATTGAATTCGTCACGCAGGCCCTCCCGGTCAACCTCATCGGCATGAACGCCGACCTGATGAAGCAGTACATTCAGTTCGTGGCTGACCGCCTCCTGGTGCAACTCAACTGCTCCAAGATCTACAACGTCGGCAACCCCTTCCCGTGGATGGAGATGATCTCCATGCAGGGCAAGACGAACTTCTTCGAGAAGCGCGTGGCCGAATACCAGAAGGCCGGCGTGATGGAAAGCGCCTCCTTGGGAAGTGTCCAACAGCGATTTTCCGTGGACGAAGACTTTTGAACCGTACGCGAACAAAGGAAGATATCACGCACTCAAATGAACACCGGAGGATGAAGTATGGCTATGCAAGTTGTGAATCGAAAAGGCGAGCGAGAAGATGTACGGTTTGATGCCATCCACGAAAAGTTGGTGACACTTGCCGAGGGTCTGGACGAGACCTGGGTTGACCCCGGGCACGTGACGAAGTTGACCATCGAGGGTCTTTACGACGGCGTCACGACGAGGGAATTGGACCAACTCGCCGCCGAGACGGCAGCCTCCCTCGCCTCCCATCACCCCGACTACAGCCGTTTGGCGGCGCGCATCTGCGTGGACGATCTTCATCGCTCCACCAAAGACGTGTTCACCGACGTCATCACCGACCTGCGCGAGTACATCGACCCAGAGTCCAACAAGCACGCTCCGCTCATCTCCCAAGAGGTCTACGATATCATCATGGCCAACGCCGACGTGCTCAATGCGCACATCGACTACACTCGCGACCACGCCTACGACTACTTCGGTTTCAAGACCTTGGAGCGCTCCTACCTGCTCAAACTCAACGGCGTGGTGGCCGAGCGCCCTCAACACATGTTGATGCGGGTCGCCGTCGGTATTCACCACGGCAACATCGAGAAGGCGCTGAAGACCTACGACCTGATGAGCCAAGGCTACTTCACGCACGCAACGCCAACCCTGTTCAACTCGGGCACCCCCATGCCCCAGATGTCCTCCTGCTTCCTGCTCACGATGCAGGACGATTCGCTTGATGGCATCTACGACACGCTCAAGCAATGTGCGTTGATTTCGAAATCCGCCGGTGGCATCGGGCTCTCGATCCACCACGTTCGCTCCAAAGGCTCCTACATCAAGGGAACCAACGGCACCTCGAACGGCATCGTCCCCATGCTTCGCGTCTTCAACGACACCGCTCGTTACGTCGACCAAGGCGGCGGCAAGCGCAAGGGTTCCATCGCCGTTTACTTGGAGCCCTGGCACCCGGATATCTTGGCGTTCCTCGACTTGAAGAAGAACCACGGAAAGGAAGAGATGCGAGCCCGCGACCTCTTCTACGCCATGTGGACGCCCGATTTGTTCATGGAACGCGTGGAGAACAACGCCGACTGGTCCTTCTTCTGCCCCAACGAGTGCCCCGGTTTGCAGGACGTCTACGGTGCCGAATTCAAGGCCATGTTCGAAGACTATGAACGCCGAGGTTTGGCCCGAGAAACCCTCCCTGCCCGTGTGGTGTGGGACAAGATCGTGGAAGCTCAAATCGAGACCGGGACCCCTTACATGCTCTACAAAGATGCAGCCAACGAGAAATCCAACCAAAAGAACCTCGGTACCATCCGCTCCTCCAACCTTTGCACGGAGATCATGGAATACACGGCCAAGGACGAGGTAGCGGTTTGCAACCTCGCCTCCATCGCTCTGCCGAAGTTCGTGAACACCAGTGCAGGCGAATTTGACCACCAACTTCTCTACGACGTGACCTACCACGCCACGGGCAACTTGAACCGTGTTATCGACGTCAACTACTACCCTGTTGAAGAGGCTCGGAACTCAAACATGCGCCATCGCCCCATCGGGTTGGGTGTTCAAGGCTTGGCCGACGTGTTTGCCATGCTGAAGTTGCCCTTCGAGAGTGAAGGAGCCCGGGCATTGAACAAAGAGATCTTCGAAACCATCTACTTCGCAGCCTGTACCGCTTCGAAAGACGCCGCTGTTGCGGAAGGCCCGTACTCGACGTTCGAAGGCTCGCCCGCCAGCCAAGGTCAACTTCAGTTTGACCTCTGGGGCATGAACGAGCACAGCGGTCGCTGGGATTGGGATTCGCTCAAGGCCGAGATCATCGACAAGGGCATGCGGAACTCCCTGCTCCTCGCTCCCATGCCGACCGCCTCAACCTCCCAAATCTTGGGCAACAACGAGTGCTTCGAAGCCTTCACCTCCAACCTCTACGTTCGTCGCACCCTCTCCGGCGAATTCGTGGTGTTGAACAAGCACCTCGTGCGCGACCTCATCGACGAGGACATGTGGAGCCTTGAGATGAAAGACGACATCTTGCGTCACAAGGGGTCCATCCAAGGAATTCAACGCATTCCTGAGCACATTCGCGACCTCTACAAGACCACGTGGGAAATCAAGCAGCGTCACGTCCTTGACATGGCCGCCGACCGAGGTGCATACATTGACCAAAGCCAATCGTTGAACATCCACATGGTGGACGCCAACCCCGCCAAGGTGACCTCGATGCACTTCTACGGATGGCGACAGGGCCTGAAGACCGGGATGTACTACCTCCGAACCAAGGCCGCTGCAGACGCCATTCAGTTCACGGTTGAGGCCTCGGACAAGGAAGACCAAACCGTTGGCGGTCTTGCTGACCGAGCAGAAGACGTGGACAGCTTGGACGCCATCGCCTGCAGCCTCGACAGTCCGGATGACTGTTTGATGTGCGGCAGTTGAGGGTCTTCTCCTCTCCTTCTCGGTGGGTTGAGCCTTTCCGGTGAACACTTCTTTTTCTACGATGTTCGCGGAAGAGAGAGCGATGCCCACCAACGCTCGCCGTTTTTCTGCATGGGCACTTGGTGCAGTTTTCGTGTTCATCGGCGTTGACCATTTCATTCGCACCACGTGGTACGAGCCCATCGTCCCGGATATTCTTGGGCGGCCTGATGTTTGGGTTTACCTGAGCGGGGTTGCTGAGATTCTCTTCGGTGCATTGTGCGTCTCGGCGCGCTACCGAGAGCCTGCGGCAAAATTCGGAATCCTCATGTTGGTGGCGCTCTATTGGGCCAACCTCAACATGTGGGTGAACGATATTCCGCTGAACGGGGTGAAATACGGCACGGCGTGGCACGTTGGCCGGTTGCTAGCGCAAACCCTCCTCATCGGATTCATTGCTTGGGTTGCTGAACTCGGTCTGTTCAAGGTGGACAGCGAGGCTCGGTGACCCGTGCTTCGGCCAACGCTGTTCAACGGTTCGTCCCCTGCGAGTGACGCCCCTCAGATTCCGGTTTTGCTGGTCAATTCCGGGGGAAACCTTAGGTGAGTGCCCGGTGGAGCGAATTCATGGAATCAATTTCCAAGGTTGGCCTCGAATCAAAACGAACCACCGCAGCAAGCGTGGCCATCGTTGGCGTGGTTGTGTACTTGGCCCTGGTTCATCTCAAACCCATCTTGATGCCGCTGGCGATTGCGGTTCTGCTGTTTTTCCTCATCAAACCGATTGAACAACACATTCACCAAAAGGTTGGCAACCAAGCGGTTTCGTACGGAACGGTCTTGGTAGCGTTCATCCTCAGCATGTACTTCATCTCGATTTTCCTCTACGAGCAACTCTCGCTCTTTGTTGAAGAGGTCCCCGAAATCACGGCCGCCCTCGAGGAGAAGCGAGCGACGTACGCTCAGTCCGACCTCTACGGCTTGGAAATCATCTTCTCCGACTCCAGTTGGGTTGACGTCTTGGCTTCACCGAGCAACATCGAAGTCTTTGTTCTCGCTATTTTGGGGTCACTGGGCGCCTTTGTCGGCACCATGATCACCGTTCTGATTTTCCTGCTGTTCATCATCCTCGAAGAACACACCATCGCCAAGCGGTTCAACGCGGCTTTTCCGCATTCCTCCGGCCGTGCCCGCAACATCGTGCACGATTCAATGGAATCCATCAGTGCTTACGTCGTTTCCAAAGTGACGTGCAGCGGGGGTCAGGCCATCGTCATGACCGTCATCATCTCACCCATCGGATTCGATATTCCCGGTTGGTTTTTGTTTGGTGTTCTTTGTTTCCTTTTGGATTTCATTCCCATTTTGGGGGCACTGTTCGCCACCATCCCCCCCGTTCTCATCGGCTTCATCATGCTTGAACCGTTGACCGCCTTGCTTATGCTCGGCCTTTTGATCGGGAACCAACAGATGTTCGGCTCGCTGGTTGAGCCAAACCTTTCGGGAGCCAAAATCGGCATCTCGCCCTTGGTTCTCTTGCTCACCGTCATGGTTTTCTCGCAAGTATGGGGCATTGCGGGTGCGATTATCGGTGCACCGATGATCATCATGGTGCGGTTGGTCCTTGATGAAAACGAGCGCACCCGGCCCGTGGCCGTCATGATGGCAAACGACATCGAGGAAGAGTAGGCTGCCGTCGGCTTCACCCGAGTCGGGAACTCACATCTTGTGGATGGCGTGACCAAGCGTGTCGAGCACCCCTTCGTGGGTCATCTCGGTCATGGTGGGGTGAGCGTGAATCGTTTGGGCGATGTCTTCGAGGACCGCACCCATTTCGAGCGCCAGCGTCCATTCGCCCACCAGTTCGCTGATGTGCGTACCCACGCCCTGAATGCCGAGGATGCGGTGGTCGTCTTCGCGAGCAACTACTCGGATGAATCCTCCCGTCTTCTCCGCTTCTTGGGTCAGGGAACGACCGTTGGCTGCCAGTGGGAATTTTCCGGTGATGACGGGATGGCCGGCTTCTTCGGCTTCGTCGGGGGACAAGCCGACGGACACGATTTCGGGTTCGGTGAACACGATGGCGGGAACGGCTACGGGGTCGTAGGCTCGCTTGTGCCCGGCGATGAGTTCGGCCACCATCTCCCCTTGGAAGGAGGCGACGTGGGCGAGCATTTCGCCGAGATCGCACAAATCACCGATGGCGTAAACGCCCTTCATGTTCGTCTCGCAGCGCTCGTTGACCTTGACGTAACCGCGGTCGTTGAGAGCGATGCCGGTGCTTTCCAATCCGTTGGAGGCCGGTTTCCTACCGACGGTGACCAGGACCTTGTCGGCAATGACGCTCTGCATGTTCTTCTCGTCTTTCTCGTTCTTGTCGATGAAGTTCAGTTGAACCTTGCCACCTTTTGCATCCTCTACACCCTTTGCGAAGACGCCGGTATGGACGGTGATCTTGTTTTTCTTGAGGAAGAGTTCGAGCGGACGGCGCAATTCCTTGTCAAACAGGGGGAGGACGGAATCCATGGCCTCAACCACCGTGACCTCGGAGCCGAGCATGCGGAAGGTGATACCGAGTTCAAGACCGATGTATCCTCCGCCGACGACCACGACATGGTCCGGCAGGGTCTCAAGCGAGAGGGCTTCCCTTGAGGACAACACGTGGTCGCTGAAGGGCATGAACGGCAGTTCGATGGGCACCGACCCCTGGGCCATGATGACATGGTCGGCTTGAATCAGGGTGGCGTCTTTTCCTTCGCCAATTTTCACCGTTTTGGCGTCTTGGAAAACGGCCCAACCCGTGACGAGTTCGGCTCCGGCGTTCTTGAGCAGGGCTTCGACGCCTTTGTTGAGGCGGTCAACGATGCCTTCCTTCCATCCAACCAAGTTGCTCATGTCGAGTTCAGCGGGTCCGGGAATGGAGATGCCCATGTGGCCGTCCTTCTCGGCGTGCTTCGCCAGGTTGTGAAAGGTGTGAGCTGCGTGGATGAGGGCTTTGCTTGGGATGCATCCCCGAATCAGGCAGGTGCCTCCGGCTCGTTCGCCTTCCACGATGATGGTCTTCAAGCCGAGTTGAGCAGAACGAATCGCAGCAACGTAGCCACCGGGGCCAGCGCCGACGACGAGGACTTGACAATTCTTGGTCTTCATGCACGGCACCTCACATGAAAATGGTGGCTGGGTGCTCCAAGTAAGATTTTACCAACTGAACCAAACTTGCACCGTCATGACCGTCGACCACACGGTGATCCCACGAGGACGAGAGGTTCATGATGCGGCGGACGACGACGTTCCCGTTGCGAACAACGGCTCGGTCCGTGGCGTTGTGGACGCCCAAAATACCCACTTCTGGCTTGTTGATGATGGGGGTTGCGCCAAGGCCGCCCAAACGGCCAAGGCTGGTGATGGTGAACGTGGAACCGGTGAGGTCGTCCACGCCGGCCTTGCCATCTCGTGTGGCTTGAGTGACCCGGCCCATCTCGGCAGCGGACTGCCAGATGTCCATCGCTTCCACGTGCTTGACCACGGGGACGTACAGGCCTCGGTCGGTCTGGGTCGCAATCCCGAGGTTGATGGCTTGATGGCGGGTGACGACACCGGCTTCATCGTCGTAGAGGGCGTTGCACTCCGGGCGTTGGGCCAAGGCCTTGACCAGGGCTTGCATGATGAACGGCAAATAGGTCAGTTTGGGTGCTCCTTCCGGTCGCGTGGCGTTGAGGTGTTGGCGCAACGACTCCAGTTCCGTCACGTCAACTTCTTCGAAATACGAGAAGTGAGGGATGGTGCTGTAGGACGACATCATGCCGTCGGCAATTTTCCGTCGCAAGCCGATGACCTTGATGTCCTCGGTGCCGTTTCGGGCCACCTTGGCAACGCCGCCAACGGGCATGGAAGGGGATGCAGAAGCAGCGCCTCCGGCGATGTGGCGGTCAAGGTCAGCGTGGCTGATGCGGCCTGCAGGCCCTGAACCCGCCACGAGTTGAAGGTCAATGTTTGCGGCTCGGGCTCGTTGCCGGACGGCAGGCGAAGCGAGGGCCTTCGTTCCAGCTGCTCGGGCCACGGGTGCTGCGGCGGCCGGAGCCGATGGGGCGGCAACGGGCGGGAGTTCGGGTGCAGGCGGCGTTGCAGGTGCCTTTTCTTCAACCGGTGCGGTCGTTTCTTCGGCGGCGGGTTTCTCCTCAACGGGTTGGGAGGCTTCGCTTGCGTTGCCGTCACCTTCGACGTCAAAGACGATGCAGACGCCACCGACGGGGATGATGTCGCCAGCGTCGCCCACCATGCTGGTGACGGTTCCATCGCATGGAGCGGGGATCTCAACCGTCGCTTTATCGGTCATCACGGACAAAATCGGGTCGTCTTCTTTGACGACATCGCCCACGGCGACCATCCATTCGACGATCTCGCCTTCGACGACGCCTTCTCCAATATCGGGCAGTTTGAATTCAAATGTTCCCATGTTTATGCCTCCTGTGTTTTTTGTATCGCTTCTGCAATGCGAGATGGACTTGGAAGATAATCCCATTCGGTGGTGTGGGGGAAGGGCGTGTCCCAACCGGTCACCCGCTCGATGGGAGCCTCAAGATGGTAGAAACAGCGTTCCTGAATGGAGGCGCTCATTTCGGCTCCAAAACCGCTGGTTTTCGGAGCTTCGTGAACGATAACGCAGCGTCCCGTCTTCTTGACGGAGTTGACCACGGTGTCCCGGTCCCAAGGCACGAGTGTTTGAAGGTCGATGAGTTCACAGTCGATGCCTGAGTCCTTGATGCCCTGCTCGCACACATGAACCATGGCACCCCATGCGATAACGGTGCAAGCGCTGCCTTCCTTGACGATGTTGGCTTGCTCCAACGGGATGGCGTAGTAGCCTTCGGGGACCTCGCCCTCGGGGTGGTTGTTCCAAGTTGGGACGTTGTGCGGGTCGCCGTAAAACGGTCCTCGGTAGCATCGCTTGGGCTCAAAGAAAATGACCGGGTCGTTGGACTCAATGGCGCTCGTGAGGAGGCCTTTGGCGTTTCGAGGGTTGGAGCAATAGACCACTTTCAAACCCGGCGTGTGGGTGAACTGGGCTTCCGGCGATTGGGAGTGGTGGTGGCCGCCTTTGATGCCGCCCCCCGCAGGCGTGCGGAAGGTCACCGGGGTTGAGAATTCGCCACCCGATCGGTGTCGGAGTTTGGCGATTTCGTTCACGATTTGGTCGTACGCAGGGAAGATGTAGTCGGCGAATTGAATTTCCGCAACCGGACGAAGACCGTTCAATCCCATGCCCATGGCGATGGCAGCGATGCCGCCTTCAGCCAAGGGGGAGTCGAAGACCCGGTGCGGTCCGAACTTCTCCTGAAGGCCCGCCGTCACGCGGAAGACGCCTCCGAAATACCCGACGTCCTCGCCGAAAATGACGATGTTGGGGTCTTTTTCCAACTGAACCTCGAGGGCGGAGTTGAGGGCTGCTATCATGTTCATTTTTGCCATGGTTTCACCTCACTTGCCGAGTTCCTCTCGCTGTTCTTGAATGTGCCAAGGCACGGTCTCGTAGACCTCGGTGAAGATGGTGGAGGCGGGCGGATAAGGCCCCGTGGCCAAGTCCCCGAATTCACAGGCTTCCTTGTAGGCCGTCATGACCTCGGCGTCGATTTTGTCGGCCAAGGCCTGGTCTTGTTCCTCGTCCCAGTCGCCGATCTTGATGAGGTGGTCCCGCAAACGCTCCACGGGGTCGCCGCCGGGCCAGCACTCAAACTCGTTGCCCGGTCGGTACGCTGATGGGTCGTCCGAGGAGGAGTGAGCGCCTGCACGGTAGGTGTAGACCTCGATGTGGGTTGGGCCAAGGCCTGCTGAGGCCCGCTCCCGTGCCCACTTGGTAACGCTGTAGAGGGCGAGGAAATCGTTCCCATCAACTCGGAACGAGGGGATGTCGTAGGCGAGTCCTCGCTCGGCGAAGGTGCGTCCGCCGGTGGCGAGAGAGACGTGCGTGGAAATGGCCCACTGGTTGTTGACAACGTTGAGGATGACGGGGGGTTTGAAGGTCGAGGCGAAGTTGAGGGCATAGTGGTAATCGCCTTGGGCCGACGTCCCGTCACCCAGCCAAGAGATGCACACCTCGTCGTCGCCCTTGTAGGCGCTCGCCATGGCGACGCCAACGGCTTGGGAGAACTGCGTGCCAACCGGTGAGGAAATGGAGATGAATCGACCTTCCTTCCAGGTATAGTGGACGGGCATTTGGCGCCCTCGCACGTTGTCTTCGGTGTTTCCGATGCAGTGACAAATCATGCTGACCATGTCTCGCCCTCGCACGAATTGAGCCCCGGGTTGGCGGTAGGATGGGAACAACCAGTCCCGTTCTTCAAGCGCCATGGTTTGAGCGATGGCGATGGCTTCTTCGCCGAAGGAGCGCATGTAGAAGGAGAGTTTCCCCGTACGCTGCATCTTGATCATCCGGTCATCAAAGATGCGAAGACGCATCATGTATTCGAGGCCTTGAATCATGGTCGCCTTGTCCAACTTGGGGTCCCATTCGCCCTTTGCTTCGCCGTCGTCGGTGAGGACGCGAATGAGGCCTTGGGCATGGGGGACCGTGTCTTGAGCCGAACACGTTGCGGGGTCGGGACGGGAAAGGTCCTCTGGCTGTTGTTCGAACGCACCGCCAAAGGTGGGTTCCTCACCGGGACGGAACGGGGCGACACCGATGGTGTAAGGCGAGGTGGTCACCGTGCTTCGCTCCGTCATTGTTTCACCTCAGGGCTCGTCCGTCTTAAGTGGTGTCGGTGGACCGTTTTGGGGAGGCGTCACGCGAACGTAAGCACCGAGCATGGTTTCCTCGTTTTCTGCGTCAAGGGTTTTGCGAAGCAACAAACCGGCTTTGTAGGACGAGCGAACGAGGGGGCCGCTGGCAACGCCCGAGAAACCGAGGTCGATGGCCAGGTCGGCCCAAGCGTCGTAGCGGTCCGGCTCTGGGAAACGGTCCACGGCCAAATGGTGAGCGGAAGGGGCGAGGTATTGTCCGATGGTGACGAGGTCAACGCCGGCATCTCGCAGCATCGCCAAGGCTTGGTCAATTTCCTCATCGGTTTCGCCCACGCCGACCATCAACGAGGATTTCGTGACGATGTCGGGGCGAAGACGCTTGGCTTCTCTCAAAATCTCAAGGGATTGGGTGAAGGAGGCCCGAGCATCGCGAACCGTTTTGTCGAGGCGCGGGACACATTCCACGTTGTGAGCAAAAACTGACAAAGGACTCTGGTCTAACAAATGGGCGAGCGCCTCGTGATCGCCGGCAAGGTCGGAACACAACAATTCGAGCGTCACCTCGGGCGAAGTTGCATGAACTGCTGCGATGCAGCGCTTGTAGTGGTCTGCCCCACTATCGGCAAGGTCGTCCCGATTGACCACCGTAATGACGGCGTGCCGAAGCCCCATGGAGGCAACGGCCTGAGCCAAGTGTGCAGGCTCTTCGGGGTCGAGGGGTGGCGGTCGCTTGATGGTGCCCACGGCACAAAAGCGGCAGCCGCGAGTGCATTCTTGCCCGGCGATCATGAAGGTGGCGTCCCCGCTGGCCCAGCATTCGTGGATGTTTGGGCACCGGGCCTCCTCGCAAACGGTGTGGAGCTTGTTGTCCTTGACGGCTGATTTTGTGGTGTTGAACACAGCTTGCTGTTCCCCGGTTGGCAGGCTGGTGCGAAACCACTCGGGAAGGCGTCGCCGGCTTGGTGAAGATTTGGCTTTTGAGGCCATGGGGAGGGGTTTTCCGACCAACCTTTGCTCCCCCTTGCACGACGCCACATGTTGTTGTCCAAAAAAGGTGTGCAGGCCGTTGCGATGGACTCGTGTCCCCACGCGAATACGAGGCTTCATCAATTGAACGGTCCAGTCAACAGCATGAGCGAACGGCCAGTTCTCATCACCGGAGCCGGTCAACGCCTCGGCGCTGCGACGGCGAATCGGCTGATGGACGAAGGGTGCTACGTCTTCGTTCATGTGCGCTCATCCATCAACCAGGCGGAAGCCTTGCTCGCCGCCGCAGCCGAGCGCAACGGACGCCGATGCGGCGAGGTGGTTGTTGCCGACTTGACCGATGATGCGGCCGTGGAGAGCCTTGTTTCAACGGTGACAAACCACGAGTTCGTCGCCGAGCACGGCTTGCACGGTTTGATACACAATGCTTCGTTCTATAGTCAATCCTCGTTTGAGGAAACCGGGCTTGAGACCTACCGTTCGCTGGTGCGCTTGCACATGGAGGCGCCTTACGTCCTCACTCAGGGATTGTTGCCTGCCTTGGAGCAAGGCGGGGGTTCCGTCGTCGCCATCGTTGACACGTCGTGGGGGCGGGCGTGGGAAGGGCTGGCTCACTACACCTCAACGAAAGCCGGCCTCCGGCAGTTGATGCTCAACCTTGCCGGCGAACTCATCGGCCGAGTGCGGGTCAATTGCCTTGCTCCGGGCGCCATCATGGCAGCGGATTGGGAGGCTGAACACTTTGCTTCGGTGCTGGAAAAGGTCCCCCTCGGCCGCTCAGGAAAAGCCGAGGACATCGCCTCTGGCGTGTCGTTCTTGTTGAACCATCCAACCCTTTCAGCGCACGTGCTCCACGTCGACGGTGGTTGGTCCATCCACGAACAATGAGATGTCTTCAAGTGCTTTGGCGCAGCCCCTTGGGTGCCAGCAGGGGTGGCTGAGTTGGTCAAAGGCGCCGGGCTTAAGATCCGGTCTCGTATGAGTTCGTGGGTTCGGATCCCACCCCCTGCACCATCGGTTTGTCACGGGTTTTCGGTGCACAGAGCGTCCATCCAAAGGCCCAATTGTCGCACAAACCATACAAAACCGTTTAACACCCCCTGCCCCACGGCGATACGGTGAACTTCATGCAACCGGGTCAAACGGGCAACCGCGGCCAACACTTGGCGTTGTTTTTGGTTGCCCTTTTCCTCACCTCGCTCACGGCTTCCATGGTTGGTCCTGTACCGTTGCAAACGCCCGTTTCATTGGAAGCCAACAACGTTGTTTCCGCCGCCCCGGTTCAGCAACAAACGTACGAATTGTACCTCGATGCTCCAAATTCCGAAACGGGGGGACAAGGTTCCATCACGACCCTTGAGCCCGCAGGCGGCCAAGAAGAGGGAAGCGCCATTGACGGTCTTGAATTCCGAAGCGTGGAGATGATCAGCGACCTGTACATCAACGGGAGCGGTTCATCGAACACCGCCCGCCTCTCCGCCTACATCCAATTCAGAGGCACGGACGGCTCAACGGCCGACGTCACCTTTTCGCTCAAAGCCGGTGACACGCAGATCACGTCTGAAAGTCGGCAGCTCGATGACCCGTGTTCACCAAACCCCTTCGGCGGCGGTTGCTCCTGGACCGTGATCGAAGTTGAATTTGACATCGGCTCCAACGGGTTCATGGTGCCCAAAGGAAAGCAACTCAAAATTCGCATTGATGCGCAAGCGACCTGCGAAGGCAACACCGGCGGTGGAATTGGCCAAGGGGATTGCGCCGTTGACATCGCCTTTGGAAAGATGGAAAGCTCCGGTGGATTTTCCCGCCTGCAGGTGATGACCAACGCCCTCTCGGGCTCCAGCGTTCGCGTTCACTCGTGCCATGAAGAATACGGCTGCAACTGGAACGATGCGCAGAAGTTCGAGTGGTCCCCCAACCACCGCCCTGAGTTCAGGGAAATGCAATTCTCCGTGGAGGTCCGTGACGCCTTTGGACGAGACGACATCGAGGAAGTCAACCTCATCATGGACACGCCAAACGGGGCGAACTCGGTGTTTGACCACAATTTCGACGATGACGATTTCAAACTGGACAACAACGGGTTGGTCGGGAATTTCACCTACACCTACGAAGCCGGCATTGCCGACGGCGAATATCCTGTGCGGCTCGAAGTCGAAGACGTTCAGGGGCATTCCGTCATCTTTGAACACCCGGGGTTGACGATGCTTGAGCACGATGTGTACCTCACGCTTCCATCCAATCAACCCGACGTCGTGCTTTTCGCCCCCGGTGCTTCGGTTCAAGTGGAATTCTTGATCGAGCATACCGGTTCCTCCTCGAGCAGCATCGACGTCGTCTTTGACCTCGAAACCTACTTGCCCTCCTCGTGGTCAGACCCGATTTGGAGCGCTCCAAGCAACACGTACACGCTGAACACCGGCGGCTCGTCCTTGCTTCCCGAGTTGCAAATCAACGTCCCGGAGGGCGATTTGGACAACGCCCCTGATTCACTCGAAATCGAAGCCCGAGTGTACGCTCAAAACGACCAAGGGCAAACCGAAGAGGTCGCTATCCGCACCATTTCCCTTGACTTTGAGGAAGTGGACGTGTTTGCTCCGCCCCGCCTCTATGTTTACGAGGACGATGAGCATCAAAAGCAGATAGCGGATTCCACCCGGCCCGAGGCCTACGACGAAACCTTGTCCCACTACGTTGATGCTGACGAAATCGGCGATTTCTTCCTCGACGTCTTCAACACCGGCTTCCAAACCGACTCGTTCAAGATTCGTGTTCTCGAACAGCCTGACGACTGGCAGTACCGATTCTACGACAACGATACGGGGCTTGAATTGGCCGAGGAAGGCATCTACGCCATCACGCCGGGAATTGGTTCCACCCAAATTCTCACGATTCGCATGGAGGTCTACCCTCCTGCAGACCGGGACGGTGTCGACATCGGATTGTTCAAACTCTCCGTGGTGAGCAAAGAGGATTCCGAATTGCGAACGGACGTCTCGTTCACGGTCCATCGAACGTTTGGCATCCTCGTCGAGGTGCTCTCAGACAGCGATGGCATCGGCGAGGACAACCCGCTTGGACAGGTTGGTCCGGTTCGTGGCGATGCCACGGTGTTCTACAACCTGCGCATCACCGACTCGAGCAGCGAAGGCTCGGGCGTCACCACGTGGAAAATCGTCAACCCACGGGACGTTGAACAAAACGGTGAAAACAACGCCAAGTACACCGCATGGGACTACGTGATCTCCAACGGGAGCAACACCAACCTGGTCGCCGTGAACCTCGCACCTGATGAATACAGCGACATGAAACTGGAAATTACCCTCCGGGGCCAAGTTGAGGCCGGCGTTCACACCATCTACACCCGAATCATCGAGGAAGGCGTGGATTTGGAGGACGCTCGTTACTTTGACCTCCCCGTCAAGGTTCTCATTCGCGAAGAAGTTGTTCCCGGCCGGATTGAAATTACCGACAAAACGGAGCGCTCTCGGTTCACCCCCGACGAGGAAAAGGTGCTTGAATACCGCATCAGCAATCAGAACAACATCCCGCTTGATGTCGTGATTCGCCTTGATCAGCCCGACGGATGGACCGGTGCCATCCGAGCCACTTCCAGCCAGTTGGGTAGCGATTTCTTGATTCTCAACCTTCCTGCCTACAGTTCCAAAGATTTCCGAGTGACCATGCTCTCGCCAGCGAACCTCAAGGACAGCGAGGAAGTCGAGTTCCAGTTCAAGGTCACGCCCATGGACAACGAGACCCCGTACGGTGAGGATTACCTCCAGAAGTTCAGTTTCGCCTACATGACCGAATGTTCGGGAGCATCGTGCCTGCTTCGGGAACTCATCAATCCTGAACCCCAAACCATCGTCTTCTACGTTGTTCTTGGTGCTCTTGTGCTCTACGCCGCCCGCCGTGGCGGCCGTCAAGGCGGCGAATTTTACGACGAGCCCGATAAGGAATCGGTCAACATTGAGGCCATGTTCGAAGACGAAGATGACGACCTGCCCCCACCGGTCGTTCATGATGAGGACGATGATTTGGAACTGCTCGAAGAACTCAACGATTTGTGATGCAAACCGTGGCTTGAACCACGGTTGTATGAACATCGTACCATTTCCCTTATGAGGCATCGGACACACCAACGAGTGTGAGAACCATGCTGACAGGCTCAAACACCTCTTCGGCCGCGCCTCGTTTTTCCCCGGCGGAGCGCAAAAAAGCGGCGCAGTCGCTGTTCCTCACCGCTTTGATGGTCGTTTCGACGCTCGCAGCCATCCAGTACACCGCCGTTGACGTGCAGGCCGCCTCCGACCAAGACGGAGACGGGCTCACCTACGGTTTGGAATACCTCATGAACACCCAGCCCAACGATCCGGATTCGGACAACGATGGCTTGCCCGACGGGTGGGAGTGGAAGTACGGCCTTGACCCGCTTTCCTCCAACGGTATGGACGGTGCGGTTGCTGACCCCGACGGGGACGGCATGTCGAACCTCCAAGAATACCTCTACCTCCAGCCAACCGGTTGGGACAACAGCCAGACGACTTCCGTTCTCGACAACGGCGTCTGGTGGAACGGGACGATTCCGGTGAACGACTGGAACGAAGAGGATGCGATGCAGTTCAACCAACCCGCTTGCGGTGCTGCTGGCTCCGACGGTAACGGCAACGTCATTCTCTGTGACGAAGACCCCGTTGGCAACATTTGCGCTAACGGTTTCGATGACGACAAAGACGGCTTCGTTGATTCAGCGGATTCCGACGGCGACGGTGACGCCGATTGTCTCAGCGACGACGACGACGGCGACGGTATTGCGGATGAAGACCCCGCAGGCTGGGACACCGACGGCGACGGCATGCCCGACGGATGGGAAGCCGCCAACGGCCTGAACGCCACATCGCCGTCAAACGCCGACGGCCCCAACGGCGACCCTGACGGCGACGGCCTCGTGAACCTCATGGAATACGTGAACCCCACGTGGACGACCATGTGCGGCTCATCGCCCTGTTTCCGCAACGGCCCCGACGGCATTGTGACCGAAACCACCTCGCCTTGTGACCCCGTCCAAGGCATCGGTCCGGGTGCTTGCGCAACCTACACGGCCGAAGTCGACGGCGTGACGTCCACCAGTCCAATCCGTGCTGATACCGACGGCGACGGCCTGAACGACTCCTACGAAGCCTTGACGCTGCTCACCGACCCCACCTCGGCCGATACCGATAACGACGGCATCAACGACGGTGTTGAGGTCAACGGCGCCTACGGCAACCCTGCCCAAGCCAGCGACCCTCGAAACAACAACACCGACGGGGACGCCTTTGATGACGGTGAAGAAGACACGAACTTCAACGGGCAGCTCGACCCCGGTGAGACCGACCCGACTCGACGAGAAGATGCCGGCGATGAAGATGGCGACGGCATTCAGAATTGGGAAGAAAACCTGACGTGCACCCTCTGGAACGTCGCCGATACCGATTTCGGTGGCGTGAACGACGGTGACGAGCGGAACATCAGTCACAGCACCGACCCTTGCGATTCGCTGGTGAACTTCGAGACCACCTTTGTTCAATCCCTGAGTTCAAACCGGATCGAAGTCGGCAACGGTTCCGGTTTCAACCCTGCAGGAGGTGTCGGATGGTACAACGTCTCGGGGACGTGGGAATCCTTTGGCTATGCGACGGTGGTCAACAACATTCTCCAGGGCGTGTCCAACGGACCGTCCTCTGAACCTGCAACCACGCAAGTCGCCAACCGCAACGGTTCGTTCTGTCACACCGACGCCATCAACGCGGGCACGATTGGAACCACCCAGCAATATTGCGACGACGATTACGAAGACACCGACGAAGACGGCCTTGCCGACTGGCAGGAGTTGCTCGGTACCTTTGGATGGTTCTCCAACCCGAGTCTGGCGGATTCCGACGGCGACGGCGTGAACGACTTTGACGAAGTTCAGGACAACACCGACCCGAACGAGCCGTGCACCAACCTTCTGGATGACGACGGGGACGGTTTGAACAATTACTTCGAAAACACCACCGGATGTGACCTGATTTACATCGGCATTAGCAACGGTTCAACCGACGTTTGGACCACCTCCTCCTCTTCGTTCGATACGGACCAAGGCGGCGTGGACGACCGTACGGAATATTTCGACGGGACCAACCCGGAGAACGACCCCACCGACGACATCCAACCCGACGACTTTGACGGTGACGGCATCCCCGACGCCGTTGAGAACCAAACCGGAACGGATTGGACCAATCCCGATACGGATGGCGGAGGTATGCTCGACGGGCAGGAATGCCCCGAAATCTTCTGGTTCGTTGACTGCGCCGGTGCACCGTTTGACCCTTGGGATCCATCGGACGATGCCATGAGCAACGGCATCGTGTTCTGGGCCAACAACACCTCGGGTACGGTCGACCTCAACCTTGACCGACGATGGCGAACCGTGACCAACGACTTCTACACCGGCACCACCTACGCTCACCTCGCCAGCGTCCACCCTGCGCAACAAATTTCCTTGCCGATGGAGAATTTCACCCACCTGGCTGCGACCTCCTTCGCCAACGACACGGTCGAGTGGAACGTGAAATTCTCTCAACCGATTACAGGGGGTCAGATACCGGCGCCCGCATCGTATTCCAACATCTCGTTTTACTTCGAGGTCTCCTCAAACGTCACGCGTTCCAACGACACCCACATCCTCACTGCGGATTCCGGGGCGATTGACCAAGTGATCTACAAGCAACCGGAGTACTATTTCGATTGGGCAACCCTTGCAGCCACCACCGTTCCCGGTCAAGGCTTCCCCTACGAGTTGCTGACCGATGTTCGTTTCACCGACCCGAGCGACCCCATGTCGATCGTCAACAACATCACCAACGCCGTCATCAGCCAGTCCGGTGCAACCGATGCCTACAGTTCTGCCCTTGCGTTGGAGGATTTCATCATCAACGGCAACGCCACCACCGAATTCAAGCGAAATTACAACACTTCGGGGACCGTATCGCCGATTGACGTCGCCCAAAACATCCTCGAAGCGACCAAGGAAGGCTCGTGTCGCGAGTTCAACAGCGTCTTCGTCACCATGGCTCGTCTCGCTGGACTCCCTGCTCGTCAGGTGACCGGCTACATCGGCGGGGCTTGGACCGGCGACGGATACGCCGTTTACGCCAACAACGCAGCGACGTGGTCCGAGGTTCGCCTGCAACAAAACGCAGCGAACGGAAACACCGATTTGGGTTGGGTTGCCTTTGACCCCTGTCCCCCAGCCGAAGAGATTGAAATTGTCAACCAGACCGTGTCCAACTTCACGCTCAGCCGCGATGGCACCCAAACCGTGACCGTCACCGGTCAACTCCGCTACGCTGCCAACGGCACGCCCATCCCCAACATCGAGGTGTTGGGCTATCTCACTCCCGTGGCCGACGCTGAATTTGTGCCCGGATTCGGTGGCACCTTGGAACGGCAGCTTGAGCAGAACGTGACCGACGCCAACGGAACCTTCACGCTGACCGGTTTCCCTTCAGCCCCAACGGCCCCCGGCATGCACAACATCGTCATCGAGCACAAACAATCCGGTTATGTTTCGAACGACGGGGTCATCTTTGACGGCTACGTCAACCTCACCGACAACTCCACGGTGATTCTCACGGCACCCCAACCGATCAGCGCTCCCGTCGCCGGAGCCGGTGCGACCACGGTGCTGGAAGGGATGCTGATGTTGGCGAACCAGCCGACCGAAGAATTCAGTGCTCTCCCCGTTCAAACCGTCTGGTTGAATTACACCTCGTCCGTTGACGGCGTTCAGAATTTCTCGGCCCAAACCGATGCCAGCGGTGCATGGACCATCTCGTTGAACCTGAGCGAACAAGAAACGCGAGGAAACCTCTCCGCCACACTCGGCTTTTCCGGATGGCAGGACACCTCGGTCGGAGGAGCAACGCCCGCACCTTTCCACCTTCTGCCCACAACCGCTTCCATCGTTCTGAACGTTACCGACGCTCCAAACCTCACGGCCACCATCGAGGGTCCCCTCACGAACAGCAGCATCCTGTTGCTGAACGATGATGTGTGGATCAACGGCTCAGCCCTGTCGATCAGCGCGACACCCGTCGCCCTTGCTGGAGACCTGCAGTTCGCCATTCGGGCCAACGGTTCGGGCGATGCTTGGCTGGAAGTCTTCAACCTCAGCGTCACGGGAACGTTCGCTATTCAGTACCTCCTGCCCAACGTGTTGATGGTGGCTGCTGGAGAAATTGAAACGCGTCTCCGCTTCTTCCCCTCAACCCTGCCGGCCACCGATGACGCCAACACAAGCACGGGTACGCCTCACTTCCTGCGCGGTTTCCTTACCTTCGTGGTTGAGGAGTCGGCGCAAATCCGTGGGCAAGATGCAAGCGTGACGGTACAAGTCAACGACCACCGAGGGGTCTCTGCGGCGCCCAACACCCTCGGGAATTATGATTTCAGTTTCAACGGCTCGTGGTTCAACACCACGGTCGACCCGGATACGGACAACCTCCAGACGGTGGTCGCCCTTGCCTCCAATCTCTTTGCCGGCGATTACCCCATCGATATTTCCTTCAACGGCTCGGAGTTCTACCAACCATCAACGGGCAACGGTTCCATGAGGGTTCAAGCTGACATCGATTGGAACCTCTCCATCGGCCAAGATTGGACCTACATGGGCAACACCACGCGGGTCTTCGGGGACATCTTCGATTCCGTTCACTTGACACCGGTGCTCAACAACGACACCCTCATCCTCGTGTCCATGGTCACCGACGAAGGCCCCATTGACCTCGCCCAAGCCTCGTTGAACAACACGACGGGTGCGTTCGACATCCCCATCATCATGCCGACGTTCCTCGCCTCCGGAGTGTACGACATCGTTCTTGACTTCGATTTCCTCACCCTCGCACCGCCCGGCGGTGCCTATTACGCCTACGTCGATCCCTCCCAACCGCCCTCTCCTCCGACGCAAATCTCCATCGCCGGCGGTTTGGTGACCGAAGTGGTGGTTGAGGCCGAACGTCCGGTCTACATTGTCGAGATGAACACCTCGATTGACTTCACGGCAAAGATCACCGACGTCGCTGACGGCTCAAACGTATCGTCTGCATCGGTGGAGTTCATTTGGGACTACGGCAACACGAACAACACGCTCGCCACCGTAAGTTCGGACGCTGAAGGCAACGCAACACACACCTTCACGCCCTCGGGCATCGCACCGGGGTACTACGATGTCGCCATGGTCGTTCAGGACGACTTGAGTGCGGCCTTGGCCGCCGGCAACACGCGGCGCTACGGCAATTTGTCCGTCGTCAACGTCACCGTTCAAGTCACGAGCAGCATCAACATCGTGAGTGTTCCTGCTACCGTCACGGCCGGCGTACCGTTCAACGTCGCCGGTCAGGTTGAAGATGCCGAAAATGGAAGTCGACCGCTCATCTCCTCGGTTCGCTTGAACGTGTTTTGGCTTGAAAACCCAGAGGAGTTGCTCTTGAGCAACTACGCCACTTCGAACAACGGGACGTTCAACATGAGCGTGCCGACCGACACCGCCAACAACGGAACCACGCGGGGTCCACACACGCTGGTCATCACGGTTGTCAACGAATCTTCGCCGTTTTACCTGACCGACACGGCCCAAGCACCGATTCAAGTGATGGGCGTTTCCCGTCTTGAAAACCTCGTACCGTTGAACGCCGTCGTGATCAACCGTGGAAACACCGTCAACATGTCGGCCAAACTCGTCGAAGCCTCCGACATGTTCACCCCGCTGTCGAGTTACGAAGTGGGTCTGCAGTTCCACGAATCCTGGCTTTCGCCCGCCACCACCGACGCTGAAGGCTTTGCGAACTTCAGTTACACCATTCCTTACGACCATCCCCTCGGGCTCATCGTCGTTCAATTCGTCTACAACGGTTCCAGCGATTTGCTCGCCACGAGCGCCAACTTGACGAGCATCACGGTGCGCTCCCTGACCTTCATGGTCGTGGACAACATCACCGCTAACCCGGTCGCGGGAACCTCGTTCAACGTGAGCGGACAACTGGTCTCCGACAACGGCTCGGGATTGGAGCAGCGGGACGGTACCACGCTGCCAAACGCCAACGTTCTGTTCTCCATTAACGGTCTGCCTTCAGGGTTCACCGTGACGGGCGGTGCCGTTGAGGCTGGTGGCTATTGGAACGCCACCGTTCGTCTCAGCGAGACGTTCGCCGCAGGAACCCACCTCATCGAGGCGTCCTACATCCCGAACGTCAACTTCTACGTCGGTTCGGACAACAACACCACCTTCGATTCCCGAGGCTTCTCGGTCATGAACTTCATCAAACCAACGCTGGACGGTATCGGTCAACCCTCGCTCAACGACCGAACCGAGCGCGGTGACTTGGTCGAGTTCTCGGTCTTGTTGCGCGACAATCAAGGCTTGCCACTAGCAAACCAGAGCATTGTTGTCTCCCTGACAGCAACCCTCGGTGACGCTTCTCCCGTTCAAATCACGGTTTTGACCGCAGCGAACGGAACGGCCTGGGGCAACTTGACGGTCCCCGCTAACATGAGCGTCGGACCTGCAGACATGCACGCTGCCTACGGAGGCATCGCAGGAACCACGGGCATCGTGGGTACGAACGCCACGACCAAGTTCGTTGTTCTGGGCGCAACCGATACGATCATCACCAGCGCTCCTGATGTCTTGACCGCTGGCGATACGCTCGTTGTGAGTGGCCAATTGCTCGATGACTTGGGTCTGCCCTTGCAGCGCAACGGACTCAACGCCAGCGGCGTGGTTCACCTGCTTATCGACGGTATTCCCGTTGCGAGCATGGAAACAAACAGCAGCGACGGCACGTTCACCTTCGCCTATGCCCTGCCGGAAAACACGGCCGCAGGCCCCCACCAAATTGGTGTGGAGTTCCGCGGCGGTCGAGAATGGGTTGACCCCGTTGGCTTCGGTGACATCAACAACCCCGAATACTACCTGCCAAGTTCAGCTACGGTGGATTTCAACGTCAGCGTTCCAACCAAGATTCTCCTGATCACCGCCACCGGCGACGCCGACCGGGAAACCACGATGACCATCCAAGGGCGTTTGCTCGACGTGGTGGACAACCCTCTCGAGAACTTGACCATCGAGGTGTGGCTCGGTGGCGTTTGGCTCACCAACACCACCACCGACGCCAGCGGACTCTTCACGGCGGTTCACCCCGTTCCGGCTGACGCTCCGCTGGGTCCGGTGGCGCTTGAAACCCGTTTCATCGGGACAACCGCCTACTTACCGAGCAACGCCACCGGACTTTGGGAGATTTACAGCCCGGTGCTCGTGACCGTTGACATCACAACGCCCGTTGCCGTGAACGAAAGCGTAACCATCTCTGGTTCTGTCGTTGACAACCAACTCACCGGTGTGGTCGACCATCAGGTCCAACTCGTGGTCGAAGGCATCGTCATTTCAACGGTGCAAACCGATGCGTCCGGCAATTTCGTCTATGAATGGACCGTACCCGACATCTTTGACTTCGGCGACCGTACCTTGTTTGCTGAGGTTGCTCCCCAAGGCTACTACCGAGGTGACGTGGGCAACGTTTCCTTCTTCCTCTCTCACCGAGCATGGGTCACCCTTCTCTTCGAAGACGGCATTGACGCAACCCGAGGCGATACGTGGGCGATCAGCGGCCGACTCTACGACTTTGACACCGTCGACCGTGACGGCCTTGTTGGCGAGTCGCTGGTGGTGAGTCTCGATGGCGTGGCGTTGTTTACGACCACAACGGGTGCTGACGGCCTTTGGAGTGCGACCGTGCCCGTCACGATGGACCTCGACCGTGGCGAGCACACACTCCGCGTTGACTTCGAAGGCACGCAAGCCCATCTCGCCGCCTCCGCCTCGTCAACCGTCCACGTGTGGTCGAATCTCCAGGTGCTCATCGATACCAACCAGTCCACGTCGTGGGTCACGCGCTCCGATAGTGTGTTTGCACCGATTTACTACGTCGGGTCGGTCCAAGAAATCGGCGGTTCCGGAGAGGTCTTTGAGGACCTTCTCATCAGCATCGGCAACGGTTCTGATTGCGCCAACGAGCGGGAAGGCGCCCGTTGTTTCCCGAGCACCAGCGTGACATGGGCCAACGGAAACTTCGCCTTGTCCTCAACGGCACCGTACTGGCTGGACATCGGTTCTCAGTACTTCCACGTAGACGTTGCTCGAAACGACAGCATGTACCTCAACGCAGCAAGCATCAGCAAATTGATGTTCGTGCAGGTGAACGCTGACATCTCGGTTGAGCTTCTTGAAGTGGTTGAGGGCAGTCAAGAAAAGGTGGGCGGAACCGTCTTCATCGTCGCCCAAGACACGCGAGCCGGCTTGGAAGGCATCAGCGTGTCGGTCTACCTGTACAACGACACCAATTCCCAGTTGGCGTCGAAGACGTGGAAGAGCGACAGCAACGGTGAGATCGCCATTGACTTCAACGCCAACCCGCCCTACGGTGACGCTGAGACTTGGGGTGAATTGACGATGGACATCGTCGTTCAGGACGCAAGGCTCTCAAACCAGTCGCTTCAAGCGTTCAAACTCCTCAGGGACCAAGGGTTCGCCCCCGCCTATTCCTACGAAGCCGAGCAGGTTGCTACGCCATGGTGGTCTTACGCCATCGTTGCCCTCATCGCTGCGCTGGCCGCTGGAGGCGTCGTGCTCTATCGACGCAGAAAGGCTGCCGATGACCTCCTGAAGGATGCCGCAGAAGTCTTTGCGTACACCGCAGAATTGCTCGCTGCGGGGGACGCGACCCGAGAAGCGATCTTCACCTGCTACCAAGACCTCTGTGCTTTGCTGCAACAGCGCGGCTTCCTCCGCCGTGACTTTGAGACGGTTCGAGAGTTTGAATTCGCTATCCGGCAAGCCCTTGAAGGCGTCTCCGAAGAAGCGTTGACCGCTCTGGACAACACCTTCGAGATGGCCCGGTACAGCCGTGAGGAGATGGGTCCACAGCACCAACAGGTCGCTGTGCAAGCCCTCAACCGCATGAGCGGTGAAATCTCACAAATGCAGAGTGTACCTCAGCGGTGAATCACCAGCGCAGGTGAAGCCGACCCTCGTTGAAGGTCGCCTCAAGCGTTGATGCGGCGTCAAGCGGCAACGGGAGTTCACGAACAAGGTCGGGGTGTTCACCGTCCTGAACGGTCAAGTGAACCAAGGTCGCTTCTTCCGTCACCTTGGTCTTCAGGTGGACGTGTTCGGGTAAAGCGCCGAGCAGGGGGATGGTGAGGCCGTCGGGGTTGACTCGGCCGTTGATGCCGTCGACAACCCAAGCAAGCGCCCGTTCGGGATGCACTTCTGCCAGACCGGTTTCGGGAAGCATGCCCGCCGTTACGAGCACTTCGAGGTGGCGTTGCTTGACCTCATCAAGGTGGGACGGGCGGGCATCAAACGCCGCTTGGAGCGTGGCCGCATCGGGCGTCAAACCCGTCATCACGGCTTCTTGTGATGCAGCGGCATGGGTGTTCTCGTTCTCGATGTCAAGCGAGGTCCATTCGTCCATGACCGATGGACCCGACGAGCCCAAATGAACCTTCGGACCGCCTTCACTGTTCATCGAGATCGGCGTTTCGATGAACTCGGCTGAAGAAACGTCGTGCAAAACGGGCGGTGGAAACGGGGTCACTGGATTCGTTCATCCGCAGATCGTCCGGGAAGCAGGATGTGTAGGTCCGGTCCGTCACCCTGCGGTCCAACAAGACGATGAGTGCACGGTCGCCAATGGCTCGGATCGGACGTCCCATGGCTTGCAAAATGGCGTTGATGGCGGGTTGTGAAACGGTGTACTTCCACGCAAGGTTCCGACCAAAGCGGTCTTCAGCGTAGGTCTTGAGCGCCTTTGAAAGCACGGACGGCGGTGAATTCGGTATGCCGATGCAGGCCACGGCCTCCAAGGCTCCGCTATGGTAGTCGACCCCTTCTGAAAGCCGGGCACCGAAGACTCCAGCGAGCAGGATTTTCTTTCCGGCTTCCTTTTCGGAAAGCAGCGTGTCCACGATTTGGTCGAGGTCGTTCTTGGTCCATTCACGCTGCTCGACCATCACGCGAACACCGTGAAATCGACCTTGGTCAACGATGTCGTTCAGCATGGCGTAGGAGGGCGCGAAAACCGCAACATGGCCGGGACTTTCATCGATGAGTGCCTGTAGATGACGCCGAATCAACGCCGTGTTGTCTGCAGAGCGTTCGGTGTACTTCGTGGTCACGTCTTTGGCCACCAGAACCGGTCGCCGCATGGCCGCGAAGGGGGAGGAGTACGCCACCGACACGGTTCTTGCCTTCGGTAAGCCGAGGATGTTGGCGTACATGCTCGGGGGATAGAGCGTGCCCGACATCAGGATGGCACCCGCCGATTTTTCAAAAACCGGCTGAGCGACCAAGCCCGGGTCCAGCAGATGGGTCGTGATTCTGCCGTCTCGTCCTTTGGTGTCGAACACCATGGTCAAAGCGGTCGTGCTGCCGAATCGCAGGATGCAATCAAGAATTTCCGCGACTTTGTGGGCGTTCGGTTCCATCGGGTTGCCGTCATCACCCGCTTCCATGTCAACATCAACGCTTGCAAGGACGTCTCGCAGCGTATGCATCCGAACGGCGACATCGACGACGGGAGGTTTGGTCGTGTTTGTCAGCTGTTGTTGCCCCGCCGTTCCGTCCACTTCGTCGCAGGCGCGGTGGAGCACCTGCAAAACATCGTCCACGACCACGGGGCATTCTTCGTCACGGCCGGTCACGCTGCGACGAAG
>Ga0213867_1000182_pt1 | contig 29095 bp, 20 predicted proteins | sample PICome_12_FD_160120 | JGI IMG/M metagenome (GOLD analysis project Ga0213867, IMG submission 160120) | Coastal seawater microbial communities near Pivers Island, North Carolina, United States - PICO540 | ecosystem: Environmental > Aquatic > Marine > Coastal | place: USA: North Carolina... | reverse complement strand
ATATTAACATATTGAAATCCCTTTAGTAGTGTTATATCTCGTTTAGAAAGAACCTTATCATTACTATTTAAGAGAATAAAACTATTTTTTTGTTTAGTATCTGAGAAAACAATCGCGTTTTTTTTGGGTACATTATAATCAGACCAGTTGTATGTTTTTTTACCCCATCTGCTAGAAAATCTAATGTCCTCAACATATATATAGTGGGGCTCTTTTTTCTTTTCTGATTTTTCTAACATTGAATAAATTACCGAAAGATTTGTTTTATATATAGATCTTCCATGAGTAGCCAAGAGAAGATCTTTATTATCTTTTTGAATTACTAAATCGTGAACGGCAACTTTATTAATACCATTGCTAAAAGGAGCCCATTCATCTCCTTTATTGAGACTTATATATGCTCCATTGTCAGTTCCTAAATATATAATATCCTCAATATGCGGGTCTTCTTTAATAACGTTTACAGATGATTTTGGAAGATTAGAACTAATGTTTTCCCAAGATTTACCATTATCATTAGTAACATAAACGTATGGACTAAAGTCATCATTTCTGTATCCGTTAAGAGTTGCGTATATTCTATTTTCATTATGCTTAGAAAAAACAACCCTACTAACCCAAAGTTTTTGAGGTAAATCTTTTGAAATCAATTCCCAACTATTTCCTCCATCGTTTGAAATTTGAATTAGACCATCATCTGAACCAGTAACAATTTTTCCAAATTTAAAAATTGACTCATCTAGAGTCGATATTGTCCCGTATGGGACATTTCCTTTTTTTATGCCATTAGTAAGATCTTTTGATTTAAAAGACCAATTATCTCCTTTGTTAAGTGAAGTATGAAGTTTATTGCTCCCCAAATATAAAATGTCTTGATTATGTGGTGAAAGTAAAATAGGGGTTTGCCAATTAAACCTTAATGGGGATTCCCCTAGCTCATGCTTGGGTTTTATATATGTTCTTTTACCTGTCGAGTTATTTATTCTAAAATATGTGCCAAATTGATAACCCGTATAAATTATGTTAGAATTTCTTTTGTCAATTTGTATTTGCATACCATCGCCACCCATGATTGACTTCCAATTATTTTGACCTGACTGATGCCAACTAGGACTTTCAACAGATTCGTTACTAGCCATCCAAACACCGTTGTCTTGAAGTCCTCCATATACATTGTAAGGTTTTTCGTTATCCACATTAATGGTATAAAATTGTCCAACTGTTGGTTGATTCAGCTTTATCCAATTTTTACCGTCATCGTAACTTATGTTTACACCACCATCATTTCCATTTATTAAATGATTTGGGTTATTTGGATTTATCCATAAATCATGATGATCCACATGAACATTTGGATAGTCAATTGATTGATACGTAACTCCACCATCTTTTGATTTTATAAATGGTACACCATATATATATATGTCATCTTTGTTTACCGGAGAGACATGAATTCTACCAAAATAGTATCCGTAAGTATTATATAGTCTATCTAGATAATAAGAATTTTTCAAGCTCCAGCTAATTCCCCCATCATCACTTCTATATACCTGTGCCCCAATTATAGGTGTTTCAAACATAACTGTATTTGCATCCTCCAAGTAAAGCTTTAGATCTGATGGAACTATTTTATTTTTTGAAACCAAGTTTTTAACATATTTTGATGTGTATTCAGTTGGGAAATAATTATCTCTTAGGAATTTATCTAATTTCTTATTATCCAATTCTAGAAAAGCTTCTTTGGAAATTAATTCAAAATCATTTTTAGATAAATCAGAACTAGTTGAGGGATTTTTATTACTTGGTCTACGATCTTGATTATCCAAAATCGCATAAATTGTTTGGCTATCATATACAGCTAATCCGATTCGACCAACCCCATCTCCAACAGGGAATCCACTGTCTTTTGTTGAAACTAATGACCAAGAATTTCCTCCATCAGTTGATTTATAAATTCCTGAATTTTTTCCGTTCCCTAGAAAATTCCAAGCTTTTCTTCCTTTTTGCCATGAAGAAGCAAATTGAATATCAAAATTATTTGGATCTACATCTAAGTCAATAATTCCTGTATCATTACTAATAAATAAAGTGTTTTCCCAACTAAGTCCACCATCATTTGTTTTGTATACACCTCTCTCAGAATTTTCAGAGTATAAATGTCCAAGTGAAGCTACAATAATTTCATCAGGATTTTCAGGGTTAATTTTAACCTTTCCTATGTGATGAGAATCATTTAATCCAATATTTGTCCAGTTTTTACCATTATCAACAGATTTTAAAATTCCTATTCCAGCATATGATGATCGTGATGAATTATTCTCTCCAGTTCCTACAACTATAAGACCGGTCGGCCAGTGTACAGAGAAATCTCCAATATTTTGTGTGTTTGAATTATCCATAATGGGGTGAAAAGTAGTCCCATTATTTGTAGTGTGCCATAGCCCTCCTGAAGCATATGCAACATAAAATTCATTTGGATTATTTGGGTTAACCTCAATGTCTGAAACTCTTCCGCTCATTACACTTGGGCCTATATTTTTAAATTCTAGATTTTTTACTATTGAGTTTTCAATTAATTCATTTTGATATTTTAAACTCTCTATAATTTCAATAGATGATGTAGGGTTTTGACAAAATGCAACAAAATGTGAGAATATGGCAAAAAATAATGCATAAAAATTTTTCATAATCAGGAATTAAAGTTAATTGTAAATTAATTTCTTTATACTTTAAATATACTATTTTTGGAGTTTAAATACGTTATGAAATATTTCCCTATCAATACTTCTCTTTTTATTAAAAACAGAATGAATTTTTTAAAGAAAATGGATAATAATAGTATTGCTTTTTTTAACTCAAATGATAATTATCCCGTAAGTGCTGACACTACTTTACCTTTTAAACAACATAGAGATTTATTCTATTTAACGGGAATTAACCAGGAGGAGACTATTCTTCTGTTGTACAAGAAAAATAATGAGAGCTACAAAGAAATTGTTTTTTTAACTAAACCAAATGACTTGTTAACACATTGGGAAGGTGAAAGATTAAGTGTAAATGACACCCTATCTGTTTCAGGAATTAGCTCTGTTTACTGGCTAAATGAACTAGAAAAAACCATTGATGAATTAATTACAGAAGTTAAAACTCTTTACATAAATAAAAACGAACACTATAGAGCAAAAGTTGAAACACAAACTAGAGAAGAAAGGTTTAATAATTGGATTACTGGTCTTCACCCGAAAATAAAAACAAAAAGTAGTAATAGTATTCTTCAAAAATTAAGATCTATAAAAGATCCTATTGAAATCGATTTAATTCAAAAAGCATGTGATATAACAGAAAAAGGTTTCAGAAGAATATTGGGTTTTGTTAAACCCGGCGTATGGGAGTATGAAATAGAAGCTGAATTCTCTCATGAATTTTTAAAAAACAGATCTAAAAAATTTGCTTACCAACCTATAATAGCTTCTGGTAAAAATTCAAATATTTTACATTACATAAAAAATAATAATCAGTGTAAAAGTGGAGATGTTTTATTGCTTGATGTTGGAGCTGAGTATGCTAATTATTCAAGTGACATGACTAGAACTATTCCTGTTTCTGGAAGATTTTCAAATAGACAAAAATCTATTTACTCATCTGTCTTGCATGTTAAAAATGAAGCTACAAAATTATTAAAACCAGGTATTCTTTGGAAAGAACATTATGATGAAGTTGGGAAGATTATGAGTTCTGAACTTTTAAAATTAGGACTTTTATCAAAATCTGATATTCAAAATCAAACCAAAAAGAATCCTGCTTTTAAAAAATTTTTTACACACGGTGTATCACATCATCTTGGACTGGATACTCACGATTACGGAGATTTAAACTCTCCCATCGAGGAGAACATGGTATTTACTGTTGAGCCTGGAATTTATATTCAAGAAGAAAATTTTGGCATAAGACTTGAGGATAATGTTGTTGTTAAAGAAAACTCTGATCCTATAAACCTTATGAAAAATATTCCTATTGAAATTGAAGAGATCGAAGATTTAATGAATTCAAAAAAATAGATTTAAAATATGTTCAAAAATAAATTTGTTAGAAGATATGCTCCAATAACTATAGTTATGATTATCTTTTCTGCAATTGTGATTACTTCATTTTATTTTGTCAATCAACCAGTAAAAAAATTGCCAATCTATAGCCCTTCAATGGTCAATCAAGAACTTGTTGATGAAGAAATTCAATACATTAAAAAATACCATAAAATCAAGGATTTTTCAATGATTAATCAAAACGGAGATGTAATTACTCAAAATCATTTTAACAATAAAATTTATGTAGCGGATTTTTTTTTCACAACTTGCCCTACTATATGCCCAATAATGACTGAAAATATGGGATTCTTACAAAAAAAATTAAAAGATAATCCCAACATCCTTTTAGTTTCATTTTCTGTTACACCAGAAATAGATTCAGTTGAGCAGCTTAAAAAATATGCATTAGAAAAAAATGTTATTGACTCAAAGTGGAGCTTACTAACTGGTAACAAAAAGGAAATTTATGATCTCGCAAGAAAATCTTACTTAGTAGCAAAAGACGATGGAGATGGAGGAAAATATGACATGATTCACACAGAAAATTTTGTTCTTGTTGACAAAGAAAAAAGAATTAGGGGCTTTTACGACGGAACCAATGATCAAGAAATGACCACTCTTTTATCTGATATTAAAATTCTTGAAAGCTCTTATTAAATGAAAAAAGAATTATTACATATTTTGGGATTAATTGGTTTTATTTTTGTTTCTAACGCTCAAGAACTTATAATAGGCCAAGAAAGAATAGAACCTGGGATAATATTCATTTTTGAGGGTGCAATTAAAGACAATGTCTCTCCAAATTCTTTTCATCTTGAAGAAAAACAAACAAATGTCCACATTGAGGCTAGAGTTAATTGGGATACACAAAATGTCCCTACAGGAACTCCGATGGGCGGTTTTATTCCTTATTTACACATAACTGCTCAAATAATAAATGAAAAAACAAGTTTAAGCACTTTCATTGACTTAACTGCTCATATTAATTTAATTGATAATTTCCATTATGCAAGAAATATATCACTCCCAGGTAAAATTGATGATTTATATACTGTAAAATTTTCAATTTTACCCCCTACTCAAATTGAATTGGCATTTCACAAAGATTGGAAAGAAAAATATGGAAAGACTCTTTTTGAACATTCTTTTTTCTCATACTCTAACGTGGATTTCGAAGAAATTGCTAAAGCAACTAGAAATTGATTTTATTTTCTTTTGGATAAATCATTCAGATTAAATTTATAGCCTATAAAAAACTCAACTCCTTGATTGGGTGCGTAAACATATGATGTGTCAAAAAATGGACTGAACCCTTTGATATGATTTGGGTCATTAAAAGCAACCAAAGAAGACTCCTTTTGTCTAAAGTTTAATACATTTAATAGACCAAAATAAATTTCATGATTATTATTAAGTTCTCCACTAATATTAATGTTATGAATTGAAAAAGGGTTGCTTCTAACTGGTCTTGGAAATTTGGATAATTCTCCATCGCTACTCATATCAAATACAACTGGTAATTGCATTTCACCTGTAAAATTTGATGATGTATTTAATGACCACCTTTTGTTAATAGGAATTTTAAAATTTAAACTTGCCGTCCAATTTGGAGAGTGTTCAATATTTGAAATGGTATTTGATTCATAGTATTTAGCAATTTGATGATTAAAGTTTAGTGTAAAAGCTATACCATTTAAAAATGTATGGTTCCAAGCCCCACTTAATCCCTTGGTGTAAGCATATCCCTTAGAATTTTTATAAATTATATATCTAATATCCTGGTAACTAGGTATTATCTTGTTAGAAAAATGAGTGTAAAAAATATCTAAATCTAAATTACCTGTTCCGCTTAGGCCTGAATAAATATAATTTGAATTTAAAATTATACTTTTTGATCTTTCAGGCTGGAGCTCTTCTAATATTTTTACTTCTCTTTGACCTGTAACAAAAGCATGATCCTCCGAAAATAAGTTAACAATTCTAAAACCAGTACCAGCATTTAATCTGAAAGAAAGCCATTCACTTGGATTATACTTCAAATGTAGACTTGGAGAAAAAATTGATCCATGATCTTTGTAGTTATCGACTCTCAATCCGGAAATAATTGATAATTTATTAGATGGACTGTACTGATCTTGAATAAATATTCCTGGTGTAAACTGATTAGAACTTTGATTAAAAATTATACCATCGATTAATTGTTCTGTTGCTGACGTATTATCATCATAAATATTGTTTCTAAATGATAAACCATATAACATATCATGTTTTGAAAATTTTCTTTTTAATGTAAATTGAGAAAATAAAATTTCTTGTTTTGCTTTATAAAAATCAGATCCGTAAAAACTATTTTGGTCGTGTTTTGAATAAGAATAATTTAATTCAAAATCATCTAAAAAATCAAATTCATACTTTCCAAATAATTCAAATCTATAAGTCTTTATGCTTTCTCCGTAAACAGTTTTTGATCCTCTTAACTTTTTATAATTATCCTTTAACATAAAATCTTCAACTCCATTTCTTCTATCCTCAAAATAATATCTAGAATTGATAATAAATTTCTTTTTGGACTTTCTAAAAATATCCCATTTATTAAATAGTGAAAATCTATCAAAATTGATATCATCTCCAAAACCATCATCGTTGTAATCCTTATAATAATTTTTCTTATCCCAGGTTAATCCAAAATAAGTTTTTGATTTTACAACTTTTGGTGCAATTGCCAAATTTATATACGACTCAGAGTGTGATGTTCCTTGAACATCTAAAGAAAAATACGGTTGATCTTCAAAATTTTTAGTAATTATATTTATTACTCCTGCTACAGCCTCTGATCCATACAATGTGCTACTTGGGCCCTTTACAATTTCAATTCTGTCTATTATCATGCTTGGAATTCCACTTAAACCATACACTGAAGCTAAATTTCCATACATAGGAATGCCATCCAATAAAATTGAAGTATAGGGCCCCTCAAGTCCGTTTATACTAATTGAATTTGTATAACAAACTCCACATGCTATAACTTCTTGAGCTCCACTAATAAGCTGAACAATTTCCTTAACAGTACTTCCAGCAGAGGGTAAAAATGAATTTATTTTTTTTGAAGTAATGACATTTACCTTGACCGGAGATTCAGTAACAAACTGATCTCTCAAGCTTCCTGTAACAATAATTTCGTTTAAACCATTAATATCTTCTTCTAAGATTACAAATAACTTCTGAAAATCTTTATCGATATTTTTTAAAGATATTTTTTTTGAAATATATCCTAAATACGATACCAGTAGATAGTTGTCTTTTGAAGAATCAACTTGAATTTCAAAATATCCATTCTCGTTAGATGTTACTCCATAATCAGAATCTACAATACTAATAGTAGCAAATTCCAATGGTCCGTCGTTTGAATTTACAGAACCTTGAATGTTGATAATTTGTGCACTTATGAAAAATGGGAGAAATAAAAAAATATATTTCATAAACTATCCTAAGGCAACATCTAAAATCATCATCACTATGAATCCACCAATAAAACCTAATGTAGCTATATCAGTATTTTTATCTAACTGTGTTTCGGGAATTACTTCTTCAATAACAACAAATATCATAGCTCCAGCAGCAAATGCTAAGGCGTAAGGTAGAATTGGTGTAAAAAAAGTTACAGCAAGAGCTCCAATAACAGCAGCGATTGGTTCAACAGCTGCAGATGCTTGACCATACATAAAGCTTTTTCTTCTACTCATCCCTTGACGTCTTAGTGGCATTGATACAGCTATTCCCTCGGGAAAATTTTGAATTCCAATTCCAATTGCTAAAACAACAGCTCCAGTTAGTGAAGCTTCAGGTAAACCTGCAGCAACACCTCCAAAAAGCACGCCTACTGCTAATCCTTCTGGTATGTTGTGAAGTGTAATTGCTAACGTTAGTAATGTAGATTTATGCCATGGGGTTTTAATCCCTTCAGCTTCTTTAAAATTTATATGAAGGTGTGGTAAAGTTTTGTCTAAACCAAAAATAAATAAAGCACCAAGAGCAAATCCAACAGCGGCTGGTATCACTTTTATAAATCCTTCTCCCTCACTCATTTCAATTCCCGGAGCAAGAAGACTCCAAAAACTAGCAGCAACCATAACACCTCCAGTAAAACCTAACATACCATCTAAAAAAACACGATTCATAGTTTTAAATAAAAAAACAAATGAGGCGCCAAAAGCTGTCATTCCCCAAGTAAATAAAGTTGCATATAGTGCTCCTAAGACTGGATCAGTGTTTTGAAAAAATGTAATTATTTCTTGAAACATGGTTTAAATTTTAGTTATATATAAATTACTTGCTGATTTGATAGAGATCGTAAGATTAGTCTCATCTAAACCAATATGTAATGATTGATCAAATTCTTCTTGGTGAAGTAATTTTATGTTACAACCCAGAGATATTTTTCTTTTGTCCAAATACTTGAGAAAAGCTGAAGAAGAATCTTTAACACCAATGAATTTTCCTGTTTCGCCAATTTCTAAATCGCTTAATGTTAGTTTTGGAGTGATCTTTATAAATCCAGCTGGATTAGGAATAGGATCTCCATGTGGATCGTGAGTAGGAAAATTTAAAAACTTATCTAATTCGTTGGTCAGTTTTTCAGACTGAATATGTTCTAACTGCTCAGCTACTTCATGAACTTCATCCCATTTAAAATCTAATTTTTCTACTAAAAAAACCTCCCACAATCTGTGTTTTCTTATAATTTTAAGTGCTGTTTTTCTACCAAGTTCAGTTAATTGTGCACCATGATATTTTATGTAAACTATAAGTAATTTTTCACTTAGTTTTTTTAGCATTTCAGTAACTGATGAGGCTTTAGTATTTAAATTTTTTGCAATAGAGTTAGTTGAAACACCATCTTCAGAATTAATGGATAAATGAAAAATAGACTTTAAATGATTTTCTTCAGACAGAGATAACATAATGCAAAGATATAATATTTAGTGTTATTTAAAAAATAATTTAGGCTTACCTAAATTATAATAAAAAAAATTTATAGTTTTCTATCCATAAGTGATTTAGAAAATTTAATTAATTCTAATTTTTTTTCGTTTGAGATACTTAATTTTTCTACTGATAATAAAGCTCGATTTGTATATTCTTTGACTAAATCAAGCGTCTTAGAATCTGAACCAGTGTCTTTAAATATTTTTTTGACTTTAGAAATTTTATCTGTTTGATTGTAGTTGTTGTAGAGTTTTATTAACTCCTCTTTTTGTAGGTTATCAGAATTTGATAAAGATAAATGAAACATAGCTGTTTTTTTATTTTCAATGATATCACCACCAATTGACTTACCTACTAATGATTGATTACCAAATGTATCTAAATAATCATCCTGAAGTTGAAAAGCTATACCTAAATCTACTCCAAAACTATAAATGAGTTTTAAATCAGATTTGGAAGCACCTGAGATAATGGCCCCCATTTTTAACGCAGCGCCAACCAAAACTGCAGTTTTTAATTCAATCATATTGATATACTCATTGAAAGTAACATCAGATTTATTTTCAAAATCAATATCTAGCTGTTGACCTTCACAAACTTGTAATGCTACTGTATTTAAAACATTATTTAGTTTTTTGTAAATATCAGATTCGTATGAGTCTAATAGTTTATAAGAATAAATTAATAAAGCATCACCTGAAAGAATAGCTTGGTTAACATTCCATTTTAAATGTACAGTTTGGTTACCTCTTCTTAATGCAGCTGAGTCCATTATGTCATCATGCATTAAAGTAAAGTTGTGGAAACATTCAACTGAAAGAGCAGCTGGAAGTGCTTTTTTGTAATCACTTCCAAAACAATTAGCGGACATTAATACTAAATAAGGTCTAATTCTTTTGCCGCCTATACTTAAAATATAGCTGATTGGATTATAAAGGGATTTTGGTGAATCAGAAAAAGTTAGGTTTTCTAATCCTTTGTTAATTAAATCGGCATAAAATTTGATATTATTCAAACTGAAAATTTAATTCAAAAATACACCTTTTACATTTCAATATTAAATTACACTTCAGAAACTTTGGAAACCATTTGCGTTTTAAAAGTTTCCTAATTATATTTGCACTCCAAAAAAATAAATTGAAAGAATTAATCTTAGAAAAAACCCGGGAGCTCTTTCTTACCATTGGATTTAAAAGCGTCACAATGGATCACATTGCTAATGCAATGGGAATCTCTAAAAAAACCATTTATAATTTTTTCGAAAATAAAACTGATTTGGTCAAATCAGTTACTAACTATATGTTTAAAAGCATTACTGGTGGAATTACAGAAATAAAAAAAACATCTGAAGATCCAATAAGCGAACTATATGATATCAATTTGTTTTTAATAAAATATTTAAAAAAAGAAAGTACATCCCCCTTGTACCAACTTGAAAAATATTATCCGCTAATTCACAAAGACATAAATAATAAGCAGTTTGATTTTATAACCAAATCCACACGCGAAAGTCTTGAAAATGGGATAAAGCTTGGTTTATTTAGACACGATATTAAAATAGATTTTATTTCAAGACTTTACTTTAAAGGTATGATTGGAATAAGAGACTTAGATACATTTCCATCTAAAATTTACGATCCGGTAAAGCTTAAAATAGATTTTATTGAGTATCATTTAAGGGCTATTGTCACTGAAAAAGGATTAAAAAAATTAAACCAGTTTATAAAAAAATAATGAAAAAAATAGTTTTATTTATCTCTCTATCTCTTTTATCTTTTAATGTGAAAGGCCAAAATGCTTTCACATTAGATAGCGCAATAGACTATTCTTTAAATAACAATAGATCATCTAAAAACGCAGCAAGTGATATCGAAAAAGCTAACGCAAAAAAATGGGAAACCATAGCAACCGGTTTACCACAAATAAATGCTTTTATTGATTATAATAATAATTTAAAACAACCTATTTCATTAGTGCCTGCTGAGTTTTTTGGAGGAAATCCCGGTGAATTTGCAGAACTTTCTTTTGGAACTAAACAAACAATTGATGGATCTGTTACCCTAACTCAATTATTATTTGATGGATCATACATGATAGGTCTTGCTTCAATAAAACTTTATATGGATATAGCATATAAGGCCAAAATAAAAACAGATCAAGAGGTTAAAAAAGCGACTATTTCCGCATATGGGAATGCACTAGTAAGTCAAGAACGAGTAGAAATTCTTAAAAGAAACATAAAAAATGTCGAGGAGAATTTAAACGAAATCAAAAAGATTTATGAAAATGGCTTTACTGAACTTGAAAACGTTGAGCAGTTAACAATTTCTTACAGTTCTTTGAAAAATTCTTTAGACTATGCTATTAAAGTAAATAAAACATCATTAAACCTTTTGAAGTTGATTATTGGATATGACATTGATAAAGAAATTGTACTTCTTGACAATCTTTCTGGCCTAACATTAAAAAGCTCCAACTTGGAAAAGTCTAAAGAAAGTTTCGATATTGAAAAAAACATTGATTACCAGCTTGCATTAAATAATAAAAAATCACAACAAACTTTACTTAGACTTGAGCAATCAAAAGCTCTTCCGACATTAAGAGCGTTTGTTAAAGGTGGCTACGACGGAAATAACGATTCTTTTAGGTTTTTTAAATCCAATCAAAAATGGTATGGGTATTCTTTTGTGGGAGTTACTATGTCCGTTCCGATATTTAGTTCTTTAAGAAAATCTGCTAAAACTCAACAAGCTAGAATAGAATTTGAAAAATCAAAAGTTAATTTATCTGAATCTAAAAATCAAATTCTTATTGAACTAGAAAACGCAAATAGTGAATACGAATATGCTGTTAACTCATACTATAATGCAGTTGAAAATTTAAAGCTTGCAGAAAAAATTGAAAAGAAAAACCAAATTAAATTTTTAGAGGGATTAATTTCTGGATTAGATCTAAGACAAGCACAAATTCAACTTTATACAATACAAAATCAACTTCTTCAATCAATGCTTGAAGTAATTAATAAAAAAACTAATCTTGAAATTATTCTAACTCAGAATTAAATAATATGAATAATAAATTTTACCTACTTACATTACTACTTTTATTTTCTTGTGAAAGCAATGAGACTTTTGAAAGTATTATTGAATCAAATGATATTGAAAAAATCAAGCTAGCTAGAAAAACTATTGTAGCTTCTCAACAAGATCTAAATACAAAAATTGAACTTTTGGATAATAGGATTGAAGAGTTAAATGAAAACCCTCAGTTACCAATAGTGCAAGTGGTAAGTGTTAATCCATCTCAGTTTGATCATTATATTCAAGTTCAAGGAAGTGTTAAATCAGACCAACTAATCAACATTTATCCAGAATTTTCTGGAATCATAAAAAATATTTACGTAAAGAGTGGAGATCAAGTAAAAAAAGGAGATCCTCTTGTGAAAATTGATGATGGAGGATTAAAAGAACAATTATCACAACTTGAGATAAAATTTGAATTAACAAAAACAACTTTTGAAAGACAAAAAAGGCTATGGGAGCAAAAAATTGGAAGTGAAATCCAGTTTTTAGAAACCAAATCAATGTTCGAAGCACAAAAGCAGGCAATTAATCAATTAAAAAAACAAATACAAAAAACATTAATTCAAGCTCCATTCAAAGGGACAATTGACAATGTCATTGTTAAACTTGGAGAAGTTGTTTACCCTGGAAGATCAAACCTTATGATGTTATTAAACATGGATAATCTTTATGTTGAATCAAATGTTCCAGAAAAATATATCTCCTCCATAAAAGTAGGGAATAAAGCTATTCTTGAATTTCCACTAATTGAAAAATCGGTTTCAACAATTATTCGTCAATCTGGAAATTACATTCATCCAATAAATAGAACTTTTAAAATTGAAATGGATATTGAATCTGTTGAGTTTGGAGTTAAGCCTAATTTAAATTCTAAAGTTAGAATCAATGATTACTCAAATAAAAAAGCTTTAATGATAAATCAAAATATCATTAGTGTTGACAGTAATAATGAAGAATTTGTATACAAGTTATATAGCAAGAATAATAAAGATTATGTCACTAAAACTACTATTGAAACTGGGAAAAGCGATGGGAAGAACATTGAGGTTACTTCTGGACTTAATCAAGGAGATTTTATTGTTTCAGAAGGCATAAGAAAATTGGTTGATAACTCAAGGGTAAAAATTATAAAATAAAGCATTGAAAAAATTAAAAAATAAAGAGAAAGAGTTTGCTCCCTCATCATGGGCAGTTAACAACAGCACAACAATGTATGTTGTAATGGCATTGGTTCTTTACCTTGGTATTGATGCATATTTCAATATGCCAAGAGAAGATTATCCTGAAATCAAAGAAAATATAGTATTTGTAAGTTCTATATATCCTGGAAATACAGCAGAAGATTTAGAAAAATTAATAACTGAGCCACTTGAAGACAAGCTAAAGTCAGTAAATAATATTTTAGAAATCAAATCATCTTCTCAAGAAAATTTCTCTCTAATTATTATAGAGTTTGACGATGGAATTGGATATACTGAAGCCAAGTTAAAAGTCAAAGATGAAGTAGAAGCAGCAGTTGCAAGTGAAGATTGGCCAATGTTTAATAATGTAAAAGTTGATCCAAGTGTTTTTAACATGACCTTTACAGAGGAAATGCCAATATTAAACATTAATATTTCAGGTGATTACACAACTGAAAAGCTCAAAGAATATTCTGAAATCTTACAAAAAGAAATTGAAAGTTTAAGTGAAATTAAAAAAGTTGATATAAGAGGTGCACTTGAAAAAGAAGTTGAAATAGCTGTTGATATATATAAAATGATGGCTTCCAAAGTTTCATTTTATGACATAATAAATTCTGTACAATCAGGAAATGTTTCCATATCGGCTGGAAACCTGAAGGCAAATGAAGAAAGAAAAACAATAAGAATTATCGGAGAAATAGATTCTCCTTTAGAATTAGAAAATTTTGTTGTTAAATCATCTTACAACAATTCCGTCTTTCTAAAAGACATAGCTGAAATTACCTTCAAAGAAAAAGAAACAACAACATATGCAAGAGAAAACGGAAAAGCTGTTGTAATGCTTGATGTTAAAAAAAGATCTGGCGAGAATACGATTGAGGCAGCTGAAAAAATACAATTTATTGTTGAAAATACTCAAAAAAATATTTTTCCAAAAAATTTAATTGTTTCCATCACTAATGATCAGTCTGAGCTTACTGAAAATCAAGTCATCGACTTGGTAAACAGTATAATCTTCGGAGTAGTACTTGTTGTGATTGTTCTTTTATTTTTCCTAGGATTTAAAAATGCCCTATTTGTTGGAATAGCTATTCCAATGTCGATGTTTATGTCAATAGCTGTTCTTGCTGCTATGGGTAATACTTTAAATACTATGATATTATTTGGATTAATTCTTGGCTTAGGAATGCTTGTTGACAATGGAATTGTAGTTGTCGAAAATGTATACAGACTGATGGAAAAAGAAGGTATGAACAGAATCGAGGCTACGAAAAAAGGAATTTCTGAAATTGCATTTCCAATTATTATATCAACCGCTACAACTGTTGCTGCATTTATTCCTCTTGGTCTGTGGCCTGGAAGAATTGGGAAGTTTATGATTTTTTTCCCAGTTACCCTGTCCGTTGTATTATGTTCCTCTCTTATTGTGGCAATATTTTTTAACTCAGTTCTTGTTTCCAACTTAATGAAAATCGAGGACACTAATATGCCCTTAAAAAGAATCATAAGGCTAACGTCACTATTAGGAATTTTTGGAGCTTTATTTTTAGTTCTTGGATTAACGGTTAAAGATTTAGAGTCCGCTCAATTTTATAGATTTTTAGGCTCTATTCAAATATTTGTAGCAATAAATTTCTGGATTTATAGATTAGTATTAAGAAAATTAGCAAATGACTTTCAATCTAAGGTTCTTCCAATTCTTGACTCTTACTATGAAAAACTACTCAAAACGATTTTAATTGGTAAGAGACCATATCTTATAATATTATCAACATTTATTAGTCTAATAATTGCTTTTATGAGTTTTGGGAAATCTGTTTCAACACAGAGAACTAGTATAGAATTTTTCCCAGATGAAGATCCAAGACAAATCATAGTTTATGTACAATATCCTGAGGGAACAGATATTTCTAAAACAAATGAAATTGCAAAATTGATTGAATCAGATATTAATAAAATTATATACAATAAAAAATATTATGATGAGTCGGGATACAATTTTATGATCCAAAACAATGTGTCTCAAGTTGGAGAAGGCTCAGAAAATCCTGAAAAAGAATTAGGTGCATTATCTGAGATGCCTAATAGAGCAAAAATCACAACATCATTTAGAGATTTTAAATACAGAAGAGGATTTAGCTCTAGAGATGTTAGAAAAGAAATTCAAGAAACCCTTAAAGATAAATATCCTGGAGTTTCAATTGCAGTAGAAAAAAACTCTTCTGGCCCACCAGTTGGTTATCCTATCAATATTGAAATCACTGGAAAAGATTATACTACTTTGATCGAGAAAGCCGAAAAAATAACTGAATATATTAACACCAGAAATATTCCAGGTATAGAGGAATTGAAAATAGATGTAAATAAATCAAGAGTAATTAATCTTGTAAATATTGACAGAGAAAAATCTGGTGAATTAGGCTTGAGTGTTGGACAAGTTGGGCAACAATTAAGAGCAGCACTCTTCGGCACAAAAGCAGGAATTTACAAGGAAAACGGAGAAGACTATGATATTAATATTCGTTTTAATAAAGACAATAGATACTCTGAAAATGTTTTGTTTGATCAAAATTTAACCTTTAGAGATCCAAACAACGGAATGATTAAGGAAATTCCTATCTCTAGTGTTGCAAGTTCATCTCGATCAACCACATTTAGTGAAATTAAGCATAAAGATTTCAAAAGAATTGTAACAATATACTCTGGTTTATCCTCTGGTTATGTAGATGCAGGTGCAGTCGTAAATCAAATTGTAAATGAGATGAAAAATTTCAAAGAAGATGTAAGTATGATCGATATTGATTATACTGGGCAAATTGAGGAACAAAACAAAAATCAAGAGTTTTTAATGAAGGCATTTTTGACCGGACTGCTGTTAATCTTTCTGTTATTAATACTTCAGTTTAATTCAATAAGCAAACCAACTATTATAATGATTGCTATCATTTTAAGCTTAATTGGGGTTTTTGGATACTTAGCTCTAACTGGAAATTCGTTTGTTATTTTAATGACAATGATGGGAATAATTGCTCTTTCAGGAATTGTAGTAAATAATGGAGTTGTTTTGCTTGATTACTCTGTTATTTTATTGAACAGAAAAAAAGAGGACAAGGCTAATAAAGACAAAAAGTTAATAGAATTGAAGTATGAATCAATTGTAGAGTCATGTAAATCACGATTAAGACCAGTCTTGCTAACTGCTATTACAACTATAGGTGGATTAATTCCTCTTGCTGCTGGATTTAATATTAATTTCTATACACTTTTCAGTGATTTAAATCCAAATATTTATTGGGGGGGTGATAATTTTGTTTTCTGGGGACCATTAGCAGTAACTGTGATTTCAGGTCTTGTAGTTGCGACATTTTTAACATTATTTGTAGTTCCTTCTTTGTTTATGATGATTGAAAAATTTAAATTGTGGATTGGTTTAAGATATAGATAATATCTTCTTAAATTTACACCATAACAAATTAGAATGTATAGAACTCATAATTGTGGCGAACTAAGATCAAAAGACATAAATACAGAGGTTATACTTTCTGGGTGGGTTCACAAAACCAGAAACAAAGGATTTATGATTTGGGTCGATTTAAGAGATCGATACGGAGTTACACAATTAATTTTTGACGAAAAAAGAAGTTCAAAAGATCTTTTTGAAAAAGCGAAAAGTTTAGGTAGAGAATATGTGATTCAAATCAAAGGCTCTGTCATTTCACGAGCTTCACAAAACCCAAATATACCAACTGGTCAAATTGAAATTTTAGTCACAGATTTAACAGTTCTTAATGAGTCTTTGACTCCTCCATTTACTATTGAAGATGAAACTGACGGTGGAGAAGAACTTAGAATGAAATTTAGATACATTGATATTAGAAGAAACCACATAAAAAATAAATTAATATTTAGACATAAGGTAAGCTTAGAAATAAGGACTTATTTAACAAGGTTAGATTTTATAGATGTTGAAACTCCTTATTTGATCAAATCTACCCCGGAGGGAGCTAGAGATTTTATTGTTCCTTCTAGAATGAATCAAGGTGAATTTTATGCTTTGCCCCAATCACCTCAAACATTTAAGCAGCTTTTAATGGTAGGGGGCATTGATAAATATTTTCAAATTGTTAAGTGTTTTCGTGATGAGGACTTAAGAGCAGACAGACAACCTGAATTTACTCAGATTGATTGTGAAATGTCATTTGTAAATCAAGAAGAAATCTTAAATACTTTTGAAGGTCTAATTAAACATCTTCTTAAGGAAATTAAGAATTACTCAATTGATAAATTTCCTAGAATGACTTATGAACAAGCAATGTCAAAATATGGTTGTGATAAGCCTGACATTAGATTTGGAATGGAGCTAAGTAATTTGAATGACATTTCAAAACATAAAGATTTTAACGTATTTAATTCTTCGGAATTAGTACTAGGAATTGCAGTTCCTAATGGAAATGATTTAACCAGAAAACAAATTGATGGTTATACTAATTGGGTTAAAAGACCGCAAATTGGCGCTAAAGGCTTAATTTATGTCAGATGTAATGAAGATGGCACTTTTAAATCTTCTGTCGATAAATTTTTTGATCAAAATGACTTAAGTAAATGGGCAGAAAAAACCAGTGCCAATAAAAACGATCTTATAATGATTCTTTCAGGTGAAACATCTGAAGTTAGAGCACAAATGAGTGCTCTTAGATTAGAAATAGCTGAAAATCTTGGATTAAGAAATCCAAATGAGTTTGCCCCTTTGTGGATTACTGATTTCCCATTACTTGAATATGACGATGAATCAAAACAATTCCATGCAATGCACCATCCTTTCACATCTCCAAAGCCAGATCAATTGGATCTTTTAGAGTCTTCTCCTGAAAAGGTTAAGGCAAATGCATACGATTTAGTATTAAATGGGAATGAAATTGGTGGAGGTTCTATTAGAATTCATGACAAAAAGGTTCAAGAAAAAATGTTCAATCTTTTGGGCTTTTCAGAAAAAGAAGCCAAGGATCAATTTGGTTTTTTAATGAATGCATTTGAATATGGTGCACCTCCTCACGGAGGTATTGCACTAGGGTTTGATAGATTGGTTGCAATTTTAGATGGTCATGAAAGTATAAAAGAATATATTGCTTTCCCTAAAAATAATAGCGGCAAAGACGTAATGATTAATGCTCCTTCAAAAATCGATTCCGCTCAACTAGAAGAGCTATCACTTAAAATAAATGATAAAAGCTAAAATTCGTTGAAAAAGCTAATAACATTTTTATTCTTAATTTTTTTAACTGGACTTATCTCAGGAATTTATTTCCAATCTAATGACAATTTACTTGGTGATAAAATTGTAGGTTTTAGTGTAGTCTTTTTAGTAGTTATTTTCATGCCTATATTTTTATATCACAGATGGAATGGTAAAAAATTAAGCGACTACACTTTAAGTGAAGAAAATTTAAAAAAAATGAAGGCAAAATCCTCAAAATCAATTAAATAAAATTTGTTTTTTTTATTCTAAATGTACTCAGTTAATTATTAATTCCTACATTTGTATGACATAAATAATAAATAATTAATGACTGGTACAGTAAAATTTTTTAATGGATCTAAAGGTTATGGATTCATTACAAACGACGAAACGGGCGAAGATATCTTCGTTCATGTTACTTCTTTAGAGGGCGTAAAACTTAACGAAGGAGATAAAGTAGAATATTCTGAAGAAGATGGAAGAAAAGGAAAAGTTGCAGCAAACGTTACACTTATAGAAGAATAAGTATTTTATTTTAATAACAATTTCAGCCCTCACCATGTGAGGGTTTTTTATTTCAATTCTCTTTTCTTTTTAAAAAAATCATCAATTAAACTTTTTGACTCTTTAGCCAAAACACCATCAATTACTTTTGTTTTTGGGTGAAGCTTAGTGTTCATTACTCTAAATCCTCTATTAGAATCACTTGCGCCAATAACAATCTTTGAAATTTGGGACCAATATAAAGCTCCAGCACACATTTGACATGGTTCAAGAGTTACGTATAAAGTGCATTTTTTTAGATACTTTCCTCCCAAATAATTTGCAGCTGAAGTTATCGCTTGCATCTCAGCGTGGGCTGTTACATCATTTAAGGTTTCGGTTAAATTATGTGATCTTGCTATAATTTGATTATTACTCACTATTACAGCTCCGACAGGAACTTCATCTTTTTGGAGAGCAATTTTTGCTTCATCAAGAGCTCTTCGCATAAAATAATTATCATCAAAAAGATTAATCATCTAACTAATTTTATTATACCATTCCAATGCATTACCATCTGTCAGGCTAGCTACAAAACAACTAATATCTAAAAGTTGATCATATAAATTTCCATCCTTATGGATATAAGCTTTTGGTAAAGAAGAAAGCACTAAATCATCAAGTGCTGTTGTGTTATTTGATTGATTGTTTACCGCTGCTTTTATAAAGACACTAAGAAGTTTGTGAATTACTTGATAGCCTTTTAATTCTTTTTCAATTACCTCTTTTGATTGATAAACTTTCTCTACACTAATATCAATTATATCGTTCATTTGTGCCTTGAAAATACTTTCTGAAAGTAAAGTTTTTTTGAATTGTCCGTTTAGAATTTTTTCTTCATTTTTTAGAAAAATCTTTACCGTATCATTAATTAGAGTATTAACTGAAAGTGCTCTGAGGTATGCAACTCTATCATTTTTATGCTCTAAAGATTTGTATTTTTTAGTGTCTATGCTGTCTTTGACTAGTCTTATTAAAAACTCTAAAGCATATTCTTCAGAAATCCAGCCAAGATTAATCCCATCCTCAAAATCTATTAAAGTATAACATATATCGTCTGCTGCTTCGACTAAAAATGCTAAAGGGTGTCTCATATATTCCCCGTTTGAATCTACCATCCCTAACTCATTAGCTACTTCGTCAAAAAAAGAATTTTGAGAGTAGAAAAAACCAAATTTCTTGTCTTTAATGTCATTGGATTTTTTAGCAATTATTGATTTTCTTGGGTACTTAGTGAATGCTCCTAATGTAGCATAACTCAGTCTCAATCCACCCTTGATTCCAGCCTTGTTTTCAGAGATAATTTTGAAGCCGTTTGCGTTCCCCTCAAAATAACAGAGATCTTTATATTGTTGTTCAGAAAGACTTTCTTTAAATCCTACTCCCTTGCCGTTTTTAAAAAAATCTCCAATGGCCATTTCTCCACTGTGACCAAAAGGAGGATTACCAATATCATGAGCCAAACTGGCTGCAGCTACAATAGCACCAAAATCATTACTTTGAAATCCATATGTTTGTTGTAAGTACGGGTATTTTTCAATTAGTTTTTTTCCAACAACTCTTCCTAAGCTTCTACCAACAACTGAAACTTCAAGACTATGAGTTAATCTTGTATGAACAAAACTTGTTTTTGAAAATGGTATAACTTGGGTTTTATCTTGAAGTGATCTAAATGAAGATGAAAAAATTATTCTGTCATAATCAACCTCAAAACCGATTCTTGTTTCATCTTGCTCAACTCTTAATCTTTTAAGAGTATCTCCCTGTCTTTTTAGAGATAATAATTTTTCCCAATTCATCAATGCAATTTAATGAATCATTTAAAATTAAAACAGAATTAGTTCATAACATTATCTTAATAATTTGATCACCTATTATTAACCTGGAGTTAACGTTAACATTATGTCAGTTTTAGTTATTTGCTACATATAATTATTAAAAATAAAAAACATGAACAAACTAATTAATTTTAAATCTTATTTAATGATGATGCTGTGTTTATTTGTTATCTCTTGTTCAAGTGATGATGAAGTTGTAGACATCAACTCTATCCCTGTGGCTCAAAATCTTACAATGACTGTTGAAGATGGTGCTGCTACTGAAATGGAATTCGTTGCTACAGATGCAGACTATGATGCATTAACTTTTTCAATTGTAGATTCTCCATCATTGGGAACTATTACAATTAATGGTAACAAAGGAACTTACACTCCTAACGAAAATGCCGATGGTACAGATTCTTTTACTTACAAAGCAAACGACGGGAAAATGGATAGTAACGTTGCTACAGTTACAGTTAATGTAAATGGAGATTTTGTATTGGCAGGAACTTACACCTCAGATAAAACTCTGACAGCTGATAAAATATGGAAACTCAGTGGTCGTGTCTTTATTGCTGACGGCGCAACATTAACAATCCCGGCAGGTACTATTATTAAGGCTGAGGGTGGAACTGGAACAAATTCATCTTTCATAGCTATTGCTAGAGGAGGAAAAATAGATGCTCAAGGAACTGCAGACAAACCAATAATTATGACTAGTGTTGCAGACGATATAGCAGTAGGACAAAGAAATGGATCTAATTTAGACGCTAGTACTGTAGGTTTATGGGGCGGATTATTAGTTTTAGGTAAAGCTCCTGGCTCGTTTAAAAATGATGTTGTTGAATATCAAATTGAGGGGATCCCGACTGAAGAAAAAAATGGATTATATGGTGGAAATGACCCAGCAGATAATTCTGGTATAATTAAATATCTTTCAATAAGACACGGGGGAACTTCAATTGGTGAAGACAATGAAATTAATGGTCTTACTTTAGGTGGAGTTGGAACTGGGACAACAATATCTCATGTTGAAATTGTAGGAAACCAAGACGATGGCATAGAATTTTTTGGAGGAACTGTAAATGCTTCAAATTTAATTGTTTGGGGACAGGGTGATGATGGATTAGATATTGACCAATCATATGCTGGAACAATAAGCAATTCAGTAGTAATTGCAAACTCTACATCTGATCATGGTCTCGAAATCGATGGACCAGAAGGATCAATGAAGGATAGTTTTAAATTAGAAAATATAACTCTAATTGGAAGTGGTTCCGCTGCAAATGGTGAATATGCAGATTTTAGAAAAGGAGCTTTAGGTTCTATAAATAATTTATTTGCTTACGGATTTCAAGTAGGAAAAGATTTTGAACTTGATGCTGAAGCTGACAGCGCTTCTTTTGAAGCAGGTACATTAACTTTTTCAAATATTGAAATAGTAATTCCTGATGGCTCAAGCCTAACAGGGGGAGATTTATTTAACGATAAGTCTGAAACGCCTAATGCAATGTTTGAAGATGCTAAAAATTTAGCTGGTGAAACATTTGGCAAGGGAGTTACACAGGAAAACAAAACTGTTGGCGCTGACCTTTCAGTTTTTGGGTGGACTTTTGCACAACACAAGGAAGCTATTAAAGAATAATTAATTTGGTTTTCATTAAGATAAAGGGCTTAATTTTAAAATTAGGCCCTTTTTTTATTTAACCTTTTCTTAACACTGGTTATAAAGTCTAATCAGATATTTGCTTCAAATTAACAACAAACATGAAAAAACAACTTTTTTTTACATTAATAGCATTCTTAATTTCTTTCAACATGTTATCTCAAACTGGACTAGTAAGAGGTTCTTTAATTGATAATGACTTTCAAGATCCTGTCCCATTTGCAAATATTATAGTTAAAGAAACCGGAACTGGAACTACAACAGATTTTGATGGCAATTATGAATTAGAATTAATTGAAGGCAACTATACAATATTATTTTCTTTTATTGGATACGAAACAGTTGAAATAAAGGACGTTAATGTTAATAGCATTGAACCTACAATTGTTAATGTTACAATGAATACATTAGCTCAAGGGTTAGATGAAGTTGTTGTTAGTGTTAGTGCAAGTACAAATACAGAAAAATCTGTTCTTGAATTTCAAAAACAATCTATCAGTTTAGTTGATGGTCTTTCTTCTCAAAGAATAAAATCTTCTGGGGCTTCTAACATAGCTTCAGCTGTGAAATCTGTTCCAGGGGTTTCAGTTCAAGGAGGTAAATACGTTTATGTTCGTGGTTTAGGTGATCGGTATACAAAATCTATTTTAAATGGAGTAGATATTCCAGGGTTAGACCCTGACAGAAATACAATTCAAATGGATATTTTTCCAACAAATATTCTGGACAATGTAATTGTTGTTAAATCAGCTTCAGCAGAAATGCCAGCAGATTTTACTGGTGGAATAGTTGATGTTATTACTAAAGAATTTCCAAATTCTAAACAATTTTCAATTTCATTTAGTTCAGCTTTTAATCCTAAAATGCACTACAATGATAATTATTTAACCTCTAAATCAAGTAACACAGATTTTTTAGGTTTTGACGATGGTTTAAGATCTATTCCTGTTGATCCATATCAAGGATATAGTGTTTCGGAAAGTATAAATAGTCCAAAAATTACTAATGTTACTAGAGAGTTTAACCCAAATATGGCTGCTATAAATAAAACAAGTTTAGGAGATTATAGTTTTAATATTTCTGGTGGAAATCAAATTTTGTTAAAAAATGAAAATAGATTGGGTTATTTTGGATCATTAAGTTACAAGAACAATACTAATTTTTATGAAAACTCTGAAAATAACACATATTATAGAGATGCAGATAAAAGTGTATTTAAATTATTTGAAAACAGGATTCAAAAAGGAAGACTTGGAGAAAATTCTGTTATCCTAAGTGCAATGACAGGTTTGTCTTATAAAACTAATTTATCTAAGTATAAATTTAATTTTCTTCATATTCAGAATGGAGAATCAAGTGCAGGTATTTTTGATCAAACAGTTAATTTAAATGATTCAAAAAACCTTCTAAAACACAATATTGAATACACTCAAAGATCTATTACCAACTTATTGTTTTCTGGAACTCATACATTTGATAATGAAAGTGAATGGAAATTGAATTGGAAAATTTCACCAACAAAATCTTCAATTAAAGATAAAGATATTAGAACTACATCATTTGAAATAACAGATGAACAGAAATTCGTAGTTCCTTTAAACGGAAAACCAAGTCGAATTTGGAGAAATTTGGATGAAGTAAATATTGTCAGTAAAATTGACATCGAGAAAAAACTTAATTTATTTAGTAGAGCTGCTAAGTTAAAGTTTGGAGCCTTAAACTCGTACAAAGAAAGAGAATATGATATTTTTAGTTACAGAATAAATGTACCAACTAATCTTGGAATTTTAGACAATGGTAATCCTGATAATTTACTAAAACCAGAAAATACTTGGACCCCAACAAATACTATTGGTAATCACATTGCTCTTTATACAAATGGAGGAGTTGAAAGAGGTAAAAACTATGATGCCAATCAAATAAATATTTCTGGATATTCTTCAATTGAATTTAAGTTTACCGATAAATTAAAATCTATAATAGGTTTAAGAGCTGAAAAATTCGTTCAAAAGTATACTGGTGAAAATAGTGGTGGAACAGTAAAATACGATGACGAAAAAGTAATCGATAAATTTGACTTATTTCCATCAACTAACTTTATATATTCTATTAAGGAAAATACCAATCTACGATTGTCCTACTCAAAAACAACTGCTAGACCCTCTTTTAAAGAAGTTTCAATAGCCGAAATTTATGATCCATTGTCAAATATGACTTTCAACGGGAATATTGATCTAAAGCCAAGTTATATTGACAATATTGATATTAGGTACGAAATTTTCGGAGAAGATAACCAATTGTTTGCTGTAAGCGGCTTTTATAAATCATTTAAAGACCCCATAGAGCTTACATATTATGAAGCTTCAACCGAAAACTTTCAACCTAGAAATTTAGGGAATGCAAAAGTATTTGGTTTAGAATTTGAAATGAGAAGACAAATCAGTAAATCATTTGGTGTTAATGTAAATGCATCAGTTATTGAATCACAACAGGAATATGGAGAAAGTGAAAGAAATCTTAGAACTTTAGGTTTAAGAGATGGTGAAAGCTTGGGTGATTATAGAAACCTTCAAGGTCAATCTCCATTTTTAATTAATAGTAGTATTGATTATAATGATGGTAAGAATGGATTAAAAGCTGGTATATTTTTTAATATGCAAGGTGAAACTTTAGAAGTTGTTGGAACAGGTTTTGCACCAGATGTTTATACTAAACCATTTGAAAGTCTAAATTTAAATTTATCAAAAACATTTGGTGAAAAACAAAATAAAACAGTCACGATAAAAATCGAAAATTTATTAGATAGTAAAAAAGAAAGTTTTTACAAAGCATTTAAAGCCAATAATGAAATATTTTCATTTAGGGAAGAGGGAACAACATTTTCTATAGGATATAGTATAAAACTATAATTTTCAAATAGTATTTTTTATTTAAATATTATCAATTACCGTTATTTAATTGTACCTCAACTTCAATTTTTGGATCCTTTGATGTAACCAATTTTATAATAGGAAGTGCTTTATCATTAAATTTTGGACTAACTATTATAAAAGTAGCTTCTCGAACAATTTTTTTGTTATCATAAGCTAACTCCATGGCTGAAAATGTTGCGCACAATTCACCTTTATAAAAAACATCTGTTCCATCATAAGTTAAACCTTCGATACTAACGTTGTTCAATGAACTACATCCTACTGAAAAAAGAATTATAAATAAAAAAATTAAATTTTTCATGCGATTATTTTTAACAAAAATATAAAAAGTAAAGTCTTGTATGTTAAATTATTAATAATAATAACAAAAGAAATTAAATCTATTTTATATTTGTTTTTGTTAAAGTTATTTAATTATAAAGACGTTAATCTTTAACATAAATAAATTATTTATTAATCAAAATTTTATGATTATTCCATGGATATATACTTAATAATGATTATTGCACTTTGCGTTTTAGCAATTGGAGATTTGATTGTTGGAGTGAGTAATGATGCAGTTAATTTTTTAAACTCAGCAATAGGCTCTAAAGTCTTAAACTATAATACGATAATGATTGTTGCAAGTTTAGGTATAGCATTTGGAGCACTGTTTTCTAGTGGGATGATGGAAGTTGCTAGAAAAGGAATATTTAATCCTGAAATGTTTTTTTTCTCTGAAATCATGATAATTTTTATGGCAGTAATGATAACTGATATTTTATTGCTGGATTTTTTTAACAACTTAGGCATGCCCACATCTACTACAGTTTCTATTGTATTTGAACTTTTGGGTGCAGCTGTAGCTATTTCTTTGATAAAACTATTCTCATCCGGAGAAGAATTAGTTGAATTTTCAAAATATATAAATGTTGCTAAGGCAACTGAAATTATTTTGGGAATATTATTATCTGTTTTTGTGGCTTTTTCTATCGGTGCGGTTGTTCAATATTTTTCAAGACTATTTCTTTCATTTGAATACAATAAATTAAAATTTGTAAATGCATTATTTGGCGGTATTGGTTTAACATCAATATCCTATTTTATCTTTATGAAAGGAATTAAGGGGACTCCCTTTTCAGATTTAAAATTTGAAATTTTAAATAATCAAACTATTTCTACTTTTCTCGAAAATGAAGTGATACTAATTTCGTTAGTTACTTTTATTTTCCTCTTTATATTTTCATACTTTTATATTTACACTTTAAAATTCAATATCTATAAATTAATTATCGCTATAGGTACTTTTTCTTTAGCATTGGCATTTGCTGGAAATGATTTGGTTAATTTTATTGGAGTTCCTATTGCAGCCTGGCAATCATTTGAAGCATGGCAAGCTTCTGGGTTAGATCCAAATACTTTTTCAATGGGAATATTATCTAATAAAGTTCCTACTCCAACTCTAATTTTGATTATTGCTGGATTAATTATGATTATAACCTTGTGGTTCTCTTCACGAGCTAAAAATGTTGTAAAGACATCTATTGATTTATCTAATCAAGGAGAAATTAAAGAACGATTTGAACCTAATTTCCTTTCAAGAAGTATTGTAAGACTTTCATCATCTCTATCAAAATCTATCAATACAATTATACCCACAAACTTAAAAAACAAAATTGAAGTACAGTTTAATAAACCAAATACTAATAAGTATAATACTTTAAACCTTCCTGCTTTTGATGAGGTTAGAGCCTCAATAAATCTTATGGTTGCAGCAATATTAATTTCTATTGCAACATCGTACAAGTTACCACTTTCAACAACCTATGTAACCTTTATGGTCGCTATGGGTACATCACTGGCTGATAGAGCATGGGGAAGTGAGAGTGCAGTATACAGAGTTGCTGGAGTTCTAAATGTAATTGGTGGTTGGTTTTTCACAGCTTTTATTGCTTTTGTAGGTTGTGGGACAATTGCATTCATAATAAATTTAGGTGGACCAACATCCGTTGCTATATTATTGTTTTTTGCTTTGCTAATTTTAGCAAAAAACTATATTTCCCATAATAAAAAAAGTATTCAAAGTAAAAATGAAGATGCTTTGAGTAAAGCAGAAAGCAGCTCAATACAAGGAGTTATTTTAGAAAGCTCAAATAATATTTCAAAAGCATCCAAGAAAATTAAAAAAGTTTTCGCAGCTTCAATTAGAGGGTTAGCGACTCAGGATTTATCTTGTTTGAAACAGAATAAAAAAGAGGTAAAATCTCTAGCTGATGAAATTGAAGATTTAAGAAATGATTTATTCTATTTTATTAAAAACCTAGATGAATCTACAATTAAAGGTGCTAGTAATTTTTATATAAATGTTCTTGGTTCTTTACAAGATATTTCTGAATCACTTCAATATATCTCGAAAGTTACATTCAAGCACATAAATAACAATCACAAAGCTTTAACTTTTAATCAAATTAGAGAATTAAAAGAAATTAGCTTAGAACTTGAGACACTATTTGATAAAACTAAGTTTGCATTTTCAAAAAATAATTTCAAAGAAATTTCAAGTATAATTGATTCTAAACAAGAGCTTTTAGACTCGATTAAAGAAAAAATTAATAATCAAATTTCTAGAACTAAGTCTGAAGAATCAAGTCCAAAAAACACAACTCTTTACTTCAGTATTTTAACTGAATCAAAAGGTCTTATAAAATCAACAATGGCAATGTTAGAACTATACAACGATCAGTATGACTCAAGTGTAGAACCGCCATTAAATGATGAATAAAAAGTGTTAATTATTATATTCAAAAAAAAAGCAATTCATTAGAATTGCTTTTTTTTTATTTAAATAATTTTATTGTAACTAGCCCTCACAACTAACACACTCTTTCTTTTGTTTGAACTTTTGAGCAGCATTCATACTATGCTGATAATACAATGATTTTAGTCCTAACTTCCAAGCTGTAATGTGTATCTTATTAATGTCCTTAGTAGGCATGTCTGGATGTACAATAATATTAAGTGATTGACCTTGGTCAATATGATTTTGTCTGTTCGCCGCCTGATATACAATTACTAACTGATCTATCTCAGAATATGTTTTGAATGTATCTTTTTCATTTTCTGATAAGAAGTCTAGGTGTTGGACAGAGCCATCTCTGTCTCTAATGTCTCTCCAAACCTCTGGCTTATCCATACCTTTTTCTTTTAAAAGTTTTTCTAAAAAAGGATTTTTAATTGTGGTTTTTATTTTTGCAATATCTTTTACATAGATATTTGACCATATTGGTTCAATACCTTGTGAAACTTGTCCTAGGATAAAGGCAGACGATGTAGTCGGAGCCACAGCATTTAAAGTTGCATTTCTTCTTCCATATCCTTTCAGCAGTTCTGGTTCTCCAAACTTTTCAGCTAAATGTTGAGAAGCTTTATTAGACAGTTCTTTAATTTTTCTAAATACCTCGCTGTTTAAATCGTACGATTCTTGACTATCAAAGGGTAACATTTTAGACTGCAAAAGAGAATGCCAGCCAAGTGTCCCCATTCCTAATGCTCTATTTTCTTTTGCAAAATTGTAAGCCCT
>Ga0213867_1000180_pt1 | contig 29161 bp, 43 predicted proteins | sample PICome_12_FD_160120 | JGI IMG/M metagenome (GOLD analysis project Ga0213867, IMG submission 160120) | Coastal seawater microbial communities near Pivers Island, North Carolina, United States - PICO540 | ecosystem: Environmental > Aquatic > Marine > Coastal | place: USA: North Carolina... | reverse complement strand
ACTACTAACAGCAATTTCATTCACACCACCACCGGATGAGTTAATAGTTCCTGCAGTTGAAGCTGTTGCATCACTTGCGAATAAATGTTTTTGGATATTACTACTAGAACTCATATATGAAAAATAACCAGCAGTCGTGTCATTTGTTGCCACTCCGTATTGAGTATTGCCAATATCACCTACAGAACTTCCAGTAACACCAGTTGAATGCGCAAATTTTTCTACTTGACGATCCATACCATGACCACAGATATATGTATGGGTTGTACTAGTAAATGCTCCTCGACCCGATGTATTTTGAGCAAGATCACCGACGTCTGTAGCGTTTTCATCAGTTGAAAATGAATATCTTACAATCTCTGATTGCGCGGGTGAGTTGCCTCCTGCATGATAGCCATGAGTGTCTGATGGACCACCTTTACGATAATAATATGTGCCTGTATCATCACCTACGTCTGTAGCATTTCCAGTTGAGGCCATTGCAAATTTGTCAATTACATTCGATGATGAAAATCCTGGTCTAAGATAACCTCCAATATAATAACCATGAGTAGAAGAGGAGTTACTACCTCCTAGTTGTCTTGCTACTGTTAAATTACCGATAGAAGTAGTACTTGATTCATTTGCAAATGCAAATCTACCAATAGCATTGTTTGAGCTTCCGCCTGGAGCATAGCCACCTGTAGCAAAACCATATGTAGATCCTTGAGCTTGAGTAGGAGCAACTTCTCCTAAACCTAAGGTTTTAGTATTCTCAACTAAGTAATATTTAGTAGCTGCACTATCCCAAACATAAAGTTCGTTAACCTCTCCTAACCAATGTAAAGATCCGTCAGTGTGATCTGTAGTGCTTGCTAAAAGCAATCCACCTGAAGAATCATAGCTGTAAGCAGTAACACCAGAACCACCGCCACCAGATCCGTCTCCTAGTGAAGCATTAGTAGTATTTTCGGCTTCAGTTAAACCGAGAATCTGAGCAATGTCTCTATTTCTTGTCATCTGTTATATCCTTTGATTACTCTTTATCCTTTTAACTCACTAGTTGGTGGTGTAAACGAATTACTATAAAGTGCACTTTTTACAATTCTGAAATTAGAAATATACCCTTTAATAGTTCTGTCAATCCCGCCGCCAGCGTATCTACCGCCGCCAATTACAAAGTCCGCAGTATCTGCAAAAGTAGTAGAATTAGACACCGTACCTTGCGATTGTCCATTTAAGAATAATTCAAGAGTACCGCTATTTCTAACAACTGCTAAATGATTCCATGTACTAGTAAGTGTAACATCGGCCGTTACTAGTTGCTGTGATGTTGTCCAAACTCTAATAGTATTAGAATCAACCATTGTCAAAGTCATACCAGTAGAAGAGCCTGTCGCTCTAGATTCCCAAATACCTCTATCACTAGCAGATCCATCATCATAGAACCAACACTCGATTGTAAAATCTCCGGTGCCAATACCCATATCAGAAGACGATCTACTAGACGTAACATAGTCACCGGCACCATCAAAATATATCGAATTCATACCAGAATATGGACCAAATGTTGATACTGCAGCATTTCCAGCAGCAGTTAAAGTTGCACTGTTACCCGATCCATCAACAAGCGTTGAGGCATGAGCAGCTAATAATTCTGTATTAGAAACAGCTGTCAATGTCTCTTGTGTTGGAATAAACGGATATCTAGCAAATCCTTTTGTAACTCTAAAGTCTTCTAGATATCCATTGAAGTATCCATTGTCTCCAACCTCAGCCCATCTGCCAAGTGATAGTCCCATTGTTGAACCAGAAGAAATACTATTTGTATTAGCAGCAGTTCCTTCTACCGATCCATTTAGGAATAAAGTCAATTGGCCACTGCCACGTACTAGTGCAACGTGATACCAAGTATCTAAGCTATATGATGTTGTGCCTGTAATAACTACACCATTATTATATACTTTAAAGACACCGCCTTGTATATACATTCCAATAGAAGCGGTGCTACTAATAGTACCACCTTGACCTAAAAAGTATGCGTAACTTCCAGGATTATTATCTACGTAAACCCATCCTTCGATTGTAAAGTCACCAGTACCATATGTAAAGCCAGAAGATGTTCCAGCAGTAAGATAGTCACCAGTACCATCAAAGTACACACTTGAAGAAGCGTTTTTAGTTTGAGCAGTAGATGATTGGGTATTACCATACAATTTTAAATCATTAGATAACCCAGCAGCATTATAAACATTAGGAGATGCTGTAAGCAACATTCCGGTATCTGTAATTGCAGATAACGGTGCAGTAGGTGGCGTAAATGCTGTATTATTTGAATATACAGCTGATTGGACAATCCTTGCATCAGCAATATAACCTGTAACAGGATAACTGCTGGTATTCATCCAATCACCTAAAGCGAAAGTCCCGGAGTGACCATCTGCAGTTGCGGCCGAAGCTTGATAGATAGCAATCTTACCATTTCTATAAATTGTTAAATTGCCGCTATCGTATACAACTGCAATATGCTGCCACTGATTTAATTTAACTATACCATCATCAACACTACTAGTATACTGAGTTGATGACCAATTACCGTCCCCAGCTTCAAACATCAAGTGTTGACTAGTATTATGAACAAATAGGGTATAATTAAAAGCGGAACCTTGTGTGCCCATTGACGCGATCATGTCATACGAAGTAAACGCGGTAGGATATATCCACGTTTCGAATGTAAAGTCACCGTTATCTGCAGCTAATTCAGAATCAGCAGGAATTGTTAATTTATCACCAGATCCATCGAGACTTACAGAAGAACCATGATCGGCTGCACTATATGAAAGATAGTCATATGGACCAAATCTTTCAGTAGATGTATTTCCATTTGCTGTAATAGTATGATTACTAGCTGATGCATCAGTTATGTATGGAAGACTGCATACGAGTAAAGAAGTGCCAGAAATAGCAGTAAGTGGTTCAGCCGGTGGAGTAAAGTCTGTTGTATAAACGGCTGTTCCTTTAACTATACGAAAATCTCTAATATACGAAGCACTTATTGGAAGTATACCATTAGTTCTTGCACCAATACTTTGTATTGCGCTTGATCCTATACCAACACTAAGTGTAGCTGTTCCGGCAGCGATGCCGTTTCTGTAGAACGTAAAGGTGTTACCGTTTCTGACAAGTGCATAGTGATACCACTGATTTGCAGATGCGGCAGTAGACTCGGTTATTGTTGTACCTGTACCATTTAAATACGTTATATACTTATTCACATTATTATCTGTTTGGATTACTACTCCTGAGGCACTAGTATAGTTGTTACTATATAGTGTTGCATATCCGTTTCCATTATCTCCGTCCCAATATTGCCACCACTCAACAGTAAATGCATTAGTACCAAAGTTAAAATCTGTTGAACTAGGAATAGTTAAATAATCACCGCTGCCGTCAAAATAAGCACTGTAACCACCAGGATGGTGTGGTGTAAACGATGATGAGTATGCATTTCCTACCGTTGTAATAGTATGACTGTTTGTTGAGCCATCAGTAAATGTAGTATTTGTTCCAGCGTTGCCGGTTGCTTTTGCTAGTACAATAGTATAAGCCGAGTTGTCAATAGCTAAGGCCAGTGTAAATTGAGAAACTGCAGATCCAATGTTAACTCCATCAGATGCCTTAAATGTTAAGTTACCAGAACCTGTAGTAGGCGAAGAAAGCGGAGTAATAGTAAATACAGAAGAATCATTAGATACGGTAGCCAACCCGTCAAAGTTAGAGTCTGTTTCTGTGGTATACGTAATAGGTACCCCTTCAGGATCAGTGGCTACTAATGTAATTGTTGTAGAAGTTCCATCCGTATTTAATTCATATGTGCCATTTGGTGAACTAGTAAACGATGGGTTAGTATTAATGAGAGCAATGTTGTACCAACCACTACCATTCCAAATATATAATCTGTTATTACTTGTAACAAATGCTTGATCGCCTGACGAGTTTCCAGATGTAGGTAAGTTTTCTGGAGTAGCATAAGTAGTTACGCTGCCTCCACCAGAACCATCTCCTAGTGAAGCATTAGTCGTATTTTCGGCTTCTGTTAAACCGAGAATCTCGGCAATATCTTTACTTCTGCTCATTACTTAAATCCTCGTGGTATTTTCTAAATCTTTTAAGTAGAACTGGAACCTTATCTTTTCTTCTACGACGATCTGTAACATTATAAGTTTTTAGTTTAGGGCCCATGTTTTTGGTATCTTGTGGTATACCAGCATCAGCCGTTGTCATCATTTCACCGACATTTAGAGTCTTTGGATAGTTCTTATCTCCAGGCTTAAGCTTTCGCTTTCCAGCTGCTCTACGTTTTCTAATATTGTCCCATAAACTCATTTGTTTAGCTCGCTTACTACTACGTAAATGTTCTTATTCGTATTTATATGAGTTACTTCATACACGTCAATACCAAATACATCACCGACTGGATAACATGTTTCTGAAACTCTTATCTGATCTTTAGGTTTCACAATCTCATCAAAAGAACAATTTAACATTTTATAATCATTGACTCTGTACATGCCAGGCGATAGTCTTTTATCTTCAAGTACAAACCACATATTTGCTTCAACAAGAAAATCAAATGGCTCATAACCTAATTTTTCTGTAATCTTTAATAACTTGGTGTCGTCGAGTCCGTGTTTCTCCTTGATGAGGTATAGCGCGCTCGCAAAAGATCCAAGTTTTGATCCACCTCCTGGTATTTTACTAACGAGCCTTTTAACGTTAGCAGCAAGGCGAATGAAAGGAGTATAAGCAGACTTTTTCTCATCACTGTCAAGAGCGACCTTACGATTACGTTTACCTTCATCATCAATAATTCCTAATTTGTAGGCATCCCAATTCTTCCAATCCATCACAAGCATACGAATAAATCGAAAGGTAAATGTAAGGTCTGCTGCTCTTTTAATTAATCCCATAATGTGTCCTAAACTTGATGACCTGCTGAGGCAAATGATGTGATAGTTAAATCTCCTACATCTGTGGCATCACCGTCAGTGGTAAATGAGTATTTAGATAAATCATTAGTTGCTGCATTACCAGTCCCGCCAGCAATGTATCCATTTTCTGTTGACGATGAACCTGCTGCATATTGTGTACTTGTATAGTAAATATCTCCTACAAGAGTAGAAGATCCATCAGAGGCAAACGGAAACTTATCAATAAAATCTCTATATGATCCGTGTTCACCAGCTGCGTTGTAACCATGTGTAGTTGAATTACTTCCAGTAAGTCTTCTTCTAGTTGCAGTCATTGTTCCAACATTACTAGCATTTGCATCAGAAGCAAACGGATACTTTTGAATTACATTAGTTTCATTACCAGGTCCCCACCCACCAGATAGATAGCCATCGCTGGTTGACGTTTGTCCTGCAGCGTACGCAACTGTAGTAGATAAATCACCTACATCTGTAGCATTACCATCACTAGAAAATGGCCACTTTTGTATTGTATTTAAAACACTAGGGGGATTATATCCTCCACCAACATAACCGTGAGTAGTTGATTCGTTACCAGCAGGGCTATACATTACGCTTAAAGTATCACCTACGTCAGTTCCAGTAGTATTACTAGAAAACGCAAATTTTAAAATGTGATCGTGTCTTGTAAAACTAGAAGTTTTAAAACCAGCCACAGTGTATCCATTTGTAGATGATGATACCCCAGTGGTATATCCAGTATCAGAAGATAGGTCGCCATGATCTGTAGCGTTACCATCAGATGCAAATGCAAACGATTGAACTGTATTGTTAGGATTAGAATTTATACTACCAGAAATAAATCCTGAAGTACTACCTTGACCTTGATGAGGAGCAACATAACCTAAATAATTGCCAACACTAATTTCATAATAACCTGCATCACTGCTATCATATACATACATCTTATTAGGAATATTAACATAGTGCATAGAACCGTCACCGGCCGAGGCATTACTCAATATACCAGATTCAGCAGAATCGTTATGTGAATTGATACCGCCACCAATGATTTGACCGCTAGTATTAAGATTACCGGCTCTTAAAGCTGCAGAGATTCTATCTGATATGTTTCTATTTTTTGACATTTGTGCCTCTTAGATTTGATTTCCTACTGCATTTCTTCGGCCCACAGTTAAATCACCGACATCGGTACCATTACTGTTGTTAGCGAATGGAAACTTTTGAATCATATTTGTAGATCCTGCTCTCCCTCCACCAATATAACCACTAGAGGTACTTTGTGTTCCGGATTTTGTTTCTTTTACTGATTGTGCAAGATCGCTATGATCAGTACCGTTGCCACTAGACGCAAAAGCATACCTTTGAACATAATTATAATTCGAAGGTCCTGGATTATTTCCTCCTAAATGGTATCCATACCCATTAGTGGGATCACTAGAGGAAGTGGCAAAAGTTGCCGCATGCGCAAGATTGCCAACATCTGCAGCAGTGGCCGATGAAGAAAAATCATACCGGTGAATCATTGTTTTATCGGGAAATCCGCCAGTAACATATCCATGCGTAGTATCTGAAGTGCCGGCAGCTGCATATGCATTGCCATTTAAAGCCGAGCCAACTTGTGAAGAGTTATCATCACTAGCAAATGAAAATCTTTCTATTATTCCGGAAGTAGGATAGGTGTGTGTACTACCATATATGTAGCCATGGTCTTCGGTTGAAGAAGCTGCAGACCAATAGTGAGGTTCATTTAACGTGGCTGTCATTTCACTAGAATTTTCATCAACAGCAAAGGGAAACCTTTGAATTTTGCTTCGTTTAGAACCAGGCCCTCCTCCAGCAACATAGCCGTGAGATATTGATGAGTGACCGGTCATTCTATAGAGCCCAGACGTGGTTAGATTTCCTACATCAGTAGCATTACCATCAGTACTGTAAGGATATTTATCAATTGCGTCAGTGCTTGGACTCGAACCTCCTGACGTATAACCAAACTGAGATCCTTGAATACTCCATGGTGCTGTTAATTGATCAGAATCAATTGTCATCTCAAAGAAACCACCGTCACTATCATCCCATAGCATAAGTCTGCGAGGAGTAGTCATATAGTGCAATGAACCGTCTGCATAACCTGAACTATCGGCAGCAAGTAACGCACCATCAGAGTCATGAGTGTTGACTTTTGTTGGTGTGCCAGTAATTGTTCCGTCGGATTGAATAGTGTTTGCTTCAATTGCAGCTGTTATTAAATCCGCTATATCTCTTGCTCTTGACATTTATACTCGATCCTCTGCCCTTTTAATTAATCCCATAATGTGTCCTTTGTTATTAATATTGATTGGCGCCGACGCCGAATCTACCACTAATACAATCACCTACATCAGTCGAATTGCCGTCACTAGCAAAAGAATATTTTTCAATAATCTTACCACTAGTAGGATTGCCATTTGCTGCGTATCCGTGTGTAGTTGAAGAACTGCCTGTTCTGTTATTAGTAGTACTAGTTTGATCGCCCACATCAGTCGAATTACCGTCACTAATAAATGAATATTTTTCTATTCGGTTCGAGGCCTGATTACCCGGTTGTAAATATTGACCATGAATATAACCATGAGTGTCAGATTGAGTTCCTGCACCTGATGGTCTTGTATTACCGATAGTATCACCTACATCAGATGTTGTGCCACTAGAAATAGCAAATGGATATTTTACTATTGGTCCACCCCATCCAAAAGGTGTATTACCACCGGCTATATAACCATGCGTTGTTGATGTTGAGTAGCTCGCGCTGGTAACAGCGCCATACATGTCACCACCAGTATCAGTAGAATTAACATCAGAAGCAAAGGGGAATTTTTGGATCATAGTAGTGTCTGTGCCGGCAACAAATCCAGTATTACCTTCTGTGGCCATCTGCGGCTGATAGTTAGCTGCTGTATTCAATGAAGCAACTTGAGAAGAATTTGATTCGGTGGCAAAACTTCTTTTTCTAATCTTATCACCACCACTTTGACCGGCCACTGTATAACCATGTGATGATGAAGAAATACCAGATGTATATCTGTTAGTAGCATCTAAATCTGCTGTGTCTGTAGCATCACCATCAGCAGTAAATGAATATCTCTCAATAATATTAGTGTAAGAACCTCCTTCTACATATCCGTAATTTGATCCTTGGTAAGAAAATACGGATCCTCCTAGTTTATCATCAGAGATTTCATCTAACTGATAAAACTTTGATTCATTATCATCCCAAACATATAGCTCTCTTTGATTGGTAAGATAATGTAATGAACCGTCTGCAAAAGAAGAGTTGTCAGTTAAAAGTAATGCACCGTTCGAATCATAATCATAAACAGTAATACCTGCACCAGAACGAGAACCATCTGTACCAAATACGTTGTTTGCAATAGTACCACCGAGAGCTGCGGCTAGATTTCTACTTCTTGTTGGCATCAGATCTTCCTTAATTCGTTAACTACCATATGGTCCATCGGAACTTGCGTATACTGATCGTTAGTAATATACTTCAAAAATACTAAGAATGGTTTTACTACTGGCCAATGTTTTTCATCTAATTTTAATTCTAAGATGTTCAACATCGCTTCAGCACCAAAAGCATTGAATGCCACAATCAAATGGTTTAGAATCAACCTTTCAGCCAACTCACCATGATCTAGATAACGATTGACCAACCTCTTTATATACTTGAACCTTTTCAAATCCTCATAGAACTCTTCAATATCAGAGAACTTAGGATTATAATAATGTTTCGCAGCATATAGAAAGAGGTTGTCCTCATTCAATTCATTAAAAACTAACATAAATCTATTTATATTAGTCTAATATACTTTTCATTCTTTCGACAAGCGTCTTCTTATTTTTTCTACGGTCAAGTTCTACGCCGTGCTGACGACCGAGTTCTTCAAGTTCACGCTTTGTCATTTCTTCGAGTGACTTATTATTAGCAGGTGCTTCAGTAAGCATTTCCATTTGCGTATTTGCCATGATTTCTTCTTCTAACACTTCTTTTAAATCTTCAAATATTGTTTCATCTACAATGATCTCTGGTAGACCTTCATCAATATTATATTCATCGGTATCTTCAACTACTGGCTGAATTTCAACCGCTACAGGCGCGGCTTGTACTTCTTCTACATTTTGATTAGCATGCCATTCGTCAATCATATGAGGTTTAATTTTAACTGCCTTTAACAATTCTCCGGTATGAGGATGCGTCCAACCACGATCGGTGGGAATTGCATCTGCACACCATGAAGGGGGTCTGATTGCCATAATTATTTTTCCTTTGTAACTACACCGGCGACAGGATTTACAATTTTCTTGTCACCTTGTTTATTATCATTTGAACGCATCTTTGTAGATGGTCCTGCACGACCTGCTTTTGCTGCATCGTCATGACTTTGCTTTTCAATATCTACTGTAGGTCCTTCTAAATCTTTTTTCATTTGCTTAGCGCCGGCGCCATGTAGTGCATCTTCAGGCTTCTCAGCTTTATCTTTATTAGGACTATGAGCATCTTTTTCTGAAAGCACACTCTTCAGCGCAGTACGAATGCGTGATTCTTTTTGTTCCATTTCACTTCCTTTACTACTACCTTTAGCAGTATCCATTTTAGGATTCATAGTTGCAGTTTCACCAGACTTCTTCTTTTTAGCAGAAACTGGCTTAGCACCCATCTCTTTATCCTGCCGTTTAATTTCCATATCTTTATAATAGCCTTCATCTTTGCTCATAGATTTCTTAATCGCTTTTCTACGATTATGTAAATATTTATCAGACGAATCAACATCACCATCGTTGTCAATATCTTTGTCTTTACGATCGGCATGTTTTCCTTTTAATGCCATTTTATTTACAGGATCCATTTTAGCTTCATCTACAGTTTCCCAATAACTACCATTTGGATCATTGCAATCGTTTTTACAATCAGTAGTTGGTTTACCAAACTCGTCACCACAGTCTTTGCAGCAACGCTTTGTTTTTTCTGTGACCTCTTGCCAAGCGCGGGCCATACGCTCAATGTCTTGTTTGTTCATGTGTTTTCTCCTACATCCACATATGTGTTGATATGGCACCTGCCGCGGCAACGATTGCCACCCAGAATAACTTGTTAATTACGCGTACCGTATATTGATTATCATCTACTTTTTTTTCAATACCATCTAATTTTTCTGAAAACTTATTCATGCGTTCCCACGAGTTTTGTCGATACTCGTTATAAGCATCCATCTTCTCCTCAAAGCGAGCAATAGAAATAAGCACCTCGCCCATCTTATCTAGTTTTTCTTCGATCCTATCTAAACGGACTTGTGTCGTATCTGTTGACATTTTTTGCTGTACCTTAATTTGTGGCTTTAAAGATGGTGATGACATATTAATTAAACCTTAACATTTCCATCTTCTCAATGACATTGCTTTACGAGTAGGTCTACCTTTTTCATCTTTCATAGGACCTTTCATACCACTCATACGTGCACAAAATGATTTTCTTCTACCTGCTGCTTTACTGCCTGGCTTTACTTTACCTGTAACTGCAGTTTGTAATTTACTTCCAGGATTTTTTCTACGGTGAGCTGCTACGCCCTTTGCAGTCATACCGGCTCCGGACTTTGTAGATCTAAAATGACCTTTTGAATCAGCTCCTCTTGCTTCATTTTGACCGGGTGTAAGCTTCTTCATAATACGAATTGATTCATCAGAACCATAGTCATATTTCATTTCTTCTACAAAGGTTTTAAACTTAATCATTGCTTTGATCTTCTTCATCTCGTCCTTGAGCTTTAAGTCTAAAGTTCTTTTTTACTTCAGCGTCAGTTACGCGTTCAACATCTTTAATCATCTTAGGCTGTTTAACGATAGCACGAAGCTTTGCTTTAACATCACCAGTACCCATACCAGACATAAACATCATAGGAAGACCTTCAATATTTACTTTGAATGTAGCATCTTCACTTACTTTTTCAGGCTTTACGTTTTCTTTACGTAATCTTTTTCTGCATACTTCCTTAAAGGTTTTCATATTATTTCTCCAATTTAGACTCGGATAATTGAGTTCTTAAATTGTCAAATGTTTTACCTTCCATAGACTTAACTTTCTTTTTAGTTTTAAACTTGTCAGTGTCAGGCTTATCCATCACACCAGCAACATCTTTACCTGGATCATCTTTGCCATGATAACCTTGTGCCTTTGCTGGAGGAAGCTTTTTGATCTTACCGCCTTTTGCGAGGAATGCTTTAACTGCATCAGAATCTTCACGTCTAGTAGGCATGCCTGACACCGGGCCTCTGTAAGTCATGCTTTGTACTTTTTCTCCGGTTCTTTTTTCAATAGCTCTTTTAGCACCTGCATCATCTTTAGAGGAATGATGAATGTTTCCTTGTTTTGTCTTAGTTGAAAAACGATACACATGTTTTTCAGAAACTTCTACAGATTCTGTAGCAGGAACTTTTGCTTTACCAGTCATTTTATCGACTGCCATGCCCGTGCCAACGTGTCTATTAACAAATTTTTTGATTCCTTTTTCTGTATTTTTCTTTTGATCGTCTGCACCAATTCCTGTGGTACCAGCAGATTTTCTTCCAGCATCAGCCGCACTAGCAGGAACTTTTTTCAAGTATCTACCGACCATGCCTTTTGAAACTTCATTGGTTTTCTTCTTAGAGCCACATGAAGCTTCGTCTACAGAAGCATCTTCTTTTTTAGACTTTTTCTTTTTATTGTCAGGATGACCTTTACCGCCATCAGCTTTAGAAGCCCATACAGCTCTACGCTGTGCTGCTGATACGAATCCTTCCCATAACTCTTTATTAGACATTACTTACCTCTTAAATCTTTGTCTGCGCCATGGTAAGTACCCTTACCTTTGGTGATATATGAATTAACTCTGGCCATACCCCATTGTTGAGGTGTTGTACCAGGCCTATGACCAGTTTTCCATGCAGCCATGCCACGATTATATACTTTACGAAGAATTCCTAAAGAAACCCCGGATTTTTTTGACTTAGCTGCTAATCCTTTAGTAGCATCTTCAGAAATGTATTGACTAAATTTCATCATGGTTGAGTATTCCTATTTTTTCTACGAGCTGCAGCTAATCTTGCAGTATCCATCATACGATCATGGCGTTTTGCATCTGCAGCATCTCTTCTTTTTTCAATTTTCTTTTGATTAGAAATCCTTTGTTTTGCCATACCTATATTTTCGCCATACATTTGTTTAAACTTCAGTGTATGTTTACTTGGCTTAGTTTTGGCATTAGCGTCGCCTGGTGCTGGCTTATAAGCAGATTTATTATCATCTGCCTTTTTAGCATTCTTATTAAAGTGTGCTTTTCTTTTATCTGCTGTAGATTTTGACAGCCCCTTATAATAATCTTCAATTACTTCAATTGCATCTAACCATTTTCTAGTCTGTACACCATTTGATTCAACAATAACATAGTTAGTACCTAATACTTTTACTTCTGCTACTTCATCAGTCTCTTTAATAATAACTTTATCACCTACATCACATAGAGAACCAGATACATAAGCTTCTCTAGTCTCTGAAATTGTATCTAATTGTACATGGTTTCGAAATTCTTTTTGTTCTTTTAATCCCATTCCCTTACGAACAGAATTAAAGACAGATTTAGCATCTGCATTTGATAATCTTTTTGGCATGTATTGCGCAAACTTTGTGAAGTCACCTTTCTCTGCAAATCCACGAAGTTTAGTTCCTGATACGCCAGCAACGCCTTTTGATTCAGGATCTCTTTTACCTGCGTTTAATACTGTAATCCTTTCAAAGTTATAAAACCCATGCTTGGATTTTATACCGTTATATTTTTTTAAGGTGATATCATATTCTCTTATACGATCTTCACCTGCAACAATAACCACGCGCCTAAAACCTTCATTATAAAAAAAAGTCATTGCATCAAAGATTGTTTTTAGGTTTTTTTCCATCATAATTTGACGAGCATACTGTGGAAAACCTTTACGTGCAAACTTTACTTTTTGCATATATGGTATAGGATTCTTATTTTTATCTTCTGATTGAGTCAGATAAATGCGAAACGGATTACGACCCGCTTTATCTTTTAAAAAGTCAAGAAGCTTTTCATGACCGGCTGTAGGTGGATTCATGCGTCCCCACACAAAATACAGAGTCTTCTCTTCTTCAACTAGGTAATTACGAAATGAATTGATCAACCTTTTTTCCTCTGTACTTCTGCTTTTCTGATTTTAGGATACATTCTCTTAGCAAGTCTTTTAATTCTTGCTTTAAACGAGGGTTTATCAAGGCGTTTTTCAATTTCTTGTTTACGAGCAAATGATAATTCTGATTTAGGGATGTCTTTGGTAATCTTTTTTACTACAGCATTACGAGCTGCTCTCATAGAACGCTTATCTAATTTTTCCTTTGAAGCCATTTTACGTTTGGCCCGCATTCTACCAATTTTAATACGTGACTTCATTTTTTTCATCATACGTGAGCGCTTCATGCGCTGCTGTAGAGTCAGCGCTTCGTTTGCACTGTCTTCTTCAACATCAGCACGCTTACGCTTTTGCGCCATATATTTAATGTGATCGTCACTGCCAGGCTTGTAATCGACAGTCATAAATTGCTTAAAGTCTAATGGCTTCGCCATTGTTATCTCCCCGGTTTATCCCATCCTTTTAATATAGTCGGGCTAAAGTTGGCAAATGAAAATTCCATTCTGTCAACAATTTTAACCGCATCACCACCAAGTTTATCAACAGCTACATAACCTTCTTGACCAGTTAGTCGATAACCTCGACGTGTTTTTAAGAAAGTTTTAGAACTGTTTAACTTATCTAGTATATTTATAAGTTTTAATTTCGCTAAAACTAATAATTTTTGCAAGTCAAAAATCTTTTTTAGATTTACTTTATTTTCTTTAGAAAAGAACTTAAGTAATTCATTCATTTTTCCTCGTTGAGTTGCTCTTCCTGCATCGGTTTTTTTCTTGTCTATTTCTTTTTGAAACTTTTGACGAATGTAACGAATGAGCTTTTCAACATGAGCACCTGTGTCCATAATGATTTCGCCACGCCTAACATAGCTGTTATTAAACGTCTCAATTGTTTTGTTAAGGTCAGAATTTGCTTCAAGCTGTTTAAGAGTCGTTGCAGCAATTGAATTAAAGATTTTACCAGCTTCACTAAGATATCCATTAACTTCCTCCGTATCTTTGGCTGACATAGTAAATTTAGTGAGGTCTCTCAATAATGCGTCTTGAGACCATACGTTTTTTGATTTTTTTAATGATGATGCATTGAAATTGTATTGGGCTTTCATTGTTTCAAATGTTTTTCCTACATATGAAGTATGCCATACAATTCCTATTTTACTTGCTTTGATCGTCTTGGCCATTTCCGTGCCTGCAGGAATTGCATATACAATTGTATTAGGGTGAAAGGTGACATAGCTTTTACCTTTGATTTTTTGTGTCGACACATCTCCAGGTCCATATAAAAAGTCTCCTTGAATAACACCTTTAATACCTAAGTCCGGTAAATAGCGTAAAGCTTGTTTTAATTTTGAATTAAGATCGCCGCTAGTATCAGCATCAATATCAGCGTTAGTCTTATAGACGACTGGTGATTTATTAAAAATTCCTTTCTTAGCAACAAAAAATCTACCATCTCCTGGATCAATGCCAGCGAAAACAGCCGGCGCACCATCCCATTTAACCGAGATAGAACCTTCATGCACACCTCCTAAAGTATCTCTTAAAGAGCGTAAAGCTAGGATTGCTTCACGAGTACCATTAACTCCACCATAGATAACTTTATCCTCGATATGAGTCATGTGTGTATTTTTTTGTTCAGTAATAAATTCTTTAAAGTTCATTATATTTCACCTATACATTAACTCTTGGCTTAATTACGCCAGAAGTAACTCGCTCAAATTCTATATCTTTCATTGTTACATTCTTAACTGCAATAATTTCTCCAATTTTTGCAGTTTTATTATTCATAAAAATTATCTCATGGCTTTTAAAGTAATTATCATAAACTCTTTTCTTATAGTCGTTTTCTAATTTTTTCCACTCTGAAGGCATTTTTTCTTTAATCTTATTAATAACACCCTTAGATACTCCTTCACCAGAACCATTAACATCTGATTTCATTTTAAGAGCTCTAGTAATTAAATCAGAAGTATTGAAAGTTCCACCAGTTTTAAAGTTGAACACCTGCTTTCCATTACCAGACAAATCAACTGCTTTAATTTCATATTTCTTTTGGCCTACCACTAAGTCAACACCGGCACTGGCTCCTCCTCCAAGATGACCTTTATTTAATAAGAAATAAAGAACAACTTCTCCAGGTCCGATGCCTTTTAAATTATATTTGTGCAAGAAGTCAAAGTTTGCTTTATTAGTTCTTTTTAATTTTAAAATTTCTGCGTTAAGCTTGCTGGCATTTACTGTATCCTGAAACTTAATATCTACTCTAGGAAAAAAGTGCGTACTAAAAAGATATTGAATTTCTTTTTTGTAATCTAAACTTTCAAAGTCTTTGGCTAAAAAGTTAAATGACGTGACTTTCATCGCGCGCTGTAAGAAAATTTTATCCATACCTTTAGCCTCCGCATTTTCCATTAATCTAAAAAATTTATTAAATCTCATAGCAGCCTCTATTTACATGCATTATACACTATTTATAATATTTTGTAAATAAAAAAAAGCGCCCTTAAGGCGCTTTCTTATCTATTTTTAATTTACTTAAAACTTCCCTAGCCATTTTGCAATTGGTCCAACAAATGGTAATAGTGCAGCTGCCATCAATAAGTTGGCTCCAGTATGTGCCATTGCTATTCGAAGAGTATCGCCTTTTGGCATACCATCTGAAACTAGAACACCTGCTAACCAGATAGTGCCAGTAGTACCTAAGTTTGCACCAAGAACTGCAGCAATAGCAGCTGGAAGAGGTAGGGCTCCAGCAGCAACTAAACCAATAATGGCAGTAGTTGATAAGCTAGATGATTGCCACAGAAGTGTCATGACAATTCCACCTACAAACATATAGATTGGATTACCGAGGAACCATGCAAGATGTTCCATGTTTCCCATAGATTTCATTCCACCTGAAAACATTTTTAATCCTACATAGAATACGACTAGACCTACTAAAGTAGTGATAATGGGATTTCCTAGATCCATTTTACTTACCTTCTTCCATAGCTTTTGAGCTTCGTTTGTCATTTGTCATAAATGCCCTTTTCTTCACGAGCTTTACGTTCTCTTTCCAGAGTTTTTTGAACACCATAAGTTCGGCGTTTTGCCACTTCTTTTTTATCTAGATGTTCATAGCCACGAATGCCATTTTCTTTTGCCCAATCAGCAATCATATCAAGCTTATGTGCCTTCATTACAATTTCTCCTTCTAATAAGTGAACCTAGCCAAATGCTTCCAACCCGTTGAACCCAATCATTATCCGGATTTAGGTTCATCCAATGTTGAACGAGCAATGATCTCATGTGATTTCGATCATCCATTGTTAATCGCTTTCAGTTGATCTACTAGTGACACCGAATCTTCCGGAGACTCTGTGAGATGTTTTTGAGCTTCATACAGTCTCCACAAACGATGACGAATAGACTTAGTTTTCTTTTGATTGCCTTCCCATAAAGCAATTTCTGCATTAACGCGAGGTAGACCCATTGCAATTGCTTTGGTATCTCTCATCACGCTTCTTTCATAACTCATACTGAACTTCCTTTTTTAATTGGTTCACTACTATATGTATCTACATAGTCACCGTCAGTTGAATATGTGCGAGTGTTAGTCACTTTGATCAGCTGATTACTTACATACTTATAGGTAACCAAAGAGTGTTGATACACTCCTTGGCTTGGCAGGTGATCGAGAGCAGATTTAAAAGGACCATCTGTCATTATGCAACTCTTACATTAATTCGTGCACCGCTAGTATAACCATTTTTGTGTGGTTTACCTTGAAACAAATACTGATTTCCATCAACATCTGAAAGAATAAGTGACTTTCCATTTACTTTAGTTACTTTCAAATTTTTGAATGTAACAGCACCTTTAGAATTGAGAACAATTTCCGGCTGTTCTTCAAGTTGGTTAAGTTTATTTGACGCAAATTGAATCATTGCTTCAAGTTGTTCACGTGTATAGCTTTTCATAATATATGCCCTCCTTAGGCGGTTTCTGCCATTTCAAGTGCCTTTTGCAAGGCGTTAGTTTTACGAGTTTGATTTCCACCGAACCATGATGAATACAAACGGTTATCAGCATTACGACCTTGTACATGATCAGTAATGTATGTGACAGAATTAAATGCCTGCCACCAAGAGCCTTCTGCATATTTTGCACCAGGCTGTTCTTCTAGAGCATCGTAAGCAAGTTTAGCATTACGAGACAGAGTATCAACTGAAAGACCTTTTCCTTGTACACGCTTGTCTGCAGTGCGAGGAAATACTTCGTTAAGATACTCGATGTAAGAATCACCAGTAAACCGCTTTTTACCAAGAAACTCAGCGTATTCTTTGTATGTATCAAGCTTTGACTTAGCAATACCGAGAGTTTCTTTAACAGACTGTGGATCAAATTCAGTACGATGACCAACTTTCACAGAGTTACTTGACTTGCTTTCAAGTGATAGTGACAAAGTATTGTTACATACTACACGAATTGGAGTAAAGCGAACATCAATTGCTTTGCCATACTGATGTGGATTAGAGAAGAGAAGATACGAATCGACTTGATCTCCACCAAAGAGATCGAATGACTCTTTGACTTTGGCAAGTGCCCATACCATCTGACCATCTTTAAGAGATCCAGCAGTATGCATTTCCATATCGCCTGCCATTACGTATTCATTGAAGAATTCAAATGCAGTTTCATTCTGAACAGGATTCCAATTCTCACCAACATTAGTCAGAATACGACCATCAGTTTCTCTTACAAGAGACTTTTGACCAGTAAATCGACGTTGACCGTCAAATTCGATAAAGGACTCAACTTCACGAACATTCCAGTTCAGATCAGCTTTATCCATCATTTGTACTGGAGTCAAATCGTTTGAGACCGGTACACCGAGACCATGCCAAGGAACCTGTCCTGCATAAGCCATTGTTTCAACCATATGTGCCATTATTTGTTACCTCTCAAGATAGTGAAAGAATCGATGATCATCATCATCGCTATGCCTAGGAAAAACCCAGTAAGTAAAATCAAAACTTCATTCATAATATAGCTCCTTAAGCTGCTTGCAAGAGAGTTGCTGCTACTTTCCAACGTGGTCCACCACCATGTCCACCTTCTGCAACAATCACAGTTTTGCGATTGATTTTTTGGACGATGCCAATTCTTGGACCTTTGCTTCCAGTCCAAGCTACCTTATCACCAACAGTTAATTTATTAGCTGCATTTTTGGCTTGAAAAGCACGAACTCGATTGAAAAGGTCTGCAATTTTATTCATATCATCGTCTGTTGCTTTTAGCATAAGATGTTTGATATCGTCAATTTCTCTTCTAGTCAACATATTTAACTCCTCTTTTTTCATTTGATAGATATATTATACACTATTTCTCAGTGAATGTACACAGTTAATTTCACTTTAATTGCATTTTTTTTCTGTAATTTTTTACAGCACCGATTACCATTTGTGGGTATTCACCAAGAAATGTACCTGCTTCGAGATCACCTTTTGTGATTAGATGCTTATGCATATGCTCAACGCTGTCATAGTTTTCGAAAAGCCATTTACCTAGCTCATCAAACTCTGCATCTGAAATAAGAGGACTATCCTCTTTATAATATGCATAAGCACACATCAGATATTTTGCAACAGGGTTTTTCATTACCACACCAACATAATTGGAAGTGATGCAACTAACAACATACCGAAGGTACCTACGAGAAACTTAAACATTCTTATCTCCTCTTTTCATTTTATAGATCTATTATATACTATTTTTTCGTAAATGTACACTAAAAAATGCACTTATTTGAATTTTTTTTTTTGATAAATAATAGTTACCTACAACAGATAAGAGGAGTTCTGCATGAACTTGCAAGATAAAGTGGGACATAAGGTTTTAGTAAGAGGAGATGTGGTAAAATCTCCGTCTGGCTCAAACGACTGGGTTGTTATAGATAATAGTAGTGATGGCAAATTAATCTTAGCATGTATTAGCAAGTACATGTCGAAGGAGCCAAGTGATGTATACGAATGGTATAAAGTTAAATGATAGACATTGATAGAATTTTATTGGAGCTTGAACTTTTGCCACCATATGATACGCAAATAGGACTACAAGGAGTGACAGGTATTGACGATCCATTTTATGCTACAGGAAGAATTACAGACAAAGATCATATAGAAGAGCAATTCACAGAATATTTATTTGACATACCATACACAAATTCTATCTTAGAACGTCTAGAAGTGTATCGTGCACGCGTTATGAGAATGAGACCTAAAACATGCTATACCTATCATCAAGACTGGACAAAGCGATTACATATTCCTCTTATAACAAATTATAGTTGTTTTCTTATTGTAGACGATAAAGTTTTAAGATACCCAGCTGATGGTAATAGTTACATTGTTGATACAACTAAGATGCATACTGCAGTTAATGCTTCTTTAGAAGATAGAATTCATATTATCGGATGCGTTTCCAATTAAAATTTACTCTCTTTCCATCATCCTTTCCTATATTTTTATAACCGAAACGTCTTTTAGATTCATTTTTCCACTCTTTTGGTGTAGCGTCATATATAACTTTGAAATAAGTCAAATTAGGATCCATTTGCCATGGCTTAAACTTATCAAGGAGAAAATAATCTCCTCCATATTCACCGTTATGTGCTAGTTCAGCATAACCACCTTTTTGCCAAAACAATTCTTTAGTGCATATGTATACGTTATAGCCACAGGAATATTGGCTATTTTTGTCTTCTTCAGTTAGTTCCCATCCATATTTTTTTACTAGCGCTGGTGTTGTTGGTATTAAATTGTATGGAAGACTAGCAAAATTTAATACTTTATATGGATTAAACGTGTCTATATTTTCTCTTATATATTTTAGAGATTGTGGTGTTATAACCATGTCTAGATCAATCTGAATATTCCAATCTATATCAGTTTCTCTCATTATTAGATTGCGTGCGCCATTGCAATTCCAACCAACATCTTCAGTTACTAAATAAAAAAGCCAATCTTCTGGTATTTCATCTAAAGGTAATGGAACTTTTTGTGAGCCATCATCTACAACGGTAAACTTATATCCTTCAGTGTCAAGGCAAAGATAATAATCTCTAACCCACTTAAACAAATCTAAATTGTTATAATAGTTATAGTTAATTCCTATCATAGATAACCTCACTCAAATATGTTATATCACCAACGTAAAATATTGATTGAAAGTTATCTTTGTACTTGAGTTCTATTTTTTGAGGATATATTTTCCAATCAGAAAATATATCCGGCCGGCCTTTCTTCAATCGTTTAAAAAAATAAGATCCTTGATCGCGTGACCATATAATTAATTTAAAGTCTTCTAAGTTTTTTAATACGTACTGTAGTTCATAGAAATCATCTGTTTTTTCTAATAGATTAGTACCATCTGTTCTGTAGTTTGGAAATACATAATATCTGCTCATCACTCTTACTACGTTATGTGACACGATTTCACAGCCTGAAGCAAGTACTGGTTGATTACAATTAAATATGAAATTGTAATGATACATCCTGTCAAGTTTTAAATTATTAAATTTGTAATTATTTGAAAGACGATCATTACTATCTTGCATTAAAAGAAAAGCATCGAAAATTAATTCATCATTCTTTTTTATTCTTTTACCATTTTTAATATAAGAAATAAGATTAAGCAAATACTTCTCCACTTGCAACAAGTAAAGAAAGATCGTTCCAATTATAGTCCTTAAAGTAAAGTGATATTTGTAAGTAATATCTTTCAATATCTTTATCATGTGCCGTATGCACAATCTTTGAGTTAGGAATTCCAGGACAACGATACTTATGTGAATAAATTATACTGTCCTCATTGTTTTTATCTGCCAAAAAATGTAAAGTATGTGATTCAGGTATGATTGGAAAAATTAATGCAGCGTCTCGCGTATCATCTGTATGTGGCCACAGCTGAACACCAATTGGTTTGTGTGAAAGCCAATACCTTGGTGCACTTGAATAATGTTCATTTACATGATACTTGCTAATAAAATTTTGCATTTCTGGTTGGTCAGAAAACACTTCATAGCATCTAATACCGCGCCATGGCCAATCTTTATTATCATTCCAATCGTAGCTTTTTAAAAGTGAGTTAAAATCAATAATACCTTCGAGGTGTGGCAACTCTATTATAAATCTTTTATCCATTATATAATGCCTCATGTAATTTTAATTTAATTATTTCCCAGTCTTTATTTTTATTAAAAAGTGAAATTTGAATATTATGTCTCTCAATACCAATATCCTCAGTGCCATGTAATAATGTTGTGTTAATAAGTGTAGGACATATATACGTGTGATTAAAAATTATATTATTATCATCATCATACCAATATATTCTAGAATTGTCTGTAATAGGTATTATGATTGCTGCATCTCTAAAGTGCGTATCACTATGAGGCTTTAAATATTTTTCCGCTACTTTTATTTGATACCAATATTCAATCTTATTAAACATTCTTGTTAATTTTAAGTGTATTGGGTATATTGGATCAATTTTCCAGGCACGTGTTCCGGAATCAAACATGTGTCTAGATTGATTAAATTCATATTTTATATTAGTGTCAATATTCAAATAAGGCAATTCAAATACATAATCGTTATCAGTCGATGTGGTCATCATATAACACGCAATCTGAGTATTTGGAAATACTTTTATCTAAAAGCTGTTGGTGTTTTTGAATATCTAATACACCTGATACGATTATTTGACATCTTTCATTCATAGCAAATCCTTTGTCAGCGCCATGTTCCCAAACACTGCCGTCATAAACAAATGTATCAGTTTCTGGAGGCAAGTAAGGATAATATTTAGTTTCGCCACTATCCTTTGTAAGGAAGAATACTTCTTCTTTAGCCTTAGTAACTTTACTCCAACGAATTCTATAACAAGAGGGAGATTGTTTAGGCATAAATTGATTACCCCAATATGGCTCATCATAGTGGGCAGGCGTAGCAGTAGGAGGTGCTACAAAGCTTAATTGTCTAATAGTTTTATATGGTAAACTTTCAATAAATTTTTTAACATGGGGCATTTCTTCTTCCACCCATTCAAACCATGGACCATCACCATGAGGTTCTCTAAATTTGTTTTCTTTCAAGAATAAAACTTTGCCCGCACCATGACGACAACCAAATGTTGTACCGGGATAAATTTGCTCTAAAAGAGGATCATTAATTAATTCAAGCACCTGATCCATATCAACTTCTAATTTAGGTAGATCTATTGGAGTATAAACAATACCCTTATATCCATAATAATCTTCATTAATTTGAAGACTAGTATAATCGGGTCTATCGTCAGGTGGATCCATATTACTATATTTGCGTATAGGAGTTCCATCCTTATTTTTAGGAAGTAAAGATTTTACTACTCTACATTTCGACATCAACTATTAACCTTTTTCCAGCAAATATTTTACACTCAATTAAAGTTTCTTTACACCTATATTTATTCTTATATTCTGCCAGTTCTTCTGTAATTGTATTTAATATTAAGCTATCATCCCAATAATCTTGTTGATGATAAGGCTCTTGAATAATAGCTCTCTTAGCACCATAGTAGTTCATAATCCATTCAAAGAAATCAAAATGATCAGAGCGATATAATAATACACCGCTAAAAATAACCATATCAACATTAAAGTCAACTATAAACGTTTCCTTCTCATTCCAACTCTCACATCTGAATTCAATATTAGGATTATCTTTCCATTGCTTTGTAGCCATCTCAATAGGCTCTACTGAAGTGTCAAATCCCATGTAATTAAACTGGTGATCAAGATATTCTAGTACAGGACCGTGTCGACACCCTATATCGACAATACCTTTAGACTGTTCTTTAGTAATTATATCTGCCTGAAATTTAAAAATAGGAGAAGCTTGTGGGGTATCTAAGTACCACATATCCTCAAAAGCATAATCTTCTTTTAAAGGTACGCGTTGACGTTGACCAGACTCTATCTGGGTTTTAATATTAGGCCACGGAATATCTACCATATCCAATTCACAAAAGAATATCTTGTGCCCGATTCAACAGGTTCTACTTTATGTGGATAAAGGTAATTTGATGGAAAGATTAGCACTTCACCTTTATTCATTTTCATTTTTGTATTGTCCCAAAACAGCAGTTCTCCACCATCATAATTATCATTTAACGATCCTAAAACTGTTAGAATAGGTATACCTCTTTTTGTTCCGTCAAACTGATTGCGGACATGATCACAATGTGTATCCATCCCAGTCCCAGTAGGATATTTTATAAAATGAATATTTCCTGATCCTGTCCAGTAACTGAACCATGGTAGGTTTATTAAAAAATTATTGACGTGATCATCAATAGCTATAGCTATACGATCATGCATCATCTTAGCAATTGGATTGTCTAGCCCAAGTACACAATCATAGTATGGTATAGTAGGATTTTCTTGTACACAGATATTATCAGCTGGACTATCATATGGATATTCACGCCAAAGGTTAACTGCTTCTAGTTCACTAATGATATTATCTACTTCAATGTGTGTGAAAAGTTGTGTCTTTTGAACATAATCTTTTAAGTGTTGGTGCATCTATTGTAGTCTCCAGCAATTCTCCACAAAAGTCTGTCTCCCATCACCGGAGATCTCCTATGTAATGTAGTAAACTGATCCATTAAAAGTAAATCACCCCTTGCAAATACGTGGTGAAATTGGTATTTACTTTGGAAAATAATAGGTTTTAGTCTCTCAATCATTTCTTTATGGTCAATTGGCTTCTTACCTTCCCATGCTTTTACTATAAAATGATATGGAAAATAAAAATAAAATCTGTTTGTATGAGGATGTTGGCCCACGAGAGACCTAATACTTCCTTTGTTCTTACTCATGAACTCAAGTTCTGGATCATCATCGTCTAAATGATACATCGTATCATTCTGAAATTTAAGTCTAATTTTTATTGATTTCCAATATTGTTGCTCATCTTCTGATAAATCATAAAACGGATCGGAAGTATTGCAAACACTCAAAGTAGTATTAACATCTCCTTCAATACAATACAAGCTGATTAATATTTTATCAATAAGATGTCTACTATTACCATTAGAATGCCAGCCTAGCTCACCGCCTCCAAACATTCCAATTTTATTTCCGGCTTCATCTTTTTTATCTGTAACAATAAAGAGTTCAGGATACTTATCCGGATTCATAAACAATCCAGGAGCCTCGAGTTCTCCAAACCTTTTTAGATAATCGATATATTCTTTTTCAGTAAAATTAATATCGTGAAATAAGGCGTAGCCCTGTCTTTGCACATGCTGTGCAGTTTTAAATATATCCCAAATCATCTGTTCCATCCAAACTAAACATCAAAGCTATTCTCGGCTGATCACTATTATTTAAAACTGCATGAGGATAACCAATATTCAAAAAGTATGCATTACCAGCTTCTAAGTAGTATTCTTCTATTTGACCATTTCTTTTGAATTGATTGATTACATTGTCGTTCGTGTATATTGGACAAATACAGCGAACTGCATATGATGTATCATAATCAACATGAAAAGGAATTTGTTTTCTAGGCGCTAGTTTTGTAATTCTAATTCTACTTGCAGGAGCTTTACACTGTGTAACAATTTCTTCAAATATACTTCCAGTGTAATCATCAGTGGGAACATTATATAAATGTTCTTCTCTACGCTTCAATCTTTCTTTAATAGAAGTTGTGTGAGGTAGAATTTTACTAGGGGTAGTTAGATTAATCTGTTCAAAATTATCATAAACATCTTTAACAAGTTCTTCATGATTCATACACAACATTGGGTTAGCTGTACGTACATCAACAAACTGTTCAGCGAGTTTATTTGTTGCTTCCTGCAATGCTTGTGGATCAATATCAAGATTAAAGTTAGCTACTGTTGGTAAATTTTTCTTGTTCATTAAAATTCTCTGTCAAACATATTCTAGCTATATTTCCTTGCCTGCGGAAAGATTTGTACTTTTCACTTTCACTAGTAGCCAAGAAAAACGTATCGCTAGGTATGTAATTTTCTTTGTTACATATTTTTATCTGTTCCATTCTATATTTATTCCACATACTATCAGGCTGAAAGTTTTGTAATAATTTAATAGCTATTTCTACTCCATTATAATTCCAACATTCAAATGCTTTCATAAGTTTTAAAGTAGGGTGAGGAGTTTTAGAATACAACAATCCTACTCTTTGACCGATGAGACCAAACCCTTTGCTAAAGCTAAAAAATATTTGTTCAGTATTAGTAAATAAAGATATGCGTCTTTTTTCAGTGGCACTGAGATATGTACAATCAAGTATAACTGGACATTTTGTTTCTTCTATTTTATTATATTCGCTTTTAGATAAAAAATTTCCTGTAGAACATTTAGGATTACTAATATATAGAACTTCATTATGTTTAGGAGTTGTTATCTTAGAGCCTTTTTTATTGCAAAAATTTGCCCATTGATATTCTCCTTCTAAATATTGCCAATCTCGATTGTCTGTCATCCGCCACTGATTAATACCTTCAGTTGCGCCATTAACAAAATAAAAATATGGAAATTCATTTACGTCTACTATGTCAGCAATCCATTCTCGATGAAGTTGTTCAAGTTTTTCTAATCTAGCATACGCGTTTCCGGTACCTCTTGTTTCTAATAGTACACAATCCTTTACCAAATTTTTTACTTCAGCAGAAAGTGGAGCTTGTACAAACTTATTTGAATAATCTTTCCGCAAGCCAACCTCCAGTGTCCCATATATGTAATCTTACCTTTTTAGTATTTCTATGATGTTCTTTATGGTATCCTTCACCGGCAATAAATATATTTAACCACGGAACATTAGAAGGTCCATCTTTATGCCCGACCGTGTTTAGTAATCCAAACCCGACTTTTGCGAATATAAATGGAACTACACAAAAAGCAATCCAAAAATATGGATTTATAATAAAACTAATTACATTGACCATAACTAAAATTTTTAGCCAATGTTTATGACAAAACACCAACTTTGGATTTCTGTATAAATCTCTAGCATATCTTATGGGTATTCGATCAATAGCCCATGTTGTAGTTAATACTTTCCACCAGCCAACATACTTAGCAGCATGCGGATCTTTTGGACTATCAGAATGGGTATGATGCATTCTATGTGAAGCTATCCATCCAATTGGAGTTCTGATACAGGCTATCATTAGCATAGCTAATCCTAAAGTTTCAAACCATGCTGGCACTTTAAACTGATTATGACAGTAATGTCTGTGCAATAGTATAGAAGCGCCAAAATGCGAAATGATTTGTGACCATATTAACCCTATTGCTATTGATAATCCGATAATCATATTTTTTTTATCAGGCTAAGCAGCTAGAGGCCTCATTGGATTTACACCCAACATATCACCCCATGCAGCATAGTAATGTCTCATACCAACCTCATCGTGGATAGTACCATTCTCATGACGACCATGTAAGATGCGTCTTGCCTCTGTACCTTCTCGCATGGTTGTACCTTGACCAGCAACGCCGATAAGGTCTTCATGTAGGTTACGACCAAATGGACCCCAGATTGAGTTATGATGCTCAATTCTAGTTGCCCGCTCTTCAGGTGTATCTTTCTTAAGTCCATAGCCACGGAACTCAATCAAAACCTTGTTCGGACCAAGTGGCGTTACCGAGTCACTGCGATATGCACTACCTCTGAGGTTGAAGTTGAAACCTGGGAACAGGTCAACCATGTACCACTGGTTTGGTGGCAGGTTAGGGAATGACAATTCGCCTCTGTCTTCAAAGCCTTCATACTCTTCATATTGCACTGTAAAGCTACTTACATTCACGTGACCATTGTCAAATGGGATGTTCTTACGTGCAAAATATGCATCGTTAAAGCCTGTCACACGGTTATGGTAGTGCATAAAGTCATGATAGAATTCACTGTTTGTATCATGCCATAGCTTATAGTTTGTGTCGATGATTGCTTTATGATAATGGAATACTTCCATCTCTTCGGTATCAATTGCGTCAGCGATACAATCGAACGCACCAGCAGTCCATTCTTCTACAGACTGTGATGGATTCGGATCTAGCGTGACCCATACCATTCCACCATGTTTTACTTCGCAATGCAACGGAAAACCAGTTGTTAGTACTTCCATATTACCAGATAGTTTATGGACTCCAGTATCTCTTTTTGCTTTTACTTCACCATGACCAGTATTCCATGCAATTACATGTACACCTGCAATCTGAGTAGTTCTGAAGTCTCCTTCGTTACGCATTTCAGAGATGTGACACATAGGAACCCAAACTTTACTAAAGATTTGTTCCATCTCTTGGTCATGGATCTGCTGATTATTATAGCATTCACTTGAGATATATTCTATATTCGGCGTCTCTAACCACTTCTTATGATTTCTTGGCGGCATATAGCTCTCCTTTAATTATATCTCTATTTATATAACAGCTTATAAAAAGTTACCACTTTTCTGTTTCTAGGTAAGTGGCCAACCCACAGATTACGCAGCTAAGCGCATCTCAGGAGCAAAGTTATCGTTTGCATTTAGTCATGTCTTGCGTTAACCCAGCTTGCGCGGGATAGCTCCACGTTCCTATCCAATATCCGTCGATCCTGTTTCGCCCCCATCATAAGAACACTATTCGAACCAAAGAAGAAAATCCATGCTTCCTGTAATCTTGTATAAGACAAACATCATCATACAAAACCACAATAGCCAAAATAACCAAAAGCCTAAAAATCTGTATACCTTTTCCATAGGCAAATACTTTTCAAGTAATGTAGTAATGTCCCATACATATCTAAATTGTATGAACCAACAAAACCATCTTACGTATTTGTTAGGCGTATTTTCTTTAGTTATCTTAACCATGATCTCCTAGTGTGCTTATGGTGGAGGCGGCGGGTACTGCCCCCGCGTCCGGCCTATCTTTCAGTCTGTTTCATCACTATAATATTATATATTATATCACAATATTCTGATAATGTAAACATATAAATAAAGTAAAGAGCGAATTATATTTTTAATTGATATAGACTATGGCAATACTTATTTAGAGGTTACCATGGTAGATCCAGTATCAGCTTTAGCTACAGCTTCAGCTGCATTCGGCGTATTAAAGAAGGGCTTTGCAATCGGTAGAGATATCGAGTCCATGGCAGGCGACCTCGGCCGGTGGATGTCAGCTATGTCTGATCTAACTGAAGCAGAGAAGCAAGCAAAAAATCCTCCGTTATTTAAAAAGCTCGCATTCAAAGGATCTGTTGAACAAGAAGCGATGGAAATCTTTGCTGCTAAGAGAAAAGCAGAACAAATGAGAGAAGAACTCAAGAATTATATTGGGTTTACTTTAGGTCGCAGTGCGTGGGATGAACTTGTTCGTATGGAAGGAACAATTCGTAAGGAGCGTCAAGAAACAATTTACAAACAAGCAGCTAGACGTAGAAAATTTTTAGAAGCAGTGGCTATTGTATTAGCTATTATGGTCTTTGCTGGATCGGTCATCGGTCTTGTTTGGATCGCCGTTTCGTTAAAATAGGTGTCAAATGAAATGGTATGTCATAATAGGTAATAGCCTACTCATCTTATTCTTTATATTGTTCTTATCATTCGCTGCATATATACCAACAGCTAATGCTGTTGATTGGACTCCAATGCAAAAGCTATGGAGAGGTATGGTTGAAGAAAAGAGAATGACCACCTGTCGTTTGGCTAAAAGAAAAGTAGTGAGAGATCAAAAAATATGTTTATATGAAGGTGCAAATAAAACAAGAGAGACTATATTTGTAGGTAAATTCGAATATTGTCCTAGAACTCTACAATGTGTTTATGAGCCAGATAAAGACGCACCTAATATTATGGAGATGATGGATAGTTTAGAAAAGAGCTTAAAGTGAAACACGTATTTTTGTTATTAGTATA